>Ga0154020_10000924_pt1 | contig 36198 bp, 38 predicted proteins | sample Klosneuvirus_201_FD_109709 | JGI IMG/M metagenome (GOLD analysis project Ga0154020, IMG submission 109709) | Active sludge microbial communities from wastewater, Klosterneuburg, Austria - Klosneuvirus_20160825_MG | ecosystem: Engineered > WWTP > Aerobic digester > Activated sludge | place...
GATGACGGCTTGCGGATGTCCCGCGATGACGCCCGTGTTGGAGTTCCTTACTCGCCCTGACGCCATCGAGAGGTACCGCCATGACGCCATCGAGAGGTACCGCCATGACGCCATCGAGAGGTACCGCCATGACGCCAGTCTCGGAGTTCTTACCGCCATGACGCCAGTCTCGGAGTTCTTACCGCCATGACGCCATGACGCCATGAAGAGATCGTTTTGTCGCTTCGCGACGGATTGGATCTGGTCAGAGCCATCGCTTCGTCGAACTTCGTGTCGGAGGTCATCGAGAGGCGATGATCTCCTCGCCGCATACAGCGCAGATCGCAGTCCGCCATTCGCGGCACATCGATCACACACGCGTCGGTCGACATCGCATCGATCACACGCGCGTCGTTCGACATCACATCGTTCGACATCTCATCGATCACCCGCGCGTCGTTCGATATCTCCTCTATGTCACGTGCGTCGTTCGACGTGGTCGCAACGCGAGCGAGCGAGGAGGTCATCGCCTCGATGACCTCCAACCCGCCGAGGCGTGAAGTCGACGCTCCGACCAGATCCAAACCGTCGCGAAGCGACAAAAAAGATCTCTTCATGGCGTCATGGCGTCATGGCGGTAAAGACATCTGAGACTGGCGTCATGGCGGTACGTCTCGATGGCGTCATGGCGGTAAAGACATCTGAGACTGGCGTCATGGCGGTACGTCTCGATGGCGTCATGGCGGTAAGACATCTGAGACTGGCGTCATGGCGGTACGTCTCGATGTCATGGCGGTAACTCCGAGACACCGTCGGCGGTACATGCGTCGCGCGGTCGCGAGGATACACGCGACTTGGCGGTAGCTAGCCGATCAGCTTCAGCCACCAGCCCGGCATGAGGCCGAGCTCGAGCACGATCAGCGGACAGATCGCCATCACGAAGAGCAGTCCGGGCGACCGCGTCGGCGCGAACGGCGCGTTCGCCTCGCGGAAGTACATCGCGGTCACGATGCGCAGGTAGTAGTAGATGCTGATCGCCGAGTTCACGACACCAATGATGACGAGCCACAGGAGCTGCCCGTCGTGCACTTCCATGGCGGCCTTGAACACGTAGAACTTGCCGAAGAAGCCACCGGTCGGCGGCATGCCACCGAACGAGAGCAGGCACACCACCATCGCGAGGGCGGCGGCTGGGTGCTGCGAGCCGAAGCCCGCCCAATCGTCGACGAGCAGGCGCTCGCGCCCCTTGTTGCCGATGTACGCGACGACGGCAAAGGCGCCGAGCGTCGAGAACGTGTAGGCGATCAGGTAGTAGACGATGCTCGTGTTCGCGGACTGCGAGCCGAGACCGAGCGCGCAGATACCGACGAGCAGGACGCCCGCGTGCGAGATGGACGAGTACGCGAGCATGCGCTTCACGTTGTCCTGACGAACCGCGGAGATGTTGCCGATGGTGATGGTCAGCGCGGCGATCACGACGAGCGGCGAGGCCCAGCCGAGCGCGCCGAACGGGATCACGTCGCCGCCGAGCGCAATGCCGAACACGCGGATCATCGCGGCGATCGCGGCGGCTTTGACCGCGGCGGCCATGAACGCGGTGACCGGCGTGGGAGCGCCTTCGTACGCGTCCGGAGCCCACATGTGGAACGGCACCGCGGCGACCTTGAAGCCGAACGCGACGACGAGCAGGAAGCCGCCCGCGATCACGAGGCCCGGGTTGTTCGTCTGCGGCAGCATGCCGGCCATCTTGACGAGGGACGACGTACCGGCGGCGCCGTAGAGGAGCGCCATGCCGTACATGAGGAAGCCGGTCGCGAACGCGCCGATCAGGAAGTACTTCATCGCTGCTTCGTTGCCGCGACGCGAGCGGCGGCGCATCGCCGTCATCACGTACACGCCGATCGACATCGTCTCGATGCCGAGGAACACGGTGACGAGGCTCGCCGCGTGCGCGAGCATCACCATGCCGGATGCCGAGAGCAGCATCACGCCGTAGTACTCGCCGATCTGCCAGTCGTGCTCCTTCTGGTGAGCCGGCGACATCAGCGCGGTGAACGCCGTCGTCACGCAGAACAGCGCGGACAGCACGTACGACATCTTGTCGGCGAGCAGTGCGTCGCCGAGCACGGGGATGCGCGCGTCGCCGATCTGGCGATAGAGGATCACGGACGCGACCGCGCCGGCGATGGAGCCGCCGACGGCGAGGCCGGCAAGCGCGGTGCGATCCTTGCCTTTGTAGAAGGCCTCGGCGAGCACCAGCATCATGCCGACGACCGCGAGGATGAGATACGGAACCAGATAGCCGAGGTCGGCTGGATTGAAGCTCATTAGTGTCCTCCTCCCGCGGGCGGAGGTGGTGTGGGCGGTGCTCCGGGCGGCGGAGTGCCGTCCATCGACTTCTTCACCGCGTTCGCACCGTCGATCGCTTTGTCGAGGTTCTTCGCCATATCGTCGGTCGTGGCCGGCAGCGTTCCGTACACGTGCGACGGACCATCCGGCTCCGCGACGCGCGTGCGGAAGTCACGCAGGAACTTCTGCGTGCTCGGCTCCATCACCGCGAGGATCGGGCGCGGGAAGAGCCCGAGCACGAAGATCAGGATCACGAGCGGGATGAACGTCCCGAGCTCGCGACCGGACAGATCCTTGAGGCCACCGTTCTTCGCCTTGTCGAGCTTTCCGAAGAACACCTTCTGGAACATGTACAGGAGGTACACGGCTCCGAAGATGACGCCCGTCGTGGCGACCGCGCCGAGGAAGCGCGGTGCCGGCAGGAAGTTCGGGTGCGTCGGCGGGAACGTGTCGCCCGCGTTGAACGTGCCGAACAGCGTGAGGAACTCGCCGACGAAGCCGGACAGCGCGGGCAGACCCGCGGAGCCCATCGTGATGATCAAGAACAGTCCCGCGAACACCGGCATCTTCGACCACACACCGCCGTACTCCGCGATACGACGCGTGTGGCGGCGCTCGTAGAGAACGCCGATCCCGAGGAACAGTCCGCCGGTGGTGAGACCGTGCGAGAGCATCGCGAAGATCGAGCCGCTCACGCCGTAGGCGGTCAGCGCGAAGATGCCCAGGATGCAGAAGCCCATGTGGCTCACCGACGAGTACGCGACGAGCTTCTTCACGTCGTCCTGCGCGTACGCGACGAACGCGCCGTACACGATGCCGATCACCGCGAGGATCGCGAGCACGGGTGCCCACACCGCGGCGCCGTGCGGGAACAGCGGCATGGCGTAGCGAAGGAAGCCGTACACGCCGAACTTCAGCAGCACGCCGGCGAGGATCACGGAGCCCGCGGTCGGCGCTTCGACGTGGGCATCTGGCAACCACGTGTGCACCGGGAACAGCGGCACTTTGATCGCGAAGGCGACGGCGAACGCCGCGAAGCACCATGTCTGCGCGCCGTACGGCAGCGACACCGTCAGCAAGCGCTCGAGGTCCGTCGTGTAGACGCCGGTCACCTGCGCGTGCTGGACGTAGACATAGAAGATCGCGACGAGCATCAGCAGCGAGCCGACCATCGTGTAGATGACGAACTTGATCGACGCGTACAGGCGGCGCTGGCCACCCCAAATGCCGATCAAGAGGTACATCGGGATCAGCATCACTTCCCACATCACGTAGAACAGGAAGATATCGAGCGCGACGAACGCGCCGATCATGCCGGTCTCGAGGACGAGAATCGCGGCGATGAACTCGCGCACGTGCTTCTCGATCGCCTTGCCCGTGCCGAGCAGCGTGATCGGCATCAGGAACGTCGTCAGGATGACGAGGAACACGCTGATGCCGTCGACGCCGGTCTTGAAGTGCGCGCCGAGGCCGGGGATCCACTCCACGTCGAAGACGAGCTGGAACGTGTCCGACTTCGCGTTGAAGTAGCGGAAGCACAGCAGCGAGACGAGGAACGTGATCGAGGTGGTCGCGAGACCGATGCCGCGATGAAGCGTGGACTCACCCTTCGGCGTGCACATCACGAGGATGGCACCGAGGAGCGGAAGCCCGAGGAGGAGCGGAAGTACGAACGAGCCCGGCATGGTTACTTGCCCTCCGTCGATGCGGTCGGTGCCGGCGTGGTTGCTGGCTCTGGCGCTAGCGGCAGCTTGATCGCTCGTTTGATGACGAGCGTGGTCCGCTTGATCGGATCGTCGATGAACAACGTCACGTGCGTGCCCGTATCGCCGAACAGGACATAGAGGTCCGGTGTCGAGTACGGCTGGCCCGTGGCGGGATCGTTGTCGGCGACGCCATCACCGTCGACGTCCCAGCGCAGCTTGCTGGTCGCGCCGACGATGCCGGCCCCCGGCTTCGCGGTCAGGTGAACGCGATCTCCGACGAGCTCGTAGGTGAAGCCCGGGTTCGAGCGACAGTCCGAGATCGCGAAGACGAGCGCGCCACCGACGACGAGTCCGGCGAGGTAGCGCTGGACCTGACCGTTCTGGAACCACCGCGACACGCGACCGAACAGCCCGACGACCATCGCCGAACCGTTGACCGCGATCGTGTCGATGATGAGGCGATCGACGACCTCGAACAGGCCGCGAGCGAGCAACTTGAACGGACGGATGATGACCGCGTCGTAGATCTCGTCGACCCACAGCTTCGCCTTCGACGCTTGATAGAGCTCGGAGAACGCGCCGCCCTTCTCGACCTCTTTCTCGACGGTCTTCGACGGGCCCTTGCCGTACAGCGCGTAGGCCATCGCGATGCCGAGCGCACCGACGCCGAGCGCGATGACCATCAGCATGATCGTCGTGCTGTCGCTCTGGTGGTTCGTGATCGTCTGCACGAACGACGGGTCGTTCACGTTGGGCTGGTAGTAGGTCGGCGTCACGCTCGGTGCGAGCCAGTTCGCGAACGCGTGGCCCCACTTCGGGAAGTGGATGCTCTCGAGGTGCGGCAGGCCGATGAAGCCGGCGATCGACGCGAGGAACGCGAGGATCACGAGCGGCATCGTCATCGACGGCGGAGACTCGTGCGCCTTCTTCGCTTCTTCGGTGCGCTCTTCGCCACCGAACACGAGGAAGTAGAGGCGCCACATGTAGAACGCGGTGCCGAGCGCCGCGATGAGCAGACCGCCCCACAGGAACTTGCCGTAGAGGTCAGGCCAGCCCGGTGGCGTCACGCCCCACGCGCCCGCGAGGATCTCGTCCTTCGAGAAGAAGCCCGCGAACGGGACGATGCCCGCGATCGCGAGGCACGAGATCGCAAACGTGATCCGCGTGATCGGCATGTGCTTGCGCAGGCCGCCCATCTTCATGATGTTGCCCGGCTCCGTCGAACCACCGTGCTCCATGCCGTGCATGACCGAGCCGGCGCCGAGGAACAGGCAGGCCTTGAAGAACGCGTGCGTGCCGAGGTGGAAGATCGCGGCCGTCCAGTTGCCGGTGCCCGCGGCCACGAACATGAAGCCGAGCTGGCTCACCGTGGAGTACGCGAGCACCTTCTTGAGGTCCGTCTGCGCGAACGCCATGAACGCGGCGACGAGCGCCGTGAGCAGGCCCACCGTCGCGACGACGATCATCGCCGTCGTCGATGCCGAGTACAGCACCGACATGCGGCACACCATGTAGACGCCCGCGGTCACCATCGTGGCGGCGTGGATCAGCGCGGAGACCGGCGTCGGGCCTGCCATCGCGTCGGGGAGCCACACGTACAGAGGAAGCTGCGCGCTCTTTCCGCAGGCACCGAGGAACAAGAAGATCGCGGCCGCCGCGGCGAGGCGTTCGTTGCCCCAGAACGGCTGAACGAACTGCGCGCCCGTGGTCTCGAGCTGCGCGAAGTCGAGCGTCTTCGTCGCCCAGAACAAGAGGAACATGCCGAGCAGGAAGAAGAAGTCGCCGATGCGGTTCACGACGAACGCCTTCTTCGCGGCGTTCGCGTACTCCTCTTTCTCGAACCAGAAGCCGATCAAGAGGAACGAGCACATGCCCACGCCTTCCCAGCCGATGAACATGACGGGCATGTTCGCGCCGAGGACGAGGATGAGCATCGCGCCCGTGAACAGGTTCAGGTAACCGAAGTAGGCCGCGTAGCGCTTGTCGTGCGCCATGTAGCCGGTCGAGTAGATGTGGATCAGCGTCGAGCAGAACGTGACGACCATGATCATCACGGCCGACAGCGTATCGAGGCGGAACGCGAGCTCGAGCTTGAGGTTGCCGACCTCGATCCACGTATAGACGGACTGCGTGATGCCGACACCGCCCGCGCCTGCCTTGTAGGCCGAGTACAGATCGGTGAACACGAGGATGCCGGACAGCACGCACGAGCCCGCGACGGCGGCGATCGCGACCGTGTGGATCACGGCCTTCGGCATGCGCCGGAACAGCGTCAGGTTGAGCAGCGCTCCGAGGAGCGGCAGCAGCGGAATCCACGCGAGGGTTGGAATGTAGGCGAACATTTAGTGCCTCAGCGTGGTGAGTCGATCCACGTCGACGTTACGGCGCCCTCGGAACACGGCGACCACGATCGCGAGACCGACCGCGGCCTCCGCCGCCGCGACCGCGATCACGATCAACGCGAACGTGTGCCCCGACATGTCGCCCCACATGCGGGCGAACGTCAGCAGCGTCATGTTCGCAGCGTTGAGCATGAGCTCGACGCTCATGAGGATGATGAGTGCGTTGCGGCGCACGAGCACGCCGGCGACGCCGATCAAGAACAGCACGGCGGCGAGGACCAAGAAGTGTCCGTAGCCGACCTCGAACAAGATGCTCTGCATCAGGCGGGTCCCTCTCCGGCGTGCGATGGCTCGCCGGCATTGTCCTGATCTTCGTGGAGCGGTCGCGCGACGGCGATCGCGCCGACGACGGCAATCAGCAGGAGGATCGAGATGGCCTCGAACACGAACAGGCCGGGACCGAACAAGTCGGTGCCGACCGCGCGAACGCTGCCCCAGTCATGCCCCTCGGGCGTCGGCACGGGTGCCGCCGATGCAGCGGCCGGGTTCGGCGGCTGCACCTTCATCAGCATCATCACGAGACGACCGACGAGGTAGACGATGGCGAGCCCGCCGATCACCTGCCCCGCGCGTCCCGACGGTGCGACCGGCTCGTCCTCGGGCCGGTTCAAGATCATGATGACGAAGACGAACAGCACCATGATGGCGCCCGCGTACACGAGCATCTGCACGACGCTCAAGAAGTGCGCGTACAGCATCATGTAGATGGCGGCGATGCCGAGGAAGCTGCCGACCATGCCCATCGTCGCGGCGATCAGGTTGCGCCGCGTGACGACGAACAGCGCACCACCGACACTCGCGGCGGCGAACGCCCAGAACAGGAGCGCCATGCCCTTGCCCTGGCTCTCGACGCGATCATCGTGCGGCGACCGCTTCGTGATCCGCGCTGCCTTCGCGCGGGACTCCTTGTCGAGCTTGCTCTCGGGAATCGCATCCGCGAACGCAGGCTGCACGAATGACTCGACGGCACCGAAGGCCAGCACCGCCGTCATGATCAACATCAGGATTCTCATGCGGCCCTCCGCTTGATCTTCGCTTCGAAGTCAGCACGGAACTTGGTGAGGAAGCCGAGCATCGGCCACGCCGCAGCATCGCCGAGCGCGCAGATCGTGTTGCCCGCGATGCCGTGAGCGATCGACGACAAGAGCTCGATGTCATCGGGCTTGCCGTTGCCTTCCGCGACCCGGCGGCTGACCTTCTCGAGCCAGCCCGTTCCCTCGCGGCACGGCGTGCACTGACCGCACGACTCGTGGGCGAAGAACTTCATGATGCGCCACACCGCCTTGGGGATGTCGCACTGATCGTCGAGGACGACGATGCCGCCGGAGCCCGCCATCGAGCGCAGCATGCGGCCACCGCCGAGATCGAACTGCTGCCCGGGGCGCACCATCACGGGCTTGATGCGCTCGTCGGTCTGTAGCGCGTCGAACTCCGCGGGAACGTCGAGCTCGTCGGCGTCGAGCGGCGGCATCGACACGCCGCCCGGAATCACCGCTTTCACCTTGCGGCCCTTCCACACGCCACCGCAGACATCGTCGATCAGCTGGCGGAACGTCATGTCCATCGGCGCTTCGTAGACCGACGGCTTGTTGACGTGACCCGACACGCACAGGAGGCGCGTGCCACCGGAGCGCCCCATGCCGAGGCCGTTGAACCACGCGCCGCCCTTGTCGACGATGAACGGCACGTTCATCAGCGTCTCGACGTTGTTGACGATCGTCGGGTTGTCGAACAGGCCCTTCACCGCCGGGAACGGCGGCTTGAGGCGAGGCTGACCGCGCTTGCCCTCGAGCGAGTTCAAGAGCGCGGTCTCCTCACCGCAGATGTACGCGCCCGCGCCGCGATGCACGGTGAGGTGAATCTCGAGGCCGGTGCCGAGGATGTTCTTGCCGAGGTAGCCGCGCGCGTACGCTTCGTCGACGGCCTTCACGAGCACGGCGTACTCGCGCATCATCTCGCCGCGGATGTAGATGAAGTTGTGCACGGCCTTGAGGGCGTGCGCGCTGATGATCATGCCCTCGATCAAGAGGTGTGGATCCCAGTAGATGAGCTCGCGGTCCTTGCAGGTGCCGGGCTCCGACTCGTCCGCGTTGCAGACGAGGTGGACTGCCTTGGCATCCTTGGGAACGAAGCCCCATTTCACGCCGGTCGCGAAACCAGCGCCGCCGCGGCCGCGCAGGTTCGAGCTCTTGACCTCGTTCGTGATGTCCTCGGGGCGCATCGCGAGCGCCTTGCGCAGCGTCTGGTAGCCGCCGAGCTTTTCATAGCCCGCGAGCGTCTTCGCATTCTCGTCGCCGAACTTGGCAGAGACGAGCTTGAATCCCTTCTCGACGGGCATTACACGACCTCCGATTCGGGCGACGGATCGCGCTCGAGCTCCGCGATGATCTTCGCGACTTCACTCGGTGTGATATCGAGGAAGTACTTGGTCCCGACGACCGCACACGGCGCGTTCGCACACGCCGCGATGCATTCCTCCTCGACGAGGTGGAACTTCTTGTTCGCGGTGGTCCCGCCCTTTTTCACGCCGAGTTGCTTCTCGAATGCGGCGAGGACGTCGTAGCCGTCGCGCAACATGCACGAGATGTTCGTGCACATGCGGATGGTCGTCGTGCCGGCGGGCTCGAGCTTGTACATCGTGTAAAAGGTCGCGACTCCGTACACGTGCGCGTACGGAAGTCCGAGCGTGGTCGCCACGAGGCGCATCGCGTCCTCGCTCAGGTGACCGAACTCTTTTTGCGCGAGATGCAGTGCCGCCATGACCACCGGTTGCTTCGTTTTGGAAGCCGGCAGATAGCGGTCACAAAGAGCCGCGATTTTCTTCTGGGCGTCGGCGGAGAATTCGAGTGACATCGAGTGGTTGCCCCGTGCCTAACCGAGTCGGTAAGCCGGCGAAAATTAGTCCTCCCAAGGCATAGGGGTCAATCGATCGGCCGGCCAAACAACGCTTGGGGATCGTGGGGTTGGACCTCCGAAAGCCGCGTCAAAACGCCGCGCCCCTTGTCTTGGTCAAAGCGACCCGTGATATCTGGTCGCGCCATGGCTCAGGACGCGCCGCTCAGCCGTATCGAGAAGCTCGCGCTCAAGTTCGGCGAGCTCGCGAACGAAGACCCTCGCGGGAAGTGGCTCCAGACCCGGTTTCTGCGCGGAATCTCCTATGTCTGGGTCCGCGCGGGCATCTCCAAGCGCATGATCGTCGAGGGGCTCGAGGGGCTGAAAGCACTCGAGCCTGCGGCTGGCGTCATGCTCGTCGCGAACCACCGCAGCTTCTTCGATTCCTACGCGATGCTCCTGGCTTGCTACATGGGCAAGGTCCCGTGGGCCAAGTCGTTGCAGTTCCCGGTCCGCTCGAACTTCTTCTACGACAGCCCGGCCGGCATCGCGATCAATGCCGCCATCGCCGGCGGCGCGATGTACCCGCCGATCTTCCGCGACAAGGAGCGGCGCTCGCTCAACGACGAGGCGCTCGATCGCATGGTCGAGATCCTGAAGAAGTCCGGCAATGTCCTCGGCATGCACCCCGAGGGCACCCGCGGCAAGGGCCCCGATCCGTACGAGCTATTGCCCGCGCAACCCGGCGTCGGCAAGATCGCGCTCCTCGCAAAGCCGATGGTCGTGCCCGGCTTCATCAACGGCCTGGGCAACAACATCGTCGACGATATTCGCGTCACCTACACCAAGGAGGCGCGGCGCAGTCGAGCGATCGTCTCGGTGTTCGGCGCGCCGGTCGACTACTCCGCGCTCGCCGCCGAGAAGCCGCGCCCCACGCTCTACAAGAAGTGCGCGGACTTGTTCATGGCCGAGGTCAAGAAGCTGTCGGTGCGCGAGCGCGAGCTGCGCGCCGACGTGATGGCCGGCCGCATCCCCGATGACGATCCGCGATGGATCGACAACTGGGGTGCGTCGAAGCTGTACGCGTTCGAAGCCTGATCTCCCCTGTACGCGCTCCGGATCTGGCCGAACCGATCCGCTGAATGCCGTCGCAACGCCTGCTCAAGATGCTCGACCCGCGAGGCCACATGAGCCCGCGCGTGCTCGAAGCGCGCACGAGCGTGGCGGTCTGCTTCGTCGGCGGGCCGCTGCGCGAGTGGGTCGCGAGTGAAGCGATGGCCGCGGGCGTCACGCCGCTCCTCGCGACGTCCTTCCGGCATGTCGCGACGAGCCTGCACTCGTCCGCACGTCCCGCGGTTCGGTTCGCGATCCTCGACTTCGACATCCTCGGCGTGGGCGAGCTCTCGCAGCTGATCTCGATCCGATGGATGGGCTATCGCGGCCGCATCATCGCGCTCGCGCGCAGCGGCACCATCGACGCGCGCACGCGACAGCTCGCGAGCATCGAGCTCGTCGTGAAGCCCGACGGGACCGCGCTGCGCGACGCGCTCGCTCGCTCCGAATCGATCGCGCTCGACGACGACGCGTTCGACAGCGCCGGCTAGAGCGGCGTCGGAAACACGAGCAGCACCTGGATGCGGCCGTCCGCGTCGACCTCGCCCGCATCGAAGCCTTCGATCGTCTTGCCCTCGGCAAACTCCGTGACGTAGCGAAAGCGAAACGTCGTTCCACGCACGTCCTTCGCGACGACCCGCACTCCCACGACACGTGGATCGGCAAAGAAGCGGTCGTACATCGCGAGCAGCGCTGCGCGTCCCACGAGCGTGCGTCCGCCGTGGACGACGAGGCGACCGTGCTCGGCCCAACACGCATCGAGCATCGCTGCGCGCTTCGTTGCATCGCGCTCGTTCGCGATAGCGATGTACGTGTCGACGGACTCTTCGGTGCTCGGCATCGAGCGAATTAGAACACGATGCCGTCGCAGAGCTCGCGAATGCGATCGGCGACGCCCATGAGCCCGCGCTCCTTGGACACGCACGCATCGGCGCCGGAGTCGCGCACGATGTCCTCGAGCTCGTGCTCTGGCGTGCTCGAGTACACGACGATCGGGATGCGATTCGTCGGCATCTGCCTGCGGATCCACGCGCACAGCTCGGCCCCCGACATCTCCGGCATGTGGAGATCGGTGACGACGACATGCGGCTTCCAATCGAGCAGCGCATTCAAGAATCGCTGCATCGAGCTGACCGCGCGCACGTCGAAGCCCGCGTTGGTCAGCATCGCGCTCGTTGCCTCGAGCACGATCTCGCTGTCGTCGATCAGCAGCACGCGCAGGCTGCGCTCGGCCGGCGCGATCACGATGCACCTCCCACGAGCGGCGCGATGTGCATCAGCTCGTGGATCGAAGCGATCACCTGGCGAAGCCGCATCGGCTTGTCGAGGAACATGTTCGCGCCCGCGGCCATCGCGACATCTCGCGCGGCGTCGCCGCCGGCACTCACCGCGATGATCGGCAGCTTCCCGAGGTTGAGCTCGCGACGCGCTTGCTCGATCACGACGGGGCCATCGATCACAGGCAGGTACACGTCGACGATGGCGACGTCGTAGTGATTCGCTTTGAGCAGCTGCATCGCGATTCCGCCGTCGTCCGCGGTCGCGACGTTGAACGAGACATCGGTCATGCCGCGGCGACCAGAGACTTCGAGCCCGTTGCGCACGAGCTCGGAGACATGGCGATTGTCTTCGACGACGAGTACCTCGATGACGCGCTGGACGGCCTTCGGATCGCGCTGTTCGATGCGATCGACGATCGCCGCGAGCTTGTCGCGGCCCGTGCCGGAGAGAAACTCTACGCCGATGCCCGGATCGTCGTTCTCGCGGCGCCAGCGCACGATCGCGTCGACGAAGATCGGCAAGAGCAACCCGGGGAACGACAACACGAGCTGGATCTGATGGCCGAGCGGAAGCTCGCGCGTCGTGTGAATGAACGTGCCGCCGCGCGAGAGGTTCTCGGTGTAGTCACCGAGGAAATCGTCCGCACCCGCGTAATCGACGACGAGCGAGACCGGCGTCCGGACCTCTTGGCGCTTGTCACTCGACATCAGTCGCCTCGAGGGAGGATTCCGCGAACCGCGGTGATCACGGCATCCATCCCGCGGTTCTTCGAGATGAAGCCGTCGATCTCGGCCCACTTCGCCCGCTCCGCGAGCTCGGCCTCGTCGAGACTCGAGAGCAAGTAGATCGGCGCGTGCACGCCGTACGCGTGGCGCAGCGTCATCGCGATGTCGTCGCCGAACGCCTCGGGCATCTGCACGTCCATGAGGACCAGATCCGACGAGACCTGCGCGCGAACGCCATCGAGCTCGGCGAGGTTCGATGCACAGACGACCGCGTAGCCTTCCTTCTCGAGCGCGCTGCGCATGACCTCGAGAAAGATCGGGCTGTCGTCCATGAGCAAGATCCGCTTCATGCCGACCTCGCCTGTTTGACGACCAGGCGCTCGAGCGTCGTGAACACGTCGCGCATCATCACGGGCTTGTCGAGAAAGAGATCGGCGCCGGCGGAAAGAAACGCATCTCGTGCCACCACACCACCGACGCTAAAGCCGATCACCGGCAAGTCGGTCTCGGTCGTTCGCAACTCGCGAACGAGCGCCGCGCCGTCCATCGCTCCGGGCAGATAGAGATCGACGAGCACGAGGTCGTACGTGTGATCGCGCATGACCTCGAGAGCGGCCTCCGCCGTATCGGCGGTATCGACGACGACGCGCACGCTGCCACGCGTGAAGCGGTCTGCCCCCAACTGGATGAAGTCGCGCATGAGTGCGCTGTCTTCGATGACAAGGATTCGCGACACGTCGGTGCGAGGCACTTCCGTCGTCACGTCGCCGAGCAACCAGGCGAGTCGATCGCGCGCATCGGGCCCTGCATGAAACTCGAGCTTCACGCCGGCGGCATAGCCGTGCCCGAGTCCGGGATCGATCGACACGACGTGCGCGTCGAGATCGAGCGGCGCGAGCAGCCGCGGAAACGACAGCCGCAACGACACGCTCTCGCCGAGCGCGAGCGGTTCGTCCGTGCGCACGAAGACGGATGCTGACGTCAGCTCCGTGGTGTGCGCGATGATCTGTCGCGCGTGATGAACGAGCTCTGCTCGCAGAACCATCCGCTCTGATTGCGTCACTGCCATGTGGCCTTCGGTCCTACCCGGGACCGACACGATCGATTGTACTCACGATGCTCGCGCGAACACATCAACTTCGCTCTATGATGCGTGGAGTATTTTGCGGCAGCGATGAACGAGTACGGAGCAAGTGTGGACGCAAATCTGGACGAACGATGAAAGCCCCCTACTTCCACCTCGCATTCCGGCCAAATATCACTCTCGTTTCGACCGTCCGGCGGTTCATCGGAGAGTTCTACCGGCGTCTGTTGAGCGACCAGGAGGTGGGCTCGCGGCTTGCCCTCGCCACGCACGAGTTGCTCGAGAACGCGGTGGCGTACGCGACGAGCGATGACACCGAGATCCGCATCGAAATCGTCGACGATCAGCTCGTGATCAAGACGTGGAACCGCACGCTTCCGGAGCGCATCGCGAACCTGCGCGACGCGCTCGACGAGATGAGCTCTGCGCCGGATGCCGACCTGTACTACCAGCAGATGCTGCTGCGGACCTCGAAGCGCACGGAGGGTTCGGGGCTCGGGCTCGCCCGAATTCGTGCCGAATGCGACATGAAGTTGGGATTCGAACTAATGCAGGATCGAGTCTGCATGATGGCGACGACGACGATCCACGGAGGTTTGACGCAATGACGCTCGGCATCACCATGCCTCCGCGCACGAACGAGGCGCTCAAAGTGGACGCGAGCTTCGCGAACCACATCCTCGAGGCCCGTTTCGTCGGCACCGCGGATCTGGAAACGCGCGCGGACCTCGAGGCCGTCGTCACGGCGCTGCACGCTCACTCGATCCGCGAGGACACGTCGACGGTCGTCCTCGATTTTCGCGAGCTCGAGTTCATGAACTCGTCGTCGTTCAAGATCTTCGTCGCGTGGCTCGCGAACGTGCAAGAGCTGCCACCGGAGAAGCAGTACAAGATCACGCTCCGCTCCAACCCCAACCTCCATTGGCAACGCCGCAGCCTCGCCGCGCTGAGCTGCTTCGCTGCCGAGCTCGTCACCATCGAGGCCTGAAAGGAGCCGGGAGGACCACGTGGGCGCCGAAGCCCTTCCCGAGGGAATCATCACGCGCTTCCGCTCGCTCTCGCTCGAGCGCGTCGGGCGCGTCGAGGGGACGTGGAACTCGGTGATCGCGGGAGTTCGCGATCCGAAAGCGATCCGCGATCTGCTTCGCGAGTTGCACACCCTGAAGGGTGATTCGCGAATCGTTGGCTTCGACGAGATTCACCTGCTCGCGCACAAGCTCGAGGAGCTATTCGCACTCGCGAAGATGCTCGACTACCGAGTCTCCGAAGACGTCGAGCTGGTGATCACGATGTCGATCCAGTTCCTCGGCATGTTGCTCCGCCGCAAGCAGGCGGGCTCCGGCGGCATCGACCTACCCGGATTCGTACGGCAGGTGGACGAGGTGCTGCGCGAGGCGCGCACGATGCCGATCATCTCCTCGCCGCGCGCGCAAACGCAGACGAAGATCGAGTCGCGGGACAACTCGATCGCGCGCCTGTCCGAAGCCACCCGCCATCGTCTCGCGATCGCGGCGACAGGTGCGTTCCTCGAGTACCTGGGCGCGCGCGGCACGACCTCGCGCAATCGCCTGCGCTCGGTCTGGGCGGCGCTGCGCGACGAGCTCGCGTCGCTGCGAGCCGTGTCGCTCGCCGATGTCCTCGAGCGCCATCTGTTCTCGGCGAGCCGCATCGCGCACGATCTCGACAAGCGCGTCGGCATAGAGGTCGACGTCGGCAGCGTCTACGTCGATGCCCGCGTGGCCGAAGCGATCGACATCGCGATGGTCCACCTGATCCGGAACGCGATCGATCATGGCGTCGAGACGCCGGCGGTACGTGCGAGCGCGGGCAAGCCCGAGCAAGGCACGATCGCGATCCGCGCGGCCGACAAGGATGGGCTGACCGCGATCACCGTCGAGGACGACGGCGCCGGCATCGATGTCGCGGCGATCCGAGCACGCGCGGTCGAGCGCGGCCTCCTCGAGCCCACACGCGCCGCGCGCTCCACCGACGCCGAGATGCTCGCGTACGTGTTCCAGGCAGGCTTCTCCACGCGCGATGAGGTCGGCGAGGTCAGCGGCCGCGGTGTCGGGCTCGACGCCGTCCAGACCGCGCTCGTCCGCGCGGGCGGTGTCGTACGTGTCGCGAGCTCGCCGGGCCGCGGCTCGATCGTCACCCTCGAAGCGCCGAGCGCGTCGCGCCAGCTCCGCGTGTATCAGTTCCTCGCACTCGGTGGCCGACTCTCCTTCGCCGTCACCGCACGCTGGGACGTGCAGCTCGACGCCGGTGCGATCGGTGCACTCGATCCCGCGGCTGTCATCCAGATCCCGGGCACGAGCCGACAGACGGTCGATCTCACGCCCCAGACCAGCGAAGTCGCGTTGCGCTTGCGCTGGGGGTTCCTCGATATCCTGCTGCGTGCGGGAAGCGCACCGACGCTCGTTACCGCCGACCGCATCTGCCCCACGCCGGACGACTATCCACTGGAGGTGGTCGTCATCGACGGGCGCGAGACGATCTTGCTCCGCCCCGAATACCTCGCGACCACCGCCAACGCAGCGCTGACGACACGGTAGTCGCGAGTGCCGCATTTCGCGGCATGCAGCAATTCGCTACAGATTAACTCACAGTTCTTACAACAGAGTTGAGCACAATCGAGTCACAACATCGGGGGGTGTCGAAATGTATGGTCTCGTGAATAAGGCCGTCGTGGATCTGGTGTGCAGCAAGTTCGGGGAGGACACGTGGAACAAGATCAAGGCAAAAGCCGAGGTCGACATCGACGTGTTCGTGTCCATGGACGGATATCCCGACGACATCACGTACAAGCTCGTCGGTGCGGCGAGCGAAGTTCTCGGCATCACGCCCGCACAGGTGCTCGAGGCTTTCGGCGAGTACTGGGTGCTCTACACCGCGCAAGAAGGTTACGGGCCGTTGCTCAACGCATCGGGAGATACGCTGCGCGACTTCCTGATGAACCTCGACGCGCTTCACGCTCGCGTCGCTCTGACGATGCCCGCGCTCAAGCCGCCGCGCTTCCGCATGACCGATGTCGATCCGACGACGCTCAAGCTCGAGTACCACTCGACGCGTGAAGGGCTCGCGCCGATGGTCGTGGGTCTGCTCAAGGGCCTCGGCATTCGCTTCAAGCAGCCGATCGATATCTCGTACGTCCGTGCGGGCGATCACGATGACTTCACGATCAAGCTCGTCTCGGCAGCAGCGTAGACTGTCGGGACGCGCATGACCGTTGGCCTGTCCCCCGAGCTGCTGAACCAGACGTTCCCGTTTCACGTCGCGTTCCGTTCTGACGGCACCGTCGTGCAAGCGGGCCCCGTCGTCGGCCGGGTGTGCACCGAGCTGGTCGTCGGTCGATCGATTCGCGATGCGTTCCGGATCGATCGTCCGCAGCTCGACCTGACGTTCGACGCGATCCGCGCACATCCGCGGACCGTGTTCGTCCTCGAGGGCCTCACGTCGAAGCTGAAGCTCAAGGGGCAGATGCTCTACGTCGAGCAGGATGACCTCATGCTGTTCCTCGGCTCGCCGTGGATCAGCGAGCTCGAGGAGCTCAACGCGCACGGCATCAAGCTCGATGACTTCGCGGTGCACGATCAGGTCGTCGATTGCCTGTTTCTCATCCGCGCGCAGCAGGCCGCGCTGTCCGACGTCCGAAAGCTGGCGAGCCAGCAGTCCGTGAAGCTCGCGCAGCAGCAGTCGAACCTCCTCGAGATCGAGAAGGTCGCGCGCGAGCGCCTCGAAAAGGAGCTCGAGCTCGCCCGCCAGATCCAGGTCGGCATCCTGCCGCGCCACCTCGCCGCGGAAGGCCTCGAGCTGACCGCAACGATGACCACCGCGACGGAGGTCGGCGGCGACTACTACGACGTGCTGCCCGTTCAGGGTGGCTGCTGGATCGGCATCGGTGACGTCTCGGGGCACGGTGTGACGTCGGGCCTGATCATGCTGATGGTCCAGAGCGTGATCGCCGGCATCGTCGCGAAGGATCCCGACGCGAGCCCGCGCGACGTCGTCACGATCCTGAACCGGGTACTGTTCGAGAATATCCGGCATCGGCTGATCAAGGACGACTTCGTGACGCTGTCGCTGTTGCGCGTGTCACCGCGCCGGATCGTGTTCGCTGGCGCCCACGAACAGTTCCTCGTGTGTCGCGGCAAGACCGGCATCGCGGAGCGCATCGCCACACCCGGCACATGGCTCGGCGTGGTTCCGGAAATCGGCAAGTTCACGACGGAGACGACGATCGATCTGGAGCCGAACGATCTCGTCGCGCTCTACACCGACGGCATCACCGAGGCGCGCAACACCAAGGGCGAGCAGTACGGCATCGAACGGCTCGGCGCTGCGCTCGAGAGCTTCCACGGACAACCGATCGAGGCCGTGCGCGATGGCGTCCTCGACGAGGTGGCGCGCTGGACTTCGAAGATCGATGACGACGCCACGCTCGTTCTCTTGCGCCGCGCGCCGAACTAGATCACTCGACCTTGGCGCGCACCATCAGTGCGCCGACCCACGGATTCGCGAGGCCGACGAAGTTCGAGTGGCAGTGGACGCACGAGGTCGAGAACCCCGTCGAGACAGCGAGCGACTTGCGGACCCAGTAGCGTCCGCGAACCCTCTCCGTCCGTTCGAAGTTCTGGCCGAGCTTCGCCGCCGCGAGGGCGTCGCGCTCGAAGCTATCTTGCGGCCGGTTGCTGTTCTGGAGCGGACCGACATCACCGACGAGACGCATGAGGTCGTTATCGTCGTGGAAGATATTGCTGATGGCCGCAGTGCCGACGTCTGCGTTGTCGGGCGTGGTGACGGCGAACTCGCGGAACAACAACGCCACGAGTCGATCGATCATCGCATCGGCGACGGCAGCCGCGAACATCTCGTCCTGCGGATCGGGGCCGTGACCGTGGCTCGCTTGCGCCGTCGTCGACGTCTCTTCCTCTTCGACAACCGTTGGCTGATCGACACAGGCGGCGACAGACGATGCGAGGCCTACGAGCAACACGCCGAACAACTTGTGGTTCACTGATTCCTCCCCGGTCTCTCGAAATTGAGAGAAGAAGCTCATTTTGCACTGACGACGCCGCTTGTCGATTGGGGTGTTTCGAGCACAACCTGCGTGCGAGCGCTCGGACCTGCCGCGAATTGCGGCAGCTCGTTGGTGCTTTCAGTGCACTCCAACGGCTGGCTGACTGTGGCAAGTCGTTCCACTGCCAGTGGTTAGTCGATCGGCCGCGTGTGGTACGGGCCGCGACACTGGCAGCGCGTTCAGCGCGTGCCGGCGAGGAACGCGCCGAGGAACTGATTCGCGCGATCGCCGACCTGATTGCGAAGCGCGAGGAAGCGCAGCTCGGTACGCAGCTCCGTGAACAACGGGCAGTTGTCCATCCACACGACATCGATGAGGCCGAGGTCTGCGGCGAGCGATAGCGCTTCGTACAGCTCGTCCGGGCGGCCCATGATCGCGGCGAGCTCGACGAGGCGCTGCAGGATGATCAGGTGGTGGCGGCTCGGGACGTCGGTCTTCGACTCCGCGACCACGTTGGCGATGTAGCTCTTCCAGCCGGGAACATCGAACACGCCCTCGTCGCGCCACTTGAGATACAGCGCGACCTGCGAGCTCGCGCCGGTGTTCAAGCGGGTCACGAGGCGGCGCATCGCCTCGGTGACCTTGTCGTGATCGCGACGCCACACGGCGAGGCGCATCTGGAACACCGAGCCGAGCTGCACGATCGGAGGATCGGGATCGAGGATCAGTCGCTCGATCGTGCGATCCGCGGCGATCCAGTTGCCGAGGAGGCCGTTGACGCGTGCGAGATCGGTCTCGATCACCTGCTGCCGCCCCGGATCGAGGCCGATCGCCGTCTCGAAGTGATGGCGTCCACGCGCGACATCATCGACCTCGACGAGGAGACGGCCCGCGAGCTCGTGCACGGGCGCGGACATCGGCGCGCGCGCGAGCGCTTGGGCCAGCATCGTGCCGCACGCCACGACGTTGTAGCGATTCATCTCGAGGTTCGCTGCGGCGAGGTAGGCGTCGCCGTGGCCGCTGTGCAGCGCGCGCTCGACCGCCTTCTGCGCCGGAGCGAGCCGCGCCGGATCGCCGGTGCGGATCCATACGGCCACGGTCGCGGAGGCGAACGCGCTCTGGATCTGCGGTGCATTCGGTGCGAACGCGAGTGCTTGTTCGAGCAGGTCTCGCGAGTTGACGAGGTGCTCGCCCCAAAACCGGCGCTGCTCCGACTTCGCGCGAAGATAGAGGTCGACCGCGCGAGGATCGATCTGCGTCGACGTCCGCGCCGCCGCGGCCTTGGTCGAGAGCGCTTCGAGCAGTTGGTTCGCGAGCTGGCCCGACGCGGCGAGGATCTCCTCGGCCGCACAATCGATGCGCTGTGCCCAGATCTGGAAGCCATCTTCGACGCCGATGAGGCGCGCCGAGACGCGAACCCCGGTCGGTGTCCGGCGCACCGAGCCCGCGACCACGTGATCGACGCCGAGCTCCTTGCCGACGTCCTTCGGATCGCGGTTCGCGTTTCCGCGCGCGATGCCGGCGGGCTTCACGCGAAGCGTGCGGCTCGTCGACAGCGTGTCGACGAAGTCCTCGAACACGCCGTCCGCGAGGTATTCGTCCGCGGGCGTGCAGGTCAGTGGCAGCACCGCGATCGTCGACTCGTCGGGCGTCTCGTCGATCGTCGAGCCGAGCGTCGAGCCGAGCGTGGCCGATGCCAGCGAGGGCGATCCTCTCGCCGGCGTGACGGGCGAGAGCCGCGCGAGCGCTTCGGTGGCGACGAAGCCCGCGATCGCCGCGCCGATCTCGGCCGCGGTAGACGGCCGATGATCGCGCTCGAGCGCGAGGCACTGCCGCACGAGCGCGACATAGCCCGCCGGCAGCCCGCGCACGTTCATCTCGCGCGGCGGCTGGGTCTGCTGCGCGACGGCGATCGCGACGAGCGAGTCACCGCCCCACGGGCGCTTGCCGGTCGCGAGCTCGAACAGCATCACACCGAGCGAGAAGATGTCCGCGCGATGATCGACATCGGATCCCGCGATCTGTTCGGGCGCCATGTACCGCGGCGTCCCGACGACCGCGCCTACCTGCGTGACCCCTGCATCATCGCCGCCGCGCGCGATGCCGAAGTCGGTGATCACGACGCGCTCGGTCGCCTTCTCGACGAGAACGTTGTCGGGCTTGAGGTCGCGATGGATCACGCCGGTCGCGTGCGCCGCTGCGAGTCCTTCGCAGATCTGCACGGCGAACTTCTGCAGCCGCGGCCACGGCAACGGCTCGCCGAGCTCGCGCGTCAGCGGCTCGCCGTCGACGAGCTCCATCGTGAGGAACTTGTCGCCGTTGTGCTCGCCGATATCGAACATGCGCGCGACGTTCTTGTGCTGGATGCGCCGCGTGAGTCGCACTTCGCGGCGGAACCGCTCGATCGATTCCTCGGACAAGCCGCTCTTCAAGACCTTCAGTGCGACGCGCTCGTCGAGCTCCGTGTCGAGCACCTCGTACACGCGGCCCATGCCGCCACCGCCGAGCCAGCGCACGAGCTCGTAGCGACCTGCGATGATCTCCGCGACCGGCGACGGTTCGCCCGACAGCGTCGGCAACGAGCTGGCGACCGTGTCGTCGTGTCCGCCAGCCATGTGCGGCTAATGTAGCAGGGAACTAGATCGGGGGCGTGCGCCCGACGAGGAAGTGCTCGCTCACGCGCGTCGCCGGCAATGCACCGGGGTAGATCGCGACCTCGTCGAGCACTCCCTCCATCGGCGCGCTCGTGATCGATCCGTTTCCCGAGCCGATGGTGAACCCCACGGCCTGATCCGGAAGCGCGATCGCCGACGTGTTCTCGCTCTGGAGAGCGCCATCGATGTAGAGACGCATCGACGTGCCGTCGTACGTCGCGACCACGTATACGAATCGGTTGGTGTCGAAGTTGTCGTACACGACGAGCGACTGGTTCGCCTGCGTGACACCGCGCGCGAACGTCAGCTGCCCTTCCTTCGCGTAGAGGACATAGCCCGTCGCGATCGGCGGTTCGGCGTACTTCGCGACGATGTTGTTGAAGCGAGTGTCGTCGGTCACGTTCACCCACGCCTCGATCGAAAACGCGTCGGTGCCCGCGAACTCGTGGATGTCGCCAAACAGCACGCCGGTGTCACCCGGCCCGAACATCACGGCCGTATCCGGATCGTCGAATACCGCACCGGGCGATCCCAGCGCGAACGTCCCGGCGTACGTGCCGGCAGGTCCGCCGATCTCGTCCATGCACTCGACACCGAGCGTTTCGCCGAGCCGGTAGTACGCCGACGGAGAATCGTCGAGGACCGCTCGCGCATACACATCGGGCGAGGCATCGGGCGCGATCCGGTCGTCGAGTCCATAGATCTGGTCGCACCCCGCCAGCGCGACGATGCCGACGAGCACGCGCATGTCAGGGAGCCGCGACGACGAGGTTGACCGGCGCACCGCCGTCGGACATGAGGCCGAGGTACACGGCACCCGCGCCGAGCGTGACCTCGTGTCGACCTTTGATCGTCGTGCAGGCGTCCGAGCTCGTCGCGCTCGACACCGTGGCCGGCGTGCCCGCGCCCTCGAGCGCGTTCACCATGAGGCCGCGATCGAGATAGAACACGTAGCGTCCCGCGGTCGCGTCGATCTTCACGTAGCCAAAGCCGGAGCCGGTCAGCGTCACCGTATACGCGTTGCCGTCATCGGCGACCGTGGGCGTGCTGACGTCGCGCGAGGTGGTCGCGCTCAGTTGCGTGTAGGGCCCCATCTCGAGCTGCATGCACGCATCGGTGTCCGACGCGGGCGGCGGATCCTCTCCGCAGGCAGTGACAGCGACGAGAGCGACGACGAGCGAAGCGCGATGCATCGCGCGGAACGTACCTCAGAAAAATGCCCGAAAATCACAAGAGCGCGCCCTCGCGAGCGCGCTCTTTGGAACGTGACCTACGTGGAGGTTAGTCCTGCGCGGGGAACGTCGCCTTCTTGGTGACGACCTTGATGCCGAGCGAGAGCGCCGGCGTGCCGTCGACCTCGACGTCGGGGGCGAGCAGCGACTGGATCAAGCTGTTGTTCTTGATCTCGTCCACCGTGACCATGCAGTCCTTGGTGCCGGCGTCGAACAGGTTGAGCACCGTCTCACCCGTCGAGCCCGCCATGCATCCGCAGCCCGGAGGCGCGGTGAGCATGGTGCAGTCTTCCGCGATGAGCGGCGCGATCTGCGCGTGGATGGCCGGGATGACCTTGGTGTTGAGATCGTTCTCGGTCAGGGCGCCGCCGAGGATCACGCTCGCGATGCCGTTCTCGGTGATGCCGCTCGCCTTCGCGCGCGCGCCGATGAGGTCGAGCTGGATGGCGTCCGTGCCGCCGAGCGCGATCTGCAGCGAGATCTTGCCCGGGCCGCCGTTGAACGTGCCGTTGACGATCTTGCCGCTGACCGCCGCGTTGTTCGGCGAGCCGGGAGCGATCGTGAACATGCCATTGCCGTCGAGGTGCTTGCCGCACGTCGCGGGCGTCGGGTTCGCCGGATCCGTGCACGGCTGCGGCATCGGCGTATCGCCGAGCAGGACCTTCAGGCCCGCGGCGGTGGTGTTCGTGAAGTCCTCGGTCTGGAAATCGACGAGCAGGATGATCGAGCCCTCGGACACGGCGCTATCGATCGTGCCTTGAACGTCGAAGCCCATCGACGACAGGGTGCCGAGCACCATGCCGAGCTGGTTGTCGGGCTGCTTGTTGCCGTCGAGGTCGAGGCCGTACTCGCGAGCCTGGGTGTTCGTCGTCGGGACGAACGCTTCGGAGGAGACGAACTGGTAGTGCGTGCCTTCCGGCGTCGGTTGCGACGTACCGCCGTCGTCGCCGCAAGCGACGAGGGTCATCGGAAGGGCTGCAGCAAGCAAAAATGAACGTAGCGATGCCATGTCGTCTCCCCTGACTAAGGTTAGGAGCGGTTCTATCGCAGAACCGCGAGCCCGCACAATACGCGCAAAACTGTAAGGTTGCCTGCGCAGTCGATCACGGAGTGATCACGGTGTCGACGACGTCACGCCTTCGAATCGCACCTTGGCGCCAGCTTTGATCTGCTTGGCCGCCGTCCAGCCACCGTTGACCTCGAGAACGTAGAGGGACGGTTTTCCGACGCGGCGCAGCGTTTCGGTCTTCGGCTCGGCATTCTCGACGATTCCGACGACCGTCATGTCCTTGTTGATGAACAACATGTCGAGCGGAATGAGGGTGTTCCGCATGTAGAAGGCATGGTCGTACTCCTCGCCGTCGTTCATGACGCCCATGAGGAAGAGCATCCCGTTGTCGATCGGGAGGTGCTCTCGGTACATCAGCCCCTTCATGATCTTGGGTGTGGTCGCCACGACCTCGACGGTGACAGGCACCTCACCTTGTGCGCCGGTCAGCCAGACCTTGGCGCTGGCAGCCTCAACTGGAGCGGCTTCGGAGTGTGCGATCGGTGGCGCGTCGTCGTGCTTTGCCTTCGTTCCGTTGGAGCAGGCGACAAGACACACGACGATGACGAGCCGCGACACGCTCGAAAGCTACCATTAGAAGATCGCGCGCAGCAGCGACACGACGCCCCAGATCGCGAGACCGAGCACGGCGAACAACGCGAGGAACGCGCCGATCACCGCGAGCCAATCGGTCCACTTCGCTTTGCCATCGCCGACGGTCCGCTGCTCGAGGAGCACGACGTTCTTGTCGTTCGCCTTCCACGCGAGATCGAACATGTCGCCGACGAGCGGGATCGCACCGATGCCCGCATCGATCGCGAGGTTCAGCAGCATGCGCGCGACGATGATCGGCGCGACCTTGCGGCGCAGTGCCAGCCCGACCACGTAGAGGCCGATCGCCGAACCGACGAGGTCACCCGCGCCGGGCAGGAGCAGACCGAGCAATGGATCGATGAACGCGTCGTCCATGAGCCGCGCGATGCGCTTCACGCGGACCAGCTCGCGATCGGTAGGCGTGGTCACGAGCCGAGTAAAGCATGCTGTTACAGTGGCGGCATGGCCTACGCCGTCGTCACGCGAGAGCTCGATCCGACGAGCGCGTACACGACCATCCTCGCGCCACTCGGGCTCGACGTGATCGCGATGCCGGTGACGCGCACCGAGCCGCCGCGCGATGCGAACGCGCTCTCGCGTGCGCTCGAGGCAACCTACGCCGCGATCGTCGTCGCGAGTGCACGCGCTGCAGCCGCGCTCGCCGCCGCGCGCGGGCCGCAATCGTTGCCCGAGGTGTGGGCCGTGGGGCCCGCGACGCTGCGTGCGCTGCGCGAGGCCGGCATCGCCGCGCGCATGTCCGACGCCGCGAGCGACGGGGCCGCGCTCGCTCACGCGATGCTCGCCGCGCGCGACTTCGGGGGGCAGCGCGTGCTCGTGCCGCGCGCCGAAGAGGGCCGCGAGGATGCGATCGCGATCCTTCGCGCCGCCGGCGTCGAGGTCGTCGACGTCGCTGCCTATCGCACGGTCCCTGCCCCGCCCGACGACGCCGCCGTCGCCACGGGGCGCGCGGTCCTCCTCGGCGGTGACGCGGCCGTGTGCATCGTGTTCGCGCCGAGCCAGATCCGCGCGCTCGCGGCGATCGTCGAGTGCCCGCTCGCCGAGCTCGCGACGCGGTTCGTGGCGATCGGCGACACCACCGGCGCCGTCCTGCGCGAGGCCGGCATCGACCACGTCTCGGTCGCTGCGACGCCGACACCCGAAGGCGTGGCCAATGCCGTGGCGTCGGTGTATCCCCGGACCTAGGAGCTACATCGATGAACTACCCCGACTATCGCCCGCGCAGGATGCGCCGCACCGAAGGCCTCCGTCGCATGGTGCGCGAGACGCGCCTGTCCGTCGACGATTTCGTCTATCCGCTGTTCGTGGTTCCGGGCTCGGGCATCGAGAAGCCGATCAGCTCGCTGCCCGGCCAGTACAACTACTCCGTCGACAAAGCGACGGACGCCGCCGCTCGCGCCGCAGACCTCGGCATTCCGAGCGTGATCTTGTTCGGCATCCCCGAGCACAAGGACGCGGTGGGATCCGAGGCGTGGAAGGACTCGGGCGTCGTCCAGAAGGCGATCCGCTCGATCAAGAAGGCGCGGCCGAACCTCGTCGTCCAAGCCGACGCCTGCTTTTGCGAGTACACGGATCACGGCCACTGCGGCGTGCTCCACGATGGCGAGCTCGATAACGATGCGTCGCTCGAGAACCTCGCGCGCGCCGTGGTCTCGTACGCGAAGGCCGGCGTCGATGTCGTCGCGCCATCGGGCATGCTCGATGGCTTCGTCGGCGCGTGCCGCGCATCGCTCGACGAGCAGGGCTTCGATCAGACCGGCATCATGGCCTACTCGGCGAAGTACGCCTCCGCGTACTACGGTCCGTTCCGCGAGGCCGTGGACTCGGCGCCGCAGTCCGGCGATCGCCGCGGTCATCAGATGGACTACTGCAACGTCGCCGAGGCCGTGCGTGAAGCCGCGATGGATGCCGCCGAAGGCGCCGACATCGTGATGGTGAAGCCCGCGCTCGCGTACCTCGATGTCATCCGCGCGGTCTCCGACGAGATCAACCTGCCGATCGCCGCCTACAACGTCAGCGGCGAGTACGCGATGATCGAGGCCGCCGCGCGCAACGGGTGGATCGATCGCGATCGCATCATCCTGGAGACGCTCACCGGCATTCGCCGCGCCGGCGCCGATATCATCATCACGTATCACGCGCTCGACGCGGCCAAGCTCCTCGCGCGGTAGCTCCGATCGATGCCGCAGCAGTACAAGTTCGTCGAGCTCTCGATCGTCACCGACGAATCCCTCGAGACCTGCGTCAACGAGTGGGTCGCGCAAGGCTGGACGCTCGAAGGCATCCGCTTCGTGATGACCGAGCACTCGAAGCGCCCCGCGATGGCGTTCGTGTCGTTCATCCGCGAGGCCGACATCCCCGGGATGGCGCGGGTGCGCGTCAAGGAGTGACGAGAAAACCTGCTCCGTCGGACGTGCGACCGATGACGAGGACGACGACGCGCACCGGTCCAGGATCGTGCTCCGGCACGCGGACCAGGATCGACGTGTCCGTGTACTCGAGCACCTCCGCCGGCTGCTGATCGAACATCACCGTACCCACGTTCGCGCACGAGGGGTCTTCGTCATCCTGCGGCTGCTGACAGAACGAGCTGCCTTCGATCATCACCTGCACGCCGGGCGAACCCTCCTCGGGAAACACCGAGCTGATCCTCGGCGCAGGAACGTCCGCGTTTCCGCCGCACGCGGCCGCGATCAGCATCGACAACAACAGCCATCTCACCCCCCGACTGTACCCCTGACTTGACGGAGCCGCTCTTGGATGGGAGAAACGTCGAACGTGGCAGGTGCAACTCGGATGCAAAAGCGCGGCGTCGCCCTCGTGGCGACCGTTTGCGTCCTGCTCGCGCACCTGATCTCCCTGCGCCACGAGACCACGGTCGCCCACGTTCGCGACTCGGCGGGCGTCCTCGAGCACGCGCACGCGCTGGCCGAATACCACGCGAACAGCACGACGCAGCACTTGCACGGGAACGGCGCTCGCGACCATGCGGACGTCGGCGCGTGCACGCTCCTCGTCGGGCTCGAGCAGTCGACGATCCTCGCCTCGGCCCCGGCCGTCATCAGTGCCATCTCCCCGCACGTCGTCGACGTCGCGCTCGTTCCGCCCACGATCGCCCCCGCCGCATCGGTCCTGACGTTCGCGCCGAAGACCTCGCCGCCATCGATCGCGTAGTCGAATTGCACGTTCGCGCGTGAACCGATCGTTCGCGCGCGCGTGCTCGCTCATCGATCGATGTTGTTCACGAGGAGGTCTCTCGTGCGTCTGTTCATTGCGAGTCTCGCGATCGCGATCGCCTTCGTCTCTCCGGCGTTCGCGGATCCCGATGTTCCCCTTCCAAGCGATCCCCCCACCACAGAGCCAACACCGCCGGCACCACCGGCGCGCGACGCGTGCACGTTCAAGCTCCATGGCCATGTCGTCGATGCGAAGTCGCACGAGCCGATCGCGGGGGCGACGATCACCGTCGATACCGACGCGGACCCGAACGCGAGCAATCCATCCAACGCCGGCGCCAGCGCGATGTGCGATGGCGACGGTCACTTCACGATGGAGAACTTGTGCCCGGGCCTCGTGGTGTTGGGCGTCGAGCGCGAGGACTACAAGAAGACCGAGCGCAGGCTCGTCATCCCGGGTGACAAGTCTGTCGAGGTGGAGCTGGATGCGCTCGACGAGGAGGTCGTCGAGATCCACGACAAGGCGCCCGATACGACGGACACGCGCTCGACCACGACCATCTCGGGTGCGGCGCTCGAGAGGACGCGCGGTAAAGGGTTGGCCGAGGCGATCGCCGAGGTACCCGGTGTCGGCGAGCTCAAGAGCGCGAGCGGCGTGGGCAAGCCGATCATCCGCGGGCAGTTCGGTCGGCGCCTGCTCCTGCTCGTCGATGGCATCCGTCATCGCGCGCAGGAGTGGGGACTCGATCACGCGCCGGAGATCGATCCGTTCGTCGCCGACAAGCTAACGGTGGTGCGCGGCGCGAGCGGCGTGCGCTACGGGCCCGACGCGATCGGCGGTGCGGTGCTCGTCGAGCCACCCGATCTGTTGCGCGAACCCGGGACCGAGGGCGAGGCGCACTTGATCGGAATGACCAACGGTCGTGGTGGATCGGTGGCGGCGCGGCTCAAACAAGCTCCGCTGGCGCTGCCGGGGTTCGCGTACAACATCGACGGGAGCTATCGGCGCTTGGCCGCGGCGGAGACGCCCGACTACGCACTCGAGAACACCGGCGTCGAGGAGTGGAGCGCGGGCGCGACGGTGGGCTATCGCCGAAAGACCGCCGCGTATCAAGCGTCGTTCCGGCACTACCAGGCGCGGATCGGGGTCTGCGCGTGTTTGCACGTGGAGTCGCGCGACGACTTCTACGCGCAGATCATGCGAGACAGGCCGATCGGCTACGAGCTGTTCGAGTCGGATCTGCAGATCGATCGGCCGTATCAGCGCGTCGCGCACGAGCTCGCGATCGGACGCGCGTCGTGGGATGTGGCGTCGGGGACGCTCGGAGCGACGTACGCGTTCCAATACGATCACCGCCGCGAGTACGACGTGGTGCGCGACGCGGTGACCGGACCGCAGTACAACTTCGAGCTCGCGACCCACGAGGTGGATGTCTCGTACGCGCACGATCCGATTCACCTGAACGACCACTGGCACCTGCGCGGGCAGCTCGGGCTCGTCGGGATGGCGCAGACACACACGTACGCGGGGCTGCCGCTCGTGCCGGATCACACGGGTGCGGGCGTGGGCGCATATGCGATCGAGCGGCTCGTCGGTCACGCGCTCGAGCTCGAGGGCGGCGTGCGTTACGACCTACTCGCGCGCACCGCGCAGATCGAGCGCCAGAACTATCTGCGGCTCGTCCGCGATGGCCAGCTCGCGATGGATGCGTGTTCGGGCGGCGTGGGCGATCCGGTGGACTGCTCGTCGAGATTTCACACGCTGTCGGCATCGGCCGGCGGCGTGTATCGATGGAGCGACGTGATCGCGACGAAGCTCGATCTGTCCACGGCGTCGCGGCCGCCGAACCCCGACGAGCAGTATCTGAACGGAACGTCTCCGACGTTTCCCGTGATGGGGCTCGGCAAACCGGACCTCGGCCCGGAGACGACGTACTCCGCGTCGGTGACGACGTCGGTCACGCACGAGCGCATCACGGCGGAGGCGTCGGCGTACGCGAACCTGATCGATGACTACATCTACTTCGCGCCCGCGCTCGACGACAACGGCGACCCGATCTTCGACGTCCTGATCAAGGGCACGTTCCCGCGGTTCGTCACGCGTCCCGTGAACGCGCTGTTCTACGGCGCCGATGGCGGCGTGACGGTCAAGCCGATCGATCAGCTCGAGCTGTCGACGCAGGTGTCGTGGGTACGCGCGAAGAACCGCACGGACAACGGCTACCTCGTGTTCGTGCCGCCGCTGCAAGTGCGCGGCGAGCTCACCTACAAACCTCCCGCGATGTGGGGCCTCCACGACGCGTTCGTCACCGTCACCAGCACGTTCGTCGGCAAACAGCACCGCTTCGATCTCGCAGCGGACTTCGCGCCGCCGCCCGATGCATATCTCCTCGTCGGCGCCGAAGCGGGCGCCTCGTTTCACGCCGGCGATCAGATCGTCAAGATCGCGCTCGCCGGCACCAACCTCACCAACGCGCGCTATCGCGACTACACGAGCCTCCTGCGCTACTTCGCGGATCAACCGGGATGGCAGCTCGTGCTTCGCGCCAGCGTCAGCTTCTCGTCGAAATGAAAGGCATGTTCATGCGTACCTCTTCTGTTTTCATTCTTGGTCTCCTCGGGCTCGCCGCGTGCGGCGACGACGGCGCGAGTGATCCCAACGCCTCGCAAGAGGTCATCACCACCGTCACGCTCACGCTGACCCCGATGGGCGGCGGCTCCCCGATCGTCGCGGAGGTCGATGACCCGGACGGCGATGGCGGCGATCCGCCGACGATCGATTCGCTCGGACTTCCGGCCGGAGCGACGTATGGCGTCACGGTCGGATTTCAGAACCGCCTCGAGCTGCCCGCGGAGGAGATCACCGACGAGGTGCGCGACGAGGCCATCGATCACCAGATCTTCTTCACCGGATCCGCCGTCACCGGACCGGCGAGTGGCTCCTCGAACGCCGCGATCACGCAGGCGTACGCGGACACGGACGCCAACGGATTGCCGATCGGCCTGTCCAACACGTTCACGGTGGCGTCGGCTCCCGGAGGCGACCTGATCGTCACGCTGCGCCACATGCCGCCGATCAACGACCATCCCGTCAAGACAGCGGACGCCGCCGCGCTGGTCAAGGCGAGCGGGTTCTCTTCGATCGGTGGCGAGAACGACGCGCAGGTGACGTTTCCCGTCGCGATCGCGGTCCCGTAGTCAGCGCTCGCGCTTCCGCGCGCGCTCGAGGCCATCGAGGATGAGCTCGAAGCCGTAGTCGAACTCGTTCCCGAACGCGTAGCCCGGCTTCGAGATGTGCTCGCCCATGAGCTCCGCGAGGTGCGGGAACGCGTCGACGGGGAACTGCGCGAGCATGTCGCTCGCGAGCGCGTGCGTCTCCTCGGTCGTCTCGAACGGCAGCTGGATCTCGGTGTGAACGAAGCCGTAGATGTAGCTATCGAGGACGGAGTACGCGTGCGCGGTCAGCTCGATCGAGAACCCAGCGCCGCGCAGGCACCCGAGCACGGCGTCGTGGTGCGCGAGCGTCGCGTGGCCGGGCGTCTTCCGTGACTCCATCAGCGTGATCGCCCAGCGATGGCGCAACAGCACCGCGCGCATCGATGCCGCGCGCCGCCGCATCGCGGTCTTCCAATCGACGTCGCGCGACGGCATCTCGATCTCGCGGAACACCGCGTCGATCATGCCGTCGAGGATCGCGTCCTTACTCGGGACGTGGTGATACAGCGACATCGCCTCCACCCCGAGCTCGTCGGCGATGCGGCGCATCGTCAGATCGGCGAGACCACCACTATCGGCGACGTCGATCGCGACGCGCAGCGCTCGCTCCCGACTCACGGGTTCGCGCTTGCGTTTCGAGGTCTTTCGAGGCGTCGCCATGTCCGAGCTTGACAACCTTATGACGTAAGGTTACTCGTGGTCAACGTCCTTACTTAGTAAGGTTAAAACCAGGAGATCGCGACATGCAGGCACTGCTTCAAACAGGGTATGGGTCCACCGAGGTGTTTCGCGTCGATACGGCCGCGCGGCCGACCGCGGGTCCGGGCGAGGTGATCGTGAAGGTCGAAGCAGCCGGCATCGACCGTGGAACGTGGCACCTGATGACCGGGCGCCCCTACCTCATGCGCATCATGGGCTTCGGCTTCTCGGCGCCGAAGGAGCCGGTCGCCGGCCTCGACCTCGCAGGAACCGTGGTCGAGATCGGCGCAGGCGTGACTCGCTTCCGCGTGGGCGACGAGGTGTTCGGCATCGGCCGTGGCTCGTTCGCGGAGCTCGCACGCGCGCGCGAGGACAAGCTCGTGCGCAAGCCGGCAGGCCTGTCGTTCGCCGAGGCCGCGGTGCTCGCGGTGTCGGGTGGCACCGCGATCCAAGCGATCGACGCGGCGCAGCTCACCGCCGGCGAACGCGTGCTCGTGATCGGCGCGTCCGGCGGCGTCGGCACGTACGCGGTCCAGATCGCGAAGGCGCTCGGCGCGATCGTCACCGGCGTCGCGAGCACCTCGAAGCTCGCGACCGTGCGCGCCGCCGGCGCGGATCACGTCATCGACTACACGACCACCGACTTCACGAACGTCGACGAGCGATACGACGTCATCCTCGACGTCGGCGGCAACACGCCACTGGCGCGCATGCGTCAGGCGTTGTCACCGACGGGTCGCCTCGTGTTCGTCGGTGGGGAGAAGGGCGGCGACTGGACCGCCGGGTTCGGCCGCATCTTGCTCGCGATGCTGCTGAAGCCATTCGTGCGCCAGCGGTTCATCATGCTCGGCTCCAAGGAGCACTTCTCGCACTTCCAGCGCGTCGCGGATCTCGTCGAGAAAAAGCAGCTCGCTCCGATCATCGATCGCCGCATCGCGATGCGCGACGTCCCGAGTGCGCTGCTCGATCTCGAAGCGGGCCGCGTGCGCGGCAAGATCGTCGTCGAGATCGCTCAGTCGTTGCGATAGACCGTCGCCGAGAACATCGATTCGAAGCCGAGTCGCTCGAGGATCGGCGCCGAGCTCTCCTCGCGTGCATGCGTCACGGCGAGTGCGCGTCCCGCGGCCATCGCGCGCGCGAGCCGCGTGGCGAGCATCGCGCGATACACCCCGCGGTGACGATACGCCGCGAGCACGTTGCCCCCGATGAGGTATACGCAGCGCTCCTTGTACACGGAGCCGCACGTTCCGACCGGCACGCCATCGATGCGCGCGAGGAACGTGTCGAAGCGCGTGCTCGCGATCGCTTGCGCGATCGTCGATCGCTGCTCGTCGGGCAACCGCTCGCCCCATCCCGTGGCGAAGCACTCGTTGTACTCTTCGAGCGATGCGAGGGTAACCAGCTCCACGCTCACGTCCGCCGGCGCGGTCGCGGTCCACGCCGCGGGATCGATCGCCATGCCGCGCACCGGCACCCCGCGAAATCCGCGCGCCTCGAGACGTCGTCCGAGGTCACGCGGCCGCGTCTCGGGGCCCACGAACCACTTGAATGCCACGCCCGCAGCGGCGTACTCGGCGCACGTGCGATCGATGACCGCATCGGCATCGTCGTCGGGGATCTGCGAGACCGCCACCTCGTTCGCGATCGCAGATCGCGTGCTCGGCGTGATCAGCTGATACCAACCGTCGCGCTCGATAATGCGCATGTCGGGCCACTCGAGGGCCGAGCCCACGGTAGCGAGCAGCGTCTCGCGCACCTTGTCCACGCCGCGAGTCTATCGCCAGAGGACAGGTGCCGGCGCCACCGATTGCTAGCGAATGATCGAGACGTCGTTCGCGGCGAGCGCGGCCGCACCGACGATACCAGCGTCGTCGCCGAGCACCGCCTCCGCGATCGAGAGCGGCTCCATCGACGCGACCGGCGCGACCAGAGGCAGCATCGTCACGACGAGCTCGTACAGCGTCGGCGTGCGACCGAGCAGTCCACCGCCGAGCACGAGCCGCTCGGGGTTGAGCACGGCGATCGCGTTACCGAGCGCGACTGCGAGCAACGGCGCGAGCTCCTCCCACAGCCCGAGCGCCCACGGATCGCCCTGCCCCGCCGCTTCGTCGACGTGCGACGGCGTGACGCGATCGACGCCACCCGCGAGCTCGATCGCCGACGAGGCCGCGCCTCCGGCGAGCTCGGCCGCAATGCGCTTCGCGACGTAGCTCCCGCCGACATAGGCCTCGACGCAGCCGCGTTGACCGCACGCACACGGTGCCGCATCGTCGTCCCAGCGGACCTTCACGTGCCCGATCTCGGCCGCGCAGTTCGTCGCGCCTTCGACGAGCGCACCGTTGACGATCAACCCGCCGCCGATGCCGGTGCCGACGTACACACCGAGCACGTCGCGAAAACCCTTTGCCGCGCCGAACGCGTGTTCGCCGTACACGATCGCGTTGACGTCGTTGTAGATGCCGAGCGTGTAGCGCGGTCCGAGGCGCTTCGCGAGCAGCTGACCGAACGGCACATCCCGCCAGCGCAGGTGCGGCGAGTTGGCCACGGTGCCTCGACGATCGCGCAGCATCGCGGCGATGCCGATGCCGACCGGCGTCGGCTCCGTGGTGGAAGCCGCGAAGCGCTCGACGAGCGCGGCGATCTTCCCGACGAGCGTCTCGGGATCGCGCGGCTCGCCGACGGCTTCCTTGTGTTGCTCGACGAGCGCGGGCGAGTCCGATTTCAGCGACGCGATCCGGAGGTTCGATCCACCGAGGTCGATGCCGATGCGCAGCGCGGTCATGCGGAGAGTGTGGCCGTGGCCGCGGCGATCGTCGACTCGATCAGCGCGCGGATCTCCGCGAGGTTCGCCTTCGTGTCGGCCTCGCAGCGCATGACGAGGACGGGGCCCGTATTCGAAGCCCGCACGAGGCCCCAGCCGCCCGCGAACTTCGCGCGCACGCCATCGACATCGACAACGCCGATGACGTCCGGATGCTCGCGCAGTCGCTTCGTGACCTCGGCGACCACCGCGAACTTCTTGTCGTCGGGACAATCGACGCGAATCTCCGGCGTGTTGATCATCACCGGCAGCTCGTCGGCGAGCTGCGCCAGCGTGCGCGTGCTGTTCGACAACAGCTCGAGCATTCGCGCGCCCGCGTACACCGCGTCGTCGAAGCCAAACCAGCGATGCGCGAAGAACATGTGCCCGGACATTTCGCCCGCGAGTTGCGCACCGGTCTCCTTCATGCGCGCCTTGATCAGCGAGTGGCCGACCTTCCACATCTCGACCTCGCCGCCCGCGGCCGCGAGCTGGTCGTACATCGCCTGCGAGCACTTCACCTCGCCGACGAACTTCGCGTGCGGCACTTCGGCGAGCACGGCTTTGCCGAACAGGATCATCAGCTGATCGCCCCACAGGATCCGCCCCGTCGAGTCGACCGCGCCGATGCGATCCGCGTCGCCGTCGAGCGCGATCCCGATCTCGGCACCCGCGCTCTGCACCATCGCGATCAGATCCTTCACGTTCTCGGGCTGCGTCGGATCCGGATGATGGTTCGGGAACGTCCCATCGAGATCGCAGTACAGCGGCACGACATCGAAGCCGAGGCGGCGATACAGGCCGACCGCCGTGGGTCCGCCCGAGCCATTGCCCGCATCGACGACGACCTTGAACCGACGCTTGCCCATGCGTAGTCGCTGCTGGACCGCCGCGTCGTACGCGCTGATCACGTCGCGCGAGTGCATCGCTCGCGTGGGATGCGGCGCCGGACTCTCGAGCAGCTTGGTCACCTCGTCGCGCAGCGCCGCGATCGCGGGGCCGTGCAGCGTGTCCTTGCCGATCATGATCTTGAACCCGTTGTCCTCGGGCGGGTTGTGACTCCCGGTGATCACGATCGACGCCGACGGCGTGAGCTCGGGCACCCCGCCGACCGCGCAGAAATACACGAGCGGTGTGGGCACGACGCCAATGTCGATGACCTCGGCATGCACGCGAATCCCCTCGGTCAGCGCGGCGAACAGCCGCGGCGACGTGGTCCGGCAATCGCGCCCGACCACCACCGGCCCTGCCTTCGCCCCCTCGATCAGATTCGCCGTGACGCGTTGCCCGATCGCGATCCCGAGCGCGCGCACGGTCGCGTCATCGAGGTCGCGCTCGGCGACGCCGCGAATGTCGTACTCGCGAAATGCTTTCGGATTCACGCGTGTACCGCTTTCTCGACCGCTCTCTGCACGGGCTATAGGTAGCGCGTCAGCTTTTGCGAGGAAAGCATTTCCACGACCTTGCGGACGTCTTGTGCCTGGTCTTTTCGGATGACCAAGACCGCATTGCCGGACTTCACCACGACCAGATCATCGAGGCCGACGACTGCCACCACGGTCTCGTCGTCGGTAAGCACGAGGTTGTTCCGCCCGTCGATCGACATCGCCAGCAGATCGAGCGAGTTGCCGTTCTCGTCCGCACCACGCACTGCCGGAATCGCCGCCCACGATCCGACGTCGTCCCAACCGACATCCGCGGGCACCGTCACCACGCGATCGGCGTGCTCCATCACGGCGTGGTCGATCGAGATGGACTTCAGCGTGGGATAGACCGCCGCTGCATCTGCGCCCGCGGCGATCGCGGTGAGCGCCTTCGCGGTCTCCGGCAGCCGCGCTTCGAGCTCGGCCATGATCCGCTTCGCGCTGACCAAGAAGATGCCGGCGTTCCACAGAAACCGCCCGCTCGCGACGTACTGCTCCGCCGTCTCGCGATTCGGTTTCTCGACGAAGCGCTTCAGCGGAACGACACCGTGGTTAATCGCGCCATCGATCTCGAGGTAACCGAAGCCGGTCTCCGCGCGCGTCGGTGTGATCCCGATCGTCGCGATCACGTCGTCCTTCTCGACGGCGCGCATGGCGACATCGAACAGCCGCGCGAGCTCGTCCTCCTTCGCGACGAACTGGTCCGCCGGGAGAATCAGCATCGTCGCGCTGGGATCACGACGGAGGAGAATCGCGGCGGCGAGCCCGACGGCGGCCGCGGTGTTGCGTCCCACCGGCTCGGCGATGATCTCGGGCAGAGAAAACGAGCTCGATGCGCTCGCGCCC
>Ga0154020_10000925_pt1 | contig 36182 bp, 29 predicted proteins | sample Klosneuvirus_201_FD_109709 | JGI IMG/M metagenome (GOLD analysis project Ga0154020, IMG submission 109709) | Active sludge microbial communities from wastewater, Klosterneuburg, Austria - Klosneuvirus_20160825_MG | ecosystem: Engineered > WWTP > Aerobic digester > Activated sludge | place...
GCCGCAAGGTCACCGCGCCGGATCCTGCGCCAACTCCTCGTCGACGTTGCCAAATACAACGACGCACCAGTTCGCCCCAGCGAGGCCCACGACGCCGCCCCGCCCGCTCGTGCGGCTGGCGAACAGAACCGGGGTGCGCACCGTCCTAGTGACGAGATGACCACTCTTGTCGACGCCGGGACGATTTCTGGCGGTGCTCGCAACGAGCGAGTACACAATGAAGCAATGGGCTCCAAGCGTGCTCCCCGTGGCCTTTCGCCGGAGGATCAAGCGCTGTTCCTCGACGCGATCGGGGACACCACGCCGCTCGCGGGTCGCGATCGGATTCCCGTTCCGCCCAAGCCCGCATCGCCGGTGCGCGTCGAGATCCTTCCGCCGTCGATCACGCTGACGATCGAAGGCGACGGTACGCGCTACACGGCGCGCGCACCCGGTGTCTCCATCTCGCAGACCGCCGAGATGCGCGCCGGAAGAGCTCGTCCCACATCGACGCTCGACCTCCACGGCGAGCGCGTCGATACCGCGATCGCGAAGCTCCGGGCGTTCCTCGTCGAGTCCACACGCGCCGGTCATCGCTGCACGCTGATCGTTCATGGCAAGGGCACGCACTCCGAACACGGCGCGCCGCTGCGCGAAGCCGTGCTGTCCGAGCTGCTCGGTCCGTGCTCCGGCTTTGTCCACGCACTCGCGACCGCTGCCGCGTCCGACGGTGGCGAGGGCGCGACCTATGTCATGCTCCGAGGTCGCAAGTGAAGGCTCTCCTCGCAGCTCTCGCCGCACTGGTGATCGCCGCGCCCGCCGCGGACGCGAAACCTGCGCCCAAGGGCAAGCAGCGCACGACCAAGGTCAGCAAGCAGCGCATCCCGCAGACGAAGAAAGGCGCGCTCGCTCGCATCGCCGTCCAAGCGTCGGGCGAGATGCGGCCGGCGCGCGATGTCATCGGTCGTCGCGACGAGCCACTCACCCTCGAGGAAGAGACGGCCAAGCAGATCCAGAAGCTGCTGCGCGGTCCGCTCCGCAACGGACTCACCGGTCTCTACGTCGCCGACGCGCTCACGGGACAGCCATTGTTCGCGGTCAACGCCGACGATCCGCTGAACCCCGCGTCGAACGTCAAGATGATCTCGACGGCGACGAGCCTCGAGCTCCTCGGTCCCGACTTCCGCTATCCCACGCGTGTCCTCGGTCCCGCCCCGATCGCGGGCACCGTCCGCGGCGACATCTACCTTCTCGGCAGCTACGATCCGACGCTCACCACCGACGACCTCGACGATCTCGCCGGTGCGCTCGCCGATAGCGGCATCACGTCGATCGAGGGCGACATCGTCGTCGGCACCGACCCGACTCGCGACGGTGTCTTCCGCGCGATCATCCCGCTTCACGTCGCCGCGGGCGAACCCGGCCAAGCGCCCACGGTCGCCATCCCGTTCGGCGCCGATCACGTCAGCGTCACGGTCACCGCGAAGACCGCTCGCCGCGCGCAGCGCCCTCGCCTCACGTACAAGACCACGATCACCAAGTCCGCCACGGGCATCCCGCTGATCACGGTCTCCGTCGGCGGCACGATCGGCAAAGGCGGCTCGACGATCTATCCACTGTGGACGCGCGAGCGCACGGCGACCGCCGCGTACGCGCTGCGCGCATCGCTCCGCGCTCACAACGTCACCATCAGCGGTGACTACAAGCTCCTCGAGCTCGGCGACTACATCGGCGATTCCGTCGCCACCGGTGCACTCCCCATCGAGCTCGCTCGCCACGAATCGAAGCCGCTCGCCGACATCATCGCGCGCATCAACAAGTGGAGCGTCAACTGGCTCGCGGATCGCGTCGTGATGACCGCCGCCGCCCTCGCCCACCACGCGCCGCCGTCGATGGATCTCGCGATCGACTCGATGTACGCGTGGCTCGCTCGCCACGCGAACCTCACGCGCAAAGACCTCCTCATCGACACGGGCTCGGGTCTGTCCTATCGCACGAAGATCACGCCCACCGAGCTCGTCGCGATCGTCCGCGCCGCGGGCGGGTTCATGCCCGGGTCGCAGGCGCCATCCGCCACACCACCGTCGCTCGGCGACGACCCGGTCGCGAAGGCGTGGCTCGACTCGCTGTCGATCGCCGGGCACGACGGCACGCTTCGCCACCGCGTGCGCAACGCCGACCTTCGCGCCCGCATCCGCGGCAAGACCGGCACGCTGTCCACGGCGATCGCGATGTCGGGCATCCTCGACATCGATCCCGCGCACCCGCTCGCGTTCTCGCTCGTCACCAACACCGACCTCCCGCTATCCAAGTTCAACGTCCGCCGCGCGCACGATCAGGTGATGGGCACGCTGTGCAGCTACCTCGCGAAGACGACGAAGACGGTGACCGCGCCATCGACCGCGCCGCTCACCGCACCCGTCGACATCGCGCCTGCGCTCGCGCCGACCCTCACCACACCCGCTTCGACCGACGAGCCCGAAGAGACGTCGCCCGGCGAGGCCGACCTCGACGCCGAAGCCGCCGGTCACTCGTAAACAAAACGCCCGGTCACCTCATCGGCGACCAGGCGGCTTTGGTGGGCGTTGAGGGGATTGAACCCCCGACTTATTCCGTGTGAAGGAATCACTCTCCCGCTGAGTTAAACGCCCGAGAGGCCCGTTGATTTACATCGAGCTTGCCCTCGGGTCAACCCCGAGCCTGCGCGAGCGCGGCTAGATCCGCGGGAGGAAACGCGGAGTCGGTGCGGCGAAGGACGGTGAGTTGCACGAAAGACGCGGGGTTCCTGGCGTGCTGCGTGGCCTCCAAGCCTGGCGCCGAGCCGCGTTCGGCGATACGCCTACCGCATGCAACGCCAAATCGTGCGAACGCCGCTGGCTCCGGCCGCGATCGGCCCGTACTCGCAAGCGGTGTCCGTACCGGTCGGGGACAAGAAGATGGTGTTCTGCTCGGGACAGATCGCGCTCGATCCCGTGACGGGCGCGATGTGCGAAGGCGATGTCGCCGAGCAAGCGCGGATCGTGCTCGAGAACCTGGGTAACGTGCTCGCCTCGGCGGGCGCGAGCTATGCGGACGTCGTGAAGACCACGATCTTTTTGGCGGACATGAGCGACTTCGCGGTCGTCAACGCGATCTATGGGGAGCGGTTCCCGTTGGACCCGCCCGCACGAGCGACAGTGGCGGCGGCGGGATTGCCACGCGGTGCGCGCGTCGAGATCGACGCGATCGCGATCGTCTGACTCACAGTAGGAGGTACTCGTGTCGTCGATGTCGATCGAATCGGTCTTGACCGAGAACCGTAGCTTTCCGCCGAGCGCGGAGTTCGCGCAGGCCGCGCACGTCAAGAGCATGGCGGCGTACGAGGAGCTGTACGCGAAGGCGAAGCAAAACCCGGACGGGTTCTGGGCGGAGATCGCGGGCGGGCTCGCGTGGGCGAAGCCGTGGACCACGGTGCTCGAGTGGACGCTGCCCGACGCGAAGTGGTTCGTCGGCGGGGAGCTCAACGCGAGCGTGTCGTGCGTCGATCGTCACGCGAAGGGCGCGAACAAGAACAAGGCGGCGATCCTGTTCGAGGGCGAGCCGGGTGACACGCGCGTGATCACGTATGGACAGCTGCATCGCGAGGTGTGTCGCGCCGCGAACGCGCTGACCTCGCTCGGCGTGGGCGCGGGCGACTTCGTCGCGATCTACATGCCGATGGTGCCGGAGGCCGCGATCGCGATGCTCGCGTGCGCGCGGATCGGTGCGCCGCACACGGTGGTGTTCGGTGGGTTCAGCGCGGAAGCGCTGCGCGATCGGATCGAGGACTGCGGCGCGAAGGCCGTGATCACCGCCGACGGCGGCTGGCGCCGCGGCTCGATCATTCCGCTCAAGGACAACGTCGACAAGGCGGTCGAGGGCACGAGCGTCGAGCGCGTGATCGTCCTGCAGCGCTGCAAGAACGACATCGCGTGGACCTCGCGCGACGTGTGGTGGCACGACGTCGTCGACAGTGCATCGGCGCTGCACGAGGCCCGCGCGTTCGATAGCGAGCATCCGCTGTTCGCGCTGTACACGAGCGGCACCACGGGCAAGCCGAAGGGCATCGTGCACACCACGGGCGGTTACCTCGTCAACGCCGCGTACACGACGAAGCTCGTGTTCGATCTCAAGGACGACGACATCTTCTGGTGCACCGCCGATATCGGCTGGGTCACCGGACACAGCTACGTGGTGTACGGCCCGCTCGCGAACGGCGCGACGATCATGATGTACGAGGGTGCACCGAATGCACCACGCACGGCGTCGCACACCAGCGGACGCGCCGTCGGCGACGGACTCGATCGGTTCTGGGACATCGTCGCGCGGTGGGGCGTCACGGTGTTCTACACCGCACCGACGGCGATCCGCGCGTTCATGAAGTGGGGCGATGCACACCCCGAGAAGCACGATCTGTCGTCGCTGCGCCTCTTGGGCTCGGTCGGCGAGCCGATCAACCCCGAAGCATGGATGTGGTACCGGCGCGTGATCGGCGGCGATCGCTGTCCGATCGTCGACACGTGGTGGCAGACCGAGACCGGCTCGATCATGATCTCGCCGATTCCGGGCGCCACGCCGACCAAGCCGGGGAGCGCGACGCGGCCGCTGCCGGGAATCCTCGTCGATGTCGTCGACAAGAATGGCAACCCCGTGGCGGCGAACACCGGTGGGTTCTTGGTGATCACGCGTCCGTGGCCGTCGATGCTGCGGACGATTCGCGGTGACCACGAGCGGTTCACGAGCACGTACTTCGGCGAGATCGATGGCGTCTACTTCGCGGGCGATGGCGCGCGCAAAGACAACGACGGCTACTTCTGGATCATGGGGCGCGTCGACGACGTCATCAACGTCGCGGGTCATCGCTTGTCGACGATGGAGGTCGAGAGCGCGCTCGTCAGTCACCCGAAGGTGGCCGAAGCCGCGGTCGTGGGCCGTCCCGACGACCTCAAGGGCCAAGCGATCGTCGCGTTCGTGACGCCGAAGTCCGGCGTGAATGCCGACGACGCGCTGGCCCGCGAGCTCCGCGAGCACGTCGCGAAACAGATCGGCGCGCTCGCGCGACCCGAGGAGATCCGATTCGCCGAAGCGCTACCGAAGACGCGCTCGGGCAAGATCATGCGGCGCCTGCTGCGCGAGGTCGCCTCGGGATCCACGGCGCGCGGCGACACGACGACGCTCGAGGACCAAGGCGTGCTCGAGCGCCTCGCGCAATCGTTCGACAAAGAGGAATAGCCGTCGGCATCCCGCGGTTCGGAGACGATCATGACGAAGTACCTGGTCCTAGCGCTCGTTCTGTTCAGCGCGTGCGCGAAGAAGAAGGAGCCGCAGCCGCGCGAGGCTCCGCCGGTCGCCGCCGTCGGCTCGGGCTCGGGTTCTGCCAAGGCGCCCGAGCCGCCGCCCAAGCCGAAGGAGCCGCCGCCCTACGCGATGGCCTCGGACGTCATCGAGCCGGTTCGCAACGCGATCAACGCCACCGACCGATCGATCGACGACCGCATGCTCGACGCCGGCAGAATGCCCGGCGAGGTCCTCACGTTCTTCAAGCTGGCCCCCGGTCAAAAGATCGGAGAATTGTTCGCGGGTGGTGGCTACACCACGGAGCTGATGGCGCGCATCGTCGGCGACACCGGCAAGGTGTGGGCGCAGAACACGACCGAGGTCCTCGACAAGTTCGCGCGCAAGCCGTGGACCGAGCGTGCGGCGAAGCCGGTGATGAAGAACGTCGTCGGCGTCGAGCGGCCGACCGATGATCCCTTCCCGCCCGAGGCCAAGGACCTCGACCTCGTCATCACGATCTTGAACTATCACGACTTCGTCTGGCAGAAAGCCGACACCGCGAAGCTCGACAAGGCCGTGTTCGCCGCGCTCAAGCCGGGCGGCGTCTACGCGATCGTCGATCACAGCGCCGCGAAGAACAGCGGCATCCGCGACGTCGAGTCGCTCCATCGCATCGACGAGGACGTCGTGAAGAAGGAGGTCCTCGAGGCGGGCTTCGAGCTCGACGCTGAATCCGAGGTGCTGCGCCACCCGGACGATCCGCGCGACTGGAGCACCTCTCCGCGCACGGCCGGCGAGAAGCGCGGTACGAGCGATCGCTTCACGCTGCGGTTCGTGAAGCCCGCGTCCGCCCCGGCGACGCCGCCTGCGGGCAAGGAAGCGCCGAAGGCCGGCGGTAAGGCGAAGGCGCCCGCGAAGGCGCCCGCGAAGAAGAAGTAGGGAGCGCAAACAACCGGGGGCCGTCCCCAGTTTCGCCGCTAGCTTGCCACGAGCTCCGCACCGTCACAGCCGGAGCTCGAGCACGTCGCACTCGTGCATGTCACCGGTCCACAGGCCGCGCTTGCGGCGATCGACGAAGGCGAAGCCCAGGCGATCGTACAGCCGGCGCGCGCGCTCGTTCGTCGTCACCACTGCGAGGCGCAACGCCGTGCCGCCACGCGCACGAACGTAGTCGGCGAGCGCCCGCAGGAAGTGAGCACCGAGCCCCGCGTTCCGCGCACGCGGCGCGAGGAGGATCAGCCCGAGGTACCACGTGGTGGCGTCGGGATAGCCCTCGACGATATCGATCACCGCGTCGCTGCCCCAGATCCATACGTACTTCCGCTCGGCAGTCACACCGGGCGGGCGATCGGCGACGAGCTGGCGTGCTTCATCGCGCCGAGGTGGCGCGCCCTCGAGCGCCGTCCACACCGAGACGTCGGACTCGAGCAGCGCCTGCAGCGAGCGAATACCGTCCTCGTCGCCTTCGAGCACGCGCGTGAGCACGTGCCCACCGAGATCGATCGCGCTTCCCACGTCACCGACGATAGCTCGCCCGCAAGCGACCCGGAATCGCGCAGACCCGATGGATGCGCGCCGTCAGGGCGGCGGGATCCAGTCCCAGGTCACGTCGATCTCGCCGTCGATTCGCTGCTTCGTGCGAGCACCCAGGCCGGTCGCGTACGTCGCCGCGTCGGCGCGACACGCCTCCTCGACGATCGTGCGGTGCGCGGGATCGATCCACGCGAGCGTATCGAGCTGCGCACACGAGCCTCGCTCGCGGGTGCGCCCGCCGATCCGCATCCCGACCTCGCGCGTCGCGACGGTCCACAGCACGATCGCGCCGGAGGCGTAGCCCGCGGCGAGGCGCGTCCCATCGGGGGAGATCGCGAGTGCGAGCGCGGGTCCCTCGCCCGCGTCGAGCGCGATCGGATCGGCCCACGTCGTCGTGTTCCAGATGCGCACGATGCCGTCGTCGGTCGCGGAGAATGCGAGCGCGCCGTCGGGCGAGAACACGATCTTCCACACCGGGCCGGCATTCGGCATCGTCGCGCGAGCGCGCCAGTCGCTCTTCGTGGTGTCCCACACGGCGAGCGAGCTGACCTCGGTGCCCGCGACGAGCATCGTGGAGTCCGGCGACATCGCGACGGAGAGCTCGCCGTCGGGAACGCCGACGCGAACATCGAGATCGGGCGCGAGGTCGGGCGTCTTCCACGTGCGCGCGTGATCGTCGAGGGATGCGGTGACGACGCGGCCATCGCGCGCGAACTGCACGCCGTAGATCTGGTGCGCGTGCGCGACGCGACTCGCGACGAGCTTCCAGGTCGCGACATCGATCAGCCCGAGCCGACCATCGGCATGCCCGGCCGCGACGAACGTCCCGTCCGGCGACAGCGCCGTGAACCGCAGCCACGTCGGCGTCGCGACGCTGTCGACGGTGCCCGACGCACGCCAGCGACGCACCGTGTTGTCGCTGCAGCTCGTGACGAGATCGTCGCCGACGACGAGCGCCCCGTCTCCGCACAGCGCCTCGCCCGTCGTGACGCGACGAATCTCCGTCGGTGTACTGGTGACGTCCCACAAACGAATCGTGTGATCCGACGCGCCCGACACGAGCCGCGTGCCGTCGGTCGAGAATGCGAGGTTGCCCACGTTCGTGCTGTGGCCGACGCCGCCGAGGCGCGCGAGCGCGGTGGCGTCCCACGCGATCGGCGCCGTCTTGCCGGCCGTGACCAGCCAGCGACGATCGCGCGAGAACGCGACGGCGCTCGTCTGTCCACCGGGTGCCGCGAGCGAGGTGATCAGTTGCCGGGTGGTGATGTCCCAGACGTGGATCGCTTCGAACTCGCCACCGGTGACGAGCATGTCGTTCGCGATCGCGGCGCCGTGCACGATGTGCGTGTCGGCCCAGCGCTCCGCCGTCGTCGCGCCTGCTTTCCAGATGCGAATGTCGTGATCCCATCCGGTGCTGATCACCGAGGTGCCCGCGAACGCGACGACGCGAATCCCGCCCGCTTCGTGCGAGCCGCGCAGCGCGCCTTTCTTCGTCGCGATGTCCCACACCCACAGGCGGCGATCGTCGCTGCCGGATGCGAGCTGGGTACCGTCGTCGGAGAACGCGACGGAGTACACGCGCTGCGCGTGACCGCGAAGATCCGCGCGGCTACCGCCATCGAGCGCCGACACGACGACGAGCGAGTCTTCGCCGCCCGATGCGAGCGATCGACCGTCGGGTGCGTACGCGATCGACCACACGCGCCCCGCGTGCCGCGGCAACGTCGCGATCACCGAAAGATCGGCGACGCGGCGTCGCTCGATCGTGCCGGCATCGCCGCCGATCGCGAGCTCGCTGCCATCGGGCGCGAACGCGACGGCGTACAGCGGCTTGGTGCCGGCGGAGATCGCGGTGAACGTGTGCCCGTCTTTCGGTGACCACACGCGCAGCTGGCCGGAATCGTCGACGGTGGCGACGCGATCGCCGTCCGGCGAGATCGCGACGGCATGCACCCACGCGGTGTGCTCCGCGTAGCGCACCGACGGCGCGACCGCGCGTGCTTCCGCGAGGCCCGCGGCCCAGGCGGCGCCCGGCGTATCGCGATGGCGGCGCGACGCTGCGTAGTACATCGCGGCGCGCGACCACTCGCGTGCGGTCTCCGCGACGAGCCCTTTCTCGTACAGCGCGACCGCGAGCTGCGCTTCGGCGCGCGCGGTCTGTTCGATCGCGAGATCGCGCTGCTCGCGCACGCGATCGCGCTCGCTGACCACGCCATTCACGCCGAGGACCGCGACGATCGCCAGCAAGCTCGCCAACACGCCGCCGACGATCACGGGTGCGCGATGCCGCGCGAGCCACCGCGCGAACAGCGTCTTGCGCCCGTAGTGGTGCGCCTGCACGAGCTGGCCGGTCGTGAATCGCCGCAGCTCGTCGGCGAGCTCGCTCGCACTCGCGTACCGCGCGGCCGGATCGCGAGCCATCGCCTTCGCCACGATCGCGACGAGATCCAACGGCGCGCCCGCCTCGCGCTCGCGCAGCGCGGTCGGCCCACCGGCGACGACGGCCGCGATGATCTCCTTCGACGTCTTCAGCTTGAGGTCGGCGTAGGGCGAGTGACCCGCGATCAAGCTGTAGAGCATCGCGCCGATCGCGTAGACGTCGGCCCGCTCGTCGACGGCATCGCCGCGCGCCTGCTCGGGCGCCATGTACGCGGGCGTACCGAGCACCGCACCGAGCCGCGTCTGGCTCGAATCGAGCACCGCACGGATCCCGGCGGGCTCGTCATCGTCGACGGGATCCGGCTCGCCGATGGTCTTCGCGAGTCCCCAATCGATCACCACGGTCTCGCCGAACTCGCCGACCAAGATGTTTGCAGGCTTGAGGTCGCGATGGATCACGTGGCGCTCGTGCGCGTACGCGAGCGCCTGGGAAACGGCGACCAACACGGGCAACAGCGCGAGCCGCTCGTCGAGTCGCTTCGTGGACGCGAGCACGTCCTGAAACGACTTTCCCGACACGAGCTTCATCGCGTAGAACGGCTCGCCGCTCGGCCATCGCCCGAGCTCGTAGACCGGCACGATCGCGGGGTGCTGGAGGTTCGCCGTGATCAGCGCCTCGCGCGCGAACCGGCGCGCCGCGACGTTCGACGCGACGATCATCTCCTTGAGCGCGACCACGCGGCCCGTGCGCTGATCGCGGGCGCGCACGATCCGGCCGAGCCCACCGCGCGCGAACTCGCCGAGATGTTGATAGTGCTCGCGCGCGACGACCGGCAGCTCCGCGGTCCCGAGGATCACCGCGAGCCACGCCGATCGATCCGCCGGATGTCCGGGCCCCATCGACTCGGTCGCCTCGCCCGAAGACGGTGTCGGCGTCGGTGATGCTCCGCCGAGATCCTCGGTCGCCTGGCGGGAGGACGACGGCGTGGGTGGCGCGGGCTCGTCGAGCGCCGCCGTCGGCTCGCGCGGCACGAGAGGATCGAGCGCTGCCGTCGGCTCGCGTGGCGCGGGCTCGTCGAGCGCCTCGGTCGGCTCGCGCGTGGTCGGCTTGGTCACCCGACGCCGACGGTAACATCAGGGCGCGATGATCTCGCCCGTGCCCGTCAGCCGCTTCGTCTCGAAGAAGTGCCGCACCTGGTCCTGTACGGCGGCGACGGGGTTCTCGAACATCAGCGTCGTCGGGCGGCGCTCGAACGGCGGCAAGCCCGGGGGCTTGTTCGCCGACGTGCCCGCATTGCTCAGCGCCATGAAGTGATCGGCGGTGGGAAACACGAACGCACCACGCCCCGCGAGCGGCGCGGTTCCCGGCGTGACGGTCGCGTGCGCGAACGTGCCGATTCCGGGAACGCCGGCCGCGGCGATCAGGTGATCGCTCGACGGCACGCCTGCCACCTCGTCGAGGCCGGCGATCTGCCAGAGGATGTCGAGGGACGGACGCGCGATCAGTGCCTGCACGAGTGCTGCAGGCTCGAGTGGATGCAACGTCCATTGATAGAAGCCGACGTGCGGCTCGTTCGACAGCTGGAGCTCGGGCTCGTACTGGACGTTGGGGACGTCGAACATCGACATCACGAGCTCGAACTGCGTGCGGAACAGCTCGTTCTCGACGAGCGAGGACACGAGATTACCGGTGGGGACGTTCAACACCGCGGCTTTGACGGTGGTGTCCGCGAGGAGCGTGGCGGTGCCGATCAACGTGCCGAGCGACGCGCCGATGAAGTAGACGCGATCGTGGTCGAACGCGAGGTTCGCGAGCGAGGCATCGGTGGCGGCGATCGGTGACAGGTCGCTCGCCTGGACAACGCGGAGCAGCGCGTGAAGATCGGCGACCATCTGCACGAGGCCACCCTGGACGTAGTACGGGCTCGCGCCCTGCCCTGCGGGCGTTCCGCTGATCGCTAGCATGCGGAACGCGACCGTGAGCTGGTTGCTCTCGTAGACTCCATCGGGGCCGAGCGTGCCGGTGTCGCCGCGCATCGCGTGGGCCGTGTCGGTCGCGCCCATCGCACGCTCGCCGTGATTGAACGCGTCGAGCGTGAGGAGTGCGCAGCCGGCTTTCGCGACCGCGTCGGCGACGCCGATGCCCGTGTTCATGTTGCCGCCGAGCCCGTGATGCAACACGACGACCGGGAGGTTCGCGACATCGGCTCCGACGGGAATCGCGAGGAGAAACGGAACATCCTCGCCATCGGCGATGTCCGGACGCAGCGTCCCCAGATCCATGCCCGCACCGGTGATCGCTCGCACGGAATGGAACGTGCCCTTGATGACGATCGAGATCGACGAGTGCGTGATGCCGAGGGTTCCTTGCTGACCGGCCATCGACGGAACATCGACGCCCGGACGATCGTCCGCGGGGATCCCCATCAGTCCATCGAGGGTGCCATCCGACGCCTTCCACACGTGCGTGACGGCGAGCGACGGTGCACCGTGCGCCGCCAGGTACGCAGTGACGCGAGCCGCGAGATCACGCGCGAGCAGCGTCGGATCCTCGACGGTGAAGGCAGTGACCGCAGCGACCTCGTTCGCCGCGATGCCTGCTACTTCGAGAGCGGCGAGCGCGGGCGTTGTCAGGGTCTTCGCACGCGGCGAGGTCATGCCGCTATCCGCGCGTAGAGCGGAGCCATCCACGCCTTTGATCGAGGTCCGAAGCGCCACCGTATAGCGCTCGCCCGCGACCGGAACGAGGCCGCGCTTCGGGTGCACGGCGACGAGGTGCGACGTCGCGTCCCACTGGATGTCGATCGCGAGTCGCTCGCCGCGCTCGTCGATCATCACTGCGCCATCGGCGAGCGTTGTCGGATCGATCTCGCCGGCGATCGGAAACCAGATCGCGCACGTCCCACAAAAGCCGCGGCGCGTTTGGAGCGACATGCGAACGGTCTCCCACAGCGGCGTGTCCGACGGCATCGAGCCGAGCTCGACCGTGCCGTCGCTCGCGAGGAACACGTCGTTCGGGAACGGCGCGACGCCCCAGTCGATCGCGCCCGCTGCGGGCAGCTGATACGTGGCCACCGGGCCACTCGCATCGTCACCGCACGCGGCTACCACACACAACACCACCAACCCGAGTCTCATCGGACCACCATACTAAACCTGTGGGGCGCGATCGATGGCTCACGGCATCGGCTCCCGATTTCCCACCGCGAGCCTCGACGGTGTCAGCACCGTCTCGATGTCCGCCTTGAACTGTCCCGACGTTCGAGGCGCGACGCTGATCCGCACCTCGTCGATCTTGCCCCGCCAGAATCGCGCGAACTGCGAGTTGCCGCCGATGCGAACCTCTTGCGAGTTCGTGTCGATGGTGGCGACGATCGACGTGGCGTCGAGCACTCCGTCGACGTAGAGCGTCTTCACGCCGGCGCTGAACGAGATCGCGACGTGGTGCCACTGATCGTTGGACACGACCGTGGCCCCGACCGCGTTGTTGACCTGCCCCGCTGCGGTGGAACCGAACGCCATCACGTTCGACTGATTCTCGCGCTGCACGCGCCAGCTCGTGTCGCCCTTCGTGATGACTGGCTGGTACGCCGTGGTGAAGTCCTGGACCTTGATCCACGCGGACGCGCTCATGCTCGACGTGAAGTCGAACGGCGTGTCGCTGTTGTTCAACCGGTAGGCGTCGCTCGTTCCATCGAAGTCGCGCGCTTGGTTGACGATGCCGTTCGTGTCGAGGGCTCCCGTTCCAGCACCGACGGATTCGGCGACATGAGAATGCCCGCTCGCGTCGGTGAAGTTCTGCAGGTGATGGACGCTCTCGTAGCCCCCGAACACCTCTGCCCCCGAGGACGCGGCCATCGGCGCGGGCGTTCCGCCGTACACGTAGAACCTCGTGTCGGCTTGGAGATCCATCAGCACCCAGATGACGGCGCCCGTCGACGAGATCGTCTCGATCTCGAACGGCAACTCGCGCGTGTTCGTCCAGTCGACGAAGCGCAGGTCGCTCCCGTTGGCGAGACCGATCGCGGCGCCCGGCAAGCGCACGAGTAGCGGCACGTTCTGGATCGGCACGGACAGTCCCGTCGTGTCGAAGGCGATCGCGTGGCGCCACGGATAGGCCGCGTTCCACCACGACTGCGGCATCGCATCGGGCGCGGCGTCGATCATCGCGTCGAGCGCGTCGGGAAGCGCGTCGGTTTGCGAGCCGCCATCCGCGACGATGCCGTCGTCGATCCCGAGCAACGTCCTGCACCCTGCGAGCAGGGTCACGAGAACGATCGCTCGGGGCAGTCTCACAGTCTACCGCTTGTGCGTGTCGGCCAGGACGTCGGAGACAGCAGTGGCCGGAACTGCACTGCGCGGGCCTTTGCGCTCGCCAACGACGATCGGCGTCGCGAGAGCCATGCGCACGTCATCGACGGCTGCTGCTTCGGCGTCGGCACGCGATTGCCCACCGTCGTACTCGCGGATCGCGGCACGCTCCGCCCACAGCTCGAGGACCGTCTCGGTGGACAGCCCCAGGCGCTCGGCGAGCTCGATGCATTGGTTCATCGCGGTCATCGTCGTCTCTCTCAGGGGCGCCGCTTGCCGAACGCGGCATCTTCGGTCGAGGTCTGCGTCTCTTCGGAGGTCGACCAGTCGACGAGCTGATCGTCTTCGATCGCGATCGCGTTGCGCCAATCGGCCGCGTTGTTTCCGATCTCGGTCTCGATCTCGACGTCGATCTCCGTCGGTGGACGCGAGCCACGCGACAGGGTCGGCGTGGGTTGCGTCGCGCTCGTCGGTGGCTCCGGCGCCGCCGCGCTCGCTTGTGGGCGGCGCTGGTTCGCGGCGAGGCGACCGATGTTCGTGCTCGTCTGGCGGAAGCGTTGACCCGTCGGAGTACGTGCGCGTGCGGGCATGCGCGCATCGTCGTCGTCGGTGGCGGCGGCAGCGGGCGCCGGGATGCTCGGGCCCGGCGGTGGCGGTGCAGGCGTCAGCGTCGTCTTGGTCTCGACCGGCGGCGGGCTCGCCACCGCGAGAGGCTTGGGCGGCGTCATCGCGGGTGGACGCTTGGTCGTCGGAACACCCGTCGCGGGCGTCGGCGTCGCGGCCTTCGTGGGCTCGGTCTTCGTGCCCGCAGGCTCGCTCTTGTTCGCGAGGATCGGGCGATCGGGAATCGCTTGGCCGAGCGAGCGCGCACCGATCTCGGCGATCACGCCCCAGATGATCGGCGCGGGGATGTGCTCGCAGAGGTTCTGCACGCCGATCGTCTCGACGATCAGCTGCGCATCGACCTTCGGCGCACCGAGGCACGCCGTGAACAACCGCGCCCACAGCGGACGCGGAAGGTGCTCCGCGAGCACGTCCGGTGTCACGTGGCGGATCACGTCGAACGACGTCGCGATGCCGAGATCGAGCGCAGACGTCAGTGCGTCGATGAAGAAGTTCTTGGGGTTCACGTCGTGACCCCTGCCCGCGCAGCTGCGGCGGCAATGCACGCCCACAGCACTTCGTGGGGCAGGTGCTTGGCGAGCAGATCCGGCGGGACATTTTCGAGCACGCGCTCGGGGGTCATCGCGCCGGCCGCCAACGCGGACGACAGCAACTTGGACATCAGGTCCTTCGGGAGGTGGTTCGCGAGGACGTCAGCCGTGACGTACTGGAGGACATCGGATGGAGCGAACATGCTGTGCTCCAGACCCGACTCCATCATGCGCGCGAACCATGCCTGCCGCTGATCTTGGCTCATCGCGAAAAGGGTACACCGCTTTGTGGCCAACTCGCTGAGATTTCAGGAAACAACGGCAAGAAGCTTGCTTTGATCCGGGGTTCCGCGCACGGTCAGAGAGGGATGTCCGACGCACGCTCCAAGCTCTCGTCTGGCACCCTGCTCTACCGCTACGTGAACGACTCCATCGAGGTCCTGCTCGTTCATCCGGCCGGCAACTACAACCGGCGCGCACCGTGGGGGATCCCGAAGGGTGCTCCGGATCCCGACGAAGCGCTCGAAGCGACCGCGCGACGCGAGACGCTCGAGGAGACCGGGCTCGAGATCGTGTGCACGCTCGTCGATCTCGGCTTCGTGGACTACACGCGCTCCAAGAAGCGCGTCCACGCATACGCTGCGCAGGCTCCCGACGGAGCCGCGCCACATTGCGCATCGTGGGAAGTCGACAAAGTCGAGTTCATCGAGATCACGCGAGCGCGAAGGATCATTCATCCCGATCAAGCAGCGCTGCTCGATCGATTGCAGCGCCACTTAGCTCCAGAAAACGGTACGCCAGCCGCCGAAACCTCGTCGGCGTGAGTCGGCGTCGAGCGCCTGAGACACACTGCGCGTCGCAGCGTGCGAACTACCCTCGGTAGTTCCTTGTACCCGCCCGATCGGGCTGTCGGACGGGGTTTGCCTGTCGCAAAAGCTGACAACTCCGTCGTAGCCGACACCACAAAGTAGTTTCGGCTGGACAAAACTGCGTTCCGTGCGAGAGTGCGCGACCACTATTTTCCGACGTCGGGAAATCGTGGGCCCTCCAAGCAGCTGGAACTGCTCGGGGACGATCCACCTACCCCATCGCTGAGGTTTCTCGACGGGAATCGGTGCGCATCGTGCACGGGTATCCGTCCACAAGCGTCCTCGTTCGTACTCCTGAAACAAGGAGACATGAACGCGGGTGCAACGGGACCGAGTTCATCGACGTCTCATCATGATCGAGAGGAGTTAACGCCATGGCCACCACCCACACTGCACGCCGCCGGGACACGCGCACGATCGCGCACCGGACGGTCACGGCCAAGGCTCTGACCGCCCGCCCACACCGCACCGCGAAGGCGACTACGGCACCGGCTCCACAGCCGGTGATCGCGGATATCGTCGAGAAGCCGGTAAAGACGGTGCGTCCGATGCGGTCGCCCGACTCCGATGATCACCTGGCGGCGTATTTCCGTCAGCTCGCGGTGCACGAGCTCCTCACCCCTGAAGACGAGCGCGAGCTCTCTCAGGGTATCGAGGATACGGAAACGATGACGTGGGAGCGCGTGCTCTCGCGCGCCGAAGTCGTGCGCCCGCTGCTGGCGATCATCGAGCCGAACCTCGAGCAGCCCGTGAAGTTCGTGAAGCTCCAGAAGGTGCTCGACGAGATGCTCAAGTCGAAGCGCGCACAGAAGGAGCCCAAGCTCGTCAAGAAGCTCGGCGCTGCGGCGAAGGAAGCTGCGCTCGAGATGCGCAAGCTCGATCTCGATCGCGTGCACATCGACGCGGTGATGCGCGAGCTGTATCGCGCACGCGAGGCGGCGATCGCCGGCAACGAGACGTGGTGGACCGATGGTGCGGCTCGCGACGCGGGCGCGTACATCGACGAGGTGCGCCAGGCGCATCGCGATGGACAGAGCCTGCGCGACGAGTTCGTTCGCGCAAACCTGCGCCTCGTGGTGACGATGGCTCGTCGCTACGATCGCGGTGGCATGCCGCTGGCGGACCTGATCCAGGAGGGCAACCTCGGGCTCATGCACGCGGTGTCACGCTTCGACTATCGCCGTGGTCTGCGCTTCTCGACGTACGCGTGCTGGTGGATCCGCCACGCGATCGGTCGCGCACTCGCCGACAAGGCGCGTGCGGTCCGCATCCCGGTGCACATGCTCGAGGCGCAGCAGCAGCTCGAGAAGGTTCGCCAGGGTCTCGTCGGCGAGCTCGGTCGTCCGCCCACTCCGCAGGAGCTGGCGAAGGCCGCGCGGGTTCCGCTCGCGAAGCTGAACCAGATGCATCGCTACATCATGGGCCAGCCGATGTCCCTCGACCGGCCGGTGCACGATGACGACGACCGCTCGTTCGGCGACACGCTGGCCGATCCGGACACCGAAGCACACTCGCCCGAGGACGACATGACGACGGCCACGCTGACCTCCCAGGTCACGCGGCTGCTCCATCACCTGTCGCCCATCGAAGCGGATGTTCTGACGAAGCGGTTCGGCCTCGGCGACGACGAAGAGCGGACGTTCCGCGAGATCGGTGACCAGTACCACCTGTCGCGCGAGCGCATCCGCCAGATCCAGAACTCGGCGCTCGACAAGCTGAAGCGCGCGCTCGAGCGCGAGCACCGCGGCCACGTCGAGATGTAACGGGTCCGCGATTCGATCGCGGAGCCTTCGACGGGCAGTGGTAGGTTTCGCCGCATGAAGCGGTGGATTCCTGCCCTGCCCGTTTTCGTATTTTCGGTCGCTGCCTTCGCCGATACGAAGGCGAGCTCGACCGCGCCGGCCGATCCGTTCGGCCAGCGCAAGCCATCCCCCAAACCCGCGGCAACGAGCACCGGCTACTCGGGCCTCGGCGCGGACAGCGTGACGCCCGAAGTGATCGCGAAGTTCGCGGCGCCTCCGCTCGATCAGGACGTCTCGCGCAAGATCCAGATGATGCTCGACGTGCGCGGCGCCGGGACCGGCATCGTGACCGCGAAGGGCGACCGCATGTACTTCACGTCGTCGGTCACCGGATCGCCGCAGGTGTGGCGACAGGACGGCGCGATGAAGCTGCCGATCCAGCTCACGGGTGGCGAGGATCGCACCGGCGTCGTCGACCTCGCGCCGGACGAGTCGTGGCTCGTCGTCAGCCGCGATATCGGCGGTCAGGAGAACCCCGGCATCTACGTGATGAAGCCCGACGGTGGTCCGCTCGCCGTCATCCAGCACACACCCAAGGTGCAGACCGGCCTCGCGTACATCGACGACGACGGGAAGTCGCTGTTCTTCACCGCGAACGACATCGCGGCCGACTCGTACGCGATCTACCGCTACACGCTCGCGACGAAGACGAAGGAGCTCGTGTTCGACACGCCCGGCCTGTGGTCGATCGCGGATCACAAGGGCACGCAGTGGCTGCTCGTCAACCAGCTCGGCAACGCGCAGAACGAGGTGTTCACCTACGACCTCGCGACGAAGCAGCTGACCCCGGTGCTCGGCCAGAACGAGGTCGAGGAGTACGACGTGCGGTTCGGCGCGAAGGCGGGCGAGATCCTCGCGACGAGCGACAAGCCGAGCGACTTCCGCCGGCTGTATCGCGTCGAGGCCGGCAAGCTCGTGCCGATCACACCGGACGTGAAGCACGACGTCGAAGGCTTCGCGATCGATCGCACGCGCACGCGCATCTACTACCAGCTCAACGAAGACGGCTACGACAAGCTGTACGTGCTCGACGCGAAGACGTACAAGGAGCTGCCGCTACCGAAGTTGCCCGATGCAGAGAACGTGAACGTCGCGGGTGCGTCGCGAAACGGCCGCTTCATCCAATTGTCCGTCGATGGCTCGACGCTCGCTCCGACGAGCGTGACCTACGACTGGCAGACCAAGAAGGCAACCGCGTGGCGCGTACCGACGACACCGGAGATCGATACGAAGACGTTCGCGAAGGCGACGCTCGAGAGCTATCCGGCACGCGACGGTACGAAGATCCCGATGTTCGTGCGCCGGCCCGCGAGTTGCGCGAGCGATCCGTGCCCGGTCGTCGTCGATTTCCACGGCGGTCCCGAGGGGCAATCGACCGCGGGGTTCTCGACGTACGGACAGATGTTCGTCGACGCGGGCTTCGTGTTCGTCCAGCCGAACGTGCGCGGCTCGACCGGCTACGGCAAGACGTGGCTCCACTCCGACGACGGTCCGAAGCGCCTCGCCGTGATCACCGACATCGAGGACGCATCCACGTACATCCGCACCACCTGGGCCAAGAACGGCAAGGCGCCGAAGATCGGCGTGATGGGCGGCAGCTACGGTGGCTACGCGACGCTGATGGCGATGACGTACTTCGCCGGCGCGTACGACGCGGGCGTGCAGACCGTCGGCATCTCGAACCTCTACACGTTCCTCATGAACACCGCGCCATATCGACGCAAGCTGCGCATCTCGGAGTACGGCGATCCGGTGAAGGACAAGGATGCGCTCGTCGCGCTGTCGCCGATCACGCACGTCAACAAGCTCAAAGCGCCGCTGCTCTCGATCCAGGGCGTCAACGATCCGCGCGTTCCCGTCGGAGAAGCGATCCAGATCTACAAGGAAGCGGAGCGCCGCAAGATCCCCGGGGGGCTGATCCTGTTTCCCGACGAGGGCCACGGCGCCAGCAAGCGGCAGAACCGGGTCGCATCCCTCGGTCACACCATCGCGTTCTTCCAGCGCTATCTCCGGTAGGTGCAGCGTTTCGAGGCAGGCTGCGCCTTGAGTGTGTGTGCGTGACTCTGCATTATCGACGACACTGATGGGGGCCCTTCCGGCGAACGCATACGTCGAGCTGAACTTTCGCCCGAACGTCCAGCTCGTGTCGGTCGTGCGGCGGTTCGTCTCGGAGTTCTACCAGCGCACGCTCGGCGATCCCGATGGCTCGTCACGCGTGGCGCTCGCCACCCACGAGCTCCTCGAGAATGCCGTGAAGTACTCGAAGGACGGCGAGACCACGATCCGCATCGAGGTCACCACGACCGGTGCTCCACGCACGGTGACGATCTTGCTGCGCAATCGCGCCGAGGACTCGCACATCGCCGCGATCCGCGAAATCGTCGACGGTGTCGCCGCGGCGAAAGACGCGTTCGCGTACTACCAGCAGCTCCTGCTCGCGAAGGCGAAGCGGCGCGAGGGCTCCGGACTCGGACTCGCGCGCATCTGCGCCGAGGGCGAAATGGAGATCGCGCTCGAGGTCCGGGACAGCGACACGGTCGAGCTGCTCGCCACCACGCGGGTCGCGGAGGCGTCATGAGCGGTGCCCCCAAGGTGATCGCCGTCAAGTGCGACGACTTCCACGCCGACGCCAGCCACCAAGGCGGCGTGATGACGCTGCGGCTGTCGGGCACCGCGGACTACGCCGCCGTGGACGCGCTCGAACAGGTGCTCGACGAGGTTCACGACGAGTGCGTGCGCGCGAACGTCAAGCAGACGTCGGTCGATCTGCGCCAGCTGGAGTTCATGAACTCCTCGTGCTTCAAGTGCCTCGTGTCCTGGATCAACGTCCTCCAGGAGCTGCCGCCGGCAGCGCAGTACAAGGTGACGTTCGTGTCCAATCCCCAGATGCACTGGCAGCGACGCAGCCTGCACTCGCTGAAGTGTTTCGCCGAAGATCTGATCGACGTTAGCGAATCGTGAAGCGCATCCTCCTCGTCGACGACAGCCCCATCATTCAGATGGCGGCGAAGCACGCGCTGGTCACCGCGGGCTACGAGGTGGCGACGCGCGCCGACTTCGACGAGCTGATGACACAACCGATCGAGGGTTTCGATCTGCTGCTCATGGACGTGCAGATGCCCGAGCTCTACGGCGATGACGTCGCGATGGTGCTGCGCCGAGAGCGCGGCCTGGCCACTCCGATCTATCTGTTCTCGACGCTGCCGCCCGCCGAGCTCGAAGAGCGCGCGACGAGCGCTGGGATCGACGGGTTTATTTCGAAGGCACTCGGGATGGCGCACGTGGTCGAGCGTGTTCGTGCGCTGCTGGGCTAGCCGTCGACGCGCAAGGGACTGTCGCAGGCTCCGTCGACGATCGTCGCGAACGACGCACGGCGCTATGACCGACGCAGATGCTAGCGCCCGTGGCGGTGCTAGCGCCACGACGTGCTAGCGCCAGTCGAGGTGCAAGCGCCCGTCGCGATACGTGCGCGCGTTCGCAGTCGGTGCATCTGCATGCAAGCCAGTTCCGTCGACGGTGATCGTGCGATGCACCCGCGTCGCCGGGCGCAACACGGCATCGCGGCCACGGGTGTAGCTCTGCTCTCGCACGATCGCGAGATACGCTTTGTCGAGCGCGAGTGCGCGTGCGCGCGAAGGATACAGCGCCCACGCGAGATCGCGATCGGTCGATGCACGCGACAGCTCGCGCAGGTCGAGGATTGGACTCGCATCGACACCCGCCTTCGCATCGACACCCACGTCGCTCGTCGAGGAGAACCGCGCGAGGAGCTCGTCGTTCGATCGTGTCTCGTCCCCACCTCGGACACGCGTGAAGTACTCGACGAGCTCGGGCTGCGAGTGTCCGACTTGCGGACGGTCCTTCATGCCGCGCAGATCTTGGTGACGCCAGCCGTCGAGGCCAGGCACCTTGCGCGCGATCGAGAACGTGTTGTCGATGGTCACGCCGAGGGTGCCGTGACAGCCCATGCACGCGCGGTGCTCTTCCATGGTCTGGATCCGCAGCGCGCCGTGCGCGTCTTCGATGTAGCCCTGGAGCTGCCAGCCGAACGCGCCGAGCAGACCGACCTCCGGATCGCCCGCGTACACCGGAAGTCGACCGTCCGCCTTGTCCTCGGCTTCGTCGGCGTACGCGCGTTGGCGTCCCCAGTCATCGGGGTTCTCCACCTTGCGCATGTAGCGGAGCTCCTTGAGCCGCGCCGCGAAGAGGTCGGGTGCGTCGGGATCGAGATAGCGCACGGTGTGCAGGAGCTCGGTGCCGAGCGGATACGCGTGCGCGACAACGCTGTCCGGAACGCCGGCGTAGTGTGACGGCAAGCGACGGATGCGCGTTGCCGTGCCGAGCGTGCCGTCGCGATCGAGGTCCTCGCCCAGGAGGCGCTCGTCGACGGGCTCGATCTCGCGATCGATCGCGCGCGTCGCGTAGTCGGCGATCGACAGCGCCGCCTCGACGAGCGTGAGGTTCAAGCGGTACTGCTCGCGCGACGCACGAAACGCCGCGGGCAACCGAACGAATACGTCGCTCGTCGATCCGTTCGTCGGCCAGAACGCGCCGAGGAACGGTTGGTAGCGAACCGCACGCCACCCGGAGCCATCGCGCGCGAAGCCGAGCTCGTCGAAGCCGCGTGCGAGATCGAGGTCGGGACGAAAGCCCGTGTAGCTCGGCGGCATCTTGGCCATCGCGGCGACGAGCGGCGCGGTGTTGTCCGTGCGCACCCAGCGCAGGATCTCGTCGTCGGAGGTGCCCGCGATGTCCGCGCTGCGATCGACGAACAGGTTTGCCCAGTGATTCGTCAGCGCGGTTTCGGAGAACGCATAGCTCTCTTGCAGCGTGCTGTCGTCGAGCGTCGTGCGTCCCTGCCCTCGCGTGTGGCAGACCCAGCACGGGTTCGACGCGCCGCCGGTTTGCGTGTAACACATCGGCGGCACCGCGGCCTCGAGGTTACCGACGCGCGAGCCCTGCGCCTCCGCGTATGCGAGCGGATCGTGCGGTGCCGTCGCGGCCTCGCACGCTGCGAGACCGACGAGACCGACGAGAGCGACCAGCACGCGCATCAGCGGGGCGGCCACACGGACGCGTTGTCCTCGCCCGGATGCTGGACGCTGAAGAACAGCGTCGTCATCCCCGACGAGAATGCGGGGCCCGTGGCCTCGGCGTCGCTGGGTGTCGAGACGATGCGGAACGCCATGCCGTAGGTCGGCGTCGACACCGTCTTGTGGGCGGGATCGAGGTCGAGATAGTACAGACCATCGGCGCTCGCCTTGCCGGTCGCGCCGAAGTTGCCGTCGGTGCCGAACCACACGCCGCCCTGAGCATCGATGGCGATGTTGTCGGGGCTGCCGGCGTCGAACATGTTCGCCGTCGTGTTACCCGACCACACCTGCCAGTACTTGAACGTCGTCGACGAGGCCGGGGTCGCCGACGTGGTCTCTTCGATCGCGAAGATACCGCCCGAGCGATCGTTGCGATTCGGCGACGCCATCGCCGCGGGGATCAGCACGCCCGCTTGATCGAGCGCGACCGTGCCCGCGTGGTTCGTGAACGCGACGTAGATGCGCGGCGTCCCGATCGGGTTGTACTCGAGGTCCTCGGGGCGGTTGAGCTCCATCGCGCCGATCTTGAGCGACGCGGTGAATAGCGCCCTCTTCACGTCGGCGTTCGTCGGAAAGCCGCCGATGCCGTTCCAGCTCACGTCGGTCAGCGCTTGGCCGACCGTCTTCGTCGCGGTGCCGAGGCCCGCGGCGTTCGGCGCGATCGCCGTCGACGTCGTCGAGAGCTCGATCCACTGTCCCGTCCCCGGTGCTGCTTCGGTGGCGAGCGCTTGCCCCGCGGCGAGGCGGCGACCGTGCGTCGCATCGAGGCCCGCGAAGTGCGAGACATAGAGCTTGCCGTCATCGAGCAGCGCACGGGTCTGCGCCTTCGTCATGCCAGCCGTGTACGGCGCGGTAGTGACGAACTTGTAGATATGCCCCGAGCGGCGATCGTTGCCCGCATACATGACGATCGGCTGATTCGGTACGAGCTTCCAATCAGCACCCAGAGCGAACGCCGCGTTCTCCCAGTTCGCGCGACCGATCGCGCCGAGCTTGCGATGCCCGACACCGGCGGTGGTCTTTCCGTAGTACTCGCCCGGCCCTTGGCCCGGGTCCATCTCGACGAGATAGCCGTACGCGTCCTTCGGGTGCGCGGCACCGCCCGACGTGAAGTCGGCGGTCGGCGATGGCGCGAGGTTGAACGTGACGTTCGCGCCCGGATCGAAGCCGGTGCCGGCAACGGGGCGATTGCCGCTCGTCCATCCGGTCTCCACATCGCCGTAGCTCGACGCGACGTTCTCCTCGGCGGTGATGATCGTGCCCCACGGCGTGAGCGCGCCCGAGCAATCCGATTGGATCCCGACCACCACGTCCTGTGGCAGCGGCGCACCGACGTCGTCGGCGTCCGCGCTGACCGTCGCGCCCGTGACCTTCACGAGCGTCGAGTCCGTCGCATCGTAGCGGCGCGCCGGCTTCGTGCGATCGATCGACCACGTGCCGGTCGCCGGATCCTTCACGACGCGCATCCACGAGCCGCCGACCTGGCGCTTGTACTCGTCCGTGTAGATCGCGAGATCGCCGTTCGACCATGCGTTGGACGTCGGCGCGCCCGTGATCGTGCCCCAGTACGACAAGAACCGCGCGAGCGTCAGGTGCTGGCCCGTCGGTGCGGTCGTCGCGCGCGGGCGGTTGTTCGAGACGTACTCGTGGTTGACCCACATCCAGCCCGCGTTGTCGTTGCCGTTCCAATACGGCGTGCCGCTCCAGCCGTCGGGCACGTACGCGATGTAGTCGGCGTTCGCGCCGAACCGCGGCTGCACCGTCGGGCTCGCCATGATGTCCCACGTCAGCGGATCGAGCCACTTCACCATCACGTCGGGGACGAGGCCGCGAATCGCGCGGACGCCATCCGTCGCTGCGGGCGACAGCGGGAACTGGAAGCCCGCGGGCAACGCGTTCGTGCCGTACTGCGTGACGAGCGCCTTGACGTAGTGCGGGATGTCCGTCGCGCCGGTGTTCGCCGCGTCGCAGAAGCTGACCGCTACCACCGACGACAGCGGCGCGGACGTGGGTACGCCTTCCGCCGCGGGCTCGTTCTGCGGGATGGGGCAGCTGCCACCTCCGCCGTTGGAGCCATTGGAGCCATTCTGGCCGTTCATGCCGTCGACGCCGTCCATGCCCGGGTCGCCTTGATCGCCGGATGGTCCAGCCGGGCCGGCCGGGCCTTCGGAGCCTTCGCACGCGGCGAAGAGCAAGAGCGCGAGGATCGATCGAGATGTCCGCATTGCGCGAGACGATCGCCATCTCCGGTGACGTGTTGGTCGCTCGCTCGCAACGAAAGACGGCTCCATCGGTGAACGATGCCGCGAGATCGCGCGAGCGAACGCGCTTCGCGACGATCGCGGCAGATCGAACGCACGTCGATGTCACGACTGCGAACGCACGAGCCACGAGCACCGAATCTTGCCGTTCGACATGCTCTCGATCAGTGCATGTCGCGCGCGTCGACGATCAGCGACGTCCCCACAGAAAACGTACGAGCGCCTCGCACTTGGGAACGAACGTCGATAGCTCGACGAACTCGTTCGTCGTGTGAAAGCCCGCGCCGCGCGGACCGAGGCCATCGATCGCCGGGACCCCGAGTGGTGCGACGGTGTTCGCGTCGCTGCCACCGCCGAGGAGCGGCGCTTCGCCGTCGCCGAGGCCGCACGCGCGCGCGCACGCGGCGTACTCGTCCTTGAGCGCAGCCGATGCAGCGGTCTTCTCGAGTGGGAGGCGGTTCGCGCCGCCCGAGACATCGACGCGCACGCCGGACACGCTCGCAGCGGCGGACTCCGCGGCCGCACGCAGAGCGGCGACGAGCGACTCCGCGTCCGCGACGGTCTCGTAGCGCAGATCGAGAGAGCACTCCGCGCGCTCGGGCACGGTGTTCTTCGACGTGCCACCGGTGATCTGCCCGACGTTCACGGTGACGCCGCGCGCGTAGTCCGTGAGCGCGGCCGCGTCGGCGATGAACTTCGCGAGCGCCACGATCGCGTTGGCGCCGTCCTTGTGGTTATTGCCCGCGTGCGCGGCCTTGCCGTGAGCGACCACGGTCATCGCACCGACGCCTTTGCGCCGCGTGATGATCATGTCGTTCGCGCGTCCGGACTCGAACACGAGCGCGCACGCGGCGCCCTTCGCGAGCTCGCGCAAGTGCGGCGCGGAGGTTGGCGAGCCGACCTCTTCGTCGGAGACCGAGATGGCGATGATCGGCAGGTCCGCGAGCACGCCCGCGGCGTCGAGCGCGGCGAGCGCCGTGCGGATGATCGCGAGGCCGCCCTTCATGTCGAGCGCGCCGGGACCGATCGCCTTGCCATCGCCCGCATCGCGCCAGCCCTCGAAGTGGCCCTGCGGGAACACGGTGTCGTGGTGACCGACGAGCAGGATCGGCGGCTTCGTGTGCGACGCGGGCGTGCGCCACACCAGGTGCTCGGCGAAACCGTCGGCGGGGATCGCGGTCAGCGACAGCGACGGGATCGCGAACGCCTCGCGCAGCATCGCGCCGACCTTCGCGACGCCGTCGAGGTTCGAGGTGTAGCTGTTGACCTCGACCCACTGGCGCGTGAGGGCGAGCATCTCCGCCTCGCGAGAACGGACGTTCGCGAGGGTCGTGTCCAATGACGCGAGCTGTTCTCCCATGGGCGTGGGCATGGCATACCAGGGCCCACGATGGCAAAGCGATTCAAGGCAGCAATCATCGGCGGAAGCGGGTACGGCGGCGCGGAGCTCGCGCGGCGCCTGCTGATGCACCCGGATGTCGAGCTCGTGCGCGTGGCGTCGATCGATCACGTCGGCGAGCCGCTCGGCGCGGTGCACCCGAACCTCGATGGTGCGACGGAGCTGAAATTCGAAGACCTGTCTCCCACCGAGGCAGTGAAGGGCTGCGATGTCGCCCTCCTCGCCCTGCCCCACAAGGTGACCGCGGCGAAGGTCCCCGAGCTGATCGCGGCGGGCGTGAAGATCGTCGACATGTCCGGCGACTTCCGCCTGCGCGACGCGGCCACGTACGAGAAGTTCTACGGCGCGAAGCATCCGCACCCGGAGCTGCTCGGCACGTTCGTGTACGGCCTGCCCGAGATGAACCGCGAGAAGATCCGCGCCGCGAAGTACGTCGCGTCCCCGGGCTGCTTCGCGACGACGATCGAGCTCGCGCTGTTGCCGCTCGCGAAGGTGGACCTCCTCGACGGCGCCGTCGTTCACGTGCAGGGCATCACGGGCTCGTCGGGCTCCGGCATCGCACCGCAGGCGGGCACGCATCACCCGTCGCGCGCGGGCAACCTCAAGACCTACAAGCCGCTCGAGCACCAACACGTTCCCGAGATCGTGCAGACGCTCGAGGACGGCGGCGCGAAGGGCATCGAGCTGCGGTTCGTTCCGGTCAGCGCGCCGCTCACGCGTGGCATCTTCGCGACGTGCTTCCTCGAGCTGCCCGAGTCGATCGACAAGACGAAGCTCGCCTCGTTGTTCGACGAGACCTACGCGCGCGAGCCGTTCACGCGCCGGCCCAAAGCGCGGCTTCCGGAGGTCGTCGCGGTCGCGGGCTCGAACTACGTCGAGGTCGGCTTCGCGGTCGGTGCACCGTCGAACGGCAAGCGCACGGTCACCTGCTTCTCCGCCATCGATAATTTGATCAAGGGCGGCGCGGGCCAGGCGATCCAGAACATGAACATCATCCTCGGCGTCGACGAGAAGGCGTCGCTCGAAGACGTGGGCAACTGGCCGTGAGCGCGAGGGAGACACTCGTCATCAAGATCGGCGGCGAGGTGATCGGCTCGGGCGAGGCCGCGTCGCTCGCACAGGACATTCGCCAGCTCGATGCGCGCGTCGCGATCGTCCACGGCGGTGGACCGCAGGCCACCGCGCTGCAGAAGCAGCTCGGCCTCGAGACCAAGCAGGTCGCGGGCCGGCGCGTGACGGACGCGGCGACCCTCGACGTCATGAAGTACGTCCTCGCGGGCAAGCTGAACGTCGACCTCGTGTCGATCCTCGGCGCCGCGGGCGTGAACGCCGTCGGACTGCACGGTGCGTCGGCGCAGGTCGTACGCGCGGTGCGGCGTCCGCCGAAGGTGTACGAAGCCGGCGGCGAGGTGGTCGACATGGGCTTTGTCGGCGACGTCACCGGCTTCAACCTCGCGCTCCTCGAGACGCTGTGGTCCGCGGGCTACGTGCCGGTGATCGCGTGCCTCGGCGCGGATGCCGAGGGCGGCGTGTACAACATCAACGCGGACATGGTGGGCAATCAGCTCGCGGCCGCGTTGAAAGCAGATCGCTTGTTCCTCGTCACGAGCGCACCCGGCGTGCTGAAGGACATCAAAGATCCCTCGTCGCGCCTGCCGCGACTCACGCGCGCGGAAGCTCGCGCGGCGATCGCCGATGGCACCGTGTCGGGCGGCATGATCCCGAAGCTCGAGGAAGCGATGGCCGTCGTCGATCAAGGCGTCGGCGCGATCCACATCCTCGGCAAGCTCGCCGCCGGTGACCTGGTGCGCGCGGTGCGCGAGCCGGGCTCCGTCGGCACCACGCTCGTCGCGTAGCGCGCGCGATACCGCAGAACGATCGCATGCGATGCAGCGCGACTACTGGCAGCTGCCCGCGGCGGCGAGCACTGCGTTGAGCGACGCCATTCGATCGTCCTGCACGGTGAAGCGGTGCGGCGTGATCGGATCCGTGAACTCACCCGCCGCGTCGAGCTTCTTGCACGCGGCATCGTTGGCCTCGCACGTCCGGCTCTGCAGAAACGCCGAGATCTGCGCGCGCTCGCCTTTCTCGCGCGGCTTGATCTGCACGAACGCCGTGCGCGTCTCGCGCGAGTGACAGCCCGCGCACGTGGTCAGCGCGAACCTGCGCCGGTCCTGCGCGGCCATGCCCGGCACGTTCCACGCGAAGTCCTCCGACGGAACCACCGCCTGAAATGTCTCCATCGCAGGCGTCACGCCGGTGGCGAGGCGCGCGTCGCCATCGAACTTCACCTTCGGTTGCCCGGCGAGCTTCGCGCGCGCGAGCGTCGCACCGTCGGCGCTCAGCCGGAACTCGCGAAGGTCCCACGGGAAGTCGATCGCGGCCTCGTTCGTACGCAGCTGCACGAGCGAGCTGCCGTTCGGTCGCGTCGCGTCGTGGATGCCGTCCTCGGTGAGCTGCGCGAGCGCGTCGCGATACGCTGCCGAGCCCTGCGCGAGCGGCGCGAGCGTCTCGTGCCAGCGCACCATGAACGCCCGCGTCACGCGGTACTCGAACGCGACCGTCATCGGCAATGCCGCGCCCGACGGGCTCGTCGCGCCGTAGATCAACCGCATCTCGGGTCCCACGGCCGCCTCGGGTCGCAACACGATCGCGAGCAAGCGAAACGGTGCCTTGGCGAGCGCGAACGTGGTCTCGTTCCACGGTGCGAGCAGGACGTCCTGCACTTTGGATGCATTGCCGTCGATGCGCTCGCCGTCGATGCGCGGACTCTCGGCCCACGTCTGGAGCCAGGCGCGCGCCATCGCTTTCGGATCGTGCGTTCCCGCGAGCTCGGCCAACGCGTGACCGAACGTCCACGCGCCGGTCCCCGTCGTGCGCACCGGGTCCTCGACGACAGCGAGGTCACGGATCACGAGCTCCTTCTCGAAGTCGAACGTGTTGGTGCAGCCGTTCGTCGTGACCTGCTTCGGCGTCGAGGCCGTCTGCAGATCCGGATCGGGTGGCGGCTCGAGATCACCGGGATCCAGATCCTCGAGGTCGACGGGGCTCGGGTCACACGCGCCGGCGAGGCCGAGCGCGAACAAGATCATGAATGCGCGCATGGGGCTCCTAGTTGCCGTAGGTGGTGGGGGTCATCGCTTCGGGACAGGTGCCGTCGTTGTTGCAGCGACCGACGACGACCTTCTTGAACACCGCGGTGCCGCGCGAGTGAAACGCGGTGTCGGAGCCCTTCGCGACCGCTTCGAGCGTCACCACGACGTGGTTCGTGCCACCCGGTGCCTTGCACGCGCCGTCGTTCGAGATCTTCGGTGCGGGATCACCGACCTGCCATTGGTTCGTCGAGCACCACGTGCCGTGGTTGTCCGTCGCCGGGCAGAGGTTGCAGTAGCAGATGCCTTGGTTCCTGTTGTCGTCTTGAAACGCGAGCTGGACCTGGACGTGGAACTCGCCTTTCTCGAAGTTCCCCGAGCCGCAGAAGCCGATCGCGGAGTTGTTCGAATCGAAGACGTTTCCCGATAGCCAGGCCTTGTAGTAGCTACCGCCAACCGCTGGGAGATCCGCGATCAACAGCTGGACGTTTCCGTTCGCGGGCCGGCCGTCCTCGATCGCGTTCGTCGCGGTCATCGTGATCTGCTGCGACGAGCCAAACTTGAACGACACGTTCTTGACGTTCTTCTGCTCCTTCTTCTCGAAGCGCGGATCGATACCGGCCTTCATCGGACCGTCGAAGTTCCACACCTTCGTCTCGCCCTGCGCGAGTGCGGTGCGGGCGATGCGAGCTTCGATCGATCGCGCGGTCTCGGACGTCGCGGGATCGTCGGCGACGCACGCCGGTAGCAACAACACCGCGAGCGCGGCTCTGGATAGCATGCACGCAACCAGAGCAACGACGGTGCCGTGATTCGCACCGTGCGTTTCGCGCACTTGGCGCACGCGTCACCGCGTGGTGTCGGGCCGACCCTACATCCGGGAGGTTGCAGGGTGAGGTTGTCGCCGCTTACTCGTCGTCGGCGTCGGCGGTCTGTTCGCTGTCGAACCCGAAGTGGCTCGGGCTCGACACGCCGAGGCGCTGTGCACCTTCGGCCCATGCCTTGGCGAAGTCCGCCATCCACGCCTTGCCCGTCGTCTCGTGCGGGGTGATGCCGTGCTGCACGATGCTCGCGATCATCTTCGTCGTGCCGTGATGGACGACCGCGCCGTCGCCGTACGGCCAGATCAACAGATTGGCGACGATGGTGCCGCTCTTCGTGTCGATGACATCCATGTACTCGAGCCACGCCATCTCGTTCTCGGCATCGTCGCCCGCGCCGAACAGCGTCGGGAACGTGTCCGCACCGACGACTGCGGTGAGCTGTGTCTTCTCGCCTTCGCTGAGCGAGTCCGGCGTCCCCGTGAACGGCTTGCGATAGTTGTCGAGTCGCAGCGTTCCGAGCGAGCCATCACCGTTCGGTGCCGGGACCGCCGCTTCGACCGCCGCGGTGTACGCGTCGGCTGCGGTCTTCGTCGCGCTCTTCGCGGGCTTTGCCGTGGCGGGTTTCGGCGCGGCGCCGACGTTCGTCTCCGGTGCGGCGTTCGCCGTCGGTGCGCCGTTCGTCTTCGGTGCGGCCTTCGCCTTCGGTGTGGCGTTCGCTGCGGCCTTGGCCTTCGATGCAGCTTTCTTCGATGCAGCTTTCTTCGAAGCGGGCTTCGCTTTCGGTGCGGCCTTCGCTGCCTTCGCCGCTTTCTTCGCGGCGGGCTTCTTCGCTGCCGCCTTCTTCACCGGCTTCGCTGCCGCCTTCTTCGCGGCTGGCTTCGCCTTGCCTTTGGACGCCTTCGCCGTGGCCTTGCTCTTCGCCATGCGCCCATCGTTCCAGAACTGGCCGTGCAGATCGACGTATCAGCGGCGCTTCTTGGCTGGCTTCTTCGCGGGTTTCTTGGCCGGCGCTTTCGCCGCCGTGACCGCGCGCTTCTTCGCCGGGGTCGCGGATTTCTTCGCTGCAGGCTTCTTCGCTGCGGCCTTCGCGGGCTTTGTGGCCACCTTCGCGGGTTTCATCGCCGCGTTCGCGGACTTCGTGGCCTTCGCCCCCGATGCCGATTTCGCTGTTGGCTTCGCGGGCTTGGCCGGCGTCACTGGCTTCGCGGGCGGCTTCACGGTGGGGCCATCGTCCGGCTCTTCGATCTGGTCGGCGTCGAACCCGAAATGGCCCACATCGTCGACCCCGAGGCGCGGCGCGCCCTCCCACCATGCCTTCGCGAAGTCGGACATCCACGCCTTCGTCGTTGCCTTCGTGGGTGTGATCCCGTGCTGGACAATATTGGCGAACAAGGTCTCGGTCCCGTGCTTCAGCACGACTCCATCGCCGAACGGAAAGATCAGCAAGTCACCGATGACCGCGTTCGTCGCGGTGTCCACGACGTCGATCCACTCGAGGGCCTTCATCGGATAGTCCTCGTCGTCGATCTCGTCGCTGAAGAACTCCGCGAGCTTCATGCCCTCGCTGTCCATGTCGCTATCGATCAACGCCTGCAGCTGACCGCGCTGCACGTCCGACAGCTTCTCGATCGAGCTCGCGAACGGCTTGCGATAGTTGTCGAGCCGCAGCGTGCCGAGTGCGATCGTGCCGGCCGGCTTCTGCGCGCGCTTCGACGCCTTCGGTCTCGACACCGCTTCGTCGACGATGTCCTCGTCGTCGCCGTCGCCGTCGTCCCCATCTTCGCCGTCGTCGGCGCGCTTCTTCTTCTTCGGCCCCGCGGCCACCGCGTCGGCGTAGCCCTGCGTCGCTTTCACCTTCTTCGCGCTGGGATCCCAGCCCTTGATCAGCTCGCGGATCGCAGTGTCGTCGTTCTCGGTCAACACGCGCGGCGTCTGCAGCGACATACCGAGCGTCCCCTTCTTCGCGGTGATGCCCTCGCCCGACGCGAGCTCGAGCTTCTTCAGCACCTTCGTGATGTCGGTCAGCGGCACGGTATTCGCCGCGCTCGTCCACGCCTTGCCGTTCTTCTTCGGACTCTCGAGGATGCCGACCAGCCACAGCGCTTCGTCGGGCGGCCGCACCGTCACCAAGAAGATCGCGTCGTCCGGTGTGAGCTGATCGAACGCCTTGTTCGCGGACACGTACTGTTCGGTCTCGACGACGACCCCGAGCTCCTCCTTGCCCGGCACCATCTTCTCGAACAAAGCCTTGCTGACGATCGCGAGCACGCTAGCCATCCGCGTATCGTTCCAGAAGTGCCGAGCACGATCGATAACGCCCTCGCACCATTTGCTGCCTATCGCGGCCTCGATCGTCTTCTGGCGATCGAGTCAGCGCGTGTCGTTATTCAGGTCACGACGTCCGCGAGGTGGGTCCGGCTCGGCTCGCTCCTGTTCGAAGCCGCCGCCCGCTCGGTCACGCGTGAATCGCTCGACACCCTCGGCCGCATCCTCTCGAGCACCTCGAGGTGGCCCGCGCTTTCGGCCAGCGCCGACGGCGATCACACGCTCTTCGATCCCGCGGTGCTCGAGTGCGCGCTCGCCCACGACATCGAGCTCGCGCCGCCGAAGAACGCATCGCGCTTTCGCTTCTGGCTGCAACCCTGGGCCGCGCGCGAGAGGCTCGGGCTCGCCGAAGACGCGCTCGACCGCGTCGCGTCCCACCGTTGGCTCGGCGCGTCGCTCGTCGCCAGCCTCCTGCCCGGCCAGCACAAGCGCGTCGGGGCCGCGCTCGATCGCGCGACGCGTGCGCCGGGATGCGCGAGCGTGTTCGCGGCGATCGATGCACGGATGACGCACGAAGCAGCGACCGCGACGCTCGATCGATTCGTGCCCCCCGACGGCTCGAGTGATCCGCCCTCGACCGAGCTATGGCTTCACGCCGCGGCGCGCGCATCGATCATCGCGCGCTGCCCGCGCTTCGCGCCCGCGCTTCGCGAGATCACGCCCTCGCGCCTGCTGCGCAACTCGCTGCGCGAGGCGGGTCTGGCGAGCATCACCGACCGCGACGCGAGGACGCTGATCGAGCTCGCGGTGCCGCCGGTCCGCGAAGCGGACAAGGTGATGAGCTACGGGACGATGCAGGCGGTGCTCGTCGCACCCGCCGCGGCGCCCGCGCCGGCTCCGCCCGCGCTCGTGACGGCGATCGAAGCGCTTCGAGGCGCCACGGAGGTCTCGACGAAGGTTGTGGCGATGAAGGCCCCGACACGATCGAGGAAAGGTGGATCCACGAAGCCCGCATCCACGAAGCCCGCATCCACGAAGCCCGCATCCACGAAGCCTGGATCGACAAGCGCCGGATCGACGAAGGGGGACCGATGAACGCCAGATCGAGGACGGGCGGCCCGAAGAAGCTCGGGAAAAAGGCCAGCGCGAGGAAGCTCGGCGGGAACGCCGGCGTGAGGAAGCGCGCCCGCAGCAGTGCCCGTGCGACGAAGGGCGGCGCGACGCAGTCCGACGCGAAGAAGGCAAACGCGAGGAAGCGCGCCGGGAAAGCGAGCGCGAAGAAGCTGCCATCGACCGAGCACATCGCGGCCATGGCAAGCACCGCCGCGGCGCTCGCGCCTGCGATCGAGCGACTCCACGCGCGTCTCGAGCTCGCGACGACACCGAACGCCGGCGAGGTGCATGCGCCTATCGAAGATGCACCCGCCCGCGACGTCGGACGCCGGGAACCCACACGCACGAGCAACAAGGCGCCCGTCGACGACGCATCACGCGAGACAACACGCCCGACGCATGCCGATGTGGACACCACGTGGCCAAGCGACGCACGCGGTGACACCGCCGTGCTCCCGATGCCCCTCGCGCAGGACGAGGACCTCCCTTCCCTTGCCCACCTCTTGGATCACTCCATGCCGTGGTGGACGCTGGACCTCGGGACCGAGGTGGGCCAGCAGATCGTCGACGCCGGTCGCTATCTGCTCCGCAGCGGCAATCGAAGCGACAGCACCATCGCCGATCGAGGCGGCATCGACACGACGGCTGGAGGCGACATCGCTGCGTTCGCGACGCCGGCGGCCACGGCGTTTCCGTGGGAGCTCTTGATCACGCGGATCGGCGAGATCATGTATCGAACGCTCGCGCCCGCGACGGCGAAGACTCGCCGACTTGAATTCGCCGACATATTGCGCTTGTGGCTCGCCAGCGGCTTTGCATCCCGCGTACGCGAGCTTCGCGGCGCTGACTTCATAGTTCCCGCGGCCATGGTCAGCGGCATGGATCGTCACTTCAGCACGCGCCTGGTGACGTGGGGCCACCGCTACTTCGTGCGCTACTTCCAGCCGCTCGCGAATGGCCGCGCCGGCGTGCGGGTGCTCGAGCACGCACCCGATGGAGCGTTCCGCGTCCCCGACGGTGTCGAGATCGGCGAGCAGGTGCCGGCCGATGTGCGCTTCGACGACCGCGCGATTCGTGCCGTGCTCGAGCTCCTCGAGACGCGCGGCCCGGTGCCGTTCGATGCGAGCGTGTCGCGGATCATCGCGCAGCGAACCGGGCTGTCCGAAGCCGCGGCGACGCTCGTGTGGACCGCGGGCTACGAGCCGTGGCTCGTCGGCGAGAAGAAGCGTGCGGAGTACGGGCTCGAACGCGATGAGCTCGATGCGGCGGAGCGCGAGCTCGCGAAGCCGCGGCTGCGCGAGATCTACGTCGACGCGATGCCCGCCGATCCCGCGCAGCTGTACGAGCCCGCGGCGATCGCAGCGCGCGTCGCCGATGCGTGGCTCGTGTACCGCACCGCGCGCGACGCGCGAGGCGACCAGGCTCAGGGCACGAACTGAATCCCGCCGGCGACGAACAGCTGGATGTCTTCTCGCGTGTCATCGAGTGGCGCACCCACGGCGATGTATGGCTGGAGCCGTTCGCCCATGAAGCGGGCGGTGAGCGAGAGGACATCGAGGAAGTCCTCGTTGTCGTCGAAGAACGACACGCTGTTCGCGAGCTCGAGGCTGAGCGCGACGGGACCGAGGTCCACGCCGCCGCCGAGGTTGAAGCGCAGCACGTGCGGATCGATGTCCTCGAACGCGATGTCGAGGCCGAGATCGAAGCGCAGGAACAGCTTGTCCGCGTAGATCAGCGGCGAGAAGCCGAGGCGCGCGTACCAGTCGCCCGAGATGTTCACGACGTCCGTCGATCGCGGCATCACGGCGGCGATCCGCGTCGCGTACTCGTCGCGACCGTCCGTGGCGGTGGGAATCGACAGGCCACCGCGAAACACGAAGGACAGCATCCGCGACTTGGTGACGACGATCAGACCGCCGGCTTCGAGGTTCGAGAGCGAGACGGCGTCGTTCGGGACCGCGTCGGGCGGGACGGGATCCTCGTCGTCGGAGGGTGCACCGAACGACGCGCTGAGCGGCAACGCGCCGTAGATGCCGATGCCGGACCGCGTGACGTACTGGCCGTAGATCTCGAGCCGGAGCGCGAGGTCGTACGGGTATTCGACGAACGAGAGCCCCGCATCGATGGCGACCTTGCTGATGCCGTCGCCGCGGTCGAGCGTGGACATGTCGGGCGCGCGCTGCGCGTGGGCGGAGCCCCCGAGCGCGCCGACCGCGAGAGTTGTCGCGATGACGATGCCGATGATCCGGAGCATGTGACCTCCTGGACCAACGAGCCTAACGCGATCCTACGTGTGGGTCGGTACGCGCCCGGATCGGGATGCAAGCGCGATTACGTCGCGTAGCAGCGTCGCTGGGCTACGCGTCGATCAGTGGCGCGCCGGTGGCGGCTTGCGCTTGCTCGCGCGTGATCCCCGGCGCGAGCTCGATGACGCGGAAGCCGTGCCCCGAGGGCTCGAACACGCCGTAGTCCGTGATCACGAGCGACACGACCTTCTTCGCGGTGAGCGGGTAGTCGCACGCCTGGACGAGCTTGTGCTCACCCTTCTTGGTCACGTGCTGCATCATGCAGATCAGGCGACGGCAACCAGACGCGAGGTCCATGGCTCCGCCGATACCCATGACCTTGCCGCCGGGCACCGCCCAGTTCGCGAGGTCGCCACCCGCCGAGACTTGCATCGCACCCATGATCGCGAGGTCGACGTGGCCGCCGCGGATCATCGCAAACGAGTGCGACGAGTCGAACGTGGAGGCACCGGGCAGCGCGGTGACCGTCTGCTTGCCCGCGTTGATCACTTCCGCGTCTTCTTCGCC
>Ga0154020_10000926_pt1 | contig 36172 bp, 31 predicted proteins | sample Klosneuvirus_201_FD_109709 | JGI IMG/M metagenome (GOLD analysis project Ga0154020, IMG submission 109709) | Active sludge microbial communities from wastewater, Klosterneuburg, Austria - Klosneuvirus_20160825_MG | ecosystem: Engineered > WWTP > Aerobic digester > Activated sludge | place...
AATGTCGGTCAAATTCGCCAGGTTTCCGGCGTAGGTCAGTTTATCTAAATTGTGTATGGTGTAATTGGGGTATGAGTTCACAAAAAGGCGCACCACGTGCGAACCTATAAATCCTGCTCCTCCTGTTATTAATATCTTCATTGGGACTTGGTTTTTATTGAAATTTTTGTAAATTTATTACAAATACCTGAGGCATGGGAAGAATTTTATTTTTTTGGATTTTTATTCTGATTTCATCAGGTTTCTTAGCTCAGATTCAGCATTTCGCAGAACACCGCCGTTCAGATCTGGCTGAAGGAATGGTCTGTATCAACCATAAAAGCTTTTACATAGAAAGAATTAACCTCCCCTATATAGGCGCAATGAACATGGTTGGCGTGAATGAAATGGGACAGATTTTTTTAAGAAAACCATTGTTGAATGGAGATTCTTATCCATTTCCAGGTTGGATTGAACTTAAAAAAACGCTCGATGACCAAATGATTTGTATTTACAGGTCAAGTGGAAGTTGCGATGTTCTGGGAGGCCCTATTTACTTTTCAAAGCTGGATACCAACGGCAATTTTAAATTTACCGTTACACTTCCCTGGATGACCGGGGATGTCCTTCAATATTCAGATAGCAGTTATTATCTGATTAGCGGCGCTAATATGAGGCACTATTCCAAAAATGGCTCTTTAATTTCGAATTATACCTTTCAGGGTACATTATTTAGCAGTGTTTCCCAACTTAACAACGGAAACCTGTTTTTATCCAGCTCAACGGCATTCTGCGAAATGGATACAGCAGGAAACTACATACAAATTATACCAACCAACCACAACCTCAAAAAGCTGGTTCAACTGAATAATGGGAATTGTGTGGCTTTAAACAGCGCGAACAAATTGCTTTTCATGAATCCGGCTTTTGCCATTCTTCATCAAAGCCAATTCAGTGGAGTGCTACTCAACGATTTTGTATTAAGAAATGATTCGCTGTTTACCGTTGGTAATTATACGAGCAGCAGTACACCATTTTATTGTATCACGGATACCCTTTTTAATGTGCTGTATCAAAGCAGCAATTCCTTTTCCGGGATTGTTCCCTCGGCTTTCGCGCTTAGCAACTCCAATCTAATCAATGTTTCGGCTATGGCAAACGGTGTTTCTACCGCAAGAAGTCGTGCGTTTTTCAGATTTCCAATAGTGGGGGATTTTATGTTAGATCAGGATGTTGGGATTGATACTATAAAAATTGTATCACTTAATTATCAGTTTGCAAATCTCTTTAATGCTGAGTTTGAAGTGGAAGTCAGGAACCACTCCAACCAATCCGCTCAAGGTTTTAACCTGAATGCGGACTTGTCTTTCGGGATTTGTCCTTACAGTTGGCAGAGGTGGTACGACACCTTGATACCTGCGGGAGGAATGGTGAAGGTGAATACCGGCACCCTGAATTTAACAGGCTATATTTCCGGACAAAACGCAACCCTTTGTTTATACACCAGTACGCCCGATTCTCAGGTGGATCTTAATAGAAATAACGATGTATTTTGTATGAATGTTGCGGTTACCTCATTGGATGAAAATCGAATTCAAAATCGGAGTTGCACAGTTTACCCCAACCCCTTTACATCTGATTTTACCATTCAATCTGAGTATGAAATAAAAGAAATTAAGGTGTTTAACGCTTTGGGAGTTTTGGTAAGGCGTGAAACAAACCCGGGAAAGGAAGCGGCTTTAGAACTTGAAGAATTGAATTCCGGTATTTATTTTGTGAGAATAGAAACGGAGAAGGGGGCGGTGACAAGAAAAGCGATTAAAGAGTAGGTGAGAAAATGCCAACCGATGAACCGATATTATTGAAAAAGAAAGATTATGAAATTTAAAATTATCCTCGCATTGGTTTTGATAGCTGGCGTTTTTGCACTCAGGGCTCAGAACCTGAACAAAGCCAGGCACCAGAATGTGGAGCGGCTTGGGAATCTCAGAAGTCTGGGTTCAGAATTTTACTGTTACGAAGTCGGCAGGGAATTCAACGACAATTCCCGGGTGCTGCGATTCGACTCCTTGGGCAACATCCTAAAGGGCATTCCTTTTACCATGGGCCAGGCGAATGAGATCAAGACGCTGAAATTGGCCATGGATGGAGATTTGATTTATGTTGGATCGGCGCGCTTCGATTGCCCGATTGCAGCCATGGTACAGAATTCCTATTATCTGGTAAAGGTTGATTCAAGCGGAAACCAAAAATTCATGACCCAGCTGAATGGGATCAATCCAAGCCTCTATTATTTTTTTGATCTCATCCAATTCGCAGATAGTTCGTATGCTATTTGTAACGGATCACAGCTAATAAAGGTTTCCAAGGACGGCAACACACAAACCATAAACAACCTAAGCACTTTTCAGATTCATGCCATGGAAGCCCTGCCCAATGGCAATTTTCTGGCAGCTACCAATTCGGGAGTAAGGGAATTGACTCCCCAGCTCAGCACCGTGGCGCAAAACAGCACATCGGCAGTGAGCATAAAACGTTTTGGAAATGGGAAGATTGTCGTTTATAATGGGGCACAACAGTTCAGTGTGTTGAACAGCAATTTAAGTACCTATACCGTGAATGCCACAACTTTGCCTGCAGGCTATGGTTCTTTCACCTATTTTGATTTGGACAGCAGCAGGGTGATGGTTTGTTCCAAAGACGCTTCTGACCATATGCTTTATGCGGTTTACGACCAAAACCTGTCGGTGCTCCACATGACCGCGTCTAACGGCGGAAATCCTGAGCCTTCGGGCATCGCCCTAAACAACAGCGGCCGGGTGATGGTAATCGCAAACAACGGTTTTCCGGTGTCAAGTTTAAAAACCTATGCTTCACGCTTTAATTTCCCCATGTTTGGCGCCTATCAGATGAACAATGATGTGGGCATAGAAGCTGTGCAACTCAAGGCGCTCTCAACCGTTTCGATTAGCATGTACCACATGTGGGTGGCCGCTGACTTTGATGTGAGTATTAAAAATTACGGCCCGGATACTTTGAAAAGCGTTAAACTGAACCATTTTTATCAATCGGACCAGTGTACGGACTATGTTAACGGAATTAGTTATAGCCTAAACCTTGCTCCTGCTCAAAGCACGTTACTTAGCACGGGCTGGGTGCCTGTTTATCCCATCATCTATCCCTGGTACTTTGGACAAGCCTTTAACCTCAACATTTGCTGGTTCACCACCATTCCAAATGCTGCTAACGACATCAACCTTTCAAACGACAAATTCTGTCTTCCGGTATTTGGCATCGTCTCAGAACCGGAATATGAGGCTGAGGTCAATGCCATGTCATTGTATCCCAATCCTGTTCAAGATAAACTCCTGGTACAGGGCAAAAAGGTAGGTGACCTGAACGTTTACAATGGCTTGGGCCAAAACATCCTGACAATTGAGAAAGCTGCAGGCGAGCTCAGTATAGATTGTAGCAACTGGGCACCTGGTCTCTATCTGATCGAGTTAAAATCAGGTGTCAGACTCATTAGAACCAAATTGCTAAAGGAATAATGGTCCTTTCTTCTTGAGTTTTTGAAACCCTGCGAATGCCTGCGCCCAGGTGGTGTTAACGGTTGGATTGGATGAGCAACTAAGCGTGAATGAACAATTGGTGAAGGTGTTCCCAAATCCATTTTCCAGCGAACTGAAGTTTTCTGCCTCGGAATTGGTTACAGAAATAAGCTTATATAACTCTCTGGGAATGCTGATTACCACCATTAATTCTAATTCACAGGAGCTGAGTATGGACACAAAGGATCTCGCACCGGGCATTTATTTTATTCATTATACTACCGAGAAGGGAATCGGGATCAAAAAACTTATCAAACAGTAGTTTTGTCCTAATTCGTCATACAGCTAGTTTATAGTTTAAACGAAAGCCCAAAATTGAGAAACTGTGTGGCAAGCGCGAGTTCAGTGTAAAGCCCCATATTTCCTGAGAAGTACCTTAAACCAATTCCTGCTTTTATGCCAATGGGGATGGGTGAAACATCGGTATGATTATCATATTCTGGCTGATTGGAGCTATACACATTTTTTACTGACCTATATCCGCCTGTGAGGAAACTGTATGCGTTGAAATTCCTGGTATTCACAAAGTGGAAATTCATCCTTAAACCCATCGCCAGGGTACTACTCACCATGGAATAATTGTAAGTTTTTGAGGCGTAAGCATAGGAATTGGTCTTCTGTGTATAGGAGATATTAGTTTGTCCATAACTGAGATCAAGGCCGAAGCCGAATTTCTCAGAAACCACATGTTCAAACACCAAGCCAATTGGCGCGAAACCTCCCACGTGAAGGTCTTTTGCGTCGGCGTATTCTACATTTTTGTAATACATTCTCGAGATGTCCATCACGGTGTATTGGAAGTTGAGGATATTTTGCCCTGCAATGATGGAATTGTTCTGGGCTTGGTTTGTTTGTAAAAGCGTGTTGCTTAAACAAAGACTTAAAAGGATAATTTTTTTCATGATTTCCGGGTTTAGGATGGCTCAAAAGTAGAGCCGCCTTCATCCGATCAGAAACGGATAAACGTGCAGGATGCGCTGACTGTGGCACGCCATACTAAATTCCTGGAAACGCATCTAAAACCCTGAACTAATAATTGATTTGGCCTGAATCCCATACGCTTTTTGCTTTTATTGCAAAACTTAGGTCTTGCGGTGTTTTATTCTGCAAAAATTGAAGGCTTGAATGTTTCCATAAACCTCTATTTTCGTTAATTTTTTGCCAAAACGGCCGCGTTACTCAGTACTATCTAAATTTTGTACATTCGTTAAAAGACTTGATATATGAAAACCTTTATTTGTTTACTCAGTTTTGTTTGCATTGGCTTACAAACCGCAATCGCGCAGGATTGTGGTAAGATCATCATTTCAAATGCTGCTAAAAGCGACCCTGCATTTATCGTTTCCCTGAATGGGGTGAGACTAAGCAACGATTACACACAAAGCGTCACGTTTCGGTTTGTTGATGAGAACACGTATCGCGTGAAGGTTCTTCAGGCCGGCTCGAGCAGCCCTTTGAGCTTTACAGTGAGCAGTGAGGCGCGTTATGTCTCAGCCTATTTATTGGTGAAAGAGAACACAGGCAGGTACTCTCTCCTTCTTCAAAGCAAAAGCCTCATGTTGAACGATAATGAACCCGAGCCCGCCGTGAGCACTCCCGCTGCTGTGGTGGCAACACCAACAAGAGCCATAGCAAGCCCAACAAAAGCGCCTGAGCCGGTTTACCAGGCTCCGGTAGCCATTGGTGAAGCAGCCTTTCGTCGCAAATACGACGAGGTCAAGTCAAAAAGTTTCGATGACGATAAAATCGAACGTTTAAAAGAAGCCTTTGAATACGATAATTTGAAAACGGATCAGGTGGTAGAGCTAATGAAATTATTTTCCTTCGACGACAAACGTTTGGAGACGGCTAAGTTTTGTTATAAAAAAACAGTGGATAAGGAGAATTTTTATAAAACCTATGACCAGTTTTCCTTTCCTTCTTACAAAACCCAAATGAAAGACTGGGTGAGTAAAAACAAGTAGTCAAGGCTATAAATTTTTCGAACCACGTCTCGATACGCTGCCCCACCCGCAATTCCGCTCAGCAGCTACTCGACGTGACAAAACGATGCTGTCACTTCGAGTAGCGCGACAGAAGGAGCGCGTATCGAGAAGTGCATTCAGTAAGTTAAGCATCCGAAAGACGTCTCGATACGCTGCTCAGCCCAAAGACTACGTAGCAGCTACTCGACGTGACTGAGTTTTATTGAACTGATCACAAACTCCAATACGTCAAGCCTTTCATCTTTCCTTTATACATGCCCTTCACATCCACCAATACACCGTTTTTGGAAAGGATACTTTTAAAGAATTTTTCATCCAGGCTTTTGTATTCCTTATGGTTCACTGCCACAATCACTCCATCGTAATTTTTAGCCATTTTGTTTAAACCAAAACCGTATTCGTGTTTTAGTTCTTCACTGTCGGCGTGCGGGTCAATGACTTCTACTTTTACACCAAAGGATTTTAGTTCTTTCACAATGTCGGCCACTTTACTGTTACGGATATCGGTGACATCTTCCTTAAATGTGGCGCCCATAATGAGCACCTTGGATTTGGAAATATTTTTTCCGGCCGCGATGATTTTTTTAACGCAGTTTTTCGCAACATAAAAGCCCATGCTGTCGTTCACATAACGGCCGCTGTTGATCACACGGGCATGGTAACCCAGGGATTCGGCTTTGTGTGTTAAATAATAGGGGTCAACGCCAATGCAATGCCCGCCTACCAAACCCGGAGAAAATTTTAAAAAGTTCCATTTGGTACCTGCGGCAGCCAACACATCGTAGGTGTTGATGTTCATTTTATTAAAAATGATGGAGAGCTCGTTCATTAACGCAATATTGATATCGCGTTGAGTGTTTTCGATGATCTTCGCTGCTTCCGCCACTTTGATGCTTGAAGCGCGGTGAGTGCCAGGCTCCACAATGATCTCGTAAGTTTTGGCAATGTTCTCCAAACTCTCGGCATCGCAACCGCTGACTATTTTTAAAATTTTGGTAATGGTGTGTTCCTTATCGCCAGGATTGATGCGCTCAGGTGAATACCCCACTTTAAAATCTTTTTTGAATTTTAAACCGGAGTGTTGTTCCAATACCGGAATACAATCTTCTTCGGTACAGCCCGGATATACGGTGGATTCATACACCACATAATCCCCTTTTTTTAAGACTTTGCCTACTGTTGTGGAAGCACCAATCAAGGGTTTTAGGTCCGGCAAATTGTGTTCATCAATTGGGGTAGGAACAGCCACAATAAAAAAACTGGCTTTTTTTAAGTCCTCTAGTTTGTGGGTGAACTGAATGTCAGCTCCTGCGAAATCTTTTTTACTGAGTTCATGGCTGGGGTCCTGGCCTTTTTTCATCATGTTCACCCGCTCCTCGTTAATGTCAAATCCGATGACTTTAATTTTTTTTGCGAAAGCCAGGGCAATAGGCAATCCCACATACCCGAGGCCAATAACTGCAACTGTACTTTGTTTTTTAATGATCCTCTCGTAAATACTCATGGTTTTTATTTCAATTCGGTTTATTTATTTTTTAAAACGTTTGCGGGACGGAGTGCATAAATGCGTTCAATAATATCCACCACTTTTAATCCTTCCAAAGCGTTGGTGCTGATTTTTGTGCTGCCCTGAAGCGTATGCACAACATTTTCGATTACACTGTGGTGATTGTTCGCCGAGCCCTTGTAAGCGCCGTAATCATTGGCTGGGTTGGTGGCTTCCAATTTTGGCATGGTGTAATCTTTTATGTTGCAGATATCGATCTGATCCATGTATTGTCCTCCAACCTTCACGCTGCCTTTGCTGCCAACAATGGTGAGTGAAGATTCCAGGTTTTTATCGTACACAGCAGTAGAGTAGTTGATACAACCCATGCCGCCGTTCACAAAATCAAAACTTACAAAGCCGCTGTCCTCAAAGGCAGTAGACTTCTGATGGTTAAAGTCAGCGAATTTGGCCTGAATGTTTCCAATATCCCCAAAAAGCCAATACATGATGTCAATCCAGTGACTAAATTGTGTAAACAAGGTGCCTCCGTCGAGGTGTTGAGTGCCTTTCCAATTGCCGGGTTTGTAATAGCGGTCATCTCGGTTCCAGTAGCAATTCAACTGAACCATATAAATGTCCCCAATAATCTTTTTTTCGACCACTTCTTTTAACCAAACGGATGGTGGAGAATACCTGTTCTGCATCACGCAAAACACGGTTTTATGGTGGTGAAGAGCGGAATAGATAATCTTTTCGCAATCGCTTTTGCTTAAGGCCATGGGTTTTTCCACCACCACGTGTTTGTTGTGGTCAAGCGCCATCAAAGCATGTTCGGCGTGCAAACCGTTGGGTGTACACACGTTCACCACCTGCACTTCGGGGTGTGCTTTGAGCATCTCTTCTATGGATTTGTAAAATTTTTCTTCCAGTTTTTCAATGCCGAGTTTATCCTTATCCACGGGGTCGCACACAGCCACCAGTTCGCAATGGGGGTTACGGCGAATCATTTCGGCGTGGCGTTTGCCAATGTGGCCCTGGCCTACAACTGCGAATTTTATTTTTGTTGTTGAATTCATGCTTAGAGTTTATAGCCTATTCGTTTTCTTTTTTGTTGGGTCTGCTGTGCACTGTCTTTCTGCAGCAGAAAATTGATGGCTTCGTAAACGTCTTTAAATTGTTTGTCGTACTTGCCTTCTATTTCCTTTAATTTTTGAGTAAGGTCTTTATTGCTGAGTGCAAATTCTCTCAGCACTACAAATGCCCTCATGATGCTGATGTTGACTTGAATGGCTTTTTCGGAATGAAGAACGCCACTTAGCATGGCAAGTCCTTGCTCTGTAAAGGCATAGGGCAGGGCAGATTTTGGACGTTTGCTGGCTGATGTCATCACAATTTGTGATGAGATAAACATCCACTCCTTTTCGGTGAGTTGAAACATAAAATCTGCAGGAAATCTTGCGTTGTTTCTTTTTACAGACTGGTTCAGAACACGGGTTTCCACCTGATACAATTCAGCCAAATCAAAATCCAGCATAATCTTTTGCTTTCTGATTTCGTATATTTTGGACTGTATGTGTTGCAGATGCATAGTGTGAAGTCACATTTTAGTGACTTTATTATTTTCCAACTTGTATTTTTCTCCGCTTTCCTTACAAATGGCGTTTCCGTTTGTATCAAATTCCAGTTTATGTCCGTATTCACTCATCCAGGCAGTTTGGCGCGAAGGATTGCCAATCACCAAAGCATAATCAGGCACGTTTTTAGTCACCACAGCTCCGGCACCAATAAAAGCAAATTTTCCAATGTCGTGCCCACAAACAATAGTGGCATTGGCGCCAATACTCGCGCCTCTCCCCACATGGGTTTTGGCGTATTCCGACTTGCGGTTCACAGCGCTGCGGGGATTGACCACATTGGTGAATACCATTGAGGGGCCCAAAAATACATCGTCTTCGCAAGTCACTCCGGTATAAATGGATACGTTGTTTTGCACTTTTACATTGTTGCCCAACTCAACGCCAGGTGATACCACCACATTTTGGCCAAGGTTACAGTTTTTACCAAGTTTACAACCGCTCATGAGGTGAGAGAAGTGCCAGATTTTGGTGCCTTCACCAATGGAACAGCCCTCATCAATAACGGCGGTTGGGTGTGAAAAGTAATTGTGATTTTCCATATTAAAAAAGGAGTACAAAAATAGCAATTATGGGCAGTAAGAGAAATTAAATTTCCCCCAATTCCCAATGCCTCCAAAGGCCGGAAAATTATTTTAATATATTTGTGAGCCTTAACTCAACTTATGCCATTCAACTACAAACGCTACCTTCCGCACACCATAGCCCTGGTGCTTTTTGCCATCATTACCCTGGTGTATTTTAAGCCGCTTTTAAGCGGAAAAGAGCTCAAACAACACGATATAGCCATGCACAAGGGCATGAGTAAGGAAATTTTAGATTATAGGGAGAAATACCAAGGTGAGCCGCTTTGGACGAACTCCATGTTCGGAGGTATGCCTGCTTACCAGATTTCCACAAAATACCCCGGTAACTGGTTGGGGTTTTTGGACGGTACTCAAGAGCACTCGGGCCTATTTAAATTATTTCTTCCCCGACCGGGTGCATATCTGTTTTTGCTTTGTTTGGGATTCTTCATTCTCCTGCTCTGTTTCGAGGTGGATCCCTGGCTGGCTTTGATTGGGGCTTTGGCTTACGGCTTAAGCACCTATTTTTTAAGCATCATTCAGGCTGGCCACAACTCAAAAGCAAATGCCCTGGGATATCTTCCGGCATTGATTGGAGGGGTGGTTTTATTATTCAGGGGCAAACACTGGCTGGGTTTATCGGTTACTGCATTGTTTACAGCCCTTGAGCTCAACGCCAACCACGTTCAGATTGCTTATTACGGGTACATGACCATTGGGTTTTTGTTGCTTGGTTATTTTGTACTTGCTTTCAAACAAAAATCATTGCCTGCCTTCTTTAAGAGTTTTGTGTTTTTTGTGATTGCCACTATTGTTGGAGTTTTGCCGAATGCGGGCAATCTGATGACCACCAATGAATACGGTAAACTCAGCAATCGGGGCAAGGCAGAATTAACAATCAATGCGGACATGAGCAGCAACAAAGCGGTGCTTTCAGGTGGTCTGGACAAAGACTACGCCACACATTGGAGTTATGGTGTGGGGGAGACCTTTTCTTTTTTGATCCCTAGCTTCAAGGGTGGAGGAAACAAAGCCATAGGCCAGGTGGATGCCGATGCTCTGAAGAAAGTGAATCCGGATATGCGCGAAATGGTTTCAAACAGCGATGTGTATTTTGGTGATCAACCCATGCTTTCAGCACCGGATTACATTGGAGCCATAATTATTTTTCTGGCAGCACTCGGTATGTTTTTGATTAGAAATCCCCTCAAGTGGCCCTTGTTTTTAGTGTGTTTGCTTACTATGGCCTTAGGTTGGGGGCACAATTTTATGGGTCTCACCTCTTTTTTTATGGATTATGTTCCGGGTTACAACAAGTTCAGAGCAGTGAGTATGATCATGATTGTGCCTGAACTTATACTCCCATTGCTAGCCATTTTGGGCTTGCAGGAGTTGGTAAAATTAAAATCGTGGGATGAAAAGATCAAAGTGCTTAAAAGGGAAGTGACGGCAAAGCGGCTCATCCTGATTACCAGCTTGATTGTTGGCGGATTCTGTTTGATCTCTTATGTTTTGCCTGACGTTGTAAATACCTTCCACTCCCGTTTTGAGGAAGAGGAGATGATTCAACGTTATATAAAGGGAGGTTATCCGGAAGATCAGGCCAGGCAGGGTGTTGCTGAGTTTCTCCCGCAGATTGAATTGGCGCGGAAAGCCGTTTTCCGCTCGGATGCATTGCGTTCGTTGATTTTTATTTTACTCGGACTAGGTGTTTTGTATTTGTATTTCACAAATCGAATACAACGCAACCTTCTCTATGCCAGTTTGGGCTTTTTTATTTTTGTTGATCTTTGGTCGGTCGACAGACGCTACCTCAATGACAAATCGTTTGTAAGCAAGGCTGAAAACCAGGAATACATTTCGGGTAAAACCCCTGCTGACGAAGAGATCTTAAGAGACAAGGACCCTGATTACCGCGTGCTTAATTTGAGTGTAGGCCCATTTGATGACGCGTCGACTTCCTTTTACCACAAATCGATAGGAGGCTATCATGGGGCAAAACTTCGCCGTTATGTTGACCTTATTGATTTTCATTTGAGACCGGAGATCAATACCTTTTATAAGAACATTGGAAAAGCGGCTCAAAACGACAGTGCACTGAATGCCGTGTTTGCTGAACTCAAAGTGCTAAACATGCTGAACACCAAATACCTCATCGTTCCTGCCGGAGAAGAGGGGCGAACCATGATTCCCCTTAAAAATCCACAAGCCAATGGTCACGCCTGGTTTGTAAAGTCGGTTAAGCTGGTGCAAAGTGCCGACAGTGAAATAGTAGGTTTGAAGCGACTGGATACTAAAACTGAAGCCATCGTGAATGAAAAGTTCAAAGAGAAAGCCGGGTTTAAAAATGAATACAGTGCGAATGGAAAAATCCAATTGCTCACATACAAACCAAATGAACTTGAGTACTCCAGCGAATCCTCTGAGGCCCAGTTCGCGGTTTTCTCCGAGATCTATTATGAAAAAGGATGGAACGCGTATGTTGACGGCGCTTTAAAGCCTCATGCCCAGGTGAACTATGTTCTAAGGGGCATGGAACTGCCAGCGGGTAAACATTCTGTGGTATTTAAATTTGAACCTAAAACCTATTCTACCGGCAACAGCATTGCTTTGGCGGGCTCGGTGCTTTTGATACTAAGCATGGGTGTAGGTTTATTTTTGCACCGGAGGAACAACGTTATTGTTAGTTAATTGGCAGAAAAAGGCAACACCTGTTGCAAAAATACTGTCATAAAGACTTTAATTTTGTATGGAACACTTATTGTAAAGTATAAATATATTAATCTCTAAAAAACACACACAATGGCATTAGAAATAACAGATGCAAACTTCGAAGAACTGGTATTAAAAAGTGATAAACCTGTATTGGTTGATTTTTGGGCAGAATGGTGCGGTCCTTGCCGCATGGTTGGCCCGGTAGTAGAAGAGCTTTCTAAAGAATACGATGGAAAAGCGATTGTAGGTAAAGTAAATGTTGACTTAAACTCCAACATCAGCGCTAACTACGGCATTCGCAACATTCCAACCCTGTTGTATTTTAAAAACGGACAAGTGGTGGATAAACAAGTTGGCGTTGTGCCTAAGGCTACTTTGGCTGCTAAACTTGATGCTCAGATCTGATTCTGAAATTCGCAATGAATTTAAAGATCCCGCTCTCAAGGCGGGATTTTTGTTTTTATTACAAAGCATCAATGAACCGTAAACACAAATACCTGAATCTTTTCAAAAGCTCAAAATAATTTTTACTATTTGGGGCTATCTCTTATATTTGTTGTATTCAGTGTAAATTATGGGAAATCAGGGGAGTGAAGCCAAAACGGGCAAATTGAGCTTTGAGGAGTTCAAGAGCATTGTGCTCAACGACTACTGCTTGGTAAATGAAAGCCGCCAGGCCAGCTTATTGGGCCGTAAAGAGGTGCTTACCGGTAAAGCCAAGTTTGGCATTTTTGGTGATGGGAAAGAAGTAGCTCAATTGGCCCTGAGTAAAGTGTTCCGTGACGGGGATTTCCGAAGTGGCTATTACCGCGATCAAACCTTTATGATGGCCATTGGTGCCATTACCCTGAAACAATGGTTTGCCGGATTGTACGGAGATACCAATCTGGAATCTGAACCCATGAGTGCCGGTCGCCAAATGGGGGGGCATTTTGCCACCCACAGCCTCGACGAGAACGGTCTCTTCAAAAAACTCGTCAATCAAAAAAATTCAAGCAGCGATATTTCGCCTACAGCGGGTCAAATGCCCCGATTATTGGGCCTGGCCTATGCTTCCCATTTTTACCGCATCAACAGCGATTTACAACAACCCCCTTTCACTGATTTTTCGAATCAGGGCAATGAAGTGGCCTTTGGTACCATAGGCGATGCTTCTACCAGCGAAGGTTTGTTTTGGGAATCCATAAATGCCGCCGGGGTGTTGCAGGTGCCCATGCTGGTAAGCGTTTGGGATGACGGACACGGCATTTCGGTTCCTAAAAAATTCCAAACCACCAAAGAAAGCATTTCCGAAGTGTTGAAAGGCTTTCAAAGAGACAAAGAAGGCAAAGGATTTGAAATTTTTAAAACGAGAGGTTGGGATTACGCTCATTTGTGCGAGACTTACGAGAAGGCCGTTAAAATATGCCGTGATGAACACGTGCCGGTTTTGGTTCACGTTGAAGAGGTCACACAGCCTCAGGGTCACAGTACCAGTGGATCTCACGAACGTTATAAAAGTAAGGAGCGTTTGCAGTGGGAAACGGATTTTGACTGTGTGAAAAAAATGAGGGAATGGATACTTACGAATGCCCTTGCCAACGAGGACGAATTGAATGCGATTGAGGAAACAGCAAAAGAGGCAGTGAAGGAGGCAAAAAATCAGGCTTGGGCCGACTACCTGAACCCGATAAAAGAAGAGCTGGCAACAGTAACCGCCTTGTTTGAGTCCATTGGCGGGGATGAGCTGCTTGCAAAAATAAACGAGCTTCGCAGCATTAAGGAACCTCTGCGCCGCGACTTACATTCTGCAGTGAAGCAGGTCTTGCGCCTGACGGCAGGGAGTTCCTCAGACAAAAGAAGCGAATTGCAAAACTGGCTGAACCGCGAAAACGAGATCAACCGGGAACGTTATGGCTCACATTTGTATTCCCAATCCTCAAAACGTGTGAGTCAGGTAAGGGGCCAGGACATTGAATACAGCGAGGAAAAACAAATAGATGGCCGAGAGATCATTCGGGACAATTTTGATGCGGTTTTAACTAAGTACCCTCAGGTGATGATATTTGGGGAAGATTCCGGAAAAATTGGGGGTGTAAACCAGGGACTAGAAGGACTTCAGGCCAAATATGGTGAGCACAGGGTATTTGACACAGGAATTCGTGAAGCTACCATTATGGGGCAAGCCATTGGTTTGGCCATGCGTGGTTTGCGCCCTATTGCCGAGATCCAGTATCTGGATTATTTGCTCTATGCCCTGCAGTTGATGAGCGATGATCTGGCTACTGTGCAATGGAGAAGCAAGGGGCGTCAGAAAGCACCCGTGCTTATTCGCACCCGTGGTCACCGTTTGGAAGGCGTTTGGCACAGCGGTTCGCCCATGGGCATGATTGTTCATGCCTGCCGCGGCATCAACATTTGTGTGCCCCGGAACATGACTGTGGCTTCTGCTTTTTACAATACTTTATTAGAGGCCGATGAGCCGGCTCTGATTATTGAACCTTTGAATGCCTACCGTTTAAAGGAGCGTAAACCATCCAATTTTGGTGAATACAAAATTGAACTTGGTAAGCCTGAAATTTTAAACCATGGAAACCATCTGAGTTTGGTGACCTATGGTAGCAGTGTTCGTATTGCTCAGGAAGCAGTTAAACAGCTTGAGTCTTATGGTATCGGAGTGGAATTAATAGACCTTCAAACCTTACTTCCATTTGACTTGGACCATTCCATTCTGGAATCTGTGAAAAAAACCAGCCGTTTGGTAGTGCTTGATGAGGATGTGCCGGGAGGAGCCAGTGCCTACATCTTGCAAAAAATCATGGAGGAACAAGGTGCTTATCGTTACCTGGATTCTGCGCCACTTACCATTACGGCCAGGGAACACCGTCCTGCCTATGGCAGCGATGGGGATTATTTCAGCAAACCCAGCTCAGACGAAGTGTTTGAGAAGGTTTACCAGCTTATGCACGAATCGAATCCACAACAATACCCTGTTTTGTACTGAAAATTATTAAATTTGGCTCTTTATATTTAGTCCGCTTGCAAAAATGAAGATGATAGTAGATAGATTCAGTTTAAAATTCGTCCTGACGTTTATGGTAGTTCTGTTTTCGGGCGCCCTGCTTGCTCAGTCAACAGAGGTTAAACCTAAGGAAGAAGAGGATGTTCCAAAAAAGAAAGTGGAAACAAAACTCACTGAGGTAGTTGTAACGGATTCTTTAGCTTCCAGTGAATTGCTGAACAGAGCCATTGCATGGGTGAAGGAAGAAAATGCCAAATACGTTAAAAAAGGGGGCTCCTCAAGTGGAAGCAAAGCCGAATGCATTGCCAGTTTTTCTATCAAACCCAAGGAGCTTAACCCGGAAGTGGATTATACCGGAAAAATTCTAATGAAAGTGGTGATTGAAGTCAAAGATTCTAAATACAGGTACACCGTTTCAGAGATCAAACACGTGAGCAAAAGCGGCAAGGTGAATGGTGGCAGCATTGATAATGTGGTTCCTGAGTGCGGAAGCATGGTATTGAAAGATGTTACATGGAAAAAAATGAAAGGGGAAGCCCTCAGAAATGCAGCCCTGGTGGTTGCTGATCTTAAAGAAGGCATGAAAAAAGTATCTACTGAGGTCAAAACTGACGAGTGGTAGGTATTTAAGTTAAAAGGCAAAAGTTAAAAGACAATAGGCAAAAGCATGCCTTGATCGAGGCCAAAAGCTCAAAAGCCTTCAGTAACCGTATTTTTCTTTCCAGAGCCGTTTTAAATAATTCCTTTGTTCCTGCTCGCGGCTGTTGTTACCCGGTTCGTAAAATTTAGTGCCGCTTAACTCATCAGGCAAAAACTCTAACTCAACAAAATTTGTTTCAAAACTATGCGCATACTGATAGTCTGCCCCGTAGTTTAATTCTTTCATAAGTCGGGTAGGGGCATTGCGTAAATGAAGGGGAACGGAAAGATCACCGGATTTTTCTACAGCTTCGGAAGCTTCCTCTATGCCCATGTAAGAGGCATTGCTTTTGGCACTGCAGGCCAGGTAGGTGGCGCATTGGGCAAGAATAATCCTTGCCTCGGGCATGCCAATCGCATTTACAGATTGAAAACAGGCATTGGCCATCAGCAAAGCGTTGGGGTTGGCATTTCCAATGTCCTCACTGGCCAGCACCAGCATTCTTCGGGCAATAAACAAAGGGTCTTCCCCGCCTTTCACCATCCGGGCCAGGTAATACAGGGCCGCGTTGGGGTCGCTGCCACGCATGGATTTGATAAATGCTGAAATGATATCGTAATGTTGCTCTCCTGATTTGTCGTAAAGAGCCAGATTCTGCTGTATGCTGTGTTGCACCAGCTCGTTGGTTAGTTTTACATCTCCTGCAACGCAACTGTTTACAGTAATCTCAAGCGCATTTAACAATTTTCTTGCGTCCCCTCCACTGATCCTGAGCAGGGCTTCGGTTTCAATCAGCTCGATGTTTCTGCGGCTGAGAACGACGTCTGTTTTTATAGCGTTTTCCAGCAGTTGAAGCAGTTCTTTCTTTTCAAGGGATTTAAGAACGTAAACCTGGCAACGTGAGAGCAAGGCAGGGATGACTTCAAAGGAAGGGTTTTCTGTGGTGGCGCCGATCAGGGTCACTACTCCTTTTTCTACAGCACCCAGAAGGGAGTCTTGCTGCGACTTACTGAAACGATGGATTTCATCAATAAATAATACCGGTTTGATTTGATTGAAGAGGTTTTTTGAATCGGCTTTTTCGATTACCTCCCTCACATCTTTTACGCCACTATTGATAGCGCTCAAGGAATAAAAAGGACGTTTCAGTTCATTGGCGATGATAAAGGCCAGAGACGTTTTTCCTACACCAGGAGGACCCCAAAAGATCAGAGAGGGTAAAAGATTCTGTTCGATGGCGCTGCGCAGCGCACTGCCTTTGCCAATAATGTGGCTTTGGCCTATGTATTGCTCAAGGTGTTTCGGACGAATGCGTTCTGCCAGGGGCTCCATTTTTCTTAGTTATTTTAACGAATGCTTCGCTAATAAATTCCTATTTTTACTCAGTTAAGTTAATTAAAATTCAGTTTTCATGCGCAGAATTAATGTAAAATCTATCCTGATGTTTCTTTGCCTAACCCTGCTGGGGTATAACAATGCGAGGGCTCAGGAAATTGACCCTTTGAATAAACGGAAATTTAATGTGTTACTCGATGAAGTGAAGGATGGGGTTTCGGCAAAAAAAGGCATAGCAGACTTGTTTTATTTTAAGGCCGGCAGATTTTTCAGCGATTACCTTTACGACAAGTACCAGTATAAATGGATACGCTATCGCATCAACAAGGATTCCATTTTTACTGACTCCACCGATACCGAAGTGCGTTATCTGGAATTGGAAGCCAGTATTACCGACGAAGCAAATCAAACGGCAATATTAAACATTGTAATTCAGGAGTGGGATCTGGACGGGACACTGAAGATCACCAAAAATGACAAGATCAAACGGTATTTTGAAGTGGTTGGAAGAGAAAAGGGCGGAAAGCCTAAAAAGCCTAAAAAACCTAAGAAAGAGAAAAAGATTGAGGTTAATCCAAATACGGAAGCTACACAAAAAAGAGAGTAATCTTTCAAATATGAAATACGGATTACGCAACATAAAAGCGGAACTGGGGTTACTTGCTATTTTTTATGTAGCCTCACTTTTTATTGGGTCCTGCAATTCAAAAGGGAATACGGTTACTGGACCTCAAAATAGCAATCAAATTAAAGTAAAATCTTTTTCTTCAACACCTATGGATACTGTAACGTTTGGTGCCGGTTGTTTTTGGTGCGTGGAAGCTGTTTTTCAGCGTTTAAAAGGCGTGCAAAGTATAAAAAGCGGATACAGCGGGGGCAGCGTTAAAAACCCTAGTTATAAGGAAGTGTGCAATGGCACCACAGGTCATGCCGAAGTGTGTCAGGTTATTTACAATAAAGAAGAGATCGCGTTTGAAGAATTGCTGGAAGTCTTCTGGAAAACTCACGATCCGACCACACTCAACAGGCAGGGCAATGATTTTGGTACTCAATACCGCTCAGTAATTTTTTATCATAGTGAAGAGCAAAAGGGTTTAGCGGAAAAATACAAGTCCAAACTCAATGAAGCGAAAGCTTACGAAAACCCTGTGATCACGGAGATCACAGCTTTCACCAATTTTTATCCTGCTGAGGATTATCACCAGAACTACTTTAACGCCAACGGTTCTGAACCCTATTGCAAATTTGTGATCCAACCAAAGCTTGAAAAGTTTGAAAAGGTGTTCAAGGATAAAATAAAGTAATAAAAAAAGCGAGAGACCAGTTCCCTCGCTTTTTCGGTAGAATAACAGATTACTTTTTGATCCGTTCTACGTAATCTCCGGTGCGGGTGTCAATCTTCACCCAATCGCCTTCATTAAAAAAAAGAGGAACCCTAATCTCAGTCCCTGTGTCAATAGTTGCATTTTTCAGGGTGTTGGTAGCGGTATCGCCTTTTAAGCCAGGCTCTGTATAAGTGATTTGAGCTTCAATAAAAGTGGGAGCTTCAGCCAAAATGGGTTCATCGCCTTCAAAGGTAATCTTCACTTCCATGCCTTCTTTCAAGAAACGCCCGCTGTCGCCAAACATCATCAAAGGAATATGAACTTGTTCGTAAGTGGTGTTATCCATTACCACTGCAAAATCCCCATCGGTATAGATGTATTGCATTACTTTATATTCCACCCTTACAATTTCCACGGATTCTCCGCTTCTGAAACGGTTTTCGGTTTGTTTTCCTGATTTAAGGTTGCGCATTTTGGCCTGATAAAATGCACGTAAATTACCCGGGGTACGGTGTTGGTATTCCATTATCTGAACAAGATCTCCGTTAAAACGAATGATGGATCCTACGTTGATGTCGCCTGTGTCTGCCATTGTACTTTATAATTTTGATTTGTTTTTAATTTTCGTCGAGATCATGCACCACGCCCATGGATGAGAATTTAGTGATGCGTTGTTCTATTCTCTCTTCCGGAGAAAGTTTTTTAAGTGATTTAAGGTGTTTGATGATTTCTTGTTTTACCGTTTCAAAAGTAGTTTCGGGATGACGGTGTGCGGCTCCAATGGGTTCAGGAATGATGCCGTCGATCAATCCGTTTTTATTCATGTCGAACGAAGTCAGCTTAAGCGCTTCTGCAGCTTTTTCTTTAAAGTTCCAGCTTCTCCAAAGGATGGAGGAACAAGATTCTGGTGAAATAACCGAATACCAGGTGTTTTCAAGCATCAACACTTTATCGCCAATACCAATCCCCAAAGCCCCACCACTGGCTCCTTCGCCAATAATGATACAAATCACAGGTACTTTTAGCTGTACCATTTCCAGTAAATTTCTGGCAATGGCTTCACCTTGCCCGCGTTCTTCGGCTTCCAGCCCGGGGTAGGCGCCTGGTGTGTCAATAAAGGTGACAATGGGTTTGTTGAATTTTTCAGCCATTTTCATCAAACGCATGGCTTTTCTGTACCCTTCAGGATTGGCCATTCCAAAACGGCGGATCTGGCGCATCTTCGTATTAATGCCTTTTTGCTGACCAATAAACATAACCGTTTGCCCCTCTACCTCGCCCCAACCGCCAACCATGGCTTTGTCATCACCAACCGTGCGGTCGCCGTGCAACTCAATAAAGGTTTTGTTGCTCACGTGGTCAATATAAGCCAGGGTGTATGGGCGCTCAGGATGGCGGCTCACCTGCACCCTTTGCCAGGAGCTGAGGTTGCCGTAAACTTCTTTTATTTTATCTTGAACGTGGCCTTCCAGTTCCTTGATTTTGTCCGACAGATCAACCTTGCTTTTTGATGCCATCTCTTTCAACTCTGCCAACTCTTCTTCCAGGTCCTGGATGGGCTTTTCAAAATCCAAATACGTCATACCACTTATGGTTTAGGGGGCAAAGATAGAAAAATTTGAAAAATGAGATTTAATTTGACAGTGCCTAAATTAAAGGCATAAGTGATTGAATAACAAATAGCTACTATTAATTTACAGCATTTGAAAAATGGGTCTGAGAAAATAAGGAAAGGGGGAGTAAACTCAGGGACTCCGGTTTCAGTCAACCCTTTGTATTTTTTACCTTTGGTTTAATTGAACACATTCCCATTTCCCTTAACTTTATGAAATATGTTAAACAGCCAACAAAAAACAAAATTTCGCCACTTGGTGGTTCTCCTCACCTGTGCAGCTGTTTTGATGTTGTTTTCCTGCAAAAAGGAGGACGTAAAAACCACACCTGAAGATCCCGATCCTCAGCCAAGCTCTCAATATGGCACCATGCTCATTGAATTTGCCAATGTGGTGGATGCGCAGGTTCTTGAGTTTGGAAAAAAATTCCTCAACCCATCCGGTGATACCTTTACAGTGAGCAAATTCAATTATTACATCAGCAACATTGTTTTGGTGAAGGAAGACAACAGCCTGTTCACGCAGCCTGATAGTTATTATCTTGTTGATGCCTCTAAAGCCAATAGCACCAAACTCAGCATCAATTCGGTACCCTTTGGTAAATACAAAAGCATACGGTTTTTGCTGGGTGTGGATAGCACAAGAAATGTTTCCGGTGCTCAAACCGGTGCCCTTGATCCTGCCAACGGTATGTTTTGGAATTGGAACACAGGGTATATCATGCTTAAGCTCGAAGGTGCGGCGCCAAGCTCAACGGTGTTTGGTAATACCATTGAGTACCACATGGGAGGATTTAAAGGAGTAAATAAAACACAGCGCAGCTTTGAGATCAACTTTAATTCTCTCACAGCAGAAGTGGCGCAAATAAAAAATCCAAAAATTCGTTTGCAAACCAACATCAATGAAATGTTTTCCAATCCGAATACCATTCATTTCGCAACGCTGCCTATTGTCACATCTGCAGGTGCTAACGCAAAGATGATGGCGGATAATTACCAGGACATGATCACCTTTAAGGGACTAGAATGAAACTAAAATTCCTTTATTCAATTTTTTTTCTGTTCAGTACCTTGATCCTGTTCAATTGCAAGGTGGATCCAAAGATCGTTCCTGTTCTGCCTTCAGATAACCTGGCCGAAGTTGTTCCTGAGGGCTGGCCACAACCCAATTACACCTTTAGTACCAACCCGATAAGCGAGGCTGGTTTTGTACTTGGGAGGGCTTTGTTTTATGAAACCTTATTAAGTAAGGACAACACAATTTCCTGCGGCACCTGCCATCAGTTGAACTCGGCATTTGCAAATACCGATCACAAACTGAGTCATGGTATAAATGATCTGATAGGTATGCGCAATGCTCCAGCCTTGTTTAATCTTACCTGGCACACTTCGTTCATGCACGATGGAGGCATTAACCATATTGAAAATCAACCCCCGGCGCCCATCACCAATACGGTTGAAATGGGCGAGGAGCTTGAAAATGTGGTGAACAAATTACAATCCAGCGAAAAATACCGTAAGTTGTTTAACGATGCTTATGGGGATGAGTTGATCACTACACAACGTATGTTCAAAGCCATCACTCAGTTTCAGGGCCTGATTTACTCCTACAACAGCAAATACGACAATTATAAGGCTGGTAAAACCCAATTGAATGATTCTGAGAAAAGAGGTTACACGTTGTTTCTTGACAAATGCAATGGGTGTCATAAAGAGCCTTTGTTCAGCGATTTTGTGATCAGGAGCAATGGGCTGCCGGTGGACCCCTCTTTGAACGACATTGGTCGTGGGTTTATCGAAAATCTGCCTCAGAATTATTACCAATTTAAAACGCCCAGCTTGAGAAACATTGCAAAAACAGGCCCCTATATGCACGACGGCAGGTTTAACACCTTGCAACAATGCCTTAACCATTATACGGGTGGAATTACAAACCTCACCAATCTCGATCCCTTGTTGCAGAATGGCATTCCAATGACCGATGCTGAAAAATCTGACATTATTGAGTTTCTCATGTGCCTTACAGATTATAAATTACTGGCAGATCAAAGATTTGCTGACCCAAACTTTCAATAAGATGAAATACAGTTTTTTGATAGCGTTCATTGTAGGTTTGGGATCCGCTTCCTGTAAAAAAAACCAACTCGATGGAAATTCAATCATACGCGGTAAAGTTGTTCATCACAGTAAGGCCATAGCCGGAGCCAGAGTGTTTATCAAGTTTAACGCCAAAGAATTTCCCGGAAAGGACACAAGCATTTACGATGCTAAAGTGCTGGCCGATGCCAATGGAAACTTTAATTTTTATTGTTACAAAGGGGACTATTATCTTTTTGGATACGGGCAGGATTTGGCTATTGATCCTCCATACATTGTTATTGGAGGTGTTCCTGTGAAAATTCGCACAAAGGAACAGGTGGATTTGCAGATCGCTGTAACAGAAGGGGATTAATATCCTATTAAATTGAAATCGTTTATAGATTAATTGCTTCCGCTCCAGTACTCCGGAATTTTAAGCACATCCATGTCTCGCTGGAGGTAAGAAGGGAGTTGTTTGTCGTCAAACACAACCACCTTATGCCCTTGTTGTTTTACCTGAATGATGGTGTTGGAGTCGGGAATGAAGCTATACGCTGCAACCAGTTCATTAAAAAACATAAAGGGAATGTTGTCATCAGGCCTGCAGTTAAAAAGCACATAATCTTCTGTGGGCGCAAATTTTTCGGAAAAAGTCCGGATGAAAGGAGTGGTTTTAAGTTTGTTGTGCAAATAGGAGTTCTCTTCTTTTTTGTACAAGGTGTGGTATTCCTGTATTTTTTCCACATCGAGATTGATTCCGGAAATGATTCCTAAAATCAATGTTGTATAAATGGTGTATTGTATTTTTTTTGGTAGGTAGTCGGGGCTTTTGATTACCCGTTCAAAAAACTCAGTAATAACCAGACCTATGGATAAATAAAGTAAAAAAGAAACACTGTAGGTAAAAGCAATCATTTTTGTTGCTGCAATACTGAAAAACACATACACCAGAAGGACATAAGTGAGGAAAGCGATCTTGAAAATTTTGTTTTTTAAAGACATATAAAAAACAGTAAAGCAAAAAACAATAAAAAGTATGCCCAGGCCGTACACCGCTTCGGCATTGGTGAAGTGCCACCAAAAATCGCCTCCGTGCCCTTCGATCACTTCCACAAAATGTTTGGAATTTAATGCGTATTCGTGTTTGCTGAGCAAAGGAAAGGCGTTGAGTATATAAAGCTGCCAGGGCAGGAATACCACCAGGGCAATAGCAAAACTGAGCAACAAATGGAGGTAGTGTTTCCATAGGGTTCTTCTTTCTTTTGACAAGAATATGGATATTCCCCAGCCCGAAAACACCAACAATCCGGTTAACCATTTTACCAGGATAGCACATCCCGAGAATAAGCCGATCAGGATCAGAAACTGTTTTTTTCTTTTTCCTGTACAGGTTTCATATTCCACCCAGGCCCAAATACTAGCTACCAGATAAAATAGAAAAGCGACGTCATTGTGATCTGTATGCAAAGTGCCGGCTGTAAGTTCAATGGCAAAGTTCGACAAGGCAAAGAGCAAGGCGCCATAGTACCCGGTGCTTTTGTTCACGCTTATTTTACCGATCTTGTATATGAAATATATGATCGCGGTCGACATCAGTACACTGGGTAAGCGGAGTCCAAAAATGCTTACACCGAAAATTTTCATACTTAGCGCCATTTGCCATAGGAACAGCGGCTGTTTATGAAGCCAGATGTGCCCATTGATCCAGTTGATGGGGTCATATGGGATAACATGGTTTTTATAAAGCATGGGTTCAAAAGGATGCTCCATCATGTTTTTAGCTACAAGGGCATGAAATTGTTCATCCCATAAGGAAAGGTAGGAGTTCAATAAAGCCGCAAAAAGCCTCACGCTAAAACCGCCCAAAATGAGCAGGATAAGGCTTAGTTTTTTATCCTCCCGGTATTGAAAGGTGATCAAGCTAAAAAGAAGCAGAATAAGCCCGATGATAAGGGGGATGAGTTGTTCGTCAGAAAAATAGGAAAGGCTTTGTGCTGGCATTTCCTTTAAAGTAAAGCGTGAAGCCTTATTAAGGTCTGTTTCATTGGCCATTACAATATTGTTTTGGTCAACGGTAAGGTATTTATTTAAGTTATCCATTAAAACAACACTCACCGAATCCACTTTTTGCATGGTAAATAGCATGTTGTTGTTTGTTTCCTTATTGCCGGCAAACAATTGCCCATCTTTTGCAGGATCAGAACCTATGTAGGTGAAATCCGAAGCCCTGAGGCTTATTTTATTGTCTAATAGAATCTGGATTGAAAACCGCTCCCAACTGCCAGTGGTCATTCTGTTGGCCAGGATTTGATTTCCTTGATTTCGATCTGCGCATAAAAAGTGTCTGTTTGTTTCCTTTATCGTGATCTCTGCATTGTTTTTTATGTTCAGGTCCTTGTTGTACTCAGAATTGCATCCTGAGATCAAAAGGACGAATAAGCCAATAACAAAATATAGATTAGCCATTGGCTTGAACGTCTTATTTGGCGTATACAGATCAGGAAGTTTAAACATTTTGCTTTAACATAGAATGATTGCTGGAGTAGGGCAAACAAAAACGAAGTTAATTAATTATTTGCGGCGACCAAACCTTAAAACAGAGGCATAGATAAGCCTTAGCGTTTGTTCCTAAAACGTGATTGCAAGCCAAACAAAATTCAAAATCTTTGATTGAAGTAAGCTTGGCCAGCGCATCAAAAAAAAGACCCACATCGCTGTGAGTCTTTTAATACTAGGAAGAAAATGGGTTACCGGAATCCAAAACCAACATTAAAGGCCAGGTAAGATTGGCTAGGCACATCTTTGGTTTTAAAGTTGAGGTTGTATTTAACAGACAACATGAGGGTGTTATCAGCGCTGATGTCATAAGAGACACCAACTTCAGGAGCAATCAAAAATTGCCAGGTGTCGCGGTTCCAACGGTAAATATTCATGTCCAAATCGTGTATCATGTAGGTTGTGCCTATTCCAGCTCCTCCAAAAAAACGCATGCCGGCTGCATTGTCTTTAAAATAATTGAAACGCGCAGTCATAGGAAACATGTTCGCATAACGGAATTGTTCTCCACTTAAGGCTAAATTATCGCGGGTGTAAGTAGCGTAACCCATGTCCTGATAAAACACATTCCATTCGGCGCCAAAACCCAGGGAGGCGTTATCGAACACATCGGTTTTCCATTCCATACCAAAACCTCTCCAGCTGTATTTGGAAATGTAATCGGCCATGTCGCCTGTACCCAGACCCATGGAATAGTACATATTAAAAATACGCTCACGGTCTTGAGCTTTCGCTTGTTTCGCTGAACAAAGCACGGTGGCAGCTGCCAGTATGTATATAATCTTTTTCATGCTTAGCGTTTAAGAATTGGTGATTGTTTGAAAGCTTGACCAACGTTTGATGAAACGCGGGAAGTAAATGAGGCACTAGACCCTTCCATCAAGCCATTGATTACACCAATCCATAATACTGGTTGGCTACCTGTAGGAGAGGTTTGGTCTGCACTTGCATCGATCAGCATCATCAGCAAAGTGCCTGTTGTTGTGCTGGAGTAGGTGGGTGGGTAATACCCAGGATAGTACCATCCACCATATGGATAGTAGTAACCGTAGTAGTAATAACTATAATAATAGTACACGTAAGTGCTTGACATGGTGGCGTTTTGAATGTAAGCATCAGGGTTCTGATCTTTATTCACTTTTGTCCAACCCAAAGCTTTCATTTGTCTGTCTATTTCAGAAGTGACAACACTTGCATAGTTTGAGGCCACGTATTCTTTATCGCTGCCCGGACCACCTTGATCGTCGGAAATTTTTACAATGGTATCCCACATGGCGTAGGTTTTACGTCCGCTGAAGTCAATGTCTTTGGTGTAGGCAGTGCCAACAACGTCGAGGTCGCTGATGTACTCCGCTCCACGCGGTCTGCAGCCACTGAACAAGACCAGTGTGATGGCGCCAAGACTAAATAGTTTTTTGTAATTCATAGAAGAGGTTTTAGTGTACAAATATAATAATATCCACCAAGTGGATGTTCTACCATTAAACCTAAAAACCCATGATTTATATCAAGTTTATGAAGAAACAGGTTTTGGAGCCAAGTCCATGGGTCCGAGAGTTCTCCGACCTGACGACAGTCGTAAAACCAATAATAAAGTCAATTGTTAAAGCCAGTCGATGAAGAGATGCCTCACTCAATTTATTTCTTGACCCTAAGCTTCTACCTCAGTAACGATGCTCGGGAAAATACGCACGTTGTTGTTATCTTCCCTGCGGAACTGGTAGGTGTATTTGTAATGGCTCTCCAAGCCTGATTTATTGGGCAAGCCATTGATCATCATGATGTTCCTGTTTTTTGCAAAACGAAGCAGCTCGCGCAGGTAATGTGCCGAAATTTGCCCCACCTCGTCAATGATACAATGAACCTTAAAGTCCCTGCTGCTGCGGTGAGAGGATTCTTTAATAAACACATGCAATAGTGTAATGTAGATAATGGCTTTCACTAGAATGTCAGTACCGGTACTGCCGATGCTGTCGATGCGATGGGTCCAGCCGGTTTCGTTCATGCCTTCTTTGATGTTGAATTTTAATTCAAACAAATCCTGCAAACGAATTTCTTCCTGCTCCTGTTCTTTGATGGCTGAGCGCAATTGTTCCAGCAATTTAACCGCTTTGCCACTGATCTCACGTTTCATGCCGGTAGCGAAATCGGTATTAAACAACCCTTCGTTGTACACCATGCCATTCTCTTCACGGAACTCCTGAATGCGTTTAAGCAAGCGGTACACCTTGTTGTCCGATTCTTCAAGGCGAATCTTGATGAACTCGATCAGTTTACTTTCTTCAAACTCCGCTTTCTTAAAGTCTTCAGCAATCAAACCAATGATGTGCTGAATTTTATCTTTTTGTCCGCTCAGCTCTTTTACCTTAGTAGCAATGCTATCGGTTACCAAACCAATTTGAGTGGCGGTTTCAGCAATGGAAAGGTCAATTTTGTTTTCGTTGATGAAAGAACGTAAGTTTTGTGCAAAACGCTCGTATTCACCCTGACTGGCGTCGTTGCGTATTACAAAGTTGAAGTGATTGTCTATCCTGAATTTACCGGCAAATTCGTTCACGTAACGCTGAAAGGCGCCATACTCCTCATTGAAGTGAGAATCGTTTTTCAGCAATTGCGTACACAGGTCCATGATGTTGTGGTTGGTGCGTTTAGGTTCTGCACGCTCGATAATATCAGAGAACTTGGTATAAACAGGAGTCTCACGGAAGTTATTACTGTAAAAATTGATTCCGTTGTTAAACGCAATCAACTCCTCATCAAAAGTGCGTTTCTCTTTGTTGAGTTCAATGCGCTTCATGTTGTATTTACGGCTGGCTTCTTCTACTTCTGCACTGAGGTCGTTGTTGTTTTTTACAAACTCTTCTTTCTTCTGGATAAAATCCGGCAGCTTATCAAAGATCTCGCGCTTGTCTTTTTGATAATCGCTGATGATTTGCGCGTATTGCTCAATTTCCTGCAGGGCATCCTGTAAGTCTTTCAATCGGCCCTCGACTTCCTTCAATTGTTTGGCATCAACCCCCTTGCTTTTAAAATTGTTTTCTTTTTCACCGGTGAGTTCTTCTTCTTTTTTCTCAAATTCCTTTACACGGTTCTTCTTTTCAACTTCAAGTTCAGCGATTTCTCCTTCCTGTTTTTCCTTGAGTTCGGTCAAACGTTCATCGTTATAACTTTTAAGACGCTCGATTTGAGTGTTAAAATCGCTGAGTACGGCGTTTTTCTTTTTATTTAAGATGGCTAGCTCCTCTTCAATTATATTCAAACGCTGTCTGTTACCACTTAAAGACTCTTCTACTTCCTTACCTGCACGTATTTTCCAATCTTCCAGCTCATCAGCTAATTTTTTCTCGCGTTTATCAGCCAATTCCAGGGAATAGCTCAATACTTTTACATCTTCTTTTAGCTCGCCCAATTGTTTTCCAAATTTGTCGGCAGCCAGCATTTTTTCTTCGGTATTGGCCGTTTGAAACTGGGTTAAAGCCTCTTCAAGGTCGCGAATCTGTGACAACTTTTCGTTTTTCTCGAACTGGTATTCTTCAATGGATTTGGAAACCAACTCAACCGGCTCCAGGTTCAAACTGATGCCATAAAGTGTTTCAGCGGTTCCTGCTTTGATTTCAGGGCTAAGGTCGGTGCGGAACAATAGTTTTTCGTTCACCACTTTCCCAATGTTCTGGTGCCAGTTTTTTACGTTTTTTTCAAGGTAACCGTAAAAGGCATCGTTTTGCACATTCAGCTTGTTCTCAATCTCGCTGATCTCGATCTTTACTTTCTGAATTTCATTGTTGGTTTGGTTAACACGGTTAGAAAGGGAATTTTTTAATTTTAATTCCAATGCTTCCCACTCACGCTGCAGGGTGTGAACCATGTTTTGTTTTATGGCCCGCTCACTTTTGTTTTTGTAACTTACCCCTCTTAGCTCATTCAGTTCGCTTTCAAGCGACTTGATCTCATTTTCATAATGCCTGGTGCTGCGAATCACCTTTTCGTCGCTTTTTAAGCTGTTGAACTCGATCTGCCGGGCCGTAACTTCAGCATTGACTGCCTCTGTTGCTTCTTCGCGTTTTTGTTTGAGTTCACTCTCCTTTTTACTGAATTCGTTTTTTTGCAAAAGCTGCAATTCATTAAAATGGTTAAAGGTCTCTCCAATCTTGGAGTTGATCCTGTTAATAAAGGCCGTTTTATCGTTGCGCAATTGCTCAATCAGCGAGGAGAACTTAAGCTCAATGTTTGCCACATTGGAAGTTAAACTCTCGTACTCACGACGAGCAATGTTCATTTCTACCTGAAGTTTTTCGCGTTCGGCATGTTTTTCAACGGCCGCGTCTATGTTTTTGTCCTTGTATTCCTTCAGTTTTTTGTTGGCTTCACGTATACTGCGGTCGTAATAACCTATTTCTTCGCGAAGGTTGTTTTGCCTGTTCTCAATATTAAATTTCAGTTCTTCGTAGGCATTCGAAATTTCAATCAACTCCTCTTCTTTCTTTTTAGCGGCCTCCCGTATGGCTTCGTTCTGTGATTCGGCAAAACGCAAACTGCTTCCGAGTTTATCAGCCATTTCCATTTGTGCACCTTTGAGCATGTGCACCTGGTCGTATTTTTTATCAATAAGTTCTATAAGTTGCTGGGTCTCTTTTTTTAGATACGTTTCAATGTCGGTGTATTTTTCATTGAACTGCCGCAATTGGCGCTCTACCTGTTCTAAACGGATGCTGCTGTTTTCAGTGGTAAGGGAATTGGCAATAAAATCCTTAATAAAACGGGAATCAATACTGCTTTTTGAAGAGAGAAACACATTGGTGATGGATTTTGGAATGTTCTGGTATTTTTCATTCCCCTTTAGTAAGTGAAATTTAGAAAGCTGTTTATCGGTTTCCGTGCCGTAGATAATATTCCGGTAGCGCTCAAAAGTATCGATCTGGTTAGAAATGTAAATGCCTCGTTTCTCGATGTTGGAAATAATGTCCTTGATCTTCATGGCTTCGTCGTTGCTGTTGAAGAAAAAGTCAGGATTAAATGGCGCATCAATAAAGCGAAACACAATTTTGTTGTGGCGGTACACCATCACCATAAAGTTGTTTTCTTCAGTGGCAATTTCATACACCAGATAAGAGTTCTCGTAACGAAAGTAGTGCTCCTCGAAAGATTTTTGGGAGGCGGAAATGCCCAAACCACGGCTATTGGCACTGTAAAAAAACAATATGGCCCTTTGCAGGGAGGTTTTGCCAAAATTGTTGGTGCCCACAAAACAGGTATTCCCACTTAACTCAATGTCGGCATACTTTACGTTGGCAATGTTGATCTCTACAATTCGGTTTAAAATTCTGCAATTTTCCATATTTCTCTTTTCTTTAGTCCTGAAGCGTCGCGTTAGCGTCTGCTTCAGGGTTACTTGTTTATTCTACTCTTTTTTTTCTCAGGGCGTGCCGTCGTGCTCCTCTCGTCGCCCGTCGTCGGGCTGCTTCGGGCTACGGCCTCCTCGGGCGGGCTTCGCTTTGCTGCTCCCGCCCTGCGGTGGCTAAACCCTGCGCATCCCTCACGCGGCACCTGGTTCAAGTTCTATTCATTAACAATTGTTACTTAATTATAAATCAATCCCTGAGTGCTTTCTCCTGAACTTCCGGTGTCTTCATAAATGGCAACCGCGTTGATCACATCCAATAAATAGGTGTAGGAGTCCAGCACCTTGTAGGATTCTGTTTTTTCGTCTTCCATTTCTAAGAACGAATCCCTGCTCATCAATTCGCAAATTTCCCTCACTTTATTGTGTAGTGTCTCTGAACGGTAGAGCGGGATTTTTTGTAGTTTTTGTTTCAAACGCACGTTGGCATTGCATTCCTCGGCAATTTCAGTGGGACGAAAACGGCTGCCGATGGTGATTTTATTGTCCATGCTGGCCAAAAGATCAATAATGTCTATATAACGCTCAAAACGCTCGAGCTTTTTCTCCAGCTCAGAATTGGGTTCGCCCAGTTTTGAGAAATAGAAGTAATTATTGCCTCTTTCAATATTAAAACGGATCACATTAAAATAGGCCTGCAAACGGTCAAAGTTCTCAGGGTTGTTAATCACGTCGTACAAACGGTTCATCCCGTCGCGGCTGCCGTTGCTGGAAATAAAATTGCCACGTGCCATAACGGCAAATATTTCGTGGGTTTGGCGGGGGAGGTTGTAATCTTCTGCTGACATAACGGGTTGGTATTTATTTCTAATTTCTTATTCTGTGTATACTAATTACTGCCTATTGTAAACTGCTTATTCATTTTTCAAAATCTTTTCCTTCTTTTTAGTTTCAAGCAGCGGTAGGATCAAGGTATAACCCAAACGCTTTTTGTTTTTGCTCGCATCTTCGTAATCAAAATAATGCAGACGGTACTTAAAATCGAGTTTGTTTTGGTATTCCATTGCAATCTCAACAAATAGGGAAAGTCGTTCTTCAAAACTCACTTCTCCAATGGCCTTTGGAAATTTGTAATCCATCAGGTATTCAAACAAGTTCAGTTTGTTTTGGGCCTGGAAACGTTGTACCAGTTTTTCGGTGTCGAGTTTAATTTGTTGTTCCAGCCCCTTTTCCTTAAAGTTGGCCCCCATTTTGTCGGCCACACCACGCAACATCAGGCGGGTGAGTTTGTATTTTTCGGCTACCTTTTTGCATAACACATGCCCTTCATCGCTGAACAAAAAGTCGACCGGTATTTTGGTTTTGGGTGTTTTGTGTCCGTTGTGGCGCAGGGTATTGATGTTGTCCACCACCTCCTTGAAGTTGGTTCTGAAGAATAAAGCCCCATGGTCTTTAATTTCTTTGAGGTGCTGGGCTTTCACGTACACATCCAGTTGAAACTGAATTTTATTGATAAAGTCAGTGATGTCGGTCTGGATCTCAATCAGGTAATCGAGGTTCTCGATCAGGCTGCCTTTTAGATTTTGAACGATACCGTATAATTCTGAATCTCCGGAAAGACTAAACAGGTTCCGATTTTCTTCTAACAGGAGCCCGCTGCGTTTAATAAAATCAATGATGGTGTCGCGCTTGGTACGGTAATCTTCAAGTTTTTGAAGTTTTATTCTGTAGTTGCTTTCGTTTTTGTAGGTGTCGTCAACATTTTTCTGAAGTTTGATGATCTCCCGTGTAATGGCTGTGTTGATGCGTTTGAGGTACTTTTTAATGCTGCGCAAAAACCGCATTTCGCGCACTTCCTGGTAAAAGGAAATGTGTCGGTTGAGTTCGTTCAGGTAATCGTTGATGAGGCCAGGGGTCACTTCCCCAATCTCCATAAAATCCTCAAACATGGCCACCACAGCGTCATTCAGACTCACAATGCTCTCGTACTCGTAAATGAGATCGAGGGACTTTAACTTCTGATAATTTTCGTGGGAAATATCTTCTCTGGCCAGAAGCTCGTTCACGGTGATGTTCTCGCGGTTGGCGAAAAGAAATTCCACGACCGAACGGTGCTGGTAGAGCTGGGATAAGATGTCGTTTACGTTGACTTGTAATGCCATAGGCTTGTGTTAACATCTAAAAATACGCAGCAGGGGGGAGGCCGTAAAACGGGGTTTTCAACAAAAAGCGAGGTAATTCACGAAATGAAATTAAAGTGCCTGATTTTGAGAGGTTTTGGTAAAATTTGCAGAACTATTAAAGTATAAACACGTGTTATGTGTTATGAACAGGTGTTCATAAACAAAGTCTAAAGGTAGAAGCCAAAAGCCAAAAGTTTGTGTGTAGAAAGGCGATGGCTTAACTCTTTTGGCTTTATTCTTTTGGCTTTAAACTTTTTTCATAAAGTTCCATAAGAACCCTTATAAACTCCGGCCAGAGGTATTTTTTCTTCTCTTCTCCTACAGCGGCGCTCATTTTGTTTTCAAGATTTTCCTTGAAGTAGAGTTGAATTTTATCGGCTATTGGTTTTACTTCCGGTTCTACAACAAATCCGCAAAGGCCCTCAGGAACGATTTCCTTCAATCCTCCCACATTGGTCACCAGCATGGGTTTTTCGTAATAGTAGCCCACCATGGTTACTCCGCTGTTGGTGGCGTTGCGGTAGGTTTGTGCCACCAGGTCACACGCACAGAAATAGTATTTAACATCCGCATTGGCAATGAACTTTTCATGAAGGATCACCTGGTCTCTTATGCCGAGCGCGGTAATCAAGGCTTTGTATTTTTCGGGATCTTCATAAAACTCTCCGGCAATCAGGAGTTTGATTTTGTTTTGTTTTATCTCTTTGCTGGCCATGGCCTCCATGAGAATATCGAGCCCTTTGTAGTGGCGAATCAAGCCAAAGAACAAAACGATTTTGTCGTTGGGATTTAATCCTAGTTTTTTTCTGGCTTCCTCCTTACTCACGGCTGTTCCGTAAGTTTCGTACATGGGGTGAGGACTGTAAGCGCGGTTGGTGGCAGTGCTGAACAATTGAATGTCGTCAAGTACTTTTCGGCTCATGGCAATAAAACCGTGACAAGAACGCACAAAATACCGGGTAAAAAGGTTGTCGCCGATTCGTTTTTCGTGTGGCAAAACATTATCGGTTAGAGCAAGTACTGTGGTTTTAGACCTCACCAAGCGACCAATTGTGCCCAAACAAGGACCAAAAAAAGGCAACCAATACCGGAAGAGGATAAAATCAGGTTTTTCTTTTCTGATAAATCGTGCAACCTTGATCCAATTGAAGGGATTAACACTGTTGATCAGTGTGTGTATTGTGAGGTCGGCTGGAGGTTTGGCTTCTTTCTCAAATTGAGAAGAGCCCGGAAATAGAAAGTTGGGGTATTGAAGGGAATAGGAAATGATCTGAGCATCATGTTCCTTTTTTTTGAGTTCCCGGCATAGGTTTTCGTTGAACTGGGCAGGACCACCACGTAAGGGATAGGCAGGGCCTACGATGAAAATTTTCTTTTGGTGCGAACTCATTTTTTCAAAAGTAATGAGTAATTCCTTAATAGGGAAAGATTTTGAGAAGAGTTATGAGGTGTTTAGAAATCAGAATATTTCTTTAAATTCAATTAAAATTACGCGCCATGGTAGATTACAGACAGGTGAATTATTCACGCACCACACTTACCGAACTTATGGTTCCGGCTTACGCCAACTTTGGTGGAAAAATTCACGGAGGCATACTCCTTTCACTGATGGATAAAGTAGCTTATGCCTGCGCCTCAAAACACGCCGGGAATTATTGTGTAACCGTAGCCGTTGAAAACGTTGATTTTCTGCAACCTGTGGAAGTAGGGGAGATGGTGAGCATGTACGCTTCGGTAAATTATGTGGGCAGTTCTTCTATGGTGATTGGCATCAAAGTGATTGCGGAAAATTTTAAAGTGGGTACAGTAAAACACACCAACACCTCCTATTTTACTATGGTGGCTAAAGAAAATGGCGTACCGACCAAGGTGCCTGGACTTATATTGGAAACTAAGGAAGACATCAAACGTTTTCTGGAGGCCATCAAACGAAAAGAACTTAAGTCGAGTTACAAGTCGGAATTGCAAAAAGCGCGCATTGCTTTGATGGTGGATTCTGAGAACACTCTACTGAAGAACGAAAGGTGTAAAATAGAGTTGAGTTAAGCGTTGAAATTAAAGTTTCATTTCACTCAGGTTCCTCCAATTGCTTACTTCAATGCCTTTGCTTCTTTTTTGGCTTTGATCTCCTCCATATAAGACCAGGGATCTTTTTTCTCCGCTTAGTGCGCACCAATACTCAAGGTTTTTAAAATAGTCGGAAACAATTGTTTTTCCCGACTTAATTTCAATTGGCAAAAGGGTTCCTTTGTGGTCTATCAGCACATCGATTTCATGACCGGTTTTGTCTCTCCAATAATGCAGGTCAATGGGTAAACCCAAGTTGGTTCTTTTTTTGATCAGCTCCATAACCACCATGTTCTCAAATATAAATCCCCGGAGTGGATGCAGATCAAGTTGCTGAGGTGTATGAATGCCCAATAAATTGCAAACCAGACCCGTGTCATAAAAGTATAACTTAGGACGCTTGACGATTGTTTTGTTGTAATTTTTGAAATGGGGTTTGAGCAGGTAAACGATAAAACTATTTTCGAGTAAGCCTATCCAGGATTGTATGGTTTTTACATCCACTCCGGTTTCCATGGCCAAGCCTGAAGAATTAAGCTCCTGCCCGGTGCGCGCAGCCAGTAAGCGTAAAAAACGCTCAAAGACTAAAAGATCGCTGATGTTTTTTACCTGCCTTACATCGCGTTCAACGTAGGTGCGAATGTAATTTGGATACCAATCCAAGGGTGGTATTTTTTGATCGTAAACAGGCGGATAAAAACCTTTGAACATTAGTTCATTGTCGGTTTTTGGCAACACTTTTCCATTTTGCAGTTCAGAAATGGAAAAAGGCAAGAGGTTAAGATAAGCCACCCTTCCTGCCAGCGTTTGAGAAATGGTTTCCTGAAGTAGAAAATTATTGGAACCGGTAAGTACAAACAAACCTTTTGTTTTGCTTTTGTCGAGCACTTCCTGCAAATAAGAAAAAAGCTCGGGCACTCTTTGTACTTCGTCGAGAACAGCACCTTTTGAAACAGAATCCATAAACCCTCTTGGATCTTCAAGCGCAAAACGACGTGTGTCCGGATTTTCGAGTGAGAGGTAGGGTTTGTTTTTAAACACTTGTTGCACCAAAGTGGTTTTTCCGGTTTGGCGCGCTCCCGTAACAGCTACTGCTTTAAAAGCAGATGCAAGTTGTTTTAATTTGGTATGAGCATGGCGCTGAATCACGCATCAAAGATATGGAAAAATTTGGAATTCAATTCCATAAAATTCCAATAAAATATATTAAAATACTGAAATACAGTAAGTTAATTTTTATTGTTTTTGATAAAATTGTGATTAAAGGTGCGCTTCGTCTCCAAATCCGCCTCCGCTGTCGCCACCAATGTAGCCTAGGCGTTTGCCGGTGCGTAAAGCACTGCTGCTGGATTTTTCCTGAATTTCATTTACGGTTACCATGCGCACGGCATCAAAAGGTGGTGTAAACAAGTCAAACGCAATAGAGTATATGATCAATTCATTAACGATATCGCTTAGGTCTTCTTTTGCAATGGCCTTGTCGCTAAAGCGGTTGTATTTCGTTCCAAATTTGGTTTTGGTCTCCACAAAGAATTTTTTCTCGCGGTTTACAAAAATCCTGGCAATTAAATAACCAAGGTCGCCTAAACGATTGTATTTAAAGGAGTCGGCCAAAAAGTTGTAGATGCTGATGATGCCGCAATACGAATTGTAATCGTTGTCCTTCACGTAACTGGTTTTGTACATGGGGTGTGAACGATCGAACTCAAACACGTTCGAATGCATTTCAAAATCCAGCATATCACCGGCCACTTTGAGTTGCATCGATTGAATGCTGAGATCCTTGTAAAAAATATTCACCCGTTTGTCCACCTGAGCAATTTGATGGCTCATGTCATCGGCTTTTTCCTTGAGCAGGTCTTTCAGTTCATTGAACACCGCAATGGTATTGGTGTAAACATCCTGCTTCATCACCGATTTTTGACTCAGCAAAGTAATGATGGTTTCCCTTTGTTTGATTTCCTGTTCGCTCATGGTTATAAGGTTTAATAGGCTCTTGCAAATAGTACGCGTTGGGTGCTGGGTTTGCCACTGTAAATGCATTTGCCGTTTTCCTG
>Ga0154020_10000927_pt1 | contig 36164 bp, 31 predicted proteins | sample Klosneuvirus_201_FD_109709 | JGI IMG/M metagenome (GOLD analysis project Ga0154020, IMG submission 109709) | Active sludge microbial communities from wastewater, Klosterneuburg, Austria - Klosneuvirus_20160825_MG | ecosystem: Engineered > WWTP > Aerobic digester > Activated sludge | place...
CCATTGGGTGCGGTAGCCTACCATTACATTAAAATTATTATTAAGCCCGGAATAAGCGGGATTAATAACAAGCGGGTTTAACAGGTATTGGGAGTAGAGCGGATCTTGTTGGCCAAATGCTGATAGGGAAGCCAACAGGAGGAGGGGGATGTAAAGACTTTTCATATTCCAAATCTCTTTAGTATTGAGGTTAATTGAAATCACATAATCATGTGATATTGCCGGGCAGTTAATGCCATATTTTATAAGCTGGAAAAGGAATCCATCGCAATTCGCCACCATTCCCATTCTTTTGCAAAATTCATCATACCATGTTGTGTGATGAACAACATGAGGGCAATTATATAGGGCGAACGAATTTTTCCGGATCGCTTATCATCGAGGAGCAAAAAGAGCAATACCAATTCTATCAGTACATAACTCGTATTAAGTGATTTGTTAAAACTATCGATCCCTGGAATCAGGAAAAGTAAACGGGTAAGAGCGGGAATCAATGGTCCTAACGCGGTGCATACCATGTAACGTGCATGCAGTTGAACATTTTTACGATGTACCATTGCCAGTGCAAAGAATAAAATGAATATGGCCAAGGTAAAGAAATCGATGAAGGCTAATTGATACGGTACCTGTGGTGGGTAACTAGCTTTTGCTATCATCATACTATGCACCATATTCAATCCGCCAGCAACGATAAGGGGTACGAGTAAGAAAGATATTTTGCCGATACTTCGATGCCATTTCATTAATCCTCTTCGATATAAAAATGGTTGTACAATGAATAGCAGGAGCCAAAGGGTTGCTGTGATACCATGAAAGTGATGGCCGGTATCGGTTTCTCTTAATCTTGTAAAATAAGAAGGGATAAATGCGACAACGGTAACGAGTATAGCAAGAATAAAATAGAGGTAGGCGTTTTTATAAAAAACCTTTTTCTTTAATGCATTACTAGTTTCATTCATGCCTTCGGAAATTTGGATACTGAAAATGGGATACTATTTTTACAGCTATCGTTTCAATACAAGATACCCCGTTTTAGAAGATTGGCCATTCGTGAATTCTATCTTATAGTAATAGGTGCCCGAAGGAAGTTCGCCTCCATTTTGGTTAAGTCCTTTAAACACATTCGTATCATTGTTATAATCGGCCACTTCAAACACCTGGCTACCCCAGCGATTGTAAATTGAAACTTTGTTTTCTCTGGTTTCCGTTGATAGCTCAATATTTTCGATAATCCATTTTTCATTGTACAAATCTCCGTTTGGAGAGATACCGTTATATACCACAAGCTCTCCCGACCCGACACAAGCAGATCCTCCAATAGTGATAGTGATGGGTGTTCTATTACTTTCGCACAACGAATTTATAAGTGACACATAATAGATTGAAGTTTCGTCAAGTATGGTTGTTGTGTAGTTGCTGTTTACTTCACCTGAAATATTTGAACCTGCGGTGGCCTCCGTGTACCAACGATACGCACCATCCGTGCCCCCGGAAGCTGAAAGGGTTACGCTCGCTTCAAGACAACTAGATTGATTACTGGCAATAGGCGCAGAAGGGAGAGCATTTATTGCCAAGGTTATATCATTCGTGAATGATGCAAGCGAGAGGTCGCCATTGATTTGACATCGATAGTGACCAGCGCCAATGTTGTTCGTTGTATTTACGGACAAAGTAGCAGTAGTCGTGTTTGCGTAATTATCATTATCAATAAGATCAGTAAATACTATTCCATCTGTAGAAAATTGCCACTGATAGGTTAGGTTTGTTGTACCTGTTGCCGCAACAGTAAATGTGATTGATTCTCCTAAGCAACTTGTTAAATCTGTCGGTTGCGTTGTAATTTGTATCAATGAAGATGGAATGGTAGCCAGATATGCTCCCAGATTAGTCCTTCCTTCAAATCCCATGTTATCAAAATATCCACCAACTATAATTTTATCTGCTGCGAATGCAACTGCTGATACAGCAGGATCGCCATCCGGGTCACTTCCTACATCTGGTGACCATGATGTGTAATCATTGTTATACAGATCGTATGCAGAAAGAGAAGGTCCTAGAATGAGTTGATCATCAGCCAGTGTAAAATCACTAATATTTGTAAAATTATCATTAACTATTCCAGAGGTTGAACTGAAGGCTGTTACTTCATCTGAAGAATTTTTTACAGCTACCCATTTTGCATTGACTTCAATTTTTACAACGTCTTGAAGGTCTCCAGTTGCTGGATTCCAGGGTAACAAGCTACCCGTTGATAGATTGAAAGAAGCAACACGGTTTCTAGCCAAGCCATTCACATCAGTGAAATCTCCCCCAATGTATAATTGGTCTGTTGTGGCATAGAGCGTCTTCACCTCACCATTTATAGTTACACCCGCATTCCACGAAAGTGTATTACCGGTGGTCGCATCAACAGCAGCCAAACCATTTCGGGAATCTCCATTCACGTCTGAGAAATTTCCCCCCAGATATACCGAAGTTCCATTTACTGAGATTGCACTCACCAGGTTGTCAGTTGTTGGTGACCATGGTAGCACAGTGCCTGTGGTAATATCAACGGCTGCCAGCCCCTGACGTGATTGTCCATTTACTTGTGTGAATGATCCTGAAACATACAATGTATTTCCGCTGGTCATGGCATAATCAATTGTACCGCCTCCTAAATCGAGATCAGCTAAATAAATGTCACCAGTAGTATTATCAACAACTGCAAAATTGTTGGCATCAGGCCAATTGATTTGAAAGTAATCACCCGTCACAAAAAGAGATGTTCCGGAAAGTGCCATGTTAAGAACATATGCGTTTGGATCGGGATTCCAGCTTTGAAGTGTTCCATCAACCGTGCTCACTGCCACAAGATATTTATTGGGCAGTCCATTAACAGTGCTAAAAGTGCCTCCTGCATAGAGTGTCGTTCCGCTAAGCGCCAGTGTATAGACTCTTGAATCATCAAAATTGGGATCCCAGCTGGTGAGTAAACCTGTTGAAATATCCACGGCAGCCAAATATTCTCGATCTGTACCACCCACTTTTGTAAAGGTGCCACCCATATACATGGTGCTTCCGCTAATCAACATAGCTTCCACTACGGAGCCGGAACCAAATCCGATACCCGTTGGGTTAGGGTTCCATGAAGTTGCGACACCCGTAGTTATGTCTATTGCTGCAAGGCTTCTTCTTGAAGTACCTCCGATAGTGGAGAAGTATCCGCTAAGGTAAACCAGGCTCCCTGATACAAGAATGTCACTCACGCTTGCATTGATTCCGTCTGCGGTGGGGTTCCATGCTGTAACCACACCTGTTGTACCATCGATGGCTGCAATATTTTTTCTTGGGGCCCCTCCGATAGAAGTGAATTGACCTCCTACATAAACGATTCCACCAGAGACGGTCAACTTATCAAGAAAATTTATGCTGTTGATGCCTGTGTCCCAGGGCAAAAGAGTTCTTGTGGTGATATCGAAGGCGGCTAATCTATTTCGAGGAGTGCCGTCAATTTGAGTAAAGCTACCCGCAATGTATAAGGTGTTGCCATCCAACGCGAGCAGAGAGACAGTTCCATTTGCTTTGGGAAACATATTTTCATCGATTGTTTTGTCTGCTTTTATATGTACCGGAATTCCAGTTGGCTCGCCATTAATGTCCGAAAAGCTGGTGATATACCAGCCGCCACTGCCATCAGATATTATATCCCCGCTACCAAAATGAAAAATTGGATAAGCAGTATCGTGGGCCCCTGTTACTGAATTGATCACTGCCCCACTTCCCTGATAAGGTCCTACTCCATCAAAACCTCCTCTTATCACTGAATAGCTATCTCCTGCTACAATGTTAGTTATGTATCCGTTGGTGATAGGAAATTGTTTGATGTGATTATTGGAAAGCGATAAACCATTGCCGCTGAAAGTAAGTGAAGCATCATCTGAAAAAACATCACCAGATAAGTCACCAGATACTTTACAACGATAATTACCTTCTCCAACGCTACCAGTAGTATTCACTGATAGGGTGGAAGTAGAAACACCGGAATAGATGCCGTTACTATTTAAATCTTCATAATCATCTGTGGCTGTATTATAAATTTGCCATTGGTAGGAGATGTTAGTTGTCCCCGTAGCTTCCACTTCTAATATCACGGTTTCCCCTGCAACTACTGTCATGGATTCAGGCTGAAGCACAATGGCTAGCCCAGAGCACATAGTAGTGCCAATTTTTTGTATAAAAATATCCGGCTGTCCGACCGCACTTAAATTGAAAACGCAATTACCGGGATCGAAGTCAACATCTGTTCCCTGAAAAGATCCAGTCACGTAGGTATTTCCTACAATATCCAACACTATGGAATTGGCCACATCATTTGAATGGCCACCATAAGCTGACGCCCAGACTAAATCTCCTGCGGATGAATATTTCGAAATAAAAATAGGACCCGGGTCTGAAGTTAGAAAAAAAGTGACGGCAGGATCTGGATCAAAATCCACCGCACCGTAAAAGTGGCCGGCTACATAAATATCTCCTGTAGTGCTAGCGGTAATTGAATAGCCAACTCCATTAGAATCTCCTCCTAAGCTTTCCATACTCTTTGCCCAAACAAAATCTCCAGCAGGATCTAGTTTTAGAATGAAAATATCTTCAGGATTACCCGTTGCCGTTAATTCAAAAATACCCGGCCCTGGATCAAAGTCAACTGGGTCTGGATAATAGAAGGATCCGGTTGTGTACACATTTCCACTTGCATCTGCGGTTATAGAATTTCCATAGTCGTGACCTAATCCTCCAATCTGTTTGGCCCAATCAAAATCACCGTCCTTGGTTAGGCTGCAAATGAAAATATCTTGTTCTCCATTAGAAACGAGGTACGCTGTTCCTCCATTTGGATCAAAGTCTGCATCATTGGGACTAGTGTCATTGAAATATCCGGTTAAAAAAACTTTACCCATATGAACAGAAATGGAATTGCCAGTCTCAGACTCAGTACCACCCATACTTCTTGCCCAAAGGAAACTTCCATCTTCATCCAGTTTTAAAACAAACACATCATCGCTTCCTGCAACGGAAGAGAGTGGAGTTACTCCGACACCGGGATCAAAATCTACGGTGGATTGATAAGAGCCTGTTACATAAACGTCATGCCCATCGGCAGAAGGTTCAAGTGTTATAGAATTACTGTACTCATATTCGGGCCCTCCAATCCCCTGGGCCCAGAGAAAATTTCCATCGGAATCCAATTTGCAAACAAAAATATCTGTGTGCCCATTATTGGTGAGTGGGAAGGTTCCAAAATTTCCATCATCATAATATATCCCGGTTACATAAATATTACCTGCTCCATCCAGAACAATGGAGGAGGCAGAGAGTCCCATATTTCTCACCCATATAAAACCTCCATTGATATCGAGCTTCAGAAGATAAGCATCTTGCTCTGTGACAGACGACACTTCAAAGATACCAGGTCCAGGATCAAAATCGATTGTCCCACTAAACGTCCCAGCAACATAGACGTTTCCATTTATGTCGGTATTTATTGAATTACCCAAGCAATATTCACCAGGCCCTCCAGCATTTTTAGCCCAATCCAGTTTGGGTATTTGGGCATATGCCGATGAAAGAAGAAAAGTAAATGCAATGAATAGCCAGAGCTTTATTGGGCTAGGGGTGGTAGTTCTTTCCATATTTCAAATCTCCTTACAAACCAGATGATATGAAATCACATGATCATGTGATGTCACGATTTGAGATTTTAAAGTCTATTGAATGACAAAGCCTGAAGTTGTTCGGTAAAGTATTCGAATACCACAGCGGAAACAGTATCTTTCGTACTCTATGATTTCATCTACCAAATCAATTCTTGCTATGAAAAATCTACTCATTTTAACGATTCTGATTCTATCCTCAGATGTAACGCTTCATGCACAATCCTTTCGTGATGCTGATAAAAGCCCGATGGATCAGGCTTATTTTCCTGATAATTTTGCTCACGACCGGAAAGATGGGGAGAAAGCGATTATGAGAGTAACCTATAGCAGGCCTGCAAAAAATGGTCGCGAGGTGTTTGGTAAGTTGGTGCCGTACGATAAAGTGTGGCGCACGGGGGCGAATGAATCAACGGAAATAAAACTTTATCAAGACGTAACTTTTGGGGATAAAAAACTTTCCGCAGGCACGTATACCTTGTTCTCCATTCCAACAGCCAATGAATGGACGATTATCTTTAGTTCGGATCTTGACCATTGGGGATCATATTCCTATAAAGAGAGTAACGATGTGTTACGCGTAAAAGCAAAAACTGTTGAGAGTAAAGTAGTGGTTGAAAATTTTGCCATTCAATTTGAGAGTACTGGTAAGAATAGTGGGGTAATGCGATTGGCTTGGGATAAGGTGGTGGTTGAGCTTCCGTTTACATTTTAGGAGAATCTATTTTCTCTGCGGGATTTGTAATTCGAAGCGAATTGGATTTTAAAATCCTGTTTAGCTGGATTTCACACTTTAAATATCTAACGGGTAGGTTACATCGGTTTAACAATGGTTGCTGCACGCCACACTTGATCGTCATATAGCCGTGGAAAAGGAATTAAGGTTGTTTTGGAAAGAAAGGGCTTGATTTGTTGGGCTATGTTAAATCCGGCTCCTGCAAAAATCCGATCCGCCAATGGAAACCAGTCCATGGCTGGAAAATAGGAAAAGCAAATTCCGTTTCTAACCTCAATTGCCTGATCGCTAAGCACTACAAAAAATGGAGAAATGTTTTGCAGCGCTGCAACTTCTTCTGCGTAGTGCAACAAGGATTCTACCTCTTCCTTTTTAAAAGTGTGTACCACAATCCAAATAGGCTTTTGTTTTGGAATTAAGTTAAAAGGTATTCGACTTATGTCAGGTAGAGGATAATGAAGATCGAGCTGGATTAATTTATCGGTCCGGCTTGCTATAAATTGTCTATGTTCTTCCTCCAACGGTTCAATTTGATAAATAGTTGAAAACCTAAATTTCTCTTCAACGCGTTTGTATTTTTCCCAAATCAGTCGCCTTGCTATGTAGTGAACCTTTACATATTCAATTTTTTCAACAGACAACTCTCCTAGCAAACCAAAAGGAAAAGTGTCGATGTATAAATCCGAAACCAGAAGCGTAGGAAATTCTACTTGAAGAAATTGTTCGATTTCGAATGGATATGTTTCAGGCGCTAGGAATAAAATGTTTTTGGAATCGAAAAGGGTATAGGCAAGTTGGTTGGTCGTTAGAATCTTAAAATCTTTAATCTTGAATTGGTTTATGAATATGGAAACGCGGTATAAATGACCGAAGCCTCCACCCATCGTGTAAAACAATTTCATTTTCCTGTGGCACGAAGCTCTGCCATTAGAATATATTTTTCAAACTCCTTAAGTTCTTTTATTAACAGAATGGCAGGTGCCAGTGAACCTCCACACCCTTCCACGGTTAAGTTATCGACTACTTGGCTAGCGGCATTTTCGTCTGTGCGCAATTCCGATACAAGTGATTCGTTTCGTTCCAGTTTTATTTTGCCTTCCCGGAGTTTGATCTCGTAGGCGCCAGACATTTCTTCGTTGTTTGCCAGCTTTATCTTGTCCGGATACAATTTCACTTTCCAAAGCAACTCCTCGTTATGGTCGCGTAGTTTAAATCCGTCATCCGAAAATTTTACCGCATACTCCATTTGATTTGAAGATGCATAGTATTTCCGCTTTTCTTTTTTGAACACACCGGTAAGCGTCTTGTTGTTTGACGACACGCTTATGCTTTCAGAAATAGTGACCTCAGCTAGGGTCACTCCAGAAGAATCCTTTACCTGAAAGAAATTACCGTTGTTACCGGATGGGGTGCATTTGCACACTATGAGAATGACCAGTAGTATCCAGGATTTTTTTAAGTAGTTTTTCATAGTGTTGAGTTTCTTGTTTACTAGTGAAATTATTTGAAATTTTTTCTTGTAGTTTCTTGCCCATAAGGTTTTGCTCGGCTTTTGTGCACGCAATGAAATGCTGAAGTGCTGCAACACACGATTTTAAATCGCCCGGTTCAAATAGCAATCCATCAACCTCATTTTCAATTATATCTTTCATGCCGCCTACATTGGAGGCTAACACCGGAATCGATAGCGCCCCCGCTTCTAACAGCACATTAGGCATTCCATCATAATAGGAAGGTATCGCAACACCATCACAACATAGATAGTAAGGCATCAACTCATACCGATCCATAAAGGAAAAATGTGAATAGGCTATTTCCGATACCTGTAGAGTCTGAATAGTTTCTTCAGCAATTTCTCCGATGAGCAACAAATGGATTTTTTGATGGTTGGCAATACCTGCAACAGCATGGATAAAAAAATCGAGACCCTTCTTTGCTTTTAATTGACCGAAAATTCCGAGTACCAATTTTTCTGAGGCATTTTCAGTTTTCCATTTTGCAGCAAAATCAAGTTCACTTTTGCTGGGTTGCCATCCCGTTAAATCTATGCCGTTGGGAACGTATTCAACATCTTTTGCATCAAAATATTTTTCTATTTTTTCCTTCTTATCTGTTGTTACTGAACAGATGGCAGTTGATACATCAAACAAGTCTCTTAACAAATCGCGTTTTCGCGGAGTAAAAATAGATGTGTCGAAATCATTGCCACGAATCATTGACAGCAGGGGTGCAGCCAACCATTTGGCAAATACAGGGGCAGCCAATACTGATAAGTATCCGCCAAAGCATACCAGCACAGAAATATTTTTGTTTTGGAGATGGTTCCAGGCGAGGTTTAATGTATGCGACTCGCTATCCTTAAACGGCACACTTGTATAGGTTCCGTTTAGCTGTTGTATAGTTTGAAAAGGAACACCTCTTTCAATAAAATGTATAATATCAATAACGAATCCTTCCTTTCTGAGCCCATCAATGATACGATCACAAGATTGTGCCATGCCGCCCCGTTGGGGGGGATAGTTTTCGGTGAGCCATAGTATGCGGTAAGTGTTCATTAGCTTTCGAAAATATTCAAGTTATTTTCTTCATCAATAACGAGTGGAACATCATCGCTGAAAGCGGTACTACTGTAGTCATTATTATTAAAATAGTTGCTTGCCCAAAAGGCTGCCGGAATAGATGAACCAGTAATGGCTGTTAAGCCTTCACTATTTTTATCGGCTGGTTTAAGGGAAATGTTTTTTTCTTCATTCAGTGTTTCAGTAGTTGGAGTGGCAGTTATATTTTCAACCTGCATGTAGATATGCTTTATGCCTGTTTGAAAATCATTCAGCTTAAAGATTCCATAATTCATTTCTTTTACTTTCCCCTTTAGTTTGTAAACAAGCGCTTCATTTGTTTCTTCCAATGTTAAATTATGGAGGGGTTTCAATTGCTTTGATTGATAGGTTTGTTTAGGTAGCGATAAGCGTATAAAATAATGATGAGTAGTCTTGGTTTTCGATTTGGATTTTCCATTAGCATTTCTGTAACTGAATTTTTTAATTTCATCCGCTATGATAGTTTCCAAATAGGTGCCGTCCTTGAATGTGATCTTTCCTACAATGTATTTTGGTGAATATATCTCTAAGTTTCGCCCGTTCACTTTTGAAGAAGTGGGTTTGTTATATTTAAAAACATCTCTAAAGTCAACGGCAGCAGAAAGTTTTGCTTCAGGGCCGGCAAAGTCTTCCATCATTCTTAGAAAGGGCATAAAAAATAAACGTAAGTAATTATTTAAGTCCCTGCTTTTCAACGTTGATTGCCGCATAATCAACCAAGCAGTAATACCAGCGGAAATTACAGGTATTGCAATAACCCACGGAATTTCAAATTCCGAATAGGCGATCGTGGAACCGATGGTTGCAATCACGCCTAAGGCAATGAACAATCCTGACCCACTGGCCATTTTATCCCGATAGGCATCGTAGGAACTGGCACGTGATAAAAAGGCAATCCAGTTTTTTACACTCATTGTGGTGCTCATCGTTTTATCATCGATAAAACGTTTTTCATGAAGGGTAAGCGATCGATAGAATTTATTTGCGTCAGCCATATTGATAAGCTTTATTAAATTCAGAGAATTGTTTAGCGGGAAGGGTAAGATAACATGCCTTTAAGTTTTGTTCGATCGATGACCAGGTATAAGATTCAGCAATGGATTGGCGTGCTTTTTCTCCAAGGTTTTGACGTTGCTCGGGATAGTCCAGCAGTAGGCGCACGGCCCTGGCAATTTCGGCTGGCCTACCGGGTCTTACTAACACGCCATTTATATTGTGGGAGATAATTTCTCTTATAACTGGGAGATCGGAAGCCACAACGGGTACACCACAAGCCATGCTTTCAAATATTTTCAAGGGCGAACAGCCTTGTTCAATATTTCTGCTACATTCAGTCAATGGTGCTACAGAAAGTAATGCGTGTTGAATAATTTTTTGAAGTTCTTTTTTAGATAATTGATACTTCCAGATAACCTGATCGGTAATACCGAGTTTCTCTGCGAATTTTTTATATGGTTTCGATTTGTGCTCTGTATGCGAGCAGCAGACCACCAATCGCAGGTCGTCTTTGTCGCGTAAATATTTCATTGCGCGGAACAAGACATCTACTCCTTGCCAGGGTTGTAAGGCGCCAATATAAACGAGATACTTTTCTGCCAGTGGCGGGGAATTTACTTTTTGCACAAGCGTGGCGCCATTTGGGATGACTTCTATTTTATCGGATTTAATCCCGCGCCTAACAATTGCATTCTGAATGGTGTAGGAGGGCGTGATCACTTGTTTTGCCTGAAAGAGGCAATGGTTTTCTAATGCCTCCAGTTTTTTAAGAATGGCTGGGGTGAGTTGAGAAAACCGCATCGGCATTTCGATGGAAGGAAAACTATTGACTTCATAAAGGGGAAGGATATGAGGATGATTTAGAATGGCCATACCTCCCCAGACGTCTCTGAAATGACCAATTTCCAAGTAGTATTGTTGTGCCAACTGCTCGTTTGCCCACTCGGAAAAAGCTTGTGCCCTTTTTAACAGATTGGGTTCCAATGATTCAAAACAAGATTGGTAAATTGTTGGTGTTCGAATCTCCTCACCTTCTCCTTTCAAGGTGAGTAAAAGAGTTGGTCCATAACATTCCGCAAGTGTTGTGGTCATGTGATGTATATGAGTAGAAGCACCTTTATACGAAGGATGTGAATCGAACGCTATGTATACCGAACGGAACGCGAGGGTAGGGGCACCGGATGCACTTTTAGAATCCACCATTAGAGATTGTATTTTCTCGTCCCTTAAATTAAGGATTTTTTTGCGAGTATTTTTTTACGTTTTTTTTTGTGTTATAACACTTTATTGACAAACAGCGTGGAAAGATTTGTTCCAACGTTCTTCATTTAACTTCGCACAATTTGATCTAAGAGAACAGACCGAGGTGGTAAAATAAACAGGATTAAGGCTTAGTTTTCTGTATGGCGAATGCTTGCTTCTCTACCTCTTTAAAAACGCGTAAGAAATTTTCACTTGTAATTTTTCTTAACTCGTCTTCTTTCCAACCGCGTTTGGCTAGTTCTTCTAATAGGTTTGGGTAGCACGATACATCCTCCAACCCCTTGATTGTAAATTGTATTCCATCGTAATCACCAGCCATGCCAATGTGATCAACGCCAATAAGTTTTTTTACATAGTCGAAGTGATCGGCCATGTCAGCAACGGTTACCATTGGTTCTGAATTTTCCCAACGGGTCATAATGCTCTCCATCTTTAGACTGTCGTCAGGATAATCGTTTAGTGTTTTATAATAGAGTGCATCGCCTTCATCCAGCCACTGCATGTGTTCTTTTTTTACAAAGTAGGGCACAAACGTGAGCATAATCATTCCGCGATTTTCTTTTAACTTTTTTAATATAGAATCGGGTACATTCCTATTGACATCACATAGCGTGCGCGCATTTGAATGACTGAAAATTACGGGTGCTTTTGAGGTAGCTAAAATGTCATCCATCGCCTTCGCAGAGATGTGCGACATATCGATGAGTACACCTAGTTTGTTCATCTCAGCTACCATTTCTTTTCCGAACGTTGAAATTCCATTGTACTTAGTCGTGTCATCGCTGCCATCGGCCAATAAATTAGTGCTGTATGCAAAGGTTACGCTGCGAAGCCCGAGATTATAATATTTGTTGATTAACTCCAGGTTCTCACCTAATCGAACGGCTCCTTCCAGTGAAGGGAGCAAAGCAATTTTTCCTTCCTTGAAGGCGGATTTCATTTCAGATGAACTCTTCACGATTTTCAGATCGCTTCCATAATCTTTTTCTATTTGACGGAGTAGTGTCCATGCCTCCATATAGGATTGCTCAGTTCGCTCGCGGCCAAATATATTTAGCAGCAAACCACCAACACCACCTTTGCGCATTCTCGGAATATCAGTATGACCAGAATTAAGGGTGTCAATTCTATAATCGGTTAAACCCCTTGGGCAACTTTTGCAATCAAAGTAATGGATGAAAAGATCGTTATGACCATCCACCACAGGTGAAACTTTTAAAACCTTTTTTATTAGGACACTTGCTTGATCATCAGATACAGGATAGGTTCGTTGGACTACCTGTGAGAATGCTGAGAGGGAGAGTGTGTATAAAAGAATTGTCGATAAGAATTTCATAACTATTTTTTGTTTGGGTCTTACCTTCACTTCCGTTTACGTTTTAAAAGATTGCTCATGACTTAATTTTTACTTTGTTTAAAAGCCATCCTTTATAATCATGTTAACAAGCCCTGCAAGCCAGATGAGAAACCCTACCGCAAATTGCCATTTGATTTTTTTATAATACCAGATGAACGATCCGAAAAGAATAAAATAGGTGAGGAGCAATACGATTGGGTACAAATTATCAAAGACATGACCAACGGCTCGATCGATAGCTGGAAACATTAGCAGCAGGCATCCAAAAGATATATTCGTTTTGTGCGTCAATGCGTCAGTCTTTCTTTTTGCGAAACCAATAGTGATCAACACAATGGCAAACAGTAATTGTGAAAATACCATCTGCGTCAAATGTGACATATAGCCAAGTTCTAAAAACCGGGTTACATAAAGGTATCCAGTACTTAGAATCATGCCATAGAAGGCGATTATCCCAGTAATGCCAACCTGCTTATGTGTCTTGAGATTATTTTTCCTTATTAAGCCAGTTTGTACAACGAGCAGTGAAAACCAACTAAAAGCAAAAAATGCGTGAACAATAAATTTGGGAATGAAATTGCTGGCCTGCTGTGTATCGTATAACCAGTTGTCTGCAAATCCGATCATCATAAACAACCAGTAAATAATACTCATGATGAAGTAAAAGTTTTTTCTCATGTCAAATAGTAATCTATACACGAACAAAGGCCTGTTTCTTCCAATACGTTAAACTGCGCCATGCCCATTCCAATGGTCCATATAAAAAGAAGCGCATCCAGATAGTGCAAAAGATAATTTGAAAGAGCCAGATGCATAGAACCACCGCATAAACTTCATAGCGTTGTAATCTGCCGAAGAGCGCAAAACCTAAGCCATTGAATAGGATGCCACAGATCAGAGATTGCATTAAGTAATTTGTAAAGGCCATTTGTCCTACCGGTCGGAACAGCGAGAATATTCCATTAAACCAATTTGATTTATAAAGAAGCATGATCAATCCAATTATTCCGATAGAGCGGGGAACTCGTGAAAGCTCATAAAAGGAGAACGGTACAATCTTAATGTGATTGAACCAATTAAATTGACTCTCTATTCTGAATTGAATTATGAAATATGATAGCGTGAGCCCAATACCTAACCCTCCAATACACATCCACCAATATGTTTTCATAGGAGCATCTCCGGTAATAATGCCAAGTTTAAAAAATGCCATACCCAGTAACATGAAAGTCAATACATCCCACAAACTAAAATAGGTGTATTCGATAATATTCTCTACGTACATGTTTGTTCTATATTCGTAAACTGATGCGTAATCACCTCTTACTTTTTCATGATCTTCTTTCATTCGTTGTAATCGGCTGGCTGGCTCCATTCTTTTTCTGAATGACATCATTTCTTCCAAATCATTTTTTTGTTTTGACGTGAGTTTGGTGATGGTTGTATCCATCGCAGCAATTACTTCTCCTTTTTCAATCATTTTTTTGTGTGAGAAAAAATCACGGTTTTCCCGAGCTGTCATAAAGAGAATTGAAACACAGGCTGCTATAATTAATGTTTTTGGAGATTGATTCCTGAAGGCGAACATCATCATTCCATAGATAGCATAATCCATTAAAATATCTCCGTTCCACAGAAGTATATACACATCTACCAGCGAGAACACTATCAGCCAAAGCTGTCTTCTGAAAAAATAATCTGCCGGTTCAAGACCATTTGATTTCTTTTCTTGTCGACTGATGAACAAAACAATGCCTGCACCGAAGAGCAAGGAGAATATAGCGCGTTGTGTTCCATCAAAAATCCACTCCACCGCATACCAGATGGAATAGTTGATGGTGCCAAACTCATTCAATACGGAAGGGTTATGACTTACCACTCCTGAGAGCGAGAAGCTTGGTATGTTCATTAACAGAATACCGAGTATAGCGATGCCCCGAAGAATGTCAAGCGTAATTATTCTTTCGGACTGACTTGTAGGTGCGATAGTCATGCCAAATATTTAGCGGAGCATGATTTTCCGAATAGAAGATATTACTAAAATTGATTTCATTTTTTATCGGATCCATCTTGTTTGGCGCGCTTAATAACTTCCAAGGCTACCTCTTTTCCCAACTTAGCGCCAGCTTCATTGTCGGTGCGATAGTGAACTCCGCCTTCAAAGCGCGAGAGAATTTCTTCTTGCGCTAATGCATGAAATTCTTTGGCATCGTATGGAAACAAATACGAGAGCATCTCAGCCTGACTGGCGGCTACGGTCGCATGGCCTGCTGGGTAAGCTGGACTCGGTGGGGTTTTGAATACAGTTTTGTATGTGGGGTCTACTTGATCGGGACGAATCCGGAAGTACACATATTTTGATTCGATATTGGCAATTTGATTTTCGTGATCAGAGATGGACATCAAAGCATAAATACGTGCGGTGCGAGGTGCATTGTTTGATAATCCATACTCCATAATTTTATGTTCGAGTACGCTTGCCCACGGCCACTCAAACTCCCAGCGATAGGCTCGGTAGTTCGATGCATGTGTTCGCTTAAATGCTTTCAATTCTTCCATGTCAATTTTCACATCGGGTGGCGGCACAGATCGAAACTGATTGGTCGAGCTAAGCACCCATGGTTTTACATTCGGGATATCAGCTTTCAATGGCTTTCCTTTCCAATACCCTTTTTCAGTAGGAATTTTTCCGGGCCAAGGTTTATCCCAACCATCTTTCTTCGCTCTGTTCTCAATGATGTAGTTGGCTACGCGCACGCCTAATTCAAAACCCGCTTTCACATCGCTTGGATATTGCACACCAGCCGCAACACGCGATCGGCCCACCTGTCGGGCAACTTCTAAAATGGAATCCGCCTTGTCGGGATATAAGTACCCTAACATAGTGGCGGCCGCGGCTGCAGTTACCGAGTGCTCGCATGGAAAGGAAGGCGTTTGGGGTGCCAACACTTCATACTTAATCTCTTGTGAGGCCGGGCGTGTAATGTTGTGTGCGTACTTGTTTTTCCACGCGGCAAGGGTAGCATCATAGATGGCTACATTTACTAATGCATAAACGCGCAAGTAATTTTGCGTTGTATCGATAAAATCATCAGCAATGGATTGCCACCGATAGGCAGGCGGCCCGGAATTCCAAAAATGGATTTGTGCCCGCATGGTAGAATCAATATTTTTTTGAGCGGCAGCAATCTCACTTAGGTCTTTCTGTAAAACATTTTTATCAGGTGGCGGGAGCAAGAATGAATCATTAGCTGGTATAACCCACGGTTTCCAGGTGCCGGCTGTTGGTTCTATGTAATTGTTAACCGGGGCAGGTTGGCACCCATAGATTGCAAATAGTATTAATAGACCAAAAGAATACGAGTTCCTTTTCATAGCGTTTGTGGTTTTAAGTAAAGATCGTAAGTCAGTGGAAGCAAATCTATCGCATGATCATGTGAGTAACAAAGTACAATTTTAGAAGTACGATTTACGATTTGAGAAATATTTGGTACCAAATCAAAAATTCCAAAATCGTACTTCGTAAATCTAAAATGAGTTTCTCATTCGGTAGATTTTTTTTCAAAACCCCTCCTTTTTTCCTGTTTCCACTTTGAATTTTCTGAAGAACAACTCATTTTCTCTTTCCTTTTCAAAGGCAATCATTTCTTCCATATCCTGTTGTGAAAATCCACTGGGGTAGCATTGGATTGACTCTATAGCTTTCTGTTCATCCTCATCGGTGTACGTGATTCGCGCATTGAAGTACTGGTCATCCACATAGCGTACCCATCCATCTCCATCAGCTTCCTGCGTTTTGTTCCAACCAAAATAATATAAGGAGTAAGCATCAACCCATCCTTCGCGCAACAATAGTTCGGTAACAAGGCTCCCAACCATAATATGCTCGGGATGTCCATACTCACCTTCAGGGCCAAACGTGATGATTAACTCCGGCTGGAGATCACTGAGAATTTTTTAAGTTTTTCTCTGAATTGATTGCCAGTTTCAACTGCATCGCGAACGCCATCTTTGTTTCCGTGCTTTCGATCTAGGCTGGTGAATGAAAGGAATATGGGTTTATTGATGCCCAACACTTCGCATGAGCAAGTCGCTTCTCTTTGTTTTATTTTCAACAACGAGTCCGGTGAAGCGGAAATCAAACGGGTATCAAACTTTGCATCTACTGCAAAGATCACATATACCTTGTCACCCAGTCGTGCTTGTTTGGCCAGTGCAGCACCAAAAGCAGTTTCATCGTCCGGATGTGCAAGAATAACGAGTATGGTTTTAGAAGCTGCTTTTTCAGATTTACACGCAAGCAACAGAACCGACAGCATTAAACTTAGTAGGGTAATTGTGATAGGTTTGATTGATCTTGCCATTATACTAATTTTTCATTAATGGCCTTGCTCACCGCCTCGGTCTGCGAATGCACATGTAACTTTTCGTAGATCTTTTTAATGTGTGTGCGCACGGTGTCAATGCTAATTTCAAATTGAACGGCTATGAGTTTGTAGCTGTTGCCTTTGCTCAACGAAGTTAGAATCTCTTTTTCGCGCGTAGTGAGTTGGTATGTATTTTCTACTTGTGGCTTTTGTTGCATGGAGGCGATGACCATCCTTGCAACGCTGGGGCTCATCGGAGCGCCACCGGCAAGAACCTCTTCGATGGAATCGTAAAGTTTAGTGGATAGATGTTTCTTTAATAAATATCCCGAAGCCCCGGCTCGAATAGCATCTAATACATGCGTGTTGTCATCAAACACGGTGAGCATGATGATTGGTGTTTGAATTTTCGATTGTCTAATCTCTTTCACAGCTTCAATACCACTTCTGCCGGGCATGTCGATATCCATTAAAATGAGATCAGGCTTATGGTTGTTTACCTGCTCCTTAACAGTAAGAACATTTTCAAAGGCACCTAGCAATGTCATTTCTTGTTTAGCTGTAATTAAACTGCTGATGCTTTCGCGGAGCAGGGCATTATCTTCAAAAATTAAAACAGAAAGTGATTTCATTTTATATGACAAAGCAGTAGATAATCTCAATTTTCTAAAATACCCTAATCATGTGATAGGCACCGCTAATTGGATTCGAGTGCCTTTTCCAGGTTCCGTGTTGTATTGAAGAGCTCCTGTAATGGCCGTTGCACGATCTTTCATGTTAGATAGTCCGTTACCTTGCTTAGCTTCTTCTTTATTAAATCCTTTTCCGTTGTCAACTACCTCAAGGTGTAAGTGGCTTGATTGAAGGAATAGATTAATAGTAACATTGGTTCCGTCACTGTATTTGGCGGCATTGTTTATGGCCTCTTTAAAAATCAGAAATAGATTCTTTCTTTTCTCCGAATCCAGTTTCAGTGTGTCAACAGAATCTGCAACCTGAAAGGAATAGTTGATGCCTGCTGGCTCCAGGATTTCGGCAGCAAACTCTTTCATCTTAAAAACCATTTGCTCGGCCAAATCATTTTTTGGATTGATTGACCAAACGATATCACTCATGTTCTCCATCATCTGTGCCGAGTGCGTAGCGATTTTCTTTAAATGATGACCCGCATTTCCATTTTCATTCAGCGCCAATTGACTCATGATATTGATACTGGAAAGCGTAGAGCCGATATCGTCATGAAGATCGCGGGCAATGGTGTTGCGCATCCGTTCCATCTCAATCATGCGATTGGCTCTATTCTTTACACGATAGCGATTGACTAAAAGAATACTAATGACAAGAACGGAAAGTAAAGCGAAAGCAATTAGAACCACATTGGTTCGCTCCCGACTTATGGCAAGCGCTTGCAGTTCCTGATCTTTTCGTAATAACTCAATTTCTTGTTGGTGTTTTTCGTTTTGATATTGTTCTTCCAATTCCTTCAACTGAAGTAGAACGGAACCTCCCTCAACACTATCGCTTAGTGCTTTATGTTCTTTAAAATAGTAAAGTGCTCTTTCGTAATCTTTATGCAAGGTGTAATAGTCACTCAAATGCAAGTATTCAATTGATTGCTGTTGCCTATCCCCAATTCTAATGACAGTATTTAAGCTATTTAATAATTCCGTCTCTGTATTTATTTTATTTTGTTCTACTACATCAAGGCCAATTAATTCCGACTTGGTCTTTGCCCGCGTTGTGCTATCACCCAATAGTTCAGATAGGACAATGCTTTTGTTAAAGTTTTCTCTGGCCAATTCAAAATTGTTCATTCTCTTATAAAGCAAACCTGTTTGATGCAAAATCCGAGCTTCTTCTACTACTAATTTCATACTGCGAGCAGTTGCCAGAGCAGATTTATAATTGACTTCAGCTTTTTGATTTTGATTTAGCTCTTTGTATACATCGCCAAGACTAATTGTTGTTGTTAAGACACCTCGCTTATCACCTAATTGCTCCTTTAATGCCAGCGACCTTTCATAGTATTTTTCTGCTTTTGAATATTGATTTAAGGAAAAGAAATCATTACCAAGACTTTGAAAACAAAAGGATTGACCTCTTAGATTTTTTAGGATTTCAAATAATTGCAAGCTTTTTAAATGCGAATTGGCTGCATTTTTAAAATCACCCATGTTGAAGTACAAATTGCCAAGATTCAATAGTTGACCCGCTCTGTTTTCATCTTCCTTCTTCCAGATGTTTATATTTTCCAATACATAAGGAAGTGCCTTTTTATAATCGCCTAAATTTTTATAGAACAAGCCAGCCGATTGGTTAAAGTTAAATTTAACCCGAACGTTGTTAGGATTATCTCGAACCAGTGCTTCGGCCTGATCCAGAAAATAGTGTGCACTATCTATTTGCCCGGATTGCTGATAGAGGGTAACTAAATAACCATAAGCAGATGTCAACCACTTGGTCTCTTTCTTTACATCAGCCTGACTCATAGCCTGCAACGAGTATTGTTTTGCTTTCTGTAAATCTCTACGCGAAAATTCATTTGATAGAAGTAGCAGCACGTTAAGTTCTATCGTATCCTTTTTATGCAAAGCAACGATTTGTTGGAGGCTATCAATATATTTGCTCTGAGCGTTAGCCGACTCTATCGTTATTAAAAGAAGCAATATGCCTATGATTTTTTTCAATCTGCTACAGGAGAACATAATCCCAAGATACACCAAATGAAATTAAGAAGGATTATCATTGAAAACAGATGCTAATACTATCTCTTCAAGGCCAGGTATCCGGTAACCGTAGAGCGATTTTCAAACTCTATTTTATAGAAGTATGTTCCGGAAGGAAGTTCATTACCGTTTTGATTAAGCCCTTTGAAAACCCGATCTACATTGTTGTAATTCTCGATTTCAAATATAAGATCGCCCCACCGGTTGTAAATGCTCACAATGTTTTTCTGCGTTTCAGGTAGCAGTTCAATATTTTCAATTAAGAAAATGGAATTCTTATCATCGCTATTTGGCGAAATCCCATTGTAGATAATAATATCGCCTTCAACTTCAATCGTAAAGGATTGTTGTGCGCAGTCACCGGAAAGGTCGCAGATCTCGATAAAGAGAATATCAGTACCTACAAAAGTAATTCCGGCATAGTTTACTCTAAGAATATTGTTTGTAATAGAAGCAAGCGCGCCACTAACCGGTTGCGTGATGATTTGCAGCGAAGTCAGATCCAGGTTATTGTCTGGATCCGATATCAAAGTGGATAGATCTATTGTAGCAATTCCTGCGACATACGTGGTAACTGTGGAGGTTTCAATATTAGGGGGTTGATTTGGTGTGCAAATAATTATCGTTGCTGTGGCTGGCGTTCTAAGACTTTCGCAAATCCCATTATTAATGGAAACATAATATGAGGTAGTAGTACTTAGTGGTGGTGTTGTAAACGTACTATTAACTTCTCCGGCAAGGGCAATGCCTCCTGTTGCCGCACTATACCACCGATATTGCCCATCGCTTCCACCCGAAGTGCTAAGTGTCAGAGAAGCGCTTGGTCCGCAGGCTGAAGCATTTGTTGTAATAGGAGGTAAGGGCAACGAATTAATTTGCGCCACCACTGCAGTTCGGGCACTTTCGCAGGTGCCATTTTGAATGGATACATAAAACGTAGTGATAACGTTGATAACAGGTGTTGTAAACACGCTATCACTGGCAATCGAAATACCACCTGTAGGGGCGCTATACCATTGGTACGTCTGACTACCCGTTGCACCAGATGCAGTGAGGGTTACACTTCCGCTTCCGCAAATGCTGGCTCCGGTTGTTGCAGGTGCGGTTAAAGGATCGCAGATAACTGCCGGAGTTAAAAAAGTATGAACGACTTCGCTGCTTCGTTGTCCGTTTTCACTAATGGCAGTTATATGAATTTCATAGGATGTATTGGGTAAAAGTCCATCCAATACAGCAGCAAAATCAATAGTTAGGTTTTTGGCAGGCGTAAAACCTGAATATGTTTTTAGTACGGATTTTGTAGTCCCGTCAAAAAAGTAATAGTCAACCGCCACAATGTTCGACCCACTGGCTTGTACAAAAAACGGTTTGGTGGTTAATAAACTCCAATTATTATTGGCATCTTGAGAGCGCATATATAAAAGATGAAAGCCAGGAGGTACAGCACTTAGATCAATGGTTAGTAGTTGATCTATACTTGACGCGGTGAGCGCAATCGTAGTTCCATTCCCAACTCCCGGGTCCACATCGAAAAAATATTCAATCTTTTTTAACAAGGGAGTTGCCGCTGTTTGAGCATTACGCTGAACAAATACAGTTTTCGCCACCGGAATGCTCCAGCGGCCATCGCTGGTGCGTGCTCTGAAATAAAGAATATGAAATCCATCTGGGATAGTGCTCAAGGGTAAGTTCAAGTTTTGTGATACATCCATACCTGCTGTGATAGGAATTGTAATGCCGTTGCCATATCCCGGATCGGAATCAAAAAAGTATTCGACATGATTAATGAATAGGGCGCTTGCTGTTTGTGCGCTTCTTTGAACGAATACGGGCTTTGCCATGGGTAAGCTCCAAAGGCCGTTACTTTTTGCACGTAGATACAATAAATGAAATCCTTCGCTAACCGTGTTTAATGGAATCGTAAAATCACTCGTGAGATCAGTAGCCGAAGTTATTGGAATTGAGATACCGCTGCCAAAACCAGGGTCGCTATCAAAGTAATACTCAACCCTGTTTATTACTTGGGCGTGCACAAGTGTGCTGCTTAACAACGCAAGAGCAAGTAGCCAACGCAAAGCTTAGTTGTTTGACTTCACTTTTATTTGAATAGGCAGCCCCGTATTTTTTTCGCCAATAGCAGGAGCCGTTAAAAAATAAATAGTCGGGATTGGTGGAATGCCTGATAGCACGTAGGGTTCGGGCCCGCCAAAAATACCCACGTCAACACCACCAAAGCCCGCACCAAGGCCTGGTGAAGTGGCCTTCAATTTCCATCGGCCATCGGTACTCCCGGTGTCAACAAATCGTAAACCAAGAGAACTGCTATTGATATTTCCATTTCCTGCAGGGAGATAACCATTGGTATGAATGTTATTACGGACAAGTGATGCGGATGCGGTAAATGGGTTGTCGGTATTGAAGAAGTTATTTTGAACGATGGCATTAGCAATATTGAATCCCCCAACAAAAATATTGCTTGAAACTTCAAGGGAAGAAGTTGCAGGTGATGACAAAGCAAGTGCTGGACCACATCCGAAACAACTGTGAAAAAGGTAATTGTTTCCAATCAAAATTCCAGACTTTCCGGCTGTAACCTCAATGAGTGGAATAGACTGATTTAAATTTCCGTCTACAAAGTTTTGAGTGAATAGAACATTTGATCCATTGATGGTTACCATGGTAAGATTGCATGCTCCTTCCTGGCTGATATGGTTCCTCTTAATAAGAATATTGTTGGCATTTATAATAAGCCGTCCAATAATTTCTATGCCCATTAATACAGAACCTTCAGATCCGGTAGCAAATTCTAGCTCTTCGCATATCCCCACTGCCGTATTATTTAAGTAAGCGGAAGCAACGTTGGCTTGGGTATCAGCGTTTTGGCTAAGAAAATATCCGGGACCAATGATAACTAGCCTTTTAGTCACCGTTACCTTGGTTGTGATGTAATTGACAGGAGAACCGATTAAATATAATGTATCCCCAGCGGTAGCTCCATCGTGAGCGGCTTGCAGATTTGTAAAATCTTTGGCAGTGCTTCCCGCATTACTATCAACAATCCAGATTTTCGCGAACGAGAAATGTGCTGTAAACAAGAGAACAATTACCAGGAGGATCTTCATAGAGTTAGTTGTTATTATATAAAAATATTTAAAAATTCTCACGTGCACACTAACCCACATGCTTATGGGGTGTTGATGGCCGAAGGGAATGAATTTTACGTTTTTTACTGGTTTTTATTAGCTTTGAGTACTTTTTAAACTAATGGCCGAAAACACGTACAAGTCCAACACCTTTAAGAAACCCGAAAAGGAAAAGAAATCAAAGTCAGGCAAATCCAAATCGCGGTTCAATCTTGATTTTTTTAAAGACCCGAGATTCGCTTTAGCGTTTGGTTTTTTTCTGTTGATAACTTCGTTTTATCTTTTCACTGCTTTTCTTTCATACCTTTTCACTGGCAAGGCCGATCAAAGTGTGGTGGAAGCTTTATGGAGCACGAACATTGTTGAATCCGGCAAGGAAGCCGATAACTGGTTAGGGTTGTATGGTGCTATCACTTCACATTTTCTCATTTTCAAATGGCTGGGTATATCTGCTTTTTTTATTCCACCCCTTTTATTCTTTCTGGGATTCAAACTGGTATTTAAAAGAGAACTCGTTTCCATTTTCTCCGCCTTTATTCTTTCGGCCTTTGCCGGATTGTGGTTGAGTTTATTGCTCGGTTACATTACCCATTACATGGCAGGTGTTAGTGAAATAGGTTTTATCAGTGGTGGCCTGGGCTACGAGTTGGCAAAAATTTCTGACGGACTCTTTGGCTGGGGAACATTCCTGATTCTTGTATTGACCCTGTTTATCTTTATCATTTATTATTTTAATGTAACGGCTATCAATGCGTTTCAGGTTAAAGATCCTAAACCAATAGGCAACGATGCCTTGTTACCTGACGATGATTTTATTATTAAGCCAGCCTATTCTGACGAGCGCGACACTTGGCCGGTGCAAACCAAAGTAGAAGATATACCCGAACCGGTTTTGATTGAACCGCTTGTTGACAAAACCCCGATAGGAGAAGAGCTGACTTTAGACGTTGAGCCGACAATGCCTGTAAAAGTTGAGAAAACTTCAGAACCAATTTTCACGATAGAGGAAGCCAAGAGTGATACCGATGAGCTTGCGGAGCAATTGGTAGAAACACAGGGTGCTTATGACCCTACCCTTGATTTAGGAAGTTATAAATTCCCCACCCTTGAATTACTTAATGAGTATGAGGCAAGTAAAGTACAAGTAACACAAGAAGAATTAAATCAAAACAAAGATAGGATCTTAAGCACACTCACCAATTTTAAAATCGGTATTCAAAGTATTAAGGCGACCATTGGGCCAACGGTTACGCTTTACGAAATTGTTCCGGAAGCGGGTATAAAAATCTCTCGCATAAAAAATCTGGAAGATGATATTGCACTTAGCCTGGCAGCCTTGGGCATACGTATTATTGCTCCAATTCCCGGCAAGGGCACTATAGGAATTGAGGTGCCGAACAAGAATCGTGAGATGGTTGGTATTCGTTCGGTATTAAGTACAGAACGTTTTCAGAAAACAGATAAAGAGTTGCCTATTGCTATTGGTAAAACAATCTCCAACGAGTTGATGATTGTGGACCTAACCAAAATGCCACACATATTGGTAGCGGGTGCTACAGGCCAAGGTAAATCGGTTGGCTTAAATGTGATTCTCGCTTCGCTGTTGTATAAGAAGCATCCCAGTCAGCTCAAATTTGTTTTAGTGGATCCTAAAAAAGTGGAGATGTCGCTCTTTAGTAAAATTGAGCGCCACTACCTGGCTAAACTTCCAAATAGTGAAGAAGCGATTATTACCGATACGAAGAAAGTGGTGTACACGCTTAACTCGCTTTGTATTGAAATGGAGAACCGCTACGAGATTATGAAGGATGCGGGCGCGAAGAACATTAAAGAATACAACGCCAAATTTGTAGCCCGCAAACTCAATCCCAAAGAGGGCCATCGCTTCTTGCCCTATATTGTTTTAGTTATTGATGAATTGGCTGATCTGATGATGACTGCGGGTAAGGAAGTAGAAACACCTATTGCTCGCTTAGCGCAATTGGCACGTGCTATTGGAATTCATTTGGTGGTTGCAACACAACGACCTTCGGTAAACGTAATTACGGGTGTGATCAAAGCAAATTTCCCGGCACGCTTGTCTTTTAGAGTTACTTCTAAAATTGACTCGCGCACAATTCTGGATACGGGTGGTGCCGATCAGTTGATTGGCCAGGGAGATATGTTGCTCTCAACAGGATCAGAAATTGTTCGCTTACAAAGTCCGTTTGTTGACACGCCTGAGATTGAACGCATTTGCGAATTTATTGGCTCGCAACGCGGGTACGACTCGGCTTATATGCTGCCTGAATTTGAAGGCGAGGATGATGCCGGGGCTTCTTCTGTAGATTTGGCAGATCGCGATGCTTTGTTTGAAGAGGCTGCACGATTGTTGGTTCAACATCAGCAAGGCAGCACCTCACTTATTCAGCGAAAATTAAAATTGGGATATAACCGGGCTGGTCGTTTGATAGATCAATTAGAAGCAGCTAAAATTGTAGGCCCATTCGAGGGATCTAAAGCACGGGAAGTACTCATTAAAGATCCTATGAGTTTGGAACAGTTATTGAGTGAATTGAAGGAAAAACATAGTCAATCCTAATCTTATAAAATGAAAAAGTCCATTTTTGCCGCATTATTGATGTTTGTCGGCACATACTCTTATTCTCAGTACGATCCTAAGGCCCTTGAAATTCTGGAGGCCATGAGTAAAAAATATAAAGCAATACCCACGTTTGAGGCAAATATTACCACGGGATTAGTGAATGAAAGTGAAGGGGTGAAAGAAGAGTTTAAAGGAAAAATCACCGTTAAGGGCGATAAATTCAAATTATTGCTGGACGATCAGGAAATTATTAACAACGGTACTACCGTTTGGACTTATTTGCCATCGGCCAAAGAAGTGAATATTGATAATTTCGATCCCGGTTCCGATGATGTAAATCCTACCAAGATATTCGACATGTACAAAAAGGGATTTAAGTATCTGTACATAGCCGATAAAACAGAAGGTGGAGTGGTGTGTGAAGAAATTGATCTGGTGCCCGAAAAGAAAGACGCTCAGTATTTTAAGATCAAAATGATGATTGTTAAAAAAGATAAGAGCATTCAAAGTTGGACCATGTTCGATAAAGCGGGGAATCGTTTTATATACACGATCACCAAGTTCAACCCTAACATCAAATTAGACGATACTTTTTTTACTTTCGATCCTAAAAAGTATCCAGGTATAGAAGTGATTGACTTGAGATGATCAGTAATCGGTAAGTCGTAAAAAGTAATCGATAATTAGTGCCTAATCTCTAACATCTAGCATCGAGTATCTAGCATCCAGTTATGACCCGAGCCGAACTTTTCGAACAAATCAAGAAGAAGAATTCTTATTTATCTATAGGGTTAGATAGCGACCTGGAGAAAATTCCTAAACATCTACTTTCGTTGCCCGATCCCGTCTTCGAATTCAATAAACAGATTATTGATGCGACCCATGATTTGACGGTTGCTTATAAACCAAACATTGCTTTTTACGAAGTACAAGGCTCAAAAGGTTGGGAGAGTTTACAAAAAACATTGGATTACATTCCAAAAGAATGCTTTACCATAGCCGATGCCAAACGGGGCGATATTGGAAATACGTCTACCATGTATGCCCGTACGTATTTCCAAACCATGAACTTCGATTCGATTACGGTTGCGCCCTACATGGGAGAGGACTCCGTGAAACCATTTCTATATTTCACAGGCAAATGGGTGATTTTACTAATACACACCTCAAATTCTGGTAGTGTTGATATTCAACAACTGGAAACCCGCGATGGCCGGTATGTGTATGAAGAAGTAATTTTTGCTTCGCAGCGATGGGGCTCTGCCGATCAAATGATGTATGTGGTTGGAGCAACCAAAGCAGATAAAATTGGTACAATTCGCGCCCTGGCACCCGATCACTTTTTTCTGGTACCCGGAGTAGGTGCCCAAGGTGGCGATTTGGAAGCCGTTTCGAAAGCGGGTCTGAATAGTCAATGTGGGTTGCTGGTAAACTCTTCGCGGTCAGTAATATTTTCATCCCCAAAGGAAGATTTTGCTGTAGCCGCCCGAAAGGAAGCATTGAAATTACAACAAGAGATGGCTGAATATCTTCAAAAATATATTCAGTAACAACTTACCTTTTATCGGTTAAAATCGATTTTATACTGTGTCTTAGTAGATAAGTGAATTGCTTCTGAAAAATTCAGATCGGGTATCTATTAAAATAGTAAATTGAAATTCATCGGTAAAACTGTGGGCGAATCTTTTCTACATTATATCTGGCAATTCCAGTACTTCCAAAAAGCAGCGTTGAAAACTACGGCTGGTGAAACTTTGAATATCATTAAGCCGGGAATCTTAAACTCGGATGCAGGGCCGGACTTTGCGCAGGCTAAAATAAAAATTGATTCCATCGATTGGGTGGGTAATGCGGAAATTCATATGAAGGCATCGGAATGGTATGATCACAAACACGATCGGGACTCTGCATATGAAAATGTTGTGCTGCATGTTGTGTGGGAAGAGAACAAGCCTGTGTACCGAATGGATGGAACAAGAATTCCAACGCTGGAGCTTAAGGACCGGATCGAACCACAACTGATAAAATCGTATCAGAAATTAATTAGTAGTTCGTTAACAATTCCATGCGAAAGATCTTTCGCTGACGTAGATGTACTGCTCAAGCACGCGATGATTGATAGTGCGCTTATGCGTAGGCTGGAGGCAAAGTCAAAATTAATATTAGAACGTCTCGATTATAATAAGGGCGATTGGGAGGAAACCACGTATCAACTGCTGGCCGAGAATTTTGGTTTTAAAGTAAATAAAGATCCCTTCGCTCAAGTTGCCAAAACTCTTTCTTATAAGATTCTTCAAAGGCATCGCAGACAACCTATACAAGTCGAGGCGTTGCTATTTGGGCAGGCTGGTTTTCTGGTAGCCAAAACCAAAGACGAGTACTTGACACAACTTTATAACGAATACCAATTTCTGGCAAAGAAATATGAACTGATCCCTGAACAGTTGAATGTTTCGCAATGGAAATTTTTAAGATTAAGACCTGCCAACTTCCCAACTATTCGGCTGGCTCAATTTGCCGCGCTTGTATCGGCTCATCAAAGTATCTTTTCCGCAATAATTGAATTATCGAATTATAAAACATTGGTTAATTTTTTTGAAATCTTGCAATCCGCCTATTGGCAAAATCATTACCGGTTTGGTAAAAAAGCAAAATCAACGGTAGCGGGGTTGGGGCAGGTCAGTATAGAAAATTTAATTATTAATACAATCGCCCCCTTGTTGGTTGCCTATGGCCAATCTAAAGATGACGACCAGCTGATTGACAGAGCACTAAATATTTTACAAGCTGTGCCCAGCGAGAAAAATAGAATCACCCGACTTTGGCAGGCGTTGGGGTACACCAGTAAAAATGCATTCGACTCGCAAGGATTGATAGAATTGTACAATAACTTCTGCCAAAAAAGAGCATGCCTGAATTGTGTCATTGGCTCTTCTCTGCTAAAACCTAACCAGCCATTGTAATGATTTTTTTTGGCGGCTTCATTTTCCTAATCCTCACTTGGTTTTTTTTTAAAAAAGCAGGTAGCGACTATCCCCGATTATTTTGGAGCGCCTTCTTTTACAAATGCGCTATGGCAATAGCACTGGGTTTGGTTTACTTGCATTATTATAAATCAAATGACACGTGGCTTTTTTTTTATGATGCTGTAAAAGCAGCTGAACTAGGTCGGACTGATTTTGGCGCGTACATTCAATTTCTTTGGAATAGCGAAAGCAGCAATCCAATAATGATTTCGTTAGTTAACACACAGGAGCGATCGCTGTTTCTTGTAAAAATCATTAGTATCACTTGTTTACTCACGGCAGACAATTACTGGCTGTGTTCAATCTATTTTGCCAGCATTTCATTTTTTGCTTCCTGGTTTTTGTTTGCCTCAGTCTCGCGTCACTTTGATAATTCCTATCGCGAAGCAGCGCTGGCATTTCTTTTTTATCCCTCCGTTTTATTTTGGAGTTCGGGTCTGGTTAAGGAAACATTGGCCTTGGCAGGAATTTATTTCCTTGCTACTATTTTCATTAAAATGGTTGGGTCAAATAGAATTTCGATTCCAGAATGGATAGTAGCCGTTCTCGCTTTCTATTTCTCCTGGAATCTTAAATATTATTGGACGGCCTTATTTATGGCAGTAGCAATTACGTCAGTCATGTTTATTTATTTTAAGTGCCGTAGACTGATTTCAACCAAGTATCAATTTCTAACATGGACGTTTATCTTTATTGTTCTTTGTGCGGCATTCAGTCTGATGCATCCAAATTTTTATCTCAACAGATTTTTAGATGTATTAATTACCAATCACAACGATTTTGTAGCTATATCGAAGCCGGATGCCCTCATACACTTCTACCAGTTGGAGCCAAGTTGGATCAGTATATTCATCAATTCACCCTGGGCACTTTTTTCCGGAATACTCCGGCCATTTCTATGGGAAGCAAATGGACTTACTGGATTGCTTGCAGCTTTTGAGAATTTGATATTACTGGTATTAATCGGTAGTGCATTCGTTAAGCGTGCTATGCCAACAGCGAATAGAATTTTATTATTTTCAACTTTAACTTACATTGTTTTGCTGTGTATTTTTCTTACCCTTTCAACACCTAATTTAGGTACCCTCTCTCGCTATCGGGTTGGGTTTCTTCCTTTTCTTGTATTTGCGGTTTCTTATCGCAATTCTTTATTAAAATATTTGAGTGAGAGAATTAACCAAGTGCGTCAATAGTGGATGCCAATCTTTACCTTTGCTAAATGGAAAATCCGGTAATCATATTTGGTGCTAATCATTTGGGTAGAGCGGCCAAAGAAATATTTGAAACAAATAGTGTGGTAGTCTATGGTTTTTTAGACGACAACAAGAAATTACACAATACCGAACTGGATGAGGTGGTTATTTTGGGAGACACAGATAATGATGGATTTCTAAAATTGATCGGCAAGAAATGCGAAGCCTTTGTAGCGGTGGATGATAATAAACTACGTAATGGATTAGTGAAAATGCTTCAGGAGGTCAGGCATGTTCAACCGGTAAACGCGATTCACTCCAAATCGGTAGTTTCTCAAAAGTCCAGTATCGGGCACGGTAACTTCATAGACTTTAATGTGTATCTGGCTCCGGGTTCCAAGATTGGTAGTCATTGCATTTTAAATGCGCGAGCTTATATCGGTGTAGAATGTGTGATCGGAGATTTTGTGCAGATCGGTGCTGGAAGCTCCATCAATGCAGGGGTTACTATAGAGGATGAAGTGTTTATAGGCTCTGGTGTAACCGTAGTAGCTGGGGTAACTATTGGCAAAGGAGCTCGGGTTGGTGCCGGTTCAGTTGTGATAGCTAATGTGAAGGCCGGAGAAACGGTGTTCGGTAATCCGGCTCAGAAAATAAAAAGTTGAATCGGCAAAAAATTTGTTGAAATCTACATGGCAAGAATTTCTGAAACAGATCTTATCCTAAATGGTGATGGCAGTGTCTATCATTTAAATCTGCTACCCAAACACATTAGCGACACCGTGATAGCGGTGGGCGATCCAAGTCGCGTGTACACGGTGAGTCAGCATTTTGATACCGTTGAGTTTGAGATGAACAAGCGTGAGTTTATCACGCACGTAGGGAAATATAAGGGTAAACGAATAACCGTAATCAGTACCGGAATTGGTACCGATAATGTCGAGATTTTCTTTTCCGAATTGGATGCTTTGGTGAATGTTGATCTTAAAACCCGTGAACCCAAATCGCGGAAAAAGAAACTGAAAGTGATCCGCATTGGTACCTCGGGGGCTTTACAAGAAGATATTCCTGTTGGTTCGCATCTGGTATCGGATTATGCAGTGGGCTTGGATAACCTGATGAATTTTTATGATTTACCAATGGATGACTTTGAAGCTGGTCTGGCTCACGATATTCAAAAGAAAACCGGGTTGCCGTTTATGCCTTATGTGGTTCAAGGTTCCGAAACTTTGCGTGAACAGATTGGTGGCTCAGATATGATTAAAGGCAATACGGTTACCTGCCCGGGATTTTATGCGCCTCAAGGACGCGTGCTGCGGATGCCCATTCGGTACCCAAGTCTCTTGGAAGATTTAAATTATTATAACAAAGGGGATTTTTGGCTTACCAACTTTGAAATGGAGACCTCAGCGTATTATGCCTTTGGCCGGCTTTTGGGACATGAAGTATTGAGTGCTAATGCCATCATCGCCAATCGGATTAAAACCAAATTTTCTAAAGACCCACACAAGATTGTTGAAGACCTTATTAAGAAGGTGTTAGATAGAATCTGATTTAACCCATTGCTGTCATACTTTCCATCCGTACAATGTGTTTACTGGCATTGTAAGAATCCGTATTATAAAAACCGGAAAGTATTCGATGCGCAATTTGCTCTACAATTAATTCATCATCCGATTTGCCTTCCTTACCGCGCCAAAAAACGCGTTGTGGGTGCCGCTTCATATCTTCTACGTAGGATTTGGCGTGGGTAAATTGATCATTGGTAAAAGTAATAGTAAAGCAGGTTTTTACATTTTGTGTTTCCATAGAAAAGTTTATTTGCAAGTATTGTGCCGTAGGCCATATGCGATTTTACAAAAAATAAAACTATTTTGTCAAGCTCTGTGCCCGCAAGCGGTCATTCTTGTTCGGGCTTGGAACAAGTAAGGTATTCTCATTTATCGTGTTACTATGATTTGCACCCTTTGTGAAAGTACCAATGTGAAGTTTCTGGAGGTGGCTGGCGACAAGCGAAAATACTATTTTTGTCAATCTTGTTATTTGGTATTTGTTGATCCGAATTTTCATCTACCCCTTGAACAGGAGAAGATCCGTTACGAATTTCATAACAACAGCGACAAGGATACGGGTTATGTAAAATTTTTGGACCAGGTGATCTACCCTACGCTGCCTTTTTTAAATTCAGGCATGATTGGTTTGGATTATGGATGCGGGCCGAATCCAACTTTGTCAGGCTTATTGGCTAAGCTGCACCTCACGTGCCATAACTTTGATCCGCTATTTGGGTTTAGTCATCCTCGCCAGGTTTATGATTTTCTCTTTGCTACAGAAACAGTGGAGCATTTTCGGATTCCTAAATCTGATTTTTTGAAAATGGATAAGCTACTTAAACCGAAAGGCTATCTTAGTATTATGACTGACCATTGGGAAAGCTTGGATCAGTTTGCTAATTGGTATTATAGGCGAGATGTTACCCATGTCAGTTTTTTTCATAAGAATACATTTGCTTTTATATGTGCGCATCTAGGCTATGAATTAAAATACGGAGATGGCCAACGCGTTGTTGTGATGCAGAAATTGTAGTTTGGTCTTAATGAAGAAAAGTCACTTCCGTTTTCTTTTTGGATAGTCAAAAAACGCCATCTCACCACAACCAAAGTGGGCGTTTTTCCACTCGTTTATATTTAAAGTAGCAGCCACAACTCCGCAGGTTGGTATGTTCTCCAACTCTTCATTAAGCAAGGCATTGGCAAATTCTGTCAGACCGGGGTTGTGTCCAAAAATCATTACTATCTCCTCACTATCGCGGGGCGAGTCTTTCAATTCTTGTATCACTTTTAAGATCTGGTCATCGCTGGCGTGGTATAAACGTCTGTCGGTTTTAATTTTGTCTTCTGAGAAACCAAGTACTTTCGCTATCTGCTGGCAGGTAACCAGGGCCCTTGTTGCCGGACTGCTCAACATCACATCCGGAGTAACTCTTCTTTCTTTTAATCGCTTGCCCATACGGGGCGCATCCTTTTCGCCACGGTTATTTAAGGGTCGTTCAAAATCACTGAGATCTGGATTGTCCCAACTGGATTTAGCATGCCGAATGATGTAAAGAGTTTTCATAGTAAGTAATTGATGTGCATGTGTGGATTGTGAACATTTCAGATAAATTTAATCAAAGCTACCTGTATCTTTGCTAATCGGTATGGAAAAGAGACCCCTCGTTAAGCGCATTAAGTATTCGTCCCTTTACATTTTTATCCAGTTTCTGATTTTTTCATCAAATCTATTACCCCGAAAGGTTTGGATAGCCTTTTGCGGCTGGTTAGGTAAACTTGCCTATTCCGTTTCTCCGAAGCCACGCGAGCGTACCATTTATCATTTAGGATTAGCCTTTGGCAAGGAAAAGTCTACTCAGGAAATAGTTAGGTTAAGTAAAAAGGTTTTTATCATGTTAGGTAAAAATGCTGGAGATATTTTACGCTCACTCAAAGTAAGGACACTTAAAGATTTAAATAAATTTTTGGTGACCCACGGAATCGAAAACTATGAACAAGCTTTTGCCAAGGGCAAGGGTGTTATGTTTCTCACCTCGCATCTTGGGGCGTTTGATTTACAGATCACCAACATGGCCATGCGTGGATTGAATCCAAATATAATTGGTACTGCTTTGAAAGATGAGCGATTAAATGAAATGCTTTGGAAGTATCGCAATGCGCACGGGGCTGTAGCCATTCAGCGTGGTAAAGAGAGTATGCGGTTGTTTAAAGTTTTAAAATCGGGTGGTTCTATCGCGATACTAATCGATCAAGATACTAAGGTTAAGAGCCGTTTTGTTGATTTTTTTGGAATGAAGGCGGCAACGCCCATCGGGGCAACTGTATTAGCGCTGCGAACCGGAGCCGCGGTAGTACCCACCTATATTCATTTAGGGGCCGATGGAAAACAACATATGCACATCCTTCCGGAGATACCCTTGGTGATTACAGGTGATGAGGAGCAAGACTTAATTGTTAACACCCAAAACTTTACCAACTTCACCGAAAAAATTGTGCGCGAACATCCTGAGCAATGGGTGTGGATGCATGAGCGTTGGAAAACGCGCCCCGGAGAGGAGATCAACTAATTCAAATTCAAGACCTATCATTCAATATGAGACGATTATTTTTATTTCTATTCGCAGCTCTTATCTCAATTTCTTCAATCGCCCAACTTGCTAAAGTTGAAAAGAAAATAGCTTCGTATGTGGAGGCGAATAACACAAGTGCTTTGAAGCTGTTGGAAGAAGTCGTGAATATCAATAGCGGATCCATGAATTTTGAAGGGGTGCAAAAAGTGGGGCAAATTTTTAGAGCCAAACTTGATGCCCTTGGTTTTGATACCCGGTGGGTTGATGGAAAACCATTTGGTCGGGCTGGACACCTGGTTGCCTATCACACAGGGAAAGGGCCCGGAAAAACACTTTTGTTGATTGGCCATCTTGATACGGTATTCGAACCATCGAGTACACTTCAGAAATATACGATGATAAATGATTCAACCGCGACCGGACCAGGCGTAAGCGACATGAAGGGGGGTGATGTTATTATGATCTATTCGCTCGAAGCATTAAAGCAAGCGGGACTGTTAAAGCAGATGAATATTATTGTTGTGATGACGGGTGATGAGGAGTTGAGTGGAAGACCTCTTTCGGTGGCGCGAGCCGAATTGATTGAAGCAGCGAAACAAGCTGACATTGCTATAGGATTTGAAGATGGAGATAGCAATCCTAAAACTGCGGTTGTGTCCAGAAGGAGTTCGTCTGGTTGGGAATTAAACGTGAAAGGAAAGGCAGCGCATTCTTCACAGATTTTTACGCAGGAGATAGGCGCAGGTGCCATCTATGAAACTTCCAGAATTCTTATTGGATTTTACGAAGGGTTAACTTCTGAAAAAGATTTGACCTTTAATCCGGGAATGATTTTAGGCGGGAATGAGGTGAGCCGCGATGCTGTATTGGATGGAGGTGCTGCTTTTGGAAAAGGAAACATTGTTGCGAAAGAAGCGGTAGTCACCGGAGACATTCGGGCTATTTCACCAGAGCAATTGAAACGAGCACAGACAATAATGCAGGAAGTTGTGTCGAGACATTTACCAAAAACAGAAGCATCCTTAACCTTTGATGAAGGATATCCACCGCTGGCTCCAGCTGATGGAAATTTTGAGCTCTTGAATTATTATACCAAGGTGAGTACAGATCTTAATTTGGGAAGTGTAACAGCCGTGAACCCGCGTGATGCCGGTGCCGCAGACATTTCATTTACCGCAGGCTATGTGGATATGGCTATTGATGGTTTAGGTTTGTTTGGCGGACATGGTCATACGGTGGATGAATATGCCAATTTGAATTGGTTGCCCAGGCAGACAAAAAGAGCTGCTTTGCTGATGCATCGACTCACGCATAGTTCTGTAAACCTTAAACGTTAATCATTTCTTAAAAATGAAATAAACCGCTAGAATCAAAAAGACAAACCCAATCCCGTGATTCCAGCGAAGGGTTTCTGTTTTAAAATAGAGTAAAGAGAACCCAACGAAAACTACTAGCGTGATTACTTCCTGAATTACCTTTAATTGCACCAATGTGAAGGGTCCTCCATAATTTTTGAAACCAATACGGTTAGCAGGAACCTGGAGCATATATTCAAACAGTGCAATTCCCCAGCTAATGAGTATGATGGCAACCAGCCCTAAATTCTGACTCCAACTCATTTCCTTAAACTTAAGGTGGCCATACCACGCCAACGTCATGAAAGCGTTGGAGAGCACCAATAATAGTATAGTGGATAAGGCCTTCATATTTTGGCTGTTAGTTTCTCGTTATCGGTTGTTTGTATATTTTTCAACAACTAATAACGAAGAATTAATTACTTCACCAACTTCTTATACCTTATTCTATGTGGCTGATCATCACCTACTCGCTTCTTGCGGTTCTCTTCATACTCACTAAAAGTACCTTCATACCAAAATACTTGCGAGTCGCCTTCAAAAGCAAGAATGTGCGTACATACCCGATCCAAAAACCACCGGTCGTGTGAGATGATAACGGCACAGCCGCCAAAATTTTCAAGTGCTTCTTCAAGTGCACGCAGCGTGTTCACATCTAAATCGTTGGTTGGCTCATCGAGCAATAAAAGATTTCCGCCTTGCTTCAGTGCAATGGCTAAGTGAGCGCGGTTGCGCATGCCTCCCGATAGTTCTTTTACTTTTTTCTGTTGATCGGTTCCGCTGAAATTAAATTTACTCACATAGGCACGTGAATTAATTTCTTTTCCACCTACTAAAATTAATTCCTGTCCACCAGTTATAGCTTGCCATACGCTGTCGTCCGGTTTCAAATCATCATGCTCCTGATCTACATAAGAGATCTTCACGGTTTCTCCTAAAGAAAATGTTCCGCTATCGGGTTTTTCACTACCCGTTATCATTTTGAAAAGTGTTGTCTTACCCGCA
>Ga0154020_10000928_pt1 | contig 36153 bp, 38 predicted proteins | sample Klosneuvirus_201_FD_109709 | JGI IMG/M metagenome (GOLD analysis project Ga0154020, IMG submission 109709) | Active sludge microbial communities from wastewater, Klosterneuburg, Austria - Klosneuvirus_20160825_MG | ecosystem: Engineered > WWTP > Aerobic digester > Activated sludge | place...
GCGCCCGCGTCGCGCAGGAAGATCTGCAGCATGTACTTCTCGTCGGAGCCGTCGAGCAGGATCTGGAGGCGGCGCAGCTCGTCGAGCGGCTCCTGCACGTTGTGGATCGCGAGCTGCTCGAGGCGCGCGGGCAGGGCGTCGTAGTAGGCGCCGGGGGTCGGCAGGAACTGCACGCCGCGGCGCTCGAGCTCCTCGACGGTGGGGATGATCTTCGGGACGTTGAACGCCACGTGCTGCACGCCCGCGCCGTTGTTGTCCTCGACGAACTTGTTGATCTGCGAGTCGCGGAAGAACGGTCGCATGGGCTCGTTGTTCGCGAACTTGATGCCGCACTCCGGGTCCCAGTAGACGAGCGACTTGAGGCCGCTGCCGGCCTGGCGCAGGCGATCCTTGTCGGAGTGCACGTCGACGGTGTGGAACTTGATCTCCCAGAACTGCTCCATGCCGAGCACCTCGCGGTACCAGAGCACCAGCGGGGCGAGGGTGAGCGCGATCGAGGTCACGTGGTCGATGCAGTCGATCCCGAACACGTTCCTGGGCTTGGACGTCGCGTCGAGCGTGTCGAACCCCGGGGCGAAGCGCGCGTAGCTGCCCGTGCGCTCCACGTAGCGGAAGGCCACGTCGCCGAGCGGGGTCGCGATCTCGAACGCGCGGTAGCGGCCCAGCTCGTCGTGGTCCTCGATCGGCTCCGCGAGCATGGTGGCCCCGCGCGTCTCGAGGGTGTCCCAGGTGTGCTCGAGGTCCTTCACGCGGAACCCGAGCGACATCACCCCCGCCGGGTGGCGCCGCAGGTAGCGCGCGGCCTTGCAGTCCTGGGCCCCTGGGTGCCCCACTTTCGGCGTGGACACCGCGACGCGCACGTCGCCGGCGGCGAACACGACCGAGCTCTGCCCGCTCTTCTCGGTGAGCTCGTCTCCCGCGCGCGCCACCTCCACGAAGCCGAGCTTGTCTGCATAGAACTGCCGGCTGCGCTCGAGGTCGCGGACGGCGAAGTGGTAGGAGTCGTAACCGAGCACACCGAGGTTTTCGCGGGCCATGGGCCGCGCATCCTAGTCGGACGAGAACTTGCTGGCAGCCTCTACCGTGGCCATAGTCAGTGCATGCTCGCCCTCGCCTTCGCCGCCCTCGGAGCATTCCTCCCCGTGACTCCAGGCTGGGTCGGAGGGCCGAGCTCGTCCATTGCGCAGGCCGCCGCGCCCTCGTGCGTCGCGTTCAAGGGCGAAGCGCGCAGCAACGGCTACGGCTTCAAGCACGTCGTCGTCCTCACGAGCGCGTGCCCCAAGATCGCCGACTGTGAGGTCTCGACCGACGTGAACCCCACCGTGGTGAAGGTGGAGGTCGCGCCCAAGGCCACCGTCGAGGTGCTCACGTTCCTCGACTCACCGGTGTCCGGCTTCACCCCCAAGGTGAAGTGCACCCAGCGCAAGTGACGGCGTGACTAGAGCTTCCGCTTCGGCGCGCAGGTCGGGCAGAACCACTCGAACACCAGGTTCACGCCACCCGCGCCCGCGTCGCCCGTGCTCGGGTCGGTCGGGCGACGGAGCAGCCGCCACCCCATCTTGCTCGCCAGGGTGATCTCTCCGACCTCGGGCTTCTTGGCCCCGCAGCTCGCGCACCGATCGTCCATCCCCTGCACGACGCAGGCTTGTGCGACAACTGTCGTGCAGCCGCAAGAGGGATCTCATACCCTTTCGGCCATGAAGGCGCGCTCGCTCTGCCTCTTCGGTCTCCTCTGCTTTGCAGGGTCTGTCGGCGGGTGCGGTGGAGACGCCGAGCAGCAGCCCGACGCGGCCCTCGACACCGCCGAAGCCGGCCCCGATCCCGAGGAGTTCTCGGTCGCGCCACGCTCGTGTGGCTACGACTGCCCGCTCGACGCGGACTGCGTCGACGTGGCGAGCGGCTACCAGTGTCCGAGCCTCGGCGCGTGGGGATCCATCCCGCACGCCGACACCTGCGCGGCCTACGATCCGACCAAGTTCGTGGCCGCGAAGGGCGCGTGCACCGCGACCACACCCACCGGCGAGGCCGTGAAGAAGGTCGCGGTCGAGGGCGCGACCCGCATCCTGCCCGACGGCCGCCGCGTGACCCCGGCGGGCAAGGAGTTCGTCTTCGCCACCAAGGATCTCACCGGAGGCCTGCCCTCGTTCGTGCTGCCCATCCCGGGTCAGCGGCGCGCGATCACCGTCGACACGGGGTATGGAGCGCACGTCGCGCGCGCCATCGACGTCGACAAGCTGCTCGCGGGCACCGACCCCGTCACGGGGCTCGTGCGGTTCGACAAACCGAAGACCCTCGGGAGCTCCGCGGCGTTCGTCGCGCCCGACACGGTCTACCTGCCCACGAGCGACGGCGTGGTGCAGGCGCTCACGCTCGGCGCGGCCGGCGCCCTCGACAAGGCCGACGCCAGGTCGCTCAAGCTCCCCACCGCCAAGGACAAGGACGGCAAGGTCATCCCCTGGCACCTCTCGGCGGTGGCCGCGTCGCCCAACGGCAAGCGCCTCGTCGCGACGCCGATCCTCGAGCGCACGGTGCTCGTCTACGACGTCGACCCGACCTCGGCCACGTACGGCACCAAGCTCTCCGAGATCGATCTCGGCGAGAAGGAGACCTTCGCCGCCGCGTTCGACCCCCGCGATCCGAGCGGGCGCTACTGCTACGTCACGATGTGGGGCGGCAAGCGGGTCGTCGAGCTCGATCTCGACACCGGCAAGGCCACACGGAGCTTCCCGACCGACAAGAACCCGCAGGGCATCACGTTCCTCGACGCCCGCTGGATGGCCGTCGCCAACGCCTTCGGCGACACCCTCACGCTGGTCGATCGCGTGGCGGGCTCGGCCACGCCGGTGCCCGTCGACGTGAAGGATGGCCTCCACGGCCTCGATCCCTCGTCGGTGGCCTTCGACGCCAAGAACAACCGGCTCTACGCGTCGCTCGCGGGCGTGAACGCCCTCTCCGCGTGGGACGTGGATCTGAGCGCCTCGCCCCCCAAGCTCACGCCAGTCGGCCGCCTCGCCACGGGGTGGTGGCCGGGCGGTGTGGGCTTGCTCGACGACGGCGGTCTCGTCGTCGCCAACATGCGCGCCGGCTTCGACGGACCGAACCCGATCAAGTTCGAGATCCACGACGGCGACGTGATGGGGCGCACCTACGGCTCGGTGCAGGCGATCCCTTTCCCGTCGGCCACCGATCTCGTCGCCGGGGAGGCCGCGGTCAAGAAGGGCCTCGACGTCGCTGGCCTCGCGGGCGCGCCGACCGTCGAGTGTGGCGGCGCGGCGTACGACTTCCCGATCCCCAAGGACAACAAGAGCGGACCATCCAAGCAGATCACGCGCGTCGTGTTCATCCTCCGCGAGAACAAGACCTTCGACGCGCTCTTCGGCGACCTCCCCGGCGTCGACGGCGACCCGAAGCTCGTGCTCGGCAAGGACGCGAACGCGCAGGCGAAGATCTGGGCGAACCTCCGCGGCCTCGCGCAGGACTTCGCCCACTCCGACAACTACTACACGAGCGCCGAGCTCTCGCAGCAAGGCCACTTCTGGGCGATCTACGGGCGCTCGAGCGACCACAACGAGCGCACCTGGGCGGTCGACGGCTACGAGCGCGACATCCGCAGGACCCCGTTCCCCTCCGGCGGCGTGCTCGACATCGGCGTCACCGTCGAGGGTGGCCTGTTCGACTGGCTGATGCGCAACAAGGTGGGCGTCGACATCTTCGGCGAGGCCATGGGCGTACCGCGCGAGAAGCAGCCGGGCGCGCTCCCGCTCGACGCGAAGTACCCGGGTGGCTTCATCCAGAGCATGGGCTACCCCGACACCGAGAAGTCCTGCCACGTGGCCGGGCGCTGGCGCGTGCGGTGTGACCTGCGGCCGTTCGTGTTCATGACCCTCTCGAACGACCACACCGTCGGCGTCGGCCCGAAGACCCCTTCGCCCGACGCGATGATCGCGGTGAACGACGAGGCCACGGGCATGATCGTCGACGCGATCAGCCACAGCCCCGAGTGGGAGCACACGCTCATCATGATCACCGAGGACGACCCGGCGGTCGGCGGCGAGCACGTGGACGTCCACCGCACGCCCTTCGTGATGATCTCGCCGTGGGTGAAGCGCAAGTACGTGAGCAAGACCCACATCGACGTGTCGTCGATCCACAAGATCATCGCCCACGTGTACGGCGTGCCCTACCCCAACGTGCAGGTCGAGAAGGCCGCGCTGCCGTTCGACCTGTTCACCGGCACGCCCGACTACACGCCGTGGACCAAGAAGCCGCGCGAGTGGCCGCTCTCCTGCGGCGGCACGGGCACGAGCGCCGAGAAGTTCCTCTCGTCGTCCTGGGACCTCACCGACGTCGACGAGAACCCCGAGCTCGATCGCCAGGTCGAGCGCTGGATGAAGGGCAAGCAGCTCGAGAAGCTCTCGCCGCAGCTCGAGGCCGAGGTGCGCTGGCGCCTCGCCCGCAAGGCCGCGGGCCTGCCCGTGGTGGTCGACGACGACGACTGAGCCGAGCGGAGCGAGGCGAAGTCTCGGCCGCCTCCATGGGCGGCCGTCAGACATGAACACTGAAGCGAGCTAGAATGGAGGAATGGCGCGGCACGGCTCGTTTGCCTATCGCGAGGGGGCCCTCGCCGCCGACGAGCCGCCGCCTTCGTCGCGCACCAACCGCCGCGTGCTCTCCGCGCTGGCGCGACTGTCCGCGATGCGCGGCGAGGAGGAGTTCTCGCGCGAGTTCGCCGAGCGCGCCGAGCAGGCAGGTCGCGTGGAGCAGGTCTACCTCGCCGGGCGGGTCCGCAAGCAGAAGCGCGTCGACCGCAACCGCCTCGCGCCGCTGCGCGAGAACGCCTGGGCCGCGTTCCGTCACTACGCGTTCGTCGACGCCGTGCGGCTCTTCCAGGAGGTGATCGCGCTCGCCGAGCCCGAGCTCGACGACCTCGCGGTCCTCGTCGTCGCCCTGCGCGCGACCGGGCGTTCGGCCGAGGCCCACGAGCTGCAGCAGAAGCTCCTCGCGAGCCCCTTCGACGACCGCTTCGGCGAGGGGCTGCCTTCCAACGTGGCGTTCGACCTCGGTCGGTTGCTGCTCGACCTCGGCGACCCGCGCGCGCACTACCTGCTCGAGGGCGCGATGCGCACCGCGTCGCTCGATCGGCCGAGCGTGCCGTTGCTCGATCTCGCGCAGACGGCGGCCGACGCGGCGTTCGAGCGGGGTGCGGCCGCGGCGGCGCTGGTCCACGTGCAGGCCGCGCTGCACGTCGCGCTGCTCCTCGACGAGGGTGGCCCGGGCTTCCTGCGCAGCGTGGCCGAGCGCGAGGCGCGCCTGAGCCACCTCGAGGGCCGCTTCCACGAGGCGGAGAACCGGTTCGCCGCGCTCCTGCGCACGGGGCACTGCGCGCGGCTGCCGCTGGCGGCGCTGTTCCTCGACTGGGGTCGCGCCATCGAGGCCGACCTGCTCGCGGCGGAGGCGGTGCACGTGCTCCGCGAGACCGGCTTCCAGGGGCAGCCCTGTCTGTGTCCCGCTCTTCGGTTGCGCGTGCGCACGCTCGACGCGATCGGCCAGGACGGTCGCGCCCGGAAGCTGCAGGTCGAGCACGACGCGCTCGTCCGCCGCTGGCTGCCCTCCCCACCGACGCCGCCGAGCCCCCTGCGCGCGCTCCTCACGCTGCGCGGCCAGGTCTGAGCGGTCCCCCTCGCGGCGAACCCGTGTCATCATCTGCCCGATGAGCGAAGTCCACCTGCGCAAGCTCGAGGCGATGTACCTCTCCGCGCCGATCAACCGGTTCTACGAGCCGACCATCGCGATCGACAAGAGCGCAGCGACCATCGGCCTGCGCGTCCGCCCGGAGCTGTTCCACGCCGCTGGCTCGGTGCACGGCTCGGTGATCTTCAAGCTCCTCGACGACGCGTGCTTCTTCGCCACGAGCTCGCTCGTCGAGGACGTGTTCGTGGTCACGGTGAGCTTCACCACCTACCTCGTGCGCCCGGTGAGCGAGGGGCAGCTCACCGCCCGCGGTCGCGTGGTGCACGCCGGCAAGAACGTGTTCCTCGCCGAGGCCGTGGTCGAGACCGCCTCGGGCAAGGAAATTGGTCGCGGCAACGGCTCGTTCCACAAGAGCTCCATCGCCCTGAGCCCCGAGCTCGGGTACGTCCTCTAGCTCCGGATCGCGCCCCGCGTGGCGTGCTCACCCACGCCGCAGGCCATCACTCGATCTCGAACCACACCTTCGTGCGCTGGCCGAAGCCGCCGTGGTAGCTGACCGTGATCTCCTCGCCCTCGGCGATCGGGCGCACCGCGACGAACGAGATCAGCCGCAGCTCGCGCTTGCGCACGTACATCGCGTTCGGCGCGTTGGTGTGGTTGTAGAGCGAGCCGTAGCCGAGGGCGACCGCGCCCTCGTCGCCCGTGCCGCCCCACTGGAAGAAATACGAGGCGAGGATCGTCGAGGCGAGCGCGGGCAGCTCCGCCTCGGGCACCTCGATCACCGGGCAGTCCTCGATGGTCTCGCCCTCCTCGAAGGCGCGCGTCGCGAAGACGCCGCGTCCGCGAGGGCCGGCGTCCCGGACCTCGACACCTTGGTTGAGGACCGCGGGCGCGGTCACCAGCTCGCGGCGACCCGTCGTTCCGGGTCGAGCGTGTGGATGGCGAGGCCGGTGAGGACCTTCGGGTAGAAGTAGGTGGCCTTCTGCGGCATCACCTCGCCCTCCTCGGCCACCGCGCGCACCTGCGAGACCGGGGTCGCGTTCATGAGGAACAGGAAATCGCCCTCACCGCGCGCGATCTGGCCGAGCGCCTCCTCGGCGTCCTTCAGGTAGGTGAGGTTGGTCTGCTTGGCCTGCGCCTCGAGCGAGATCGAGAGCGCGTGCTCGAGCACGACCGCGTGGAGGATGGCGACGTCCGTGCCGCGGAGCGAAGGCGGCCGCTGCCCGAGGGTGGGGTGCGCGGCCGCGTCGAAGCCCGGCTTGCTCGTGAGCAACACGGTGCGCGCGCGGTCGGCGACGACCAGCGCCGGGCCCTGCTTGCCCGCCTCGGCGAGCTTGGCGACGGCCTGGCCGCGCTCGATGGGCGTGGCGACGAACGCATCCGCGATGCGCGCGAGCATCTCGTCGAACCCGACCTTGGCGGCCACGCCGTAGACGAGGCGGTGGGTCGGCAGCACGAGCAGGCTCGGGTCGTCCTCGTTGGCGAAGAACACCATGAACCACTTGTGCTCGGCGTCGTCGGGGGTGGGGCCGACTTTCTCCTCGATCTCGCGCGCGTAGCCGAGAGCGGTCTCGTAGCGGTGGTGGCCGTCGGCGATGAGCAGCTGGCGCTCGCGCAGGTGGGCGACGATGGACCGCACGGCGGCCGGGTCGGCGATCTTGGTGAGCTGGTTCTGGATCTCGCTCTTCTCGCTCACCGACCGGGTGGTGAACTGCGCGAGCTCCACCCCCGAGGCGAGGGCGGGCTCGAGCGCGCCCGCGGGGTCGCGGTAGAGCATGAAGCCGGGCGAGAGGTTGGTCTGCGTCGAACGGAAGAGCGACAGCCGGTCGACCTTGGGGCCGGAGAGCGTGCGCTCGTGGGGCAGGATCACGCGGTCCGAGAACGGCTGCAGCCGCACGAGGCCGAGGAACCCGCGGCGACGCACCGGCGTGCCGGTCACCGGGTTGGCGAAGGCCTGCGAGAAGCCGTAGAACGCGGGCTCCTCGTCGCGGACCAGGGCGCCTTCCTCGCGAAGGCCGGTGAAGATACGCGCGGCCTCGGCGTACTTGGTGGACTCCTCCGCGCCCGCGGCGGGCCGGGGGAGGATGAGCCGCACGACGTTGTGCTGGTGCCTGGCGGCGAGCTGGCCGCGCTCGGCTTCGCCGATGACGTCGTACGGGGGGGCGACGAGCTGCGCGAGGGCGCTGGTCTTCGCGTAACGGAGGGGCTTGAGCGGAGCGACCGAAGCCATCCGCACGGTGTATCACATCAGTGCAGGTCGCTGTCGTCCTCGAGCGGGCCGATCTTGCCGGGCTCGATGGTGACCGGGACCTCGACGTCGTCGGTCGACTTGGGCGCCGGGCTGTCCTTGGTGGTCGAGGTCGGGCCCTTGGCGGTCGGCAGGGGGATCGGCCAGGTCTTCACGTACTGGGGCTTCTCACCGGGCCCACTCACGTCGATCCAGTAGACGTGGCCGACGCCGGCGGGGCGGACGTCGACGTGGACGAAGTACGAGTTCGGGTAGTAGCCGCAACCGGTGTCCGGCATCGTCTTGCAGAACGTCACGAGCGCCTCGTTGGTCACCCCGTCGATGCGGATGTCGAGCGCCCGGGCCGCCTGGTGCGGGCTGCCCTTGGACTGCGGGCGGTAGCCGCTCACCATGGTGATCGTCTTGCCAGGGAAGTGGCTCGCGATCGCCTGGAGCCGGGTGATCATGCCGGGGTCGAGCCGGCGGATGCCGGGGGCGATCTCCTTCTTGTCGGTCGCGAGGGCCTTGCTCGCCTTGTGCTGCTTCTTCGGCAGCGAGAGCACGCTCTCGGGCTTGTCGCCGGGCGCCGCCACGTCGTAGGGGCGGGCGAGGATGCTGATCGCGTCGAGCGCGCCGGGCGCGGTGCCGCCCGCGCACGTGGTCAGCGAGACGGTCTGGCCGTCGGCGTCGCCGAGCCGCGTGAAGTGCACCGCGGGGGCGAGGCAGTTCTTGAGCTTCTTCTTGGCCTCGGCCTTCTTGTGGAGCTGCGGGAACGACTCCTCGAGCGCGCCGAGCTTGGCCGGCTTGTGCTTCTTGTCGTCCTTCTTCGCGGGCTCGACCGACTTGGGCTCGGCCTTCTTCGGCTCCACCTTCTTGGGGTCGCTCTTGGGCTCGGTCTTGGCGCCGAGCTTCTTGTCCTGGGCCTTCTTGTTCGCGAGCTTGGCCTGGGGGAGGGCGCCAGTCAGCTCGGGCGGGGGCTCGTCGGTGGTGGCCTTCTTCGGGTCGACCTTGGCCTCGGCCTTCGGCTCCACTTTCTCCACCTTCTTGGGCTCCGCCTTCGCGGTCTCCTTGGCGGGGAGCTGCGGCAGCGGCTTCTTCTTCAGCTGCGCGTGCGCTTTGGTCTTGTGCGGGTGGGCAGGTGGCTTGGCGGAAGCGGCCGCGGCCACCGGCGCGGGCTTCGCTTTGGCCTTCGGCTCCTCCGCGTTGGCCGACACGACCAGCGTGGACGAGGCGAAGAGCAGGGCGACGAGCGGGGGAGTCGGGCGCGGCAGCATTGGCAGATCCTCCAGTGGGCCCGACGGAGCCACAGCCGCGAGGTGGGGGCCAAGTTGTCGGAGGTGGGAACCCGTCGTCGTCACTTCGCTGCCGCGACCGCGCGCGACCGCGCTACCTTCGGGTGGCGTGCCCTCGGTCCCTCGTTACCGGATTCAAGCGGTCGCCGATCTCACCGGCATACCGGCGGCCACGCTGCGCGCCTGGGAGCGCCGCTACGGCGTGCCCGAGCCCTCGCGCACGCAAGCTCGCTACCGGCTCTACAGCGAGCACGACGTCGCGGTCGTCCGTCGGATGGCCTCGCTGTGCGCCGCTGGAGTCCGCCCTGCCGAGGCCGCGCAGCTCGCGGTCAGCGAGGGTCGGGTCCCCGACCTCGCCCCCGTCCAGGGCGCCGATCTCGTCCAGCGCATCCTCGGCTCCGTCAAGGCGCTCGACGGCGAGGGCCTGCGCGCCGCGCTCGACCTGGCGCTCGAGAACGGGCCGGCCCGCGGCTACGACAGCGTCCTCTCCCCGGCCCTCGCCCAGATCGGCTGCCTCTGGGAGAAGGGCGAGCTCTCGGTGGCCGAAGAGCACGCAGGTTCGCAGATCATCCGCCAGGTGTTGCTCGCGCGGCTGCGCCTCATGATGCCACCGAGCCCCGCCCCGCGCGTGCTGCTCGCCTGCATCGACGAGGAGCAGCACGAGCTCGGCCTGCTCGGGCTCGCGCTCCACCTCGCCAGCTGGGGGTATCGGCCCCTGTTCCTCGGCGCGCGCGTGCCACCCAAGGCGGTGGCCGATGGCATCGCGCGCGACCGCCCCGCGCTGGTCGCGCTCTCGGTGGTCGTCGAGCCGACCGAGGACACCCGCACGCTGTTCGCGGCCTATGGCAAGGCGTGCGGCGCGGTGCCGTGGATCGTCGGCGGCCCGGGTGCTGCTTCGCTCTCGGAGCCCGTGCGGCGGCGGGGCGGCCACCTCGCGCCGCTCGACATCGAAGAGCTACAGCGGCTCGTCCGGTCGCTCACCGGTTCGGTCGCGCCGGCCTGAAACGGCGCGGACCCGCCAGCGGGACGTCCCGACTCGGACTCGGGCGCCTTTCCGCGCTACCTTGCCGATGTCGTGAAGCCCGCGGCCTACGCCCTGCACGCCGGCCATCCGTTCGCGCTCGCCGCGCTGACGGTGGTCGCCGTGCTCGTGGCCGTCCGGCTCGTCCGGGCGGATGTCGCGCTCTCGCGCGGCCGACGCCTGGCCGCCTCGGTCCTGGCGTGGCTCGCGCTCGCCTGCGCCATCCTCGCCGCGGGCGACGTCGAGGTCGTCCGCCCGGCCGACCGCATGAACGTGGTCGTGCTCGTCGACGTGTCGCGCTCGATCGAGCTCGTGCCCGGCGCCGAGGCCAAGGTGCGCGAGGGCCTCACCGCGGCCGAGCTCGCCATGCTCAAGGACGACCGCCTCGCCGTCGTGAAGTTCGGCGCCACCGCTTCGCTCTCCGAGCCGTTCCACGCCAAGAACGAGGGCGGCGGCGCCGTGCAGCCCACCGTCGCGCGCGACGCCTCCGACCTCGAGACCGGCATCCGTCGCGCCGTCGACGAGGTGCTCGCGGCCGGCGGCGGGCGCATCGTCCTCGTGTCCGACGGCGTGCAGAACCGCGGCGACGCGCTCGCCGCCGCGGCCCGCGCCCGCGCCCTCGGCGTGCCGATCGACGTCATCGTGCTCGACCAGCAGGTCCTGCCCGACGTGCGCGTCGTCGCCGCGCGCGGCCCCTCGCTCGCCGACGAGGGCGAGACCATCGAGGTCCGCGCCGTCGTGCACTCGCCGCCGAGCGACAAGCTCATCGACGTCGAGGTCGAGGTGAAGCGCGACGGCGTCTCCATCGCCAAGTTCGTCACCAAGGTGGCGAGCGGCGAGGACGTCGTTCGCTACAAGGACAAGGCGCCCGATCCGGGCCTCCACCGCTACGACATGCACGTGCGCCCGCTCGACGCGAAGCTCGATGCGAGCGCCGACGACAACGAGGCCACCACGTTCGTGCGCGTGCGCGGGCCCTCGATGGTGCTCGTCCTCCAGAAGGAGGAGAAGAAGGCCAACCCGCTCCGCGTCGCGCTCGAGAACGAGGGCTACCGGGTCACCGTGAAGGGCCGCTTCTCGGTCCCCACCGACCTCGCCGAGCTCGCGGCCTACGACCTCGTCGTCCTCGCCGACATCCCCGCGCGCGACCTCCTCCCGAGCCAGATGGAGGCCATGGCGAAGTACGTGAAGGACTTCGGCGGCGGCCTGCTCCTGTTCGGCAGCGACTCGTCCATGGGGCCGGGCGGGTACGGCAAGACCCCGATCGAGGAGATCGCGCCGGTCTCGTTCGACCTCGTCAAGGAGAAGCGGCGCTCGCAGCTCTCCGAGCTCATCGTGATCGACTTCTCGGGCTCGATGGGCGCGCGCGTCGACGACAAGTACAACAAGCTCGACCTCGCCAACGAGGCGGCCGCGCGCTCGGCGGCGCTGCTCGGCAAGGACGACCGGCTCGCGGTCTGGCACGTCGACACGACCATCTACGAGACCATCAAGATGGGTCCGGTGCTCGACCCGGTGGCCACGGGCAAGAAGATCAAGGCGGTCGGCGTCGGCGGCGGCGGCATCTTCATCGATCTGTCGCTGCGCGAGGGCTACAAGGCGCTCGAGAAGGAGACGCACGGCATCAAGCACATGCTGCTGTTCTCCGACGGCGCCGACGCCGAGGAGCGCACCGACGCGCCGAGCCTGGTGAAGGCCGCCGCCAAGAAGGGCATCACCACCAGCGTCATCGCGCTCGGCGACGGCTACGACGTGCCCGCGCTCGCCGACATGGCCAAGCTCGGCGGCGGCCGCTTCTACCTCATCACCGACGCGCGCAAGCTCCCCGCGGTGTTCGCGCAGGAGACCGTGCTGGCCGCGAAGTCGAGCGTGCACGAAGAGGAGTTCGTCCCGCGCGTGCGCTCGGCCTCGCCGACCCTCAAGGGCATCGACTGGAAGAAGGCGCCGAGCCTCCGCGGCTACGTCGTCACCCAGGTCAAGCCGCGCGCGCAGCTGCTCCTCGACGGCCCCGAGGGCGACCCGATCCTCGTGACCTGGCCGATCGGCCTCGGCCACAGCGGCGCCTGGGCGAGCGACTACACCGACCAGTGGGGTGGGCCCTTCGTGCTGTGGCCGGGCGCGGCGCAGCTCATGACCCAGCTCGCGCGCGAGGTCGGGCGCAAGGCCGACGAGGCCCGCGTGAAGCTCGACGCGCAGGCCAAGGACGGCGTGCTGAACGTCACCGCCGAGCCCACCTCGCTGAGCGGCGCCGCCGGGCTCCTGCACCTCAAGGTGCACGTCGAGGGGCCGGACGGCCTGCCGCGCGACCTCGAGCTGCTCCCGGGTCCGGGCGGGACCTACGCGACGCAGCTCCCCATCGGCACGCCCGGCGCCTACGTCGTGCGCGCGATCGACGTGGGGGACGACGGCAAGGGCAACCAGCCGGCGGGCCTCGCCGCGACCGTGCTCTCGCGCGCCGACGAGCTCCGACCGACCGGGAGCGACCGCCGCACCCTCGAGCGGATCGCGGAGGTCACCGGTGGCGTGGTCGATGCGCCCCTCGGCGGGGTGTTCACGCGGCGCACCGGCCTGCGCCCGACGCCGCTCCCGCTCGCGCCGTTCCTGCTTCCCGCGGCGCTCGCGCTCATGCTGCTCGGCGTGGCCGCGCGCCGCCTCGGCCTGCCGCAGCGGCACCTCGCGCCGGCGCAACCCAAGGTGGCGAAGACCAGCGCCCCCGTCGTGCAGGTGGCGCTGCCCAAGACCCAGAAGGCCACCGCCCCGCTCCAGGTGCAGCCGGCCACGGCCAAGGTCGAACGCCCGCGCGCCGACCCGACCGCCGCCGCCTCCGGGCTCGCGGCCGCGATAGCGCAGAAGCGCAAGGACGCCGCCGCGCAGAAGCCCGAGCGCCCGGCCGCGCCCGTCATCGTGCGCGAGCCCAAGAAGAAGCCCGAGGCCCAGGGGGAGGGCTCGCTCGCCGATCTCGCCAAGAAGAAGCGAGAGAAGAAGGGCGGATGAACTGGGCTCAGCGCCGCGTCCAGCGCATCCGCTACCTGTTCAAGATGGCGCTGGCGGAGGACACCACCCCGCACGAGTTCGCCCTCGCGGTGGCGCTCGGCGCCTTCGTGAGCGCGTCGCCCGTGCCGCCGGTGCTCGGCCTGCGCTCGTTCACGACGCTCGGCCTCGCGTGGGCCGCGCGGCTCAGCAAGCTCGTCGCGTTCCTCGCCTCTCACCTCGTGATCATCCCGCTGTGGGGCCTCCTCGTGTTCTGGGAGATCCGCATCGGCTGTCGCATCTTGAGTCGACCCATGCCGCCGTGGGGCCCGACCCTCGACGAGCGCGTCTCGGTCGTGCGCAACGCGCTGCTCGCGTGCGTGCTCGGCGGCGTGCTGGTCGCGGGAGTCGTCGCGTTCGCGGCCTACCTCGTGGCCCGTCCGCTGGTCGCCGCCTACCAGCGACGGCGGGCGCTCAGAAGCGAGCCCGGAGCGGAGGACCGGACGGGGACGGTCCGGGAGCGACAAAGGAAATCGTCATCACCAGAGTCTTCTGCGGCTCCGGATCGAACGACACCGTAGTGCCCGGGCGCAGCTTGGCGAGGCCGTGCTGGATGGCCCGACCGAGCAGCGCGCGCATCGCCGCCGACTCGGTCCAGGGGTGATCGTGCAGCACGAGGGTGCCCTCGGTCTCGGTGCTGAAGCCCACGAGCCGACCGGAGCTGAGCTCGTCTCGCCACAGCGGGCCCGCGTGGCGCAGCATCATCGAAAGGGTCGCCACCTCGAACAGCGCGGCGCGATCGCGGACGAAGCCCTCGTCCATGATGGCTTCGGCGTGTCGGTGGAGCGCCTCGGGGTCGCGCCCCATCGGGCCGTCGAAGAGCGCCTCGACCAGGGTCGTCACCCAGCCGCACGGCACCCACTCGGGGAGCTCGGTGGAGAGCAGCTCGGGCGGCACGCCGAGGCCCTCGAGGCCGAAGCGCTGCTCCGCGAACCGTCGGTGCACCAGGAACTGGCGGCTCCGGATCTCTCCTTGCCGGCGCACCGACGAGACCGGCGTGATCTCGCCGCTCGGGACCTCGGTGCTCGCACGCGGAGGCGGCGGGCGATCGGACGCGACGCTCATGGCGTTCGCCGGCACGCGCGCTCGACGTCCTCGACCGACTTCGGGATCGCGGCGGTGAGATTCTCGTGGCCGTTCTCGGTGACGAGGATGTCGTCCTCGATCCGCACGCCGATGCCGCGCAGCGCCGCGGGAGCCTTCTCGGCGCCGATGCCGAAATAGAGGCCGGGCTCGATGGTGATCACCATGCCCGGCTCGAGGGGCCGATGGCGCAGCTTGCCGTCGATCGAGCCGTCCTCCTTGGGGACGAAATACGCGCCGACGTCGTGCACGTCCATCCCGAGCCAGTGCCCGGTCTTGTGCATGTAGAACGGCTTGTAGGCCTCCTTCTCGATCGCCTCCTCGAGGTCGCCCTCGATCACGCCGAGCCGGAGCAGCGCCGCGGTGAGCACGCGCACGGCCTTCTCGTGCAGGTCGCCCTGGGTGACGCCGGGCTTGACCATCTCGATGCACGCGAGCTGCGCCTCGAGCACCGCCTCGTACACCGAGCGCTGGGGGTCGCTGAACCGGCCGTTGGCCGGGAAGGTGCGCGTGACGTCGGAGGCGTAGTACCCGAACTCGCAACCCGCATCGATCAGGACGAGGTCGCCGTCCTCGATCTTGCGGTCGTTGCGCCGGTAGTGGAGGACGGTCGCGTTGGCGCCGCTGCCCACGATGGAGCCGTACGCGGGGCGCTCGGACCCGTGCCGGCGGAAGGTCTCGAGGATGACCGCCTCGAGCTCGAACTCGTACCGACCCGGCGTGGCGATGGCCATCGCCTTCTCGTGCGCCTCGGCGGTGATCGCGCAGGCGCGCCGCATGGCCTCGAGCTCGGGCGGCGTCTTGCGGAGCCGGTGTTCGTAGAGCACCTCGACGGGGTCGACGATGCGGGTGGGCGCGGAGAGCCCGGTGCGGCCCGCGGTGCGACGCGCGTGGTGGATCGCCGCGAACAGCCGCTCGTCGAACGCGCCACCGAACCGGTAGACGACCGCGTCGTGCCCCGCGAGCAGCTCGGGCAGGCGCTTGGTCAGCTCGGCGTAGGGGTAGGCGTGGTCGGCGCCGTACTTGCTGGTCGCGCCCTCGAGCCCGGCGCGGTAGCCGTCCCACACCTCGCGCTCGGGATCGCGCGGGCGCACGAACATCGTGAAGAGCGACTTCTCCGGGTCCTTGCCCTCCTCCCGGACGTGACCGTTCGGCGAGAGCACGACGACGGTGTCGGGCTCGTCGAAGCCCGTGAGGTAGAAGACGTCGGAGTCCTGCCGGAACTCGTGCTCGACGTCGTTGTTGCGGAGGGCGTTGGGGGTCGCGACGAAGACGGCGGCGGTGCGCCTGCCGACGGACTCCAGCAGGCGCGCGCGGCGCTCGGCGAAGGGACTCACGGAGGAGAATCTGGACTGGCGGTCCTGCGGCAGCAAGCCTGTGTGCCAGAAGCACGCGAGAACCGCGGTTCACGGCGGGGCCTCTCCTCCCTGCCCGCGATCGTGCAAGAATGCTGTGGCCCGGTTCTTGTTAGGGGGTTCGTCGTCATGCGCAGCACCACCTTCGCCCTCCTCGCCTGCACTTCCTTCTCCCTGTTCGGGACCACGGCCGCGCTCGCTGCGCGCGAGGGAGAGGCCCCGACCACGGCCCAGACGCCGGCGGGCGGCACGACGGTGGTGCAGACCACGCCCGGCTCGGGCGGGGTCACGGTGGTCGCGCCCACGGCCGGGGGCGGCACGGTCACGGCGACCGGTTGCTCGACGGTGGTGGTGCAGGGCAACCCCACGCTGGTCGGCCCGAACGGCGGACCGTGCCCCACCTACGCGCCCTACCAGCCCTACTCCGCGCAGCCGGTCTACGCGCCGGTGCCGCGCTACGCGCCCGATCCCGACCGCAAGGCGGCGCTGCTCGCCTCGACGATCTTCTTCGGCGTCGGCACCGGTGTGGCGGGTGTCGTCTACCTGATCCAGCACTCCAGCAACGGCCCCTACCAGTCGGGCTACACCGACAGCTCGGGCACCTATCACTACGGCGGCTACGCGCCCGCCGACCCGGCGCGCGCCCGCGCCTCGCTCATGACCTACGGCGCGATCCTCACGCTCACCCCGAGCATCCCGCGCTTCGTCGTCGGCGACACCACCAAGGGGCTCATCTTCACCGGCCTGCGCGTCGCCTCGTTCGCCACCGCGGCGCTCGTCGACTGGGGTGACAAGGACGACACCAAGTGGCAGGGCCCGTTCCTGCTCGGATTCGCCGCGCCGCTCACCCTCGGCATCATCGACCTCGCCACCACGCCGCACCGCGAGGACCTGATCGAGAAGGAGAAGGAGGGCGTCACCGGCGTCGGTGTCGCGCCGCTCGCCTCGCGCGAGGGCAAGACCCAGGGCGCGTTCGTGAGCCTGCAGGGCAAGTTCTAGGGTGGCGCGGGCCCGGGCCGCTCCGAGCGAGACGGCGCAGGAGCAGTTCCTCGCCACGTTCTCCGCAGCCGTGCAGCACGCGCGGCGCGTCCGCGGCCACACCCAGGTGGCGCTCGCGGCGCTCGTCGGCATCGCGCCCAACACGCTCGCGCGCATCGAGCGCGGCGAGCTGTGTCCGTCGGTGTTCATCGCGCAGCGCCTCGCCGCCGCGCTCGCCGTGCCGCTCGAGTCGCTCACGAGCCCGCCGCGCGTCGCGCCGCCGCTGACCCGCACCAAGCTGGCGGACACCAAGCTGGCCCGCACCAAGCTCGCCGCGCGCTAGGTCGCGCCCATGCCCTCGATCGCGCCGCGGATCACGCCCGCGAGCGACACCGGATCGCCGGGCTCGAGGGGGCGATCCTCGAACGCTTCGGCCACGCTCCGCGCGTCGACGAGCGCGACCTCGAGCTCCTCGACCAGCTCGCCGAGCGCGGGGCTCGGGCGATCGAGCGACACGAGGCCCACCGCGCCCGCGAGCACGATGGGGAAGGTGGGCACGAGCTCGGGGCGATCGACCAGCGTGACGAGCTCCAGGGTGACCCCTTCGCCGAGCTGCAGGACCACGGTCGACTCCATGACGCGATCGCTCGTGGTCTCGGACCCGGCGTCGGCGCCGGGGGCCGCCTCGGCGATCCGGGCCGCCGCCTTGCGCGCGCGGGCGATGGTGGCGGGCTTGCCGACCAGGACGAGCCGCGCGTGGCCGCGATACCCGCGCGGCCGGAGCCGGCGCAAGAGCCCGCGGAGCACGACGAGGCCCTCGGGCCCGCCGAGCGAAGGGCGCAGCTCACCGAGGGGCAGGCGCACGAGCGCGCCGGCCTTGTCGATCTGGCCGAGCACGCGGAGGATCTCGAGATCGGTGCGCGGATCGTCGTCGAGCAGCTCGTCGAGGAGGCGCGGGCTCGCGAGGAGGCGCGCGGTGTCCTTGATCGTCGGGTCGGCGTCGAACGCGCGCGCGTCGACCACCTGCAGCGCGACCTGCGCCCCCTTGAAGCCCAGCGCCTCACGGAGGCGGCGCACCTCGTCGACCTGGCGCGTGCCCTCCATGAGGATGGTGGACATCGGCTCGACGATGCGGCGCAGCGTGGGGGAGGCGTCGGGCGCGAAGTGGAACGCGCCGTCGCGCTCGCCGAGCAGGCGAATGACCGCCTTGAGGCCCTCGGTGCGGCGGAACATCGCGTCGACGACCTCGCCGTCGTGCAGGCGTAGCTCGCCGCCTCCGGTGCCGGTGGTGACGGTGAGGGTCCCCGTCTTCTTGCCCATCGAGAGGAGCTGCAGGAGATCGGGCAGCGGGATCTGCGCGAGATCTCCGCGCACCTCGCCGGCACCAGCGGCGGGCTTGTCCGCGGGCGCGCTCGCCACGATCGCGCTCGTGACCGCGTCGACCACCGCCGCGACGCGCACCTCGTCGGCGGGATCGAGCGGCGGGATCGGGATCTCGGGCGTCCCCGGGAACGCGCCGCGCAACGCCGCGAGCTCCGCCGCGCCCCGGACGCTGGTCGCGTGGTCGGGGGCGACGATGACGAGGGGCCGCTGCTTCTGACCGCGTTCGAGCAGCGGCGCGGCCTCGGTCGCGTGCGCGGTCTCGAGCCCCCGCACGCGCATGCGTCCCGTCAAGGCGGCGAGCACCTCGACGTCGGGGTGGAGGACGAAGACCAGCATCCTTGTACCGGCCGGCAGCGTACACTACTCGGGAGGCGATGAACGGGCCCGATTCGTTGTTCGCCCAGCACTTCTTCCCGCTGTATCCGCCCGAGCAGCGCGCGGATCTGCGCGAGCTGGTCGGCGCGCGGTACACCGACGCGTTGCCCACGACAGGGGTCGATCTCGTGCGCGAGCTCGACGGCATCGCCGAGGCTTTCGCCCACCTCGGCCCGCGTGCGCTCGGCAAGGACTCGCTCGTCCTCGACTTCACCGACGCCTCGATCCACCACCTCGGGGCTGCGCTCACGAGGTCGGCGCGCGACGCCGCGATCGCCCGCGGCGAGCTCGCCCAGCTGGTCATCCATGGCGCGATCTACGTGGCGGCCACCGCGGTGCGCGCGCATGGCGGGGTCTATCGCCCGCGCCGTCCGCTGTGGGAGACGGTGGTCACCCTCGAGAGCCGCGCGGGTCGCGGTGACCTCACGCCGTTCCACTGGTGGCTCAAGGCGCTGTCCGACGCGGAGATCGACAAGGGCGGCCTCACGACGCGCTGGGTGCAACACGTGGAGCGTGCCCGCCTCGACCCGAGCTCGCTGCCGGTGTTCGTCGTGGGTCCGCGGCCACTGCCCTCGCTGCCGGTCGTGCGCTGGGAGACCTTGCACAAGTACCTGCGCGCGCACCTCCCCGAGCTCCCCGATCTCGGGCCGGACTTCCCGAGCTCCGAGCAGCTCGACGAGATCGGGTTCCTCTCGCTTGACTTCCTCGTGCTCGCGGGGGGCCGTTACGTGCTCGTCCACGGCCGCGGGCGCGCGGGGCTCCACCTCTTCTGGCTCGACGCGCGCGGGTTCTCCCACGGCCGCTTCTTCCCGGCGGATCCGCCGGTCCCCCACGAGATCGAGCTCGACGGTGACAAGCTCATCGTTCGGTTCACCGTGGACGGCGCCCGCCTCGAAGAAGAGATGTTGAGCACGGGCTGAGCTAGCTTCGGTCCATGACCAAGCTCGTCCTCGAGCACCGGATCGACTGCGACGTCGAGACGTTCTGGGCCCACTTCCTCGACCGCGACCTCAACGCGCGGCTGTTCCGTGAGCTCGGTTTCACCCACTACGAGACCGTCGAGCAGCGAGACGACGCGACGCACGTGCACCGCACGGTGCTCGCCGAGCCGCGGCCCAGCGTGCCCGCGCCGCTCGCCAGGCTCATGGGGTCGTCGTTCCGCTTCACCGAGACCGGGACGCTCGACAAGGCGAGCGGCGTGTGGCGCTTTCGGATGACGCCGAACACGCTCGCCGACAAGGTCCGCGTCGAGGGGCGGGTGCACGTGGTGCCCGCGGGCGGACAGGTCACGCGCCACCTCGCGGTCGACATCGAGGCCAAGGTGTTCGCCGTCGGCTCCATGATCGAGCAGACGTTCGAGAAGCAGATCGCCGACGGCTGGACGCGGGGCGCCGAGATCGAGAACCGCTGGCTGCGCGACGCCCGAACGGGCTGAACGCCCACCGGCGCGCTGTCGGGAGAAAGCAATGGTCGGGATCGACCGGCTTGGTTAGGTTCGCGAGGAACGATGAACGAGCCCAGCCAGCCCACCACGGATCTCCCGGCCTGGGCGAGCCAACCGCTCGGCGCCAGCGGCAAGGCCGGCCTCGTCGTCCGGGTCATCCTCGCCGTCTTCTTCACGCCGATCTTCGTGTCGATGGCCGTCGGTCTCCGGCAGTTCCACGTGATCGTGGTGCTGGTCGTGGTGCTCCTCGTGATCGCCTTCCTCGGCTCCGGCACCAACCTGCTCCAGCGCTACCCGCTGCTCGACAAGGTCAAGCTGCTCGGCGGCACGCTGCGCATCACGGGCGATCTCGACGCGTTCTACCGCGAGCACCGGCCGCGCTCGTTCCTGGTCTACGCCGTCTACCCGTTCTACGCGATCATCGGCTCGATCGCGTCCAAGGTGGTGCGCCGCGAGATCTGGCTGCACCTGCGCGTCCTCTTGGTCGTGGCGGTCGTCCTCGTGCTCGAGGCCGCCACGAGCTACCTCACGATCTACCCGCCGTACCTCGGGCCCGACGTGGCCGCGAAGCTGCTCGTCGCGCAGCTCTTCGTGGTGCTCGTGCTCGCGACGCTCTACCTGATGCCGATGCTGTCGACGACCTACGCCCTCGGGCTCTCGGGTCGCCGCAAGACGCTGCGCACGGTCGTGATCGTCTCGCTGGTCCTTTCCGCGCTCATGGGGGTCGGCACCTACAAGAACACCTCGGAGCTGCTCCCGTGGCTCGAGCAGCAGCGGCTCGGCGCGCGCCTGCGCACGGCCGATTTCCGGCGCGATCTCGACGACCTCGTGGAGATGTTCCTCGACCACGCCGCGCAGAAGGAGTGGCTCTCACCCAGGGCCGAGCCGCGCGTGGACGCCGAGGGCACCAAGCGCTTCCGCAGCCTCGTCCGTGGGATCGTCGTCGGCGTGGAGTTCCGCTCGTTCGACGTCATCTCGTTCAAGGGAGAAGACGGCACCTGGAGCGGCGTGCGCTCGTTCCTCGGCAACCGCGTCTACCTGCTCTACCTGCGCGACCCGAACGGCAAGCTCCTTCGCAAGTGGAGCCAGGTGCCGAAGGACGTCAAGAAGCTCTTCCGGCTCGGTGTGTCGCACCCGGAGCGACAGCGGGCCGAGACCATCAGCGGTGGGCTGCTGCACGACACGCCGTCGGAGTGACTCGCGAGATCAGGTGGCCGTGGCGGTGAACCACGCGTCGGCGATGGCGGTGAGCGCCTCCTCCGAGATCGCGTCGCCCTCCGGCACGCCGTTGCCCGCGCCGAACGTGTAGACGATGCGGCCGACGGGGACGCCGGCCACGAGCACCGTGAACTCGTCCTCGCCGAGCGGCTGGATCGAGTAGGTCGTGCCCGCGAGGGTGACCTGGTTGTTGGGGACGTCGGCGACGGGGAGGGGGGTCGACATGGCGGCGCACCCTAATGGCGAGCCCGCGCCCGCGCAAACCCCGATCGGAACGGCCCGTTTCGGCGGACCTGCAGCGAAATCGTCAGGCCTGAGCCGCCAGGAGGTCCATAGGTCATCGGTTCAAGACAAACACGCCCGGACCGTCAACGGCGAGCGGAGGCGTCATGAAAGAGCCGTTCACCGTCACGTCCGTCGCCGCTCTCGTCCTCGTCGCGAGCGCGGTCCACGCCGCCGCACCGCTGGCCGACGAGCCGCCGAGACCCGAGCCGACCACCACGCCGACCTCGGCCGGCGCTGCACCAGCGGTGGCGCCGTTCGGTCTGCGAGGGCTCGGGGTGGGCACGGCGGTGCGCATCGACCAGACCTTCGCGCCCTACACCGTGGCCGACAAGGGATACTTCGAGAGCGTGCACCTCGTGTCGGCGAGCCTCAAGGTGTCGGACTCGTTCGCGGTGTCGCTCCGCACGGGCGTCGATCGCTACGGCCCGAGCGGCGAGAGCCCGACGGCGGGCTTCCTCAACACCGCGCTCGGCGTGCAGGGCGCGACCAGGCTCGGTCGCTGGTTCCGCTTCGCCGCGTCGAGCGGGGTCGTGCTCCCGACCGCGAGCGGCGGCGGGAACAGCCCCGCCGCCAGCGTGGCGGCGGCCCACCGGGCCGGCACGCTCGTTCGCGCGTTCATGGCCGGGGCGATGTTCTCGGCCAACGACCTCAACGTCCCGCTCGGCATCGACTTCGGGTTCGTGGGCCACGGCTTCACCGCGCAGATCGAGGCCAACGTCAGCGCCGCGTTCCGGGTGCGCGGTGAGCTCGTCCAGAGCGACACCCTCAAGGTGAACAGCACGGGCGGCCTGCTCATCGGCTACTACGTCGTGCCCGAGGTCGCGATCAGCGGCGAGCTCTGGTACCAGCGCTTCGTCACCACCCCCGCGGCCGTGGGGAAGGACCCGAGTCAGCGTGACAACCTCAGCGTCGCCGGGGGTGTCCGTGCCACCGTCAAGAGCGCTGGCGCCACCTTCCGCCCCGGCATCTCCTACGGGATCGGTCTCCGCGGTCAGATCTTCGACAAGCACGTGCACATGCTCCAGATCGACCTGCCCGTGTCGTTCTGAGGCCCTTCGTGCTCTCCTCCACCGGGTGAGAGCCAGGCAGGTCACCGCGTCGTCGTTGGGCCTCGTCGGCTGGGCGTTCGAGGGCCCGGTCCCGAGCGAGAAGAAGTACGTGCTCCTCGCCGTGCCCCACACGAGCAACTGGGACGGGCTCCTGCTCGTGATGCTCACGCACAGCATCGGCGTGCGCACCCAGTGGATGGTGAAGGACTCGTGGGTGAAGGGCCCGCTCGGGCCGCTGGTGCGCGTGACCGGCGGCGTCGGCGTCGACCGCAGCCGCGCCACCAACATGGTCGATCAGATGATCGCGCAGTTCCGCGAACGCGAGGAGTTCGTGCTCGCGATTCCCCCCGAGGGCACCCGCGCGCGGGCGGAGCACTGGAAGTCCGGCTTCTACCGGATCGCGCTCGGCGCCGGGGTGCCGCTGGTCCCCGGCTACCTCGACTTCGCCCGCAAGCGCGCGGGCCTCGGTCCGGCGATCCACCTGACCGGCGACGTGAAGAAAGACATGGACCAGGTCCGCGCGTTCTACGCCAAGCAGGCCCCGACCGCCTTCGATCCGGCCAAGTTCGGCCCGATTCGCCTCCGCGAGGAGTGAACCAAGGAGGTGGGTGTAGCCACCCCCATGGGTAGATGGACACCGATCTCCTCGACCTCCTCGAGGCCCTCGATGGCGTGGCCCAGCCGGTCCGCTATCATCCCGAGGGCGACGCTCTCTTCCACTCCCTCCAGGTCTTCGAGCACGCGCGCTCCGAGACCGAAGACCGCGAGCTCTGGGCCGCGGCGCTCCTCCACGACGTGGGCAAATCCATCCCGGGGCCGGACCACGACCTCGTCGGCGCAGACCTCCTCGAAGGGCTCGTGACCGACCGCGTCGTGTTCCTCGTCCGTCATCACCTCGACCTGCTGCGCGACCCGCGTCGCACGCGGCGGCGCCTCCACGGCAGCCCCGAGCTCCGCGATCTCGAGCGGCTCCGGCGCTGGGACGTGCGCGGACGGCAGGTCCACGCGCGGGTCGTCACCCCTCACGCGGCGCTCGCCGCCCTCACCGAACATGGAAGGAACTCCGGACTCTGAGCGGATCGAACACGAGGTCCGCCGCGCCGTCTCGACGGCGCTGACCGACAAGCAGCGGGAGGCCGTCGAGCTGTTCTTCTTCGAAGGCCTCTCCCAGTCGGAGATCGCGCGCCGGCTCGGCGTCTCGCAGCAGGTGATCCAGAAGCGCCTGTTCGGTGCGCCGCGCCGTGGGACGGTGGTCGGTGGCGCGCTCGCCCGGCTGCGCGCGGTGCTCGCGCACCTCGGACCGTCGTGAGCTGGGAGCGACAGGGTGGGCTCCGCGAGGCGATCGCGCAGCTGGCCGCCCAGATCATGTACGGCGAGGACGTGAAGCAGTACTTCACGGCCAAGCGACTCGCGGCCAAGCGGCTCCTCGGCCGGCAAGGGGCGCGCGGGCTGCGCTACCGGCCCACGGATCTGCCCTCGAACGGCGAGATCAAGGCGGCGCTCCTCGAGCTCGTGGAGGACATCGAGGGCGACGACCGCACGCGTCGTCTGTTCGCCATGCGCGTCGTGGCGCTCGAGGCCATGGAGGCGCTCCCGCGGTTCCTCCCCCGCCTCATCGGGTCGGTCGCGACCGGGCACGTGCGCAGCGGCAGCGACGTCGATCTGCACGTGTTCGCCGAAGATCACCGCGAGGTCACCGCGCACGTGCGCGCCCTCGGCTGGGTGCACGAGGTGCAACACGTCAGCATCGTGAAGCACGGGAAGCCGCAGGAGTTCGTGCACGTCCTCGTGCCCGACGTGTTTCCGGTCGAGCTCACCGTCTACGCCCCGCGCGAGCTCGGCCACCGCCCGCGCAGCAGCACCGACGGCAAGCCGATCGAGCGCGTCTCTCCACCCGCGCTCCGAGCGCGCATCGCCCACGAGCACCCCGAGCTGTGGGCCCGCTACCTCGAGACCGGGGCGCTGCCCGACCTCGACGAGGACGAGCTAGGGTGAACCAATGGTGCGCCCGTTCGGCTCCGCTCCCTTCCCCGTCCCCGCGCTCGGCCTCGGCGCCGGACACCTCGGCGGCCCCGAGATCGACGACGCCGGCGTCGACGCGCTGATCGGCGCGGCGCTCGACGCGGGGGTCACCGTGATCGACGTCGCGCGCAGCTACGGGCAGGCCGAGGAGCGTCTCGGCCGCGCGCTCGCCGGGCGACGCGACGCGTTCGTCCTCGCGACCAAGGGCGGCTACGGAACGCCCGGAATCCCCGATTGGACGGGGCCGTGCATCACGGCGGGCGTCGACGCCGCCCTCCAGCGTCTGCGCACCGATCGCCTCGAGGTGTTCTTCCTCCACAGCTGCCCCCGCGAGACCCTCGAGCGCGGTGAGGTGGTCGAGGCCCTCGCCGCGGCGGTGCGCGCCGGCAAGGTGCAGGTGATGGGCTACTCGGGCGAGGGTGAGGCCCTCGCGTGGGCGGTCGCCTCCGGCCGGTTCGGCGCGATCGAGACCAGCGTCAACGTGTGCGACCAGCGCGGCCTCGACGAGGTGATCCCGCGCGCCGCACGGGGTGGCATGGGTGTCATCGCCAAGCGCCCCCTCGCCAATGCGCCGTGGCGCTTCGACCAGCGCCCGGTCGGCGACTACGCCGAGGTGTACTGGGAGCGGTGGCAGGCGATGGGGCTCGACCTCGAGGGTCAGGCCCCCGACGAGCTCGCCGTCCGCTTCGCCGCCCACCAGCCCGGGGTGGGGGTCGCCATCGTCGGGACGCGCCGCGTCGAGCACCTGCGACGCGCCGCGGAAGCCGTGGCGAAGGGGCCGCTCCCTCTCGCGCTCGACACGGCGATTCGCGAGCGGTTTCGCGCCCACGATCAGGGGTGGGTCGGGCAGATCTAGCGACGCTCGGTCGGCCGTTCCACGGCAAATTATGCCGGGTTCGCTCGCTCGTGGTCTCGTGAGGCATGCTCGGCCGGGTGACCCTGTTCTGCCTCTCCACGTGGGCAGCCTCGGTCGTGGCCGATCGCCCGGAGGCCGATCGTGAAGACGTGGGGCCCACCGCGCCGGCCTCCCGCAGCCCCTTCGCCTACGCCAACGTCGATCCGCTCGACGACGATCTCGTCAAGCCGCCCGACGTTCGGCCCACGTGCGAGGCCGATCTGGCCGCGGCCTCCATCGCCTACCAGCCGGACAAGCTGACGCCACTCGTCCAGCCGGACACCAAGATCGTCTGTGGCGCCCCACAGGTGGTGGCCTACCGCGAGAGCCCCGCGAAGATCGCGTGGTCGCCGAGCGTGCTCACCACCTGCACCATGGCGCTCGCGATCGCCCGCTTCGAGACGCTCGTGCAGGAGGAGGCGGTGCGCGCGTTCGACCGTCGGGTCGCGCACATCCACCACCTCGGCACGTTCGACTGCCGACCGATGCTCGCGTTCCCCGGTTGGGTGAGCGAGCACAGCTACGCGAACGCCATCGACGTCGCCGAGTTCGTCCTCGAGGACGGGACTTCGATCAAGATCTACGACCACTTCGCGCCGAAGCAGCCCGTCGCCACGACCAGGGAGGCCGCGTTCCTCCGGAAGGTCGCGCGGCGCGCCTACGACGAAGAGGTGTTCTCGAGCGTGCTCACGCCGTTCTTCGACCGCCACCACGTCGACCATTTTCACCTCGACCTCGCGCGCACGCGCAGCGACGGCGCGGCGTTCGTGAAGCCGCGGTAGCTGGCGTCAGGCGTCCTCGTCCTCGCGGCGCTCCGCGAAGTAGCGCCGCGCCCAGGCGTGCAGCTCCGGCTTGTCGCTGGCCCACTCCCAGCAGCCCGTCTCGCCCACCCGCACGTCGGTCTTGGGGTCGAAGCCGAGTTCGAGCAGCTCCTTGTTGCGCTGCACGTACCTCCGGTTCTCGATCGTGCCGTGCCACAGGTGCAGCAGGCGCCCCGGCACGTGGCCGAGGCGGCCCTGCACGAGGTCGTCCACGCGACACGTCCAGTCGCGGAAGTGCGCCACGTGCGGTCCCCGCTTGCCGACGATGCGCGCGATGCAGGGCGACTCCGAGTCGCCGAGGAACCCGTGCGCCATCATGTGGTCGCCGCTGCCCGCGATGCAGGCCGCGAAGAAGCCGTGCCGCGTGACCACCTCGCGCCGCGCGGCCCACGCGAAGCCCGTGTGACCGTGGTGCTCGAACTTGCCCGAGAGGTGCAGCGCCCGGTCGGCCGCGTGCAGCGCCGCGAACCCGCGGAACACGTCCTCTCCCTCCGCGCCCGCGGCGATGGCCCCGCGCGGCAGGCGCACGGCCTCCTCCCACGGCTGGATCACCGCGTGGGTCTCGAGCGCGCGCGAGGCCTCGACCGCCCAGTCCTCGCGCTCGAACAGCACGTCGGCGTCGAGCCACGCGACCTTGGTGCACCGCGCAGGGAGCGCCGCCACCGCGACGTCGAGCAGCTTCTCCTTCTGCCACATCACGTCGCGCGCGCGGATCTGCAGCGTCTCGGCGGCCGGCAGCGTGAACGGCTCGCCCGGGAACGCTGCCTCGACCACCACGAGCTCGAGCCCGCCGCGGCGGATCGGCGCGACGAACCGCGCGAAGTTCTCGGCGCGCACGCGGAAGCCGCACGGGTTGAAGTAGCAGGCGACGATGCCGAGATCGGCGACGGGCGAGTAGGTCAACGCCGCGATGCTAGCGCTACCCGACGGCGACGCGCAGCCGTCGTCGCCCGAAGTGCCCGACCTGCGCGTCGAAATGGCCGGGGATTGGGGTGCCGCAGCGGCCGCACGCGCCGTCGCGCAGATCGGCGTGCGCGATCTCGTACCAGTCGCGGACGATCACCCCCGCGCCGCACGAAGGGCAGAACGTGGTGTCGCCCTCGGCGTCGTGGACGTTGCCCGTGTACACGTACCGCAGGCCCTCCTGCATCGCGAGCCGCCGCGCGCGCTGCAGCGTGGCGAGCGGCGTCGCCGGCACGTCGCGCATGCGGTAGTCCGGGTGGAACGCGCTGAAGTGCAGCGGCACGTCGGGCCCGAGCTCGCCCGCGACGAACTGCGCGAGCTCGCGGATCTCCTTCTCGGAGTCGTTGTGGCCCGGGATCAGGAGCGTGGTGATCTCGGTCCACACCCTGGTCTCCTTCACGAGGTAGCGGAGGGTGTCCTTCACCGGCTCGAGGTGGGCCGCGGTGAGCGAGTGGTAGAACTCCTCGGTGAACGCCTTGAGGTCGACGTTGGTCGCGTCGATCTTGGCGAAGAAGTCGCGCCGCGGGCCCTCGTGCACGTAGCCCGCGGTCACCGCCACCGTGGAGATCCCGCGCGCGTGGCAGGCGTCGGCGGTGTCCATCGCGTACTCGGCGAACACGATGGGATCGTTGTAGGTGAACGCGACGCTCGGGCACTCGGCCTCCGCGGCGGCGCGCGCGATCGCCTCCGGGCTCGCGACGGCGCTCAGCGTGTCCATCTCGCGCGACTTGGACATGTCCCAGTTCTGGCAGAACTTGCACGCGAGGTTGCACCCCGCCGTGCCGAACGAGAGGACGCTCGTGCCCGGGTGGAAGTGGTTGAGTGGCTTCTTCTCGATGGGGTCGATCGCGAACCCGCTCGAGCGACCGTAGGTGGTGAGGACCATCTCGTCGCCCACCCGCTGGCGCACGAAGCAGAGCCCGCGCTGGCCGTCGGCGAGCCGGCAGTCGCGCGGGCAGAGATCGCACTGGACCTTGTCGCCGTCGCGGTGGAACCAGCGGGCGCTCACGACGCCGCTCGCTTCGCGAGGGCCTCCGGTCCGCCGGCCCGGTCCACGTGCTCGTCGACGGTGTAGCGCTCGAGCCGGACGTCGTCGCTCCAGAACCGCGGCGAGAAGCCCGCCTTCTGCTTGAGCTCGTCGAGGAACCGGCGCGGCTCGCGGAGCTCGCGCCACATCTGCGGCAAGAACGTGCCGCGCCGCCCGAGCGCGCTCAGCACGACGCCGTCCACGCCGGGCCGCAGGGCCGCGAGCGCCGAGGGCTCGTCGTGGAACTCGACCGGCTCGAGCGGCGAGAGGAGCGAGACCTCGACGTCGAGGTCGGCGAGATCCGCGAGGGTGAGCGGCCGCGCGCGCGGGTCGTCGAAGGCCGCGGCGAGCGCGTTGCGGCGCACGTCCTCGGCGAGCGAGCGCTGGGCCTCGAGGGTGCCGATGCAGCCCTGGAGGCGCCCCTGCCGGAAGCGCAGCGTGACGAACGCCGCGCCCTTGCGGCGGGCCTCGGCCGGCGGATCGGAGGCGCGGGGACCCCCGAGCGCCTCGGCGATCACCGCGCGGGCATGGCGAGAGAGTTCGGCGGCCAGCGTGCTCATGGTCCACCCTCCTGTTCGAGCGCGAACGCGCCGTAGCCGACGACCTCTTCGCGGCTCCCCGCGGTGTCACCCGAGCTGCGCAGATCGAGCACGTGCACGTGCAGGCCCCGCTTGCGCGCGACCCACACGAGCCCGTTGACCGCCGCGGCGCCGCACGCCTCGCCCGGGCAGAGCGGCCTCGGATCGAGCGCGGTGATGTGCGCCGCCGTCGCGTGGTCGACCACGCGGCACTCGTCGTACGACAGGAAGTGCGAGAGGTCGGAGCTCACGACGAGGACGGTCTCGGGCCCGCCCCACAGCGCATCGAGGATGGCCCCCACGAGCTCGGGCTTCGCGTTCCCGACCAGGAGCGGGACGACCTTGGCGTGGGGCGCGACGACCTGGAGGAACGGCAGCTGCACCTCGAGGCAGTGCTCCTGCGCATGCGCGGCGGCGTTGACCGTGACCATGGGCACGAGGGCGAGCGCCTCGAGATCCACCGGCACGTCGCCGAGGGGGGTGCGCAGCTCGCTCACGCCCGGGGACACGACCCCCTCGACGAACACGCGGTGCGCCGGACCGATGAGGACGACGCGCTCGATCTGCCGGGCGTAGGGCGCGAGCCGCGCATAGGCGCGGGCGGCCGTGGGGCCCGAGTACACGTAGCCCGCGTGGGGCACGAGGATGGCCTTGGGGCACGGCGCGGCGATGCGCGGCGTCGGCTCGAGGAGATCGTGGACCATCTCGTCGAGCACCCTTGGACTCGACGGATAGAACGTCCCAGCGACCGCGGGCGGACGGACGTGAGTGGGCACCATGGCCATCAATCTGCGGCGCGTCACGGAGCGCGCAAGGCCGAGAAATGGGCCGGTTCGTCACGCTGGGCGCGCTGGGTCTCCGCGCCCCCGATCGCTAGACGGGGATCACGCCGTGCTTCTTGTGCGGCCGCAACGCCTGCTTGTGCGCGGCGAGCTCGAGGCCCCAGGCGAGGGCGCGGCGGGTGTCGCGCGGGTCGATGACGTCGTCGATGTAGCCCCAGCCTGCCGATTTGTAGATGTCGATGCGGCCGCGGATCTGCTCGAGGATGCCCGCCTTCACCTCGGGCGGGGGCTCGGCGTCGCCGAAGAGCTTGCGCGCCGCGATGCCGAGCATGCCCTCGGCGCCCATCACGCTGACCTCTCCGCTCGGCCAGCTGACGATGAGGTCGGGCTCGTAGGCGCGGCCGCACATCACGTAGTAGCCGGCGCCGTACGCCTTGCGCACGACGACCGTGAGCTTGGGCACGGTGGCCGCGCTCATCACGTGCAGCATCTTGGCGCCGTGGCGGATGATGCCCGCGTGCTCGACCTTGGAGCCCACCATGAAGCCGGGCACGTCCTGCAAGAACACGAGCGGGATGTTGAAGGCGTCGCAGAGCTGGATGAAGTGCGCGCCCTTGTCCGCGCTGTCGTTCTCGAGGATGCCGCCGAGGTGCATGGGCTGGTTGGCCACGATGCCCACGCTGCGCCCGCCGATCCGCGCGAGGCAGGTGATGAGCGAGCGGCCGAAGCGCGGCTTGATGTCGAGGTACTCGCCGTGGTCGACGAGCATCTTGATCAGCTTGTACATGTCGTACGGCTTGCGGTTGCTCTCGGGGAGCAGGTCGAGGATCGCGTCGTCGCGGCGATCGATCGGGTCGGTGCAGGGGAGCACCGGCGGGGCCTCGTCGCAGTGCTGCGGGAAGTAGCCCAGGTACCGGCGCACCAGCGCCACGCACTCCGCGTCGGTCGGGACCTCGCAGTCGCCGACGCCGCTCGTCTCGCAGTGCACCTTGCTGCCGCCGAGCTCCTGCTCGCCGATGTCCTGGCCGGTGACGGCCTTCACCAGCGCCGGGCCCGCGAGGGCGAGCGAGCCGATGTTCTTCACCATCGGCACGAAGTCGGCGAGGCCCGGGATGTAGGCCGTGCCGGCCGCGCCGGGGCCCACCATCGCGGCCACCTGCGGGACGACGCCGCTCATCACCACCTGCTCGCGGAACAGGAAGCCGGTGCCCGCGAACTGCGAGATCTGATCGGCGTGGCTCGACCCGGGGTCGATGCGCGCGCCGCCGCTGTCGATGAACCACACGATCGGGTGCCGACCGGTGAGCGCCATCGAGCGCAGGCGGGTGACCTTCTCCTCGCCGGTCGCGCCGATGCTGCCGCCCTTCACGGTGAAGTCGTAGGCGGCGCAGCACACGATGCGACCGTCGACCTTGCCGAACGCGGTGACCACGCCGTCGGCCGCCGGCTTGTCGCTGCCGTCGGGGCCGGCCGCGAGGCCCATCTGCGTGCCGTGGGTGCCGACCTCGAAGTAGAGCCCGTCGTCGAAGAACTGGTGGAGCCGCTCGCGACACGTGAGCTTGTTGCGCGCGTGCTGCTTGGCCACGCGGTCCTCGCCGCCCATGCGCCGCACCTCTTCGCGGCGGGCTTCCAGGTCCTTGACGAGCTGACGGAGGAGCGAGTCGGCCATCCTGATTTTCTCCGGGTTCGCGAGATGCTTCGCACGCGAAACATCTTCGGGGCGCCGCCGCGCGTCAAGGGGCCGGAGTCAGTCCAGATCGGCGAACAGAGCATCCACGTCGACGACGAGCCCCTCGAAGCCCGGCACGGCGAGGGTCCCCGCGACGGCGGACGCGGCGTGGGCATAGCGCCCGTCCACGAGCTCGAGCACCTCGAGCGAGCGCAGCTCGGAGTCCACGAGCCAGTAGAACGGCACGCCGAAGCGCGCGTAGTCGTCCACCTTCTCGATTCGGTCGCGGCGGCTGTTCCTCGCGCCCGGCGAGACCACCTCGACGATGACGTCGGGTGCGACGGTCACCGGCCCTCGCCGCTCCGGTCGTCGCGACAGGAACACGCTCAGGTCGGCCTGCCGGCCGCGCTCGGGACCGACGACCATCCCCACGTTCGAGAGCGCGACCAGCCCGGCGCGCACGGAGAACCAGGCGTGGAGCAGCGCCGCGAGTCGCATCACGAGCATCTCGTGGACGAGGTCGGTCACCTCACCCTCCACGAGCTGACCGTCGACGAGCTCCACCCCCCGCGCGCGGTCGTGGTCGAGCAGCGCCCACTCGGCGACGGACACCGTCTCCTGCATCGTCACCAGGGTACCACCGGGCATGCCTTCGAGCCTCCATGGCGGGACGTCGGCCAGAGCGTGGCGAGAGTTGCGCGCTACTTGTTGGCTGTGGCGGCCGCGCTCACTTCCCCGTCCAGACGGGCGGGCGCTTCTGCATGAAGGCCATGAGGCCCTCGCGCGCGTCGTCGGTGCCGAGCAGCACGCCGAGCTCGGCGCGGAGCAGCGGCAGCGCCTCCTCGAGCTTCAGCTGGTCCTGCGCGTGGAGCGCGCCGAGGCCGCGGCGCATCGCGAGCGGTGCCTTGCCCGCGAGCCTGGCGACCAGGGTGTCCACGCGCGCGTCCAGGTCTTCGGGCGGAGCGACCTCGTTGAGGAGGCCGATCTCCGCCGCCTCGTGGGCCTCGATGCGCTCGCCCAGCACCATCATCTGCACGAGGCGCCGCCGCGGCACGAGGCGCGCGAGCACCGCCATGATCATCATCGGCCAGAGCCCCACGTCGATCTCGGGGGTGCCGAGCTGCGCGCTCGTGGAGCCGAGGGCGAGCGTGCACGCGGCGACGATCCCGAGACCGCCGCCCATCGCGTGCCCGTTCACCTTGGCGACCACCGGCTTGCCGTAGCTGCACAGGGTCGAGAGGAGCTTGGCGTAGTCGCCACCGTCGCCGTCGAAGGGGGCGAGTCCGCCGTCCTCGCCGCCGGCGCTCATCGCCGCGAAGTCTGCGCCCGCGCAGAACGCCTTGCCCGCGCCGGTGATCACCACCACCGACACGCCCGCATCGGCGTCGGCGTCGGCGAGCGCCCAGCGGAGCTCGTTGATCATCTCGGGCCCGATCGCGTTGCGGCGCTCGGGGTTGTTCAAGGTGAGGGTGGTCACCTTGCCCGCGGTGCCGACGATCAGCTTGCGGTAGGCGCGGGCCTCGCTCATTGCGGCGCTCCGAGCCCGAGGATCTTGCGCGCCTCCTCCACCGTGGCCGGGCGGCGCCCGACGTCGCGGACCATGCGCACCGCGGTCTCGACGAGCGTGCCGTTGCTCTGCGCGATCTCGCCGTTCGGCAGGTAGAAGTTGTCCTCGAGGCCGCAGCGGATGTTGCCGCCCATGACCAGCGCCGCCGCGATCATGCGCCACTGCGGGCGCGAGATGCCGATGACCTCCCACTCCGAGCCGGGCGGCATGATCTTGGTCTGCAGCTGCAGCGACTCGAGGGTCGGCGGGATGCCGCCGAGCACGTTGAGGATGAACGAGAACTGGAGCGGCGGCTTCAAGATGCCCATGTCGAGCAGCGGCCAGATGCCGTGGGTGTGGCCGGTGTCGAAGCACTCGAGCTCGGGGCGCACGCCGGCCTCGTTCATGGCCGACAGCAGCTTGATGATCTTGCCGTAGGTGTTGGAGAACACCATGTCGAAGACGAAGTTCTTCCGCTTCTCGGAGTACTTCGCGTAGTTCATCGTGCCCATGTTGAGGGCGGCGATCTCCGGGCGGCTCTCCCGGATGTAGGTGGCCTGCTCGCTCACGTCGTCGAGGATCGTGCCGGTCGAGAAGTTGAGGATGATCGGCGAGCGCTTGCGGACCTCCTCCTTGATGCGCGCGAACACCGCCGGGTCGAAGGTGGGCGAGCCGTCGTCGCGCCGCGCGTGGATGTGGGCGACCGAGGCGCCGGCCTCGTGCGCGCGCCGACACTCCTCGCCGATCTCCTCGGGCGTGTACGGGATGTTCTTGCACTGGTCGCGGTTGGCGAGCACGCCGGTGACGGCGCAGGTCACCACGCAGACGTCGCGCGGTTCGTGGTTGGGCATCTTGCCGAGACCGGCGAGCGCATCGGACATGGAGTCCTCCAGGGTTTTGGGTTGTCGACGAAGAAGATCAGTGTCCGTTGCTGCGGCCGTTCTGGCCGTCGACGCGGCTGCGCACGTAGGTCGCGAGCTTGTCGAGCAGGGTCACGAGCTCGCGGAGCTCGGCGGGGGTGAGCGCCTCCTCGAAGGCCTCGCGGAAGATCTTGAACGGCTCGAACGACATCGAACGCGCCAGCTTCTGCCCCTTGTCGGTCAGACGGATGTGGATGACGCGACGGTCCTCGGCGCTGCGCTTGCGGTCGACGAGGCCCTCGCGCTCCATGCGGTCGACGATGCCGGTGACCGTGCTGTTCTGCGCGTTGATGCGCTCCGAGAGCTCGGAGAGCGAGAGGTCACCGAGCTGCTCGAGGAGCTTCGCCACCGAGAGCTGCGGGCCGGTGAGGCCGACCTTCTGGGCCTCGTCCTTCGTGAGCCTCCGCGACTCGGTGTACAGGTAGATGATCGCCTCGGCGATGCGGTCGACCTGCGCCTTCAGCTCGTCTGGGAACCCACGACTCACCCCCGATATTTCGCACACGAAAGAATATGGGTCAAGGGGCTGTGGGCGACCTCGTGACAGGGGCCTCGGTGATGGGTGACGACGGCTCCGGGAGCACGAGCTTCACGACGGGCCACGCGAGCAGGAGCCCGGTGAGGATGCGCAGCGCAGGGACCCGGTCCTCGAGGACGAGCGCGTCGAGGGCCATGAGCGCGCCCGCCGCGAACAGCCAGACCCGCAGGACGCTCGGCGCGAAGCGCGGTCGAGGCAGCGCCGCGGCGAGGGCGAGGCCCAGGTAGATGCCGGTGCACCGCGAGCAGACCGGCAACCGGTGGCCGAACACCGTCAGCACCCGATCGACCAGCCCGTGACACTGGAGACGGAAGAAACCGAGGAAAGGTGCGGCCACCGGCGCCGGCAGGAAAGCCACGACCAAAGGGGATAAACCGAACGATATCAGCAAGATGCGGACAGCTCGACGCATCGGGACAAGACCTCTGTTCTACACGGGTGTCGAAAACGGTCGCCCCGTGACGTATCTATTGGGAGAGACCTTACCCCAGCGAGGGCTGCGGCCGTACGGCCCTGGTCTCGCTCTGGAGGAAGCCATTCCCGCCACGCCCCGCTCGTCGACCCTGAACCAAGCCCAGAGGGCGCTCCTCCAGGTGCTCGAGGATGCCTTTGCCGGCGATCCAGGGGCACGGGTCTTCGTGCAGGCCGCGCTGCGGACGGCGCGGCGCACGTCGTTGCCGGCGGAGCCCGCGGCCATCCTCGACTTCGCGCGCGCGCACCTCGTGGGCCCGCTGACCGAGGAGCTCGGACCCCGCGCGGTGGCCGAGTTCCTCGACAACCTCACCAACGCGGTGCGGCCGCGCGAGGCCAGCGGCGTCGAGGTCTCGGAGTCGGGCGTGCGCTCGATCGACGCCGACCTCACCGCGCTCGACTCGCCGTCGGTGCCCCCCGCAACCTCATTGGCCACCTCCTCGCGCCCCGCGACGAGCCGGCCCGACCCGCGCAGCGAAGAGCCCGCGTCGTCGAGCAACCCACCGCGCAGCTCCGGCTCGCGCGTGCGCATCCGCACCCTCCTCGTCTACAGCGACCGCTTCACCCGCGCGAGCCTCGCGCGTCAGCTGGTGGCCGCGAGCTGCGACGTCACCGTCATCGACAGCATCGTCGACATCGCGAGCGTCGAGGAGTTCCCCGGCGTGGCGATCGTCGATCTCGCGGCGCGCGAGGTCGACCTCGTGCTCTCGGCGATGGTGGCGCGCAACCCACAGCTCCGCGTGGTCGCGCTGCTCGGTGGCGACGCCCTCCCCGACGACGTGCTGGCCGCCGCCCGCGTGAAGAAGTTCCAGGCCGTGCCGCGCTCCATGCGCGCCCCGGAGCTGGTCGAGATGCTGCGCCGCCTCGTCGGCTGAACAGCTACTTCGTCTCGACGCCTTCCGCGATCGCGCTGAACACGCGCTCGAGGCGGTGCAGATCTTCGGGATCGGGGGAGCCGGTGTCGTCGACCTTCGAACGCACGACGGCGCTGACGCCGAGCGCGACGCAGCGGTCCCCGACGAGCACGTAGGTCCACGAGGACATCAGCGAAGCCGGCCGCGCCGCGTCCTTCGCGTCGAGCGCCACGGCGTAGTGCACACGCGGCACGTGCTTGCCCTTGCGGACGTCGTCGTCGACCGTCGGTGCGGTCATGGCGATGCCGCCCTTGCTCGCGGCGACCGCGATGCGCGAGGCGTGGGCCCCCGCGCAGGTGCCGAGCGCCCGCGGAGACGGCGCATCGGGCACGTCGGTCACGATGACGACCGTGGGCCCCTCGCGCGCGGCGACCTTGAGCAGCGTGCCCGGCGCAGCCTGGGGAGGATCCCAGGCGAGGCCGGCGACCAGCGGTATGCGCACGTGACCGTCGCTCGTCTCTTCCCACCGCGCGATCTCACCCACGCCACCGACGAACGTGTCCTTGGGCGGCGAGCACCCGAAGAGGAGGAGCAACAGCGGCAGCGTGTGCCTCACGCGCTGCCCTCGAGGCCGTA
>Ga0154020_10000929_pt1 | contig 36123 bp, 35 predicted proteins | sample Klosneuvirus_201_FD_109709 | JGI IMG/M metagenome (GOLD analysis project Ga0154020, IMG submission 109709) | Active sludge microbial communities from wastewater, Klosterneuburg, Austria - Klosneuvirus_20160825_MG | ecosystem: Engineered > WWTP > Aerobic digester > Activated sludge | place...
CGCCTTGTCGAGGTCGAGCTGCCAGAACGGGACGCCATGCTGGACCAGCTCCTCGCCGCCCCAGATGTCGTTGACCACGATGTCGAGGCCGCCGTGCTCGGCGCTGATGCGCGCCGCCAGCGCCTCGACCTCGGCGGTCACGGTGTGGTCGACCCGGATGGCGACGCCGCGACCGCCGCGTGCGGTCACGAGATCGGCGGTGTCCTCGATGGTCTCGGGGCGGCCGGCCAGCACGAAGGCGGTGTCACGTTGCACCGGTGTCACGCTGCGCGTCGCGCGCGTGCTGCGCCCGGTGCAGATGACGTTGGCGCCGGCCTCACCGAGGGCCACCGCGATGGCGCGCCCGGCGCCGCGGGTGGCACCCGCGACCAGCGCGATCTTCCCTGCCAGCTTCATGATCTCCTCCAGCTCGGGGTCAGTCGTCGGATCGTCAGTCGTCGGATCGTCAGTCGTCGAACGCCGCCATCAGCCCCGCCAGCATGGCGCGCTCGGCGGCCAGCTCCTCGGGCGCTGACGGGGGCGGCGCGGTGGTCAGATCGCGCGTCTTCAGGAGCTCGACCGGGATGTCGCCGAGGAAGCGCGACGGCGTGCGTGGCACCTCCTTCTGCTGCTTCTTGCGCAGCAGGCAGCGCGTCAAGAACAGCCGCGTGCGCGCCCGCGTGACCCCGACATAGGCCAGGCGGCGCTCCTCGCTGACGTCGGCCTCGCCGACCACGTCGGGCCCCTGCGGATACAGCGTGCGCGCGTGCGGCAAGAGGCCCTCCTCCATGCCGACCAGGAAGACCACCGGGTACTCCAGCCCCTTGGCGGCGTGCAGCGTGGTCAGCGTGATCTGCTGGCCGGGCTCGCCCTCCTCCTCGGTGTCGAACGACGACGCCAGCATCAGGCGCTCGAGGTAGGTCGACAGCTTGGTGGTGGGCTCGCGGGCCTGGTAGGCGGCCAGGCCGCCGATGAAGGCCTCCAGGCTGTCGATGCGGCGCTGCGCCGCGGCCGGGCTGACCGCGCCGGCGCGCAGGTCGTCGATGAGCTTGATGTCGTCCACCAGCCCGCGCGCGACCTGGGCCGACTCGGCGCGGCCGCCCACCGCGGCGCCGCCAGCGTCCAGCCGCGCCCGGGTGCGATCGAGCACGGCGATGAACTCGGCGATGCCGGCGCGCCCGCGGGCCGGCACCGCCTCGACGCGCCCCTCGGCGGCGGCGCGCAGGGCGACGTGCAGCGGCACGCGGCGCTCCTTGGCGTAGGCCGCGCAGTGCTCCAGCGAGCCGTCGCCGACCCCGCGCGCGGGGTAGTTGACCACGCGGCGCAGCGCCAGCTCGTCGACCGGGTTCAGCGCGGCGCGCAGGTAGGCGATGACGTCCTTGACCTCCTTGCGCTCGAACAGCTTCTGGCCGCCGATCATGCGGTACGGCAGCCGGCGCGACACCAGCGCCTCCTCGATGACGCCAGCCTGGATGTTGGCGCGGTACAGCACCGCGAAGTCGCCATAGCCGAAGCCGCGCCCGCGCAGCGCCTCGATCTCGTCGCACACGAACTTGGCCTCGGCCTCGCTGTCGCGCACGATGACCAGCTCGACGGGGTCGCCGCCGGCCTGGCGCGAGAACAGCGTCTTGCCGTAGCGCTGCGCGTTGCGCGAGATGACCGCGTTGGCGACCTCGAGGATGGCCATGGTCGAGCGGTAGTTCTCCTCCAGCTTGATGATGCGCGCGCCGCGGAACTGCTTGCCGAAGTCGAGGATGTTGGCGGCCACCGCGCCGCGCCAGGCGTAGATCGACTGGTCGTCGTCGCCGACCACGCACAGGTTGCCATGTGGCGCCGACAGCGCGCGCACCAGCTCGAGCTGCGCGGCGTTGGTGTCCTGGTACTCGTCGACCAGCACGTACCTGTAGCGCGCGGCCCAACGCCCCTTGGCCAGCGGGTTCTCCGCGAACAGCGTCACCGGGCGCACGATGAGGTCGTCGAAGTCGAACGCATGGTAGGCGTTCATGGCCTCCTGGTAGCGCGGGTAGACCTCGGCGGTGATCATGTCGTAGTCGTCGGCGCCGCGGACCTCCAGCTTGCCGGGCGCGATGAACTTGTTCTTGGCCATCGAGATGCGATGCAGGATGGCCTTGGGATCGAAGCGGCGGTCGTCGACCTTGATGGCACGCAGGAGCTCGCGGACGACGCCGAGCTGATCGGCCTGGTCATAGATGGTGAAGCTGCGCATGCCCAGGGCCTCGCGCTCGGCCTTGAGGATCATCAGGCCGAGGGCGTGGAAGGTGCACATGGTGACCTTGTCGGCGGCCTTCTGCCCGACCAGGCGGATGACGCGCTCGCGCATCTCGTTGGCGGCCTTGTTGGTGAAGGACACCGCGAGGATGGCGTGGCCGTCGACGCCGCGGCGCAGCAGCTCGGCGACGCGATAGGTGATGACGCGGGTCTTGCCCGAGCCGGCGCCGGCCAGCACCAGCAGCGGCCCCTCGGTGGTCTCCACCGCCTCGCGCTGAGGTCCGTTCAGGCCGTCGCTCACTTCAGCGATCTACCACGGGGCGTGCGCGACTTGCCCTCTTGACTAACCTGATATGCTGAGCCCGTCGTGAAGTCGCCGCCGTCCGACCGCTACACCGACCTGCTCGCGCAGATCCAGCAGGAAATCCCTGGCTTTCGCGTGGTGCGCAAGGACCAGTCGAAGTTCCAGCGCGCCATCGCGGTGGCTCTCAAGATCGTCACCTTCGGCGCCCAGCGCGTCTACCTGACCGACTACCAGACCACCATCGGCCGCACCGTGTACGTGACCTCAGACTGGGACGAGCTGCCCGCCGACGAGCGCTACTGCACCATGCGCCACGAGCTCATCCACGTGCGCCAGTTCCGCCGCTACACCGTGCCGGTGATGGCGTTCCTGTATCTGCTGGTGCCGCTGCCGCTGGGGCTGGCGTGGTTTCGCGCCCGCTTCGAGAAGGAGGCCTACGCCGAGACCATCCGCGCCTCGGCCGAGGTCTTCGGCGAGCTGCATGTGCGCCGGCCCGAGTTCGGCGCGCGCATCGTGCAGCAGTTCACCGGGGGCGCCTACGGCTGGATGTGGCCGTTCCGGGGCGCGATGCAGCGCTGGGTCGCCGCGCAGATCGACACCGCCGTGAAGGAGGCCTGCCCGTGAGCCGCAGCGCACAGATCGCCCGCGAGACCAAGGAGACGCAGATCGAGCTGCGCCTCGAGATCGACGGCACCGGCCAGCGCGACATCAAGACGCCGCTGCCCTTCTTCGATCACATGCTCGACGCGGTGGCGCGCCACGGCGTGTTCGACCTGGTGGTCGACGCGCGCGGCGACGTCGAGGTCGACGCCCACCACACCGTGGAGGACGTCGGCCTGGTGCTCGGTCAAGCCTTCCGCGAGGCGCTGGGCGAGCGGCGCGGGATCGTGCGCTATGCCTCGTTCCTGATGCCGATGGACGAGACCCTGGCCGAGTGTGTGATCGATTTCGGCGGACGCCCGGCCTTCGTGTGGGGCGTCGGCGGCGCGCTGGACGGGCGCTGGGTCGGCGGCTTCGACGCCATGCTGGCCAAGGAGTTCTTCGCCGCGTTCGCCAACACCGCGCAGTGCAACCTGCACTTCCGCCTGCACTATGGCGAGAACGCGCACCACATCATCGAGGCGCTGTTCAAGGCCTTCGCGCGCGCGGCCGACGCCGCGTGCAAGCTCGACCCGCGCCTGGGCGGTGCGGTGCCGTCGACCAAAGGGACCCTGACGAGATGAAGCGCGTCGTCGTGGTCGACAGCGGGACCGGCAACCTGCGCAGCGTCGAGAAGGCGCTGGCGCACGCGGGCGCGACCGTGACCGTGAGCAGCGACGCCGATGTGGTGGCGCGCGCCGACCGGGTGGTGGTGCCCGGACAGGGCGCGTTCGCCGACTGCATGGCGGGGCTGGCGCGCGGCGGCGTCGCCGATGCGGTGCGCGCGGCAGTGGCGCGCGGGGTGCCGTACCTCGGGCTGTGCCTGGGGCTCCAGGTCCTGTTCGACAGCAGCCAGGAGCACGGGCCGGTGGCCGGGCTCGGCCTGCTGCGCGGCCATGTGGTGCGCTTCCCGGACGACGCGCATGACGAGGACGGCGCGCGCGTCAAGGTGCCGCACATGGGCTGGAACCAGGTCGACGCCCCACGGGCCGACGCCGTCGCGGGGCCGGCGGGCGCCTGGTACTACTTCGTGCACTCGTACTATGCGGTGCCCGACGAGCCGGTCACGGTGCTGACCGCGCGCTATGCCGGGATCGACGTGTGTGCGGCGGTGCGCAAGGACAACATCCTGGCCACGCAATTTCACCCCGAAAAGAGCCAGGCGGCCGGGCTGAGCCTCCTGGCGCGGTTTCTGGAGAGCTGATGCGTGTCTATCCAGCCATCGATCTGCTCGGCGGCCAGGCCGTCCGCCTGCGCGAGGGCAAGCGCGACCAGGCCACCGTGTATGACAACGAGCCCTGGGCGGTGGCGCAGCGCTTCGCGGCGGCCGGGGCGCGGCGCGTGCACGTGGTCGACCTCGACGGCGCCTTCGCGGGCAGCCGCGACACCGCCAATCGCGAGGCGCTGGAGCGCATCGCGGGCGCACTGCGCGCCGCACGCGTCGGGCTGCAGGTCGGCGGCGGCGTGCGCACCCGCGCGGCCGTCGAGGGGCTGCGCGACCTCGGCGTCGAGCGCGTGGTGCTGGGCACCGCGGCGATCAAGGACCCCGCCATGGTGGCGGCCGCGTGTGCGGCGCACCCGGGCGGCGTGGTGGTGGCCATCGACGCGCGCAACGGCAAGGTGGCGATCGAGGGCTGGACGGTCGAGACCGACGTGCTGGCGACCGACCTGGCGCGCCAGATGATCGCGGTCGGCGCGGCGGCGCTGCTGTACACCGATGTCTCGCGCGATGGCACCGAGGTCGGGCCCAACGTGGAGGCGACCGCGGCGCTGGCCCGCGCGGTGGCCCCGGTCGAGGTCATCGCCAGCGGCGGCATCGGCACCCTGGACCACCTGCGCCAGCTGGCCGCGGCCGGCGTGCCCGCGTGTGTCATCGGGCGCGCGCTGTACGAGGAGCGCTTCACCCTGGCCGATGCCATCCGCGCCGCGGGCAGCGCCTGATGCTGGCCAAGCGCATCATCCCCTGTCTCGACGTCAAGGACGGCCGCGTGGTCAAGGGCGTCAACTTCGTCGCGCTGCGTGACGCCGGCGACCCGGTCGAGGTCGCGGCGGCCTATGACGCCCAGGGCGCCGACGAGATCACCTTCCTCGACATCACGGCGTCGTCGGACGCGCGCGACACCATCCTGCACGTCATCGAACGCACGGCCGACCGCGTGTTCGCCCCGCTGACCGTGGGCGGCGGCGTCCGTGAGGTCGATGACGTGCGTCGCCTGCTGCAGGCGGGTGCTGACAAGGTGTCAATCAATACCAGCGCAGTTCGCGACCCTTCTCTGGTTGCGCGGGCCGCACAGCGCTTCGGCGCGCAGGCCATCGTGGTCGCCATCGACGCCCGGCGCCGGGTCTCCGAGTCGCCCGACCGCGCCTTCGCGGTGGCCCCGGGCTGGGAGGTCTTCACCCACGGCGGCCGCACCGCCACTGGCCTCGACGCCATCGCCTGGGCCCGCAAGGTGGTCGAGCTGGGCGCCGGCGAGCTGCTGGTCACCAGCATGGATCGCGACGGCACCCGCGCCGGCTACGATCTCGCCCTGGTGCGCGCCATCGCCGACGCGGTCTCGGTCCCGGTCATCGCCAGCGGCGGCGTGGGCACCCTCGAGCACCTGCACGAAGGGCTGACCCAGGGCCGCGCCGACGCCGTCCTGGCCGCCAGCATCTTCCACTTCGGCGACCACACCATCCCCGAAGCCAAGGCCTTCCTGGCCGCCCGCGGCGTCCACGTCCGCAGGTAGACTGCAGCCATGTCGCGCCTGACTCGCCTCGTGGTCGTCGTCGCGTGTGTCGTCGTCGGCGGCTGGGTGGCCGGCTGCGGCGACGGCAGCACCACGCGCGACGCCGGGCCTGTCGACGCCGCCGTGACCGACGGGGCGCTGGCCCAGGATGCCGCGCCACCCGACGCGCCGTGGATCGACGTCGTGGTTCCGCAGGGCATGGTCGGCGTGGCGGGGGCCACGGTCACGCTGGGCTGTGAGCCTGGCGTGAACGGTTGCCTGCGGCTGCCGCCCGAGCTGGCGACGCACACGGTGACCGTGCTGCCGTTCTCGATCGACATCCGCGAGGTCAGCGCCGCCGAGTTTGCGGCCTGTGTCAGGGCCGGCGTGTGCATGATGTTCAACACGCTGACGGTCGACGACCGCGCCGCGCGGCTGATGCGCCGACAGGACGCCGCGGCCTATTGCGCCTGGGTCGGCAAGCGGCTGCCCACGTGGGACGAGTGGGAGCTGGCCGCGCGCGGCACCGACCAGCGGCGCTATCCGTGGGGCGACAGCCCGGCGCCCGACTGCAGCCGCGCGCTGTCGTCGGCGTGCACCGACGGCGGCCCCGACGTGGTCGGTCAGCGCCCCGCGGGCGCCAGCCCATCCGGCGCCCTCGACATGGCGGGCAACGTGGGCGAGTGGACCCAGGCCGGAGTCGAGCTGCAGTACTACTGGCGCGGAGGCAGCTACCAGGACCCGCCCGAGCAGCAGACCACGACGTTCATCTCCGGTGACGAGGACGGCCCCTTCATCGGCATGCCTCAGGTCGGATTTCGCTGCGCCCGGTAGAGCCAGCCGACCCGCCGGTCCAGCGCGTGCGCGCGCTGCTGGACACACTGCGCGCGAGCTTGCCGGCCGATCTGGCGCCGCGCGCCGCGACCCTCGTCGACCTGACCGCGCTGCAGTTCGACGACATTCTCCCGGGTTTTCGCCTGCGCGACACCCGCCACCCGGTGCAGCACGCCGCTGGCCGCTTCATCCCCGAAGTGCGCCTGACGTTCACACCCGCGCGCGTCAGCGCCGACTGCAGCTGTGGCGCCGCGCCGGCGTGTGCGCATGCGCTGGCGACCATCGACGCCGCGCTGCTGTGGCTGCGTCAGCCGGTGACACCCACGTTCGAGGACGCCGTCACCACGCTGCTGTCGCACGGCTGGGAGCGCAGCCTGCGCGCGCTCGACCGCGTCGCCAGCGAGGGCAGCGCCGATCCCGCCGCGCTCGAGCTGTCGTTTCGCCTGACCCTGGTCGATGGCCACGCCATCTACGTCACCCCCTATGTGCATCGCCACGGCAAGAAGGGCCTCAGCACCGGCGCACGCCTGACCCGGCGGCGCCTGCTGCTGGAGTATGGCTCACGCCTCGCGCCCGCGGATGCCCGGCTCGCCGCGCTGCTGCCCGACGGCGACGGCCCGGCCTCGCGCACGCTGCTGTTCGAGCTCGAAGGCCACCCGCGCCTGCATGTCGACGACGGCGCCGCCGAGCCGGTGCGCATCGAGCGCGCGCGCATCGGCATTGTCGCGGAAGATCGCGGCGGCACCGTGGTCGTGACCGCCGGCCTCGATGGCGCGTCGCTGCCCGCCATCATGCTGGAGCGGGTGCGCCGCGCGCGGCCCGAGGAGGTCCTGCACCACTTCGAGCGCGGCAGCCGGCGCCTCAGCATCCTCGAGGTCAGCGCCGAGGTGCGCGCGCTGCTGGCCATCCTGGCGCGCCACGGCAACACGTTCCCGCCCGAGAGCCACGGCGCGCTGATCGAGCGGCTGTCACGGCTGTCGCTGCGCGTCCCGGTCGCGCTGCCGCGCACCATCATGGGCGAGGCGGTGCCGCCGGCCAACCTGCCGGTGCTGCGCCTGGAGACCCAGGGCGGCGGCGTCATCCGCGTCGAGCTGCGCACGCGCCCGCTGCACGACGCCGCCACCGAGGTCCCCGGCGAGGGCGTGCGCGACGTGCACGTGCGCCGCGGCACCCGCGCCTTCCATGTGCGCCGCGACTTCGCGCGCGAGCGCGCCGCCGCCGAGGCGCTGGCGGCGCGGCTGCCCGCGCTGCGTGACGCCGAGCCGCAGCCGGCCACATGGGCCTGGCTGTTCCCCGACCCGCAAGGCGCCCTCGCGCTGCTGGCCGCCGCCAGGCACCTCGACCCGCAGCCCGAGCTGGAGTGGATCGGCAACCAGCTGCGCCTGCTCCCCGGCCCTGGCCCGGGCGCGCTGAAGGTCACTCTCGAGCAGCGCCGGGCCTGGTTCGGCGTGCTCGGCGGCCTCGCCGTCGAGGGCGAGCGGGTCGAGCTGGCCCGCCTGCTCGATGCCGCGCGCCGCCGCCAGCGCTATGTCCAGGTCAACGCCCACACCTATGTCGAGCTGGCTGACGCCCTGCGCGCGCACCTCGAGCGCCTGGCCGACCACACCCACGGCTCGCGCCACGGCCTGGAGATCGGGCCGTCGGGCGCCGAGACCCTCGACGCCCTGGCCCGCGCCGGCGCCACCGTCGAGGCCGACGCCGCCTGGAAGGCGCTCAGCGCGCGCATCCTGGCCGCGCACGAGCTGACCCCGCGCATCCCGACCGCGCTCAAGGCCACCCTGCGCCCGTACCAGGTCGATGGCTTTCGCTGGCTGTCGCGGCTGGCGTCGTGGAACGCCGGCGGCGTCCTCGCCGACGACATGGGCCTGGGCAAGACTGTGCAGGCGCTGACCCTGCTGCTGGCGCGCCGCCGCCTGGGCCCTGCCCTGGTGCTGGCGCCGACCTCGGTGGCCTACAACTGGGTCGACGAGGCGCGCCGCTTCGCCCCCGCGCTGCGCCTGACCATGTACGCCGACGTCGCCGACCGCGCCGATGCCCTGGCGCGCCTGGGCCCCGGCGACGTCCTGGTCCTGAGCTATGGCCTGCTGACGCGCGATCTGCCGCGCCTCGCTGCCGTCCACTTCTCGACCATCGTGTTCGACGAGGCGCAGACCCTGAAGAACGCGCTGACCCACCGCTTCCGCGCCGCGCGCGCGCTGCACGGCGACTTCCGCTTCGCGCTGTCGGGCACCCCGCTGGAAAATCACCTCGGCGAGCTGTGGTCCCTGTTCGCCATCGTCTTCCCCGGCCTGCTGGGCAGCTGGGAGGCCTTCCGCGAGCGCTTCGCCGCGCCCATCGAGAAGCGCCTCGATCCGCACGCCGCGCCCGCGCTGGCCCGCGTGCTGGCGCCCTTCCTGCTGCGCCGCACCAAGGCCCAGGTCGAGGCCGAGCTGCCGCCACGCACCGACGTGCGCGTCCCCGTGGTGCTGTCGGCCGCCGAGTGGACCCTGTACGAGGACGCCCGCCTGGCCGCGCTGTCCGACCTCGAGACGCGCCGCTCCAAGCTGCGCGAGCAGGAGCGTCGCATCGAGGTGCTGGCCGCGCTGACCCGCCTGCGCCTGCTGGCCTCGCACCCGCGCCTGTACGACGCCGGCTCGCGCCTGGAGTCCGCCAAGCTCGACCGCTTCATGGAGCTGGTCGAGGAGCTGCGCGCCGAGGGCCACCGCGCCCTGGTCTTCAGCCAGTTCACCTCGCACCTGGCGCTGGTGCGCGAGGTCCTCGACCAGAGCGGCATCGCCTACGAGTACCTCGACGGCAAGACCCCACGCCGCGCCCGCGCCGAGCGGGTGCGCGCGTTCCAGGACGGCGACGCCCCGCTGTTCCTGATCTCCCTGAAAGCCGGCGGTTTCGGCCTCAACCTGACCGCCGCTACCAGCGTCATCCACCTCGACCCGTGGTGGAACCCGGCGGTCGAGGACCAGGCCTCCGACCGCGCCCACCGCATCGGCCAGGCCCGCCCGGTCACGGTCTACCGCCTGGTCTCGCGCGGCACCATCGAGGAGCAGATGCTGTCCCTGCACGAGCACAAACGCGCCCTGGTCGCCGGCGTCCTCGAGGGCAAGGACCTGGCCGCCCGCCTGTCGACCCAGGAGCTGATCGCGCTGCTGTCCCCGCGCACGTCGGCCCCGTCGTAGCCCGCGCATTTTCGCCGCATCCACGCCCGCGCGCGCAGCCACGCAACATCCGGCGTACTCTCGCGATGAGCTGGTCATGCGCGTCCAGGACATCGACACCGGCCTGCAAGAGCTCGAGCGCGAGCTGTTCAGCGCCATGATGGATCCCGAGCCCGCCCGCCCCGACTGGGCCGAGCGCCGCCCCCGCATCATCACCATGTGCGACAAGGCGCTGACCCTGTTCACCGCCCTCGAGCGCGCACAGAGCCTCCTCGGCGCCAAGGAGCGCGAGAGCTGGATGCGCCGCGCTGGCGAGCTCGCCAACCAGCTGGTCGCACTGCTGCACGCCGCCGGCGAGGCCAAGGCGCAGGACAGCCTGCTCCGCGCCGGTCTGCGCGTGGCCCCGGTCGGCCCTCTCCAAGACGAGCTGGAGGCCGCGCGACGTGCTCCGGAGCTGCACCTGGCGCTCGCACGCGCGCGTTGGCTCCATGACCGCGAGCGCCACGCCGAGGCCCGCGTGCTGCTCGACAAGGTCATCGCCGGTGACGAGGCCATCCTGGTCGACTCCGCCGAGCTGGTCGAAGCGGTGGAGGCACCCCTGGAGTGGACATGGCGTGGCTGCGGTTTCGGCCTCTACGGCCACGACCAGGAGCGACCCGACCGCTCGTACCTGACGACCTACTGCATGCAGGTGTTCTGGATGCCGGTTTGGCCCCTGGCGCGCTATCGCGTTCGCAAGACGCGCGAGGGCCTGTTCTTCATGGGCCGGCTCGCGCTGGGTGCCGGATGGCGCTTCGTCCGCGCAGCCTCGGTCGCGGCGCTGCTGGGGCTGATCGCGCTGGTCGCGGTCTCGGCCTGGCTGGATCGGCCGGCGCGCCGGCTGTCTCAGGCGCTGTCCGAGGCGGCCCGCCTGGAGCGCAGCGGACCGCCCGAGCGCGCCGAGCGGCGCTACCTCGAGCTCGCCGAGAAGTATCGCAACAGCGTGGCCGGCTCCGCCCTGGCACCCATCGCCACCGCGCTGGTGCGCATCGAGCTCGCGCGCAAGCAGCCGCCCGCCAGCCCGCCCGCACTCGCGGGGCTGAACGTCCTCATTGCCCGCGTGCGCGGCCTGCCCCGCGGCGCCTGGTCCGGGGGGGCGGGGCCCACGCTGGCGCAGCACCTGGAGCAGGTCGCCAGCACGCTCGAGGCCCAGGGCGAGGCGGGCATCGACAGCGCGCTCGGACTCCTCGATGACGCGGCCCGGTTCGCGTCGACCCGCGAAGCGATGCGCCTGCGCCAGCACCGCGACCAGCTGCGTCGCACCCGCGCCGAGGGGCTGGCCGACGACTGGCCGCTGCTGGCGGTCGAGCGCCTCGGCGACCTCGGCGATGACGCCAGCGCACGTACCCGGCAGGGCGAGCTGTTGCTTCGCCTCAGCGCGACGGCTGGCCTGATCAGCGAGGTGGAGCCCGCCACGCGCGACTTCCTGCGCTGGGCCCGCCCGCGCGCCGAGCTCGCGGGCACCGTGCGCAAGCTGGAGGCCGCGCTGGAGGCCGCCGGCGCGCTGGCCATGGACGCCGACCGCAACCGCGCCCTGGAGAGCGGCGATCCCGCTGCCCTGAGCGCGGCGCTGCGCAGCCATCCAGCCGATCAGGCCATCCAGGCTGGCCTGGCCACCGCCCAGGCCGCGAGCGATCGTTCAGCCGCCCTGGCCCGCCTCGACAAGCTGGGGCGCCCTGGGTGGCTGGTCGGCCACGCACGCCTCGCGCTCATCGGCCTGATCCTCGCTGGCAGCGACCTCACGCGCGCGGGCGACTTGCTGTCCCACGAGGTCAGCTTTCGCCTGCCACACTTCCGCGCCGCGCTGCAAGCCTACGACGTCGACTATCAGGCCCTGGCCAAGCGGCTCGCGCAGCGCGCCGAGTACAACCAGCTGCCCGACGATCTCGCGAGGAAGCTGCGTTTCAAGCCGCTCGAGGTCCAGCAGCGGCTGTTCGCCGAGTGGGTCGAGCGCACCGCCGAGGACGACGCCAACCTGACGCTGCTCCGCGGGCGCGCCCAGCGCGAGGCGGTCGTGGTCGACCTCGCGCTCCAGCTCGGCACCTTGCAGCTCGAGCGCGCCAGCACGGCCCCATCCGCGCAGCGCGCCGCTCTCCTCGCCTCCGCCGAGCGGGCCTTCCTGGCCATCGCCGGTGAGGCAGACGACCGCCCCGACTATCACCTCGGGCTCGGCCAGGCCTACTACCGCCTGGGCCGGGTCGACGAGGCACGACGCGAGCTCGACGGGCTGCTCGCCGGCGGCGACCCCGCGCTGGAGTTTCGAGTCGCCTTCGCCTACCGCAGTGTCGGCCTCACCGTACGGGCGCGAGAGATCGCCATTGCCGCGACCAAGCGCGACGAGCCCTGGCGCACCGAGGCGGCGCTGATGCTGGCCGTCATGGCCGAGACCACCGACGAGACCGCCAACTGGCTCGGTCAAGCCGACCCCAACAACTCCGAGGTCAAGCATGGCCTGCGCAAGGTCGCTGCCGAGCGCGCCTTGAAGTCGGGACGGCTCGATGAGGCCGATGGGTTGCTGGCCGCTCTGATCGAGGACATCCACACCCGGCCGGTCACGCTGGCCCTGCTCAATGACGAGGCGCTGGCGCTCTCCAACCGCTTCACCGCCACCGGTCGCCCCGACTTCCTCGACCAGGCCATCGTGGTCAGCGACCGCGTGCAGAAGCTGGCACCCGATGATGCCGTGTTGATAGGCAACCTGATCGCGCTGCTGCAGCACCGCGCTCGCATCGGCGTCCTGGCCGACCGCCTCGAGCTGGGCGCGTTGCGACTGAGCGACCAGCACTCCGAGACCATCCTGATGGCCCTGCTCGAGGGCGATCAGGATGACACCGTGCGGGCGGCACTGCTGCGCGCGCCCACCGAGGTGCGGGCGGTCGGCTTGCTGCACCGCATGCAGGCGCTGGCGCCCTACACGCCGCGCGGCTACCAGCTGGAGCGTGAGGCCACCGAGCTGCGCCAGGATGTGGCCGGCCTGACCGCGCTGGTGGAGCGGCTGCGCACGCAGGAGCTCGACTCCAGCGAGGTCGACGAGTGGCGCAAGGGCTGGCAGAGCGGCGCGCACGACGCCCAGCTGCGCGACCAGGCGCGGAGCACCCTGGCCAACCACCAGGCCGCCGCCGGCGCGCGCGACCCGGCCACCGCCGCCGCCGCACAGCTGGTGATCGCGTACCAGCTGCGCATGCTGGCGCAACTCGACCTGCTGCCAGCGCAGGCGCGCGACGCCGTCACGGCGCTGCGCAGCGCGGGGCGCTGGAAGGCCCTGGGTGTGCAGCGCGTGCTCGCCGTGACGCTGCTCATGCAGGCCATGCTGGAGGCGGCCGCCAGCGATCCCGCCATCGAGGCGGTGCTGCGCCGGGACCGCCGTGAGTTCTCCGAGTCCCAGCTGCTGGCACACCTGCCCGCGGCCGCGCGGACCGCGCTGGCCAGCCGGCCCGAGGTCGTCGAGGCGGTCACCCTGCTGCGCGCCGCGGCCGCGCGCGAGCCCAGCGAGACCGACCTGGTGGTCGCGCGCGCCCTTGGCGACACCGAGCTGGAGCGTCTGGCCGTCCCGGTCCTCGACCGCCCGCTCGAGCGCCTGGGCCGCGAGCTCGGCAAGCTGCTCGATCCGCACGGCGCCGCGGCCGCCGAGCTGGCCGCCCTGAAGCCCTGACCCACCCGCGCGCACCCGCGCCCACGGCGACGTCACATGGGACAACGCCCCGACCGCGCCGGCAAACCCTGGTGACCACATGAGCGCAGCCGGGCACACCCGTTGCTCTGTCCACCCGCATGATGCGCCGACACCAACTGCTCACCATCCCCCTGCTGGCGCTGGCGGCCCTGACGGCGATCGCCCACGCCGACGCCCCCGCTCCCGGCCCGGGCGCGGTCGAGGTCACGCGCACCCGGCGGCCCAGCAAGCTGGTGCTCGACGTCTTCGTGGGCGGTGGGCTGCGCCGCGTCGATGACGCCGCCGGCACCGAGAACACCACCGGTATCGCGTTCGGCGCCCTGATCGGCCGCCGCCTGAGCGGCCACTTCGGCGCCGTCGCGCTGCTCGGCGTCGACATCCTGTCGCGCCAGGACTACTTCAGCTATGGCACCTGGAACTTCGGCGGCGCGCTGCGCTACGAGGGGCCGCTCACACTCAACCTCGGCGGCGGGCTGTCGCTGGGCAGCGCCAAGACCCTGGTCGGCTACACGCTGCAGTCGTCGTCGTTCGTCGGCCCCTTCGTGTTCGCGCACGCCACGCTACCGCTGCTGCCCATCGGGCGCGGCCGCTTCGGCATCACCGGCGACGTCGCGGTGCGCTCGATGGACGCAGACACCCGCATCATCTCGACCACCGTCGGCGCCGCGCTGTCGTGGTGAAGGAGACCGCCATGAAGACCCTCGCCCTGGCTCTCGCGCTGCTCGTCACCGTCACCGCCACCGGCTGCGGCACCCTGATGGGCGACCGCCGCTCCGCGGTCAACCTGACCTCCAACCCGCCCGGCGCCGAGGTCTATGTCGACGGCGTGCGCATGGGCGTGACCCCGCTCGACGTCCGCGTCGCCACCCGCGGCAGCCACGCCATCGAGCTGCGCCACGCCGGCCACACCGCGCGCTGCACCCTCTCGGCGAGCGTCAGCGGCATGTGGATCGCCTTCGACATCCTGTTCGGCCTGGTCCCGCTGGCGGTCGACGCCGCCACCGGCGGCTGGCACAACCTCGACTACGACGGCTGCCACGCCCGCTTCCCGACCCAGGTCGCCGCCCGCACGCCCTGACAGGGTACCATGGGCCATGCGCAAGGGATGGCTGGTGGTGGTGGCGGCGCTGGCCGCGGGGTGTGGTGGCGGTGACGGCGATCCCGCCGGCGGGCAGCCCAACGGCGCGACCACCGACACCTCACCCGAGCACTGGTACCGCGTCGCCAACTTCGACTCGGCGCTGGGCGCCATCGACGTCTGCCTGCAGGACGCCAGCGGCACCTTCCAGGGCCCCATCTTCAAGGCGGCCGGGCTCGCCGGCGGCCTGACCTACGGCCAGGTCTCGCGCTATTTCCCGGTGTCTGCCGCCAATGTCGCGACGCGCCCGAAGGCCCGCCTGGTCGCCGGCGGCGCCGCCACCTGCGCCAGCGCGCACCCGATGCTGGCCACCGACGAGGCCATCGTCCCCAGCACCGCACCGGCGGGCTTCCATGGCACCGCGGTGCTGGCGCTCGACAGCGGTGGCAGCCATCGCTGGAGCGGCGCGCACACCGACTTCCACCAGCCCTCCAGCCCGCGCCCCGGCCCCATGCGCATCCTGCCCTTTGCGCGCAGCCTGGCGCTGGTCGACCTCGTGCTCGAGGTGGGCGGCGTCTTCATCCCGCTGCGCGGCGCGGTCGGCTTCGGCGCCGCTGCCAGCGGCTTCACCATGAACGCCGTCGAGATCGGCAACTCCTGGATCAGCTATGACCACGCCCCGCTGAGCGGCGCCAACCTCGGCATCCGCGTCAACAGCGCGACGCCATCGGCACCCACCGTCACCAAGCGCGGCGTCGACCTGGTGGTGGGCAAGAACTGGTCGCTGTTCCTGGTCGGCGACACCGTGGGCACCGACGCCTTGCAGCTGCGCGCCTGCGAGGACTACGTCCGCGAGGGCAACCTGACGCGCTGCTTCTGAGGCCGCGCTCGCGCGCTACTTCTGCGCGCGCACGCTGGTCGAGCAGCTCCAGCGCGGACTCGCCAGCTCCCAGGTCTCGCCGCACGCCGCCGCGCTGGCCGTGATCTCGGTGCGCTCGCCGGGCGACAGCGCCGCGACCTCCTCCTTGGCGCCGTTCTCGGTCGGCTTGTCGCCGCAGCTCAGCGTCCAGCGCGCCACACAGGTCACCTCGGTCTCGCAGCCGTTGGCGAACGTCCATGTGATCTCGGTCCCATCCGCGCTCTGCCGCGCGTCGATGCAGCGCGAGGTACGCGCCTTGGCGACCTTCTTGCCCTTGGCCTTCTTCTTGGCCTCTGCCCCGCTGGCACCAGCGACCAGCACACCCAGCAAGCACACCACGGCCATGATCCGCCGCATCGGGGACCTCCTTCGGGCGCGACGTCCATCGCCACGCTCGCGATGGCCCATAGACAACGGCTCCGCGCGACGGTTCCCGTTTGCTAAGATTTCGTCATGGACACCAGCCAGACTCCCGTGTTCGACGCCAGGACGGGCCTGGCGCCCGCCATCGTGCAGCACCACGCCACCGGCGAGGTCCTGATGACGGCCTTCATGAATGCCGAGGCCTGGAAGCGCACCCTGGAGACCCGCCGGGTGCACTTCTGGTCACGCTCGCGCGACAGCCTGTGGCTCAAGGGCGAGACCTCGGGCCACTTCCTCGACGTGCGCGAGATCCGCCTCGACTGCGACCAGGACGCCATCCTGCTGCGCGTGCAGCCCACCGGGCCTGCGTGTCATACCGGGGCACCCTCGTGCTTCTTCCAGGTCCACGCCGCGCCCGAGGGCGCCGACGGCGGCCCCGGCGGCTCGCTGCTCGATGCCCTCTACCGCGAGGTGCAGTCGCGCAAGGCGCTGCCCATCGGCGACCCCGCCATCGCGCGCAGCTACACGCGCAGCCTGTTCGACGCCGGCATGCCCAAGATCCTGGCCAAGATCGCCGAGGAGCACGGCGAACTCGCCGCCGAGCTGCCCACCGGCCCGCGCGACCGCGTCATCGCCGAGACCGCCGACCTCCTCTATCACCTGCTGGTCGGCCTGGCCGCACGCGACGTCGCCCCATCCGAGATCATGGCCGAGCTGGCGCGTCGCGTCGGCACCTCGGGCATCACCGAGAAGGCCAGCCGGTCGTCCACCGGCGCCTTCGCCAAGGCCACGCCCAGCAAGCCCTGACCGATGCCCCTGGCCACCATCGAGCCCGACTTCGCGGTGGTCGCCGCGCTGCTGGCCTATCTGTCGGGCAGCATCCCGTTCGGCCCCATCGTGGCGCGTGCGCGCGGCATCGATCTGACCAAGGTCGGGTCAGGCAACATCGGCGCCACCAACGTGGCGAGGACCCTGGGCAAGAAGCTGGGCGTCCTGGTGCTGCTGGGCGACGCCCTCAAGGGCACGCTGCCGGTGCTGGCCGCACGCGCGGTGTTCGCAGGCTCGAGCTGGCTGCACTGGATCACCGCCGCCGTGGCCGCCGCCGCCTTCCTGGGCCACCTGTATCCGATCACGCTGGGCTTCAAGGGTGGCAAGGGCGTGGCCACCGGCCTCGGCGTGTTCATCGCGCTGGCGCCGCTGCCGACGCTGATCGCGGGTGGCGTGTTCGTGGTGATCTACCTGGTGTTTCGCATCGCCTCGGTGGGCTCGCTGGTGGCGACCACGGTGATGCCGTTCGCGATGTGGGCGCTGGGCGCGCCGCGTCCGACCATGGTGCTGGCCGTCATCCTGTGGGCGTTCATCGTGTACAAGCACCGCGGCAACATCGGCCGCCTGCGCAGGCGCGAAGAGACCAAGGTGTAGTGCGCTACTTCTCGTAGCAGGTGAACGCGTCGCGCGCCTCACCACCGCACAGCACGCGCTGCTGGCAGGTCGTCCCGGTGCCGCCATCGACGAAGCCGCAGATCTCGCGCTCGCACTCGGGCGTGCAGGTCGACGCCGGGCACACCAGGCTCGAGTTCACGCAGCTCGGCTTCATGATGGTGCAGGCGCGGTTGAACTTCTGCACACAGACCTGGTTGGGTCCACACGCCGCGCACCCGCCGGCATCGACGAACGCCGCGTCCGCAACGACGTCGTCATCGTCGCCACAACCTGCCGAGAAACCCGCCGTCACCACGAGCAGCAGCACCATCAGCACTCGCTTCATGCTCCCCTGCCCTTCTGTTTGCGCATGTTGTAGAGACGGACCTCGCGTTCCGCATCGAGGTTCCGTGGATCCAGCTCGTGTGCCTTCAGATACGCGCGCTGCGCCGCCGCATCATCGCCCGCGGCGCGCGCGACCTGCGCCAGCCAGAAGAAGCCGTTGGCGAACTTGGGCTCATCCTTGACTGCATTCTCCAGCGTCCGCCGCGTCCTGGCCAGCAGCGGCGGGCGCTCGCCCTCCAGCGTGGAACACCAGGTCGCCCACACCAGCACGGCCTGGTAGCGGCCCTCCTTGGGCGCCAGGGTGACGGCCTGCTGCGCCTCCGCGATGGCGCCCGCGAAGTCGCGCCGCTTGAGCAGGATCTCGGCCTTCTCGCTGCAGAACTCGGCGGTCAGGATGCGCTGCGCCTCGGCATCCTCGGCCTCCTGCTTGGCGCGCTGGTCACCAGCACCGCGGTTGGCGACCCACTCGGCGCGGCGCTTGGGATCCGACAGCGTCGCGAAGGCCTCGTTGCCGCGCGCCAGCACGCGCGCCGCCTCGGCCTGCAGATCGTCCAGCCCCTGTGCCAGCAGCCGATCGGGATGGAACGTCTTGGCCAGCGCGAAGTAGGCCCGCTTGACCTCGGCCGCTGACGCGCCCTCGGCCAGCTCCAGCACCGCGAACAGATCGTCGCCGCTCTGGTCGACCGCCGCCGCCTTGATGCGGATGCGCTCACGGATGGCGTCGGCCTCGGGCCCCAGCGCGCGCCGCACTGCGGCGTCGGCCCTGGCGGCGGGCGCCTCGGTCAGCATGGTCGCGGGCGGCCGCTCGGCGTCGCTGACCTGGCCCTGGTCACGCACCTCCAGCGCCTCGGTGACCATCAGGCAGTACGCGATCATCAGCGCCGAGGTCGACTGCCGGCCCGCCGCCGCGGTCAGCTCGTCGACGCTCTGGAAGCCGCTGCCCAGGATCGCCAGCATGGCTCGGTCCTCGCCCGAGAAGCCATACTCGCCGAGCTCCACCGCCGGGTTCAGGCGCACCATCTTGCCGGTCAGCACCGCGAGGTCGCGCTCGACACGCTTGGGCGAATAGCCACGACGCACGCCCTGGTGGATGACCAGCCGCGGATCGACGCGCGCGGTGTCGTGCCGGGTGCCGCGACCGTGCTCCTCGATCACGACCTCCAGCGCGCCCTTCTCCAGGGCCATGGCGCGGATGAACTTGCGCAGCACCTGCTGGCCCAGGCCGCGCGCCAGGCCGGCCTCGTCCAGCGCCTTGCTGGCGCGCAGGATCTCGCCGTGTAGCCGCCCGCCCTTGGCCAGCTCGGCCAGCGACGCGTTGTAGGCCTCGCTGCTGATGATGCCGAGCTCGAAGAGCACGCGCCCCAGGGTGTCACCCGCGCCCGGGACGTCGCCATCGACCGGCGCCCCGTCGCGCACGTACAGGCGCCAGGTGTCGTCGATGCGGATGGTTGCGGTCGCGCCCTTGCGGAACAGCACGAACAGCACCCGCGCCAGGCTGCGCTCCTGCAAGGTGCTGCGTAGCAAGACCTGCGACATCAGCCGAGATCCTGGCGTGAGCGGCGACGACGCGAGATGACGAACCACAGCCCGGTGGCGGCGATGACCGCACCGATCGCCATCCCCAACGCCACCGGATCACCATCCACGATGCCACGCAACACGCGCACTCACGTCTCCAAGGTTCCCCGCCAGCCCGTGTCCAACCAGGCGTCGTGGAAGTGGCGTCGATCTTGGCCGCTCCGTCGCGCGGTTGTCAAACCCGGCGTGCGCGGCTACAAAGGCTGGTGCCTGGAATCGGTGTGATCACCAACCCGCGGTCGAAGGCGAACAAGCTCGCCCCGCACAACATGTACAGCCTGGGGTACATGCTGGGCACGCGCGGCAGCGCCGAGGCCACCCGCTCGCTCGACGATCTGTACCGGGTCGCCGAGGAGTTCAAGGCCGCCGGCATCGACATCCTGGGCATCAACGGCGGCGACGGCACCGTGCACGTCACCCTGACCGCCTTCATCAAGGTCTATGGCGACGCCCCGTTGCCCAAGATCGCCCTGCTGCGCGGCGGCACCTTGAACACCATCGCGCGCTCGCTGGGCATCAAGGGTTCGCCGCAGAACCTGCTCTACAACGTGGCCGACAAGTACCACAACGGCGAGACCTTCGTGCTCGACAACCGCGCCGTGCTCAAGGTCAACGACCGCTACGGCTTCATGTTCGGCACCGGCATCGCCTACAACTTCATGGACGCCTACTACGCCACCGGCAACCCGTCACCACTCAATGGCGCCAAGGTGCTGGCGCGCCTGGTCGGGTCGGCGCTGGTCGGCGGCCCGTTCTCGAAGAAGATGGGGCGCCGCGTGCCCATGCGCGTGACCTCCGAGGGTGTGACCTGGGCGCGCCAGGACTTCCTCACCGTGGTGTGCGGGGCCATGGCCGACATCGGGCTGGGTTTCCGGCCCTGGTATCGCTGGAACGAGGTCCCGGGCAAGTTCGCGGCGGTCGGCATCCACTGCTCGCCCGCGCGCCTCGCGCTGGAGCTGTACAAGGTCTTCCGCGCCCGCGCCATGCGCCGGGACAAGGCCATCGACGAGGTCTCCGGCCACCTGCGCCTCGAGGCCGACGAGCCCATCGGCTACATCATGGACGGCGACAAGTACCTGGAAGACCGCGAGCTGAACATCCGCACTGGGCCCCGGCTGGATTTCATCCTCCGATGACAGGAGGAACGCTATGATTCCAGGCCCCATGAGCTCTGCGTTCCCTCTCGATGGCGCCCGGCTGCGGTTCAGCGGCGATACCAACGTGGGCCGCAAGCGCAACCACAACGAGGACAACTTCTACCTCCCGACCGAGGAGCGCCTGACCATCGTGGCCGACGGCATGGGAGGCCACGCCTCGGGCGAGGTCGCCAGCCAGATGGCGGTCGACACCGTGGTCGAGTACTTCAAGGCCACCCAGGAGGACGCCCCGCTGACCTGGCCGTTCAAGGTCGATCGCGGGTCGCACGCCGAGGTCAACCGCCTGGTGGTGGGCATCAAGCTGGCCAACCAGAAGATCGTCGAGCACTCGCAGAAGGACCCCAACTGCCGCGGCATGGGGACCACGCTGGTCGCGGTGTTCTTCATGGACGACAACGTCATCATCGGCCACGTCGGCGACTCGCGGGTGTACCGCCTGCGCGAAGGCAAGCTGACCCAGCTGACCGAGGACCACTCGCTGGTCAACGACTACATCAAGATGAAGCGCATGACCGACGAGGAGGCCGCGGCCTTCCCGCACAAGAACGTCATCGTGCGTGCGCTCGGCATGAAGGAGACCGTCCAGGTCGATGTCCTGGAGGAGAAGCCCAAGCTGGGTGACTGCTACCTGCTGTGCTCCGACGGCCTCAGCGGCATGGTATCGGACGATCAGATGACCCAGATCCTCGAGGCCGAGCCCGACCTTGACAAAGCCGCGCAGAAGTTGATTGATGCGGCCAACGCGAATGGAGGGATCGACAACATCACCGTCGTCCTGGGACGCGTCGAGCCGATATGACCCGGCGCCGGCTCCGGGGACTGACGGCCCTGTTGCCGCTGCTGGGGCTGCTGATGTTGCCCCTGCAGGCGTGTACCAAGCGGCCGAAGCGCTTCCCGATGGGGCCGCAGCAGGACGCGGCGGTAGCGATGGAGCCGCTGGAGATGCCGCTGTCGGGTCAGCCCATGTCGGCGGAGGAATTGCGCGCCGCGGAGGCGGCTTGCTCGCAGTGGGTCACCACCGTCTGCGAGTGCGCCAGGACACATCCCGGGCTGCAGTCGAAGTGCGGGCTCGTCTCGGGGCAGTCCGACGCGATTCGCCTCGCTGTCAGCGGCCTGGACGGGCCCGCAGACGGCGGCGCCGACCCTGAGGCGCTGTGGCAGAACATCCGCAAGATCGAGCGCGCGTGCGGGCGGGGCATCGCGGCGTTCAAGTGCGAGTGAACAAATAAAGGATACGGAACGGTAACTTGGACTTGCCCACCTCGAGCTTGGACTGCATTGACAGGAAGTCTGGTTCCGTGGATTGTAGCGGGCGCCTCACACACACAAGGAGCAATCGAATGCGTTTTCCGAAGATCATGCTGTTCGCGGTGCTGGCCCTCGCCCTGGCGGGCATGGGCTGCAAGAAGAAGAAGGACGAGAAGAAGCCCGACGCCCCCGCGGGTGACACCAAGCCGGGCGACACCAAGCCGACTGCTGGTGGCGACACCAAGCCGGCCGATCCGCCCCCCGCCACTGGCGGCGCCGGCAGCGATCTGGATCACCAGCTGTTCCAGGCCGCCGCGGCCTCGGGCGACGTCGCGATCATGACCGCAGTCAACAAGAAGGTCGGCATCGCGGACGAGAACGGCGTCCCGAACGACAAGATGGAGGCGTTCATGAACGGCCACACCGACTGGGCCATGAAGAACGCGCAGTGGATCATGGACAACGCCACCGACCCGGCGAAGGCCAAGGCGTGGCTGGACGCGAACAACAAGTAACATCGCGTTCACGTCGGGGCCACCGGGCCCTGGCTCACGACGGCGCGGTCGCCTCTGGCGGTCGCGCCGTTCGTGTTTCTGAGAGGCTCGTCGGGCGCAGCTCGGCGGGCCTCTTGTCGGTTTCGGGCTAGGATTGCTGGATGCGTCTGGTCGTGCTGGCGTGCGCCGTCGTGGTGGCTGCGGGGTGTGGCGGGGGCGGCGCCGGGCGTGGCGCAGCGCCGCCAACGGCGCGGGCGGTCGCGGATGACGGCTCGGCAGGGGCCGGCAGCCGCGAGGTCGCCCGGGGCGGCCGCCCGCTGGAGCAGCAGCATCGCCTGTATCACGCCGCGCTGGTCGCGGGCGCGCCCCTGGTGGTCAGCCAGATCGAGCTCGAGCTGGGGCTGGAGGGCGACGCCGCGGTGCGCTTCCGTGAGCGTCACGGCGTCTGGGTCGGCGCTCGCCAGGCCTGGATCGCGAAGCACCTGCCCAGCGCCGCCGAGGCGCGCGGCTATCTGGCGCGTGAGCTGCCCGACCAGCAGCTGCCCTGGCCGCGGGTGTTCAGCCCCGCCGAGGAGCAGGCCCACCGCGAGTTCCAGGCCGCCGTCGTCGTCGGCGACCCCGGCCTGATGTTGCAGGTGCTGATCGCGCACGGCCTGGCCCAGCCCTCGGGTGCGGTGACCCCGGCGCTGGAGCCCTTCGCACGCGTCCACGGCGACTGGATCATGGTCAACCTGGGCTGGGTACAGACCGCGCTGGGCGATCCGGGCCAGGCGCAGCGCTGGCTGATGATGAACAGCCGCGTGGGCGGACCGCCGCCGGGATGGTCGGGTCCGCCCCCGTAGCTCAGTCGCTGGCGACGTCGACGCGGGTGCGCGGGGTGACGATGGTGGAGATGGCGTCGCGGTCGACGGTGGCGTCGGGCCAGACCACGGCGCGCTCGACGCGCACCGGGCCGACGCGGGCGTTGCGACCGATGACGGCGTCGGGGCCGATGCGGGCGCCGGCTGCGATGTGCGCCCCGGGGCCGATGCGCACCGGCGGCGTGATGTCCGCCCCATTCAAGATGGCGCTGGGGTCGATCCCCGTGAGCGGTCCGGGCGGGTGGGCCAGCGTGACCAGGCCACGCAGGACGTTGAGGTTGCCTTCCAGGTAGCGCTCGGGCGTGGAGTGCTCGTGGAAGTAGCCCGGAGCGACGTAGGCGCCGAGCGGGGCGCCGGCCAGCAGCGCGGGGATGTAGCCCTGGCGCAGGATGCAGGCCTCGCCGTCGGGCAGGCGCGCCAGCAGGGCGGGCTCGATGATGTGCACGCCGGTGAACATGTGGTCGACGCCGGCGCTGGTGGTGGCGTCGGGCGCGCGATGGTCGAGGATGCCGACCACGCGACCGGCGTGGGTGTTGATGGCGCCCCAGCGGCGCGCGTCGGGATCGGGACGCACCACCAGTGTCGCCAGCGCACCCGAGTGATCGTGCTCGGCGATCACGGCGGACAGATCGAGGTCGAAGACGATCTTGCCGTTGACCACCACGAAGGGCTCATCGGGGGCGAGCAGGCCGCGCGCAAGGGCCTGCTTCATGCCGCCGCCGGTGCCCAGGATGGCGGGCGCCTCGCGCGAGTAGACGATGTGGACGCCGGCGTCGCGGCCGTCACCGAGCTCGCGCTCGATGAGGTCGCCGAGGTGGAACAGGTTGATGACGATGTCGGTGATGCCCGCGCCGGCCAGCAGCGCGACGGCGTAGCGGATGACCGGGATGTCGGCCACCGGGATCAGCGGTTTCGGACGCTCGTCGGTCAGCGTGCCGAGGCGGCTGCCCAGGCCAGCCGCCAGGATCATGCCTTTCATGCGGAGTCACCAGCCAGCGAACGGGACAGCACCACGAACGAGCGGTCGGGCACCGCGCCCGCCACCTTGCGATAGAACTCCTCGGGTCCGATCCACGCGATGATCGCATGATCGCGCCCGCGCGCCTGCGCCGCCAGCAGACACTCCAGCAGCAGCGCCTCGCCGATGCCGCGCCCGCGCTCGTCGGGCAGCGTGCCGGCGGGGCCGAACCAGCCGAGGCCAGCGTTGTTGCCGTCGATGGCGGCGAAACCGACCGCGGCGTCACCGCGGAAGGCCGCGAAGACGCCGCCGGGGCCACGGGTGGCCTTGGCGAGCTCGAAGGCCCACACCGGGGCAAACGCCTTCTCCGCCAGCGCCAGCACCGCCGCGAACTCGGTGCTCGTGCTCGTGCTCGCCAGCTTCACGATGCGCAGCCCCGCCGCCGCAACCCGCGCCCCCGCCGCATCGGCACGCGCCCGCGTCACCAGCGCATTGCCCCCCAGCGCCACCCGCAGATTCCGATTCTTCTCGACCACCGCATAGCCCCGCCGCAGCAGCCAGCCATGGTCATACCGATCATCCAGCCCCGGCGACACATAGTTCCCCGGGTGATCCAGCGTCCTCACCACCTGCGCGCCCGCCACCCGCGCCGCCGCCTCACACGCCGCCAGCAACGCCGCCCCCACGCCGCGCCCCCTCGCGGCCGGATCGACCGCCAGCAGCTTCAGCCACCGCCCCGCCCAGGCCGCCACCCCCAGCAACCTGCCGCCATCCCGCCGCGCCGCGAGCACACCACTCACCCGGCCCGGCGGATCGCCCCCGAACAGCTTCTCCTCCGCCACCACCTCGACGCCCACATCCAGCGGCAGCGCCCGCCCCAGCAGCCCCGCCGCCTCCAGCACACCCTCCCGCCCCAGGACCTCAATCCTCACCGTCACGCTGGCACCCGGCCCACCAGCAGGAACTCCACGTTGCCCGCCGGCCCCGTGATCGGCGACTCCACCACCCCTTCGACCACGAACCCCGCCGCGCGGGCGAACGCCGCCACCTTCTCGACCGCGCCGTCGCGCGCCGCCACGTCGCGCACCACGCCGCCCTTGCCGACGTCCGCGGGCCCGACCTCGAACTGCGGCTTGACCAGCGCGACCAGCCGCGCCCCCGGCGCCAGCACCGCCACCCGCGGCAGCACCAGCGTCAGCGAGATGAACGACACGTCGATCACCACCACGGTCGGTCGCTCCGGCAGCGCCTCCAGGTTGCGCACGTTGGTCTTGTCCATGACCACGACGCGCGGGTCCGACGCCAGCTTCCAGGCCAGCTGGCCCTGCCCGACGTCGATGGCGAACACCCGTCGCGCACCGCTGGTCAGCAGGACATCGGTGAACCCGCCGGTGGACGCGCCGATGTCGGCGCACACGGCATCCGAGATCTCGTGGGCCAGCCCGAACGCCTCCACGGCCTTGATCAGCTTGAGACCACCGCGCGAGGCCCAGGGATGATCGGGCTCGCGCAGGCGCAGCTCGGCGTCGTCCGCGACCTGCTGGCCGGCCTTGTCGACCACGCGCTCGCCGATCAGCACCTTGCCCGCAAGCACCAGCGCCTGGGCCCGCTCGCGTGACGGCGCCAGGCCGCGTTCGACCAGCAGCTGGTCCAGCCGTCGCTTGTTTTTTCGCGGGCTTGACACCGTCACCCCGACCCGGATAAGACCACAGCCATGGAGAACTTCCTCCTCATCATCACCAAGCCCGACAACGTCCCGATCATCGGGATGCTCTTCATCGTCGTCTTCTTCATCGGCTGGGGTGTCAAGGAAGCTCGCCGCAACGACAAGCTGATCGAGCAGGGCAAGCGCGACCAGATCTTGAAGGACATGCAGCGGTAGCTAGAAGCCGCGGTAGCCTTCGATCTCGTCCAGCTTCTTCGGCAAGTACTGTTCGATCAGCCCACGCAGCTTGGCGCCGTCGATCAGCTCCAGATCCGCCTCCAGCGTGGTCAGCCCGCGGCGGTCGATCGGGTATGGCGTGATGAGCAGCCCGCGCGACGCGTTCTCCGACATCACCGCGTCCTGCAGCCGCAAGATGCGCGACTGATCGATGACGTCGCCGGGCGCGGCGTGGATGGCGTGCACGATGAAGCGGGCCTGGCGCAGCGGCTCGGTCGACTTGCAGATGATGTCGATCTCATCCCTGGACGCGTGCTCCATGGCGACGTGAAAGCCCAGCGACTCCAGCAGATCCAGCACCAGGTGGCGGAACTTCTCGTACGGGATGCGGGGGTACAGCTCGGCGCCCTCGGCGCGGTCGAGGCGGTCCTGCTCGGCCAGGCGCACGCTGGCGGCGTTCGGGGAGAAGCGTGCGATGAGCAGGATCAGCACCCCTCCGAAGAACAGGCCACCGAACATGACGAAGAAGATCATGCGTAGGAGATAAGCCGTGGAGGCCCCCCGGTCAAACGGTATAGTCGCCGCATGCCGAAGCGGCTGATCGCCGAGATCGACGACCTGGCGGTGAAGATCCACAGCGACAGCGGCCCCAGCCGCGAACTCGCCGCCGGAGGCGCCCGGGTCACCCAGGTCCTCTTCACCGAAGGCCTCGCCGCCCGCGGCGCGCGCGAGCTCGAGCTGGTCGGCGTGCAGGCCGCCGCCACCCGCCCCGCGCTGGAGATGCTGGCCAGCATCGCGCGCTTCCTGACCGAGGGCATGACCCTGGCCGCCGGTGAGACCCTGAACCTGGGCATCACCACGGTGACCGCCGTCGAGGGCTCGGCCGAGCGCCTGCGCATCGTCGACCACGACTGGCCGGGCTCCAACCGCCCGGTCGCCGAGTCAGCGGTGCGCCTGCAGGCCCTGGTGTGCGAGGACCTCGGCTTCGCCGCCCTGCGCGAGCGCGCCCCCGACGAGGCCCGCACCTACTTCGAGGCCGCCGCCGAGCTGGACCCGAAGTCGGTGACCGCCCTGATGGGCGTCGCCTTCAGCTGGCGCGACGAGGGCAACCCCGCCAAGGGCGAGGAGATCTTCACCGAGGCGCTGGCCCTGGCCGAGGCCACCGAGCTCGACCCCATGCGCATCTCGCTGATCCACTTCGAGCGCGCCCGTTGCGCCCGCGAGCAGGGCGGCGGCGCCCACGCCGCCCGCGCCCTGGAGGGCTTCGCCGCCGCACGCAAGCTCGACGCCGAAAATCCCGAGATCGCCTACGAGCACGCGCACGCCCTCTTCGTCGCCGGCGACGACAAGGCCGCCCAGGCCGCCCTCGCCGCCGTGAAGGCCAAGATTCCCAGCATCGACGCCGTCGCCCTCGAGGACGGCGCGCGCATCGCCAGCCACCCCCCCGACCTGCACACCATCCCCGGCCACCCCGACGCCAACTGACGTTTCCGCTGAAACGTCGGCCCTTGACACCCCCCCGGCCGCTTGCTATCCCTCTGCAACCCCGGGGGTGTAGCTCAGCTGGGAGAGCGCTAGAATCGCACTCTAGAGGCCTGGGGTTCGATCCCCCACACCTCCACCGGAAGCATGAAGGGCTCCGCACAGTTGCGGGGCCCTTCGTACTTTCGGGTGGGCTCCGAAATCACGCCTGCGGTTGGGTCGCGAACAGCGCTGCGGCGTTCTTGTTGTCTGTTTTCGCGCCGTTTCGCTGCAGGTTACCGGAGCGGGAGGCCTTGCAGGGAAGTAGCATGCGGCTGTTGGATGGCAGAGCTCAACAAAAGCGCACCTTGCCCGCAACGCATGCTCGGCGCCGTCGATGAGCTGGGCATGAGCGATGAGTCAGCCGATCGATGCGGGCCTTCCTGGCGGCTCCGCCGCAGCTGGATCCAGCGCGGGTGCAGCTATGGCTCGTGAATGGCGGGGCACGGACGGCGACCATGGAGCGGTCAGGGACCGCGCTTCGTCCGGTAGTGCCATTGGCAAGCGCACGCGGGTCGACGGGCAGGCCGGGGCGCCGTCGAGCGGGACGTTGCAGCTCAAGGGCGGTCCCATCTGTCTGCCCGATGGGCTTTTCGCTCGGACCGACGACGACCTGGGGCGTGACGTCGAGTCGAGCTTCGGTGCTCCGCTCCAGCGCAAAGAGACCGGCGCGCAACAGGGGTCGGTTGAAACCAATCCGCACAAAGTGGCCGCGGTTGGAGTGAGCGGCCCGGCGTCGCCGTACCCCCACGGGGGAGCGATCGGCGCCTCCTTCGGACAGGGCATCACCGCTCAGGCGCACTTCGGGCCCGAACCGAAAGCCGCATGCGACGCGCTCGGCGCCGAAGCGTTCACGATTGGGAACCACGTCGCGTTCGCCTCGGATAGCCCGAGCGTCGAGCTCGCCGGCCACGAGGCCGCGCACACGCTCCAGCAGGCCCAAGGCGTCCAGCTCAAGGGCGGCGTCGGCCAGGTCGGCGACGCCTACGAGCGGGCGGCCGATCAAGCAGGGAGTCTGGCAGCACGCGGCCAATCGGCTGCGCGCCTCTTTGCGGGTTCGGCCACGTCCACGTCAAGCGCGTTGCAGCTCAGGGCGACGGAGTCCCGCGCGAACGGGGAACCCTCCGACGGGGGACTTCCGGGAGGTTTGGCAGACGGGCCTCTGCGCGCTTTCCTGGCTACGACCTGGACAAAGAAGAACCATCAGCCGAGTACCGGCATCGGCCTTTTCGATGCCTGGTACGATCCACGCGCTGGTGTGTTGAAGCTCACTGTCAGGCTTCATCTCCAATTTGAAGCGGATGAGAAGGACAGGAAGGCAGGCAAAACTCACGCTTGGACCCCTGCCGAACGAGTGGCATGGACACAGACCGCACTCACCGAGATGCGCACTACGTGGAGTGAGAGATTCATCATGCACTGCGCACATCCCGGATTCGATCAGGTGCCGCCCGTCCGAGTATTCGTGGATGTTCACGAGGCGCCCGCGAAGGAAGCGCACTTCTCGGCAATCGTCCTCAAGAAGCCTTCGGGTGCCCAGGACCATGTTGAGAGGTCGGAGGGCCGCACACAACAAATCGGGGCACTGTTGACAGAACAGGATGAGGCGGCAGCGATCCCAGATATTTCGCCGCGCGATGTTGGGTACAAAAGCGAAGCAGTCGCCTGGCTCAAGCAGGCGAGGGTCGTCTTCCCTGCGGGAAGTCACGAGATCGACCCGCTAGCACGAGCAATCTTGAACAGCTGCGCTTTCACACTCAAACGCCCCGAGGTGGGTGTGTGGGACCTCGGTCTCTACGGATGGTCCGCCACAGATCCGCTGGAACAGGACCCCGTCGCTCTGGCTCAGAAGCGAGCAGCGGTCGTTCGCGACGCTCTTGAATCACAGCAGGTCCCGGGGAAGGTGTCGGTCGACGGTGCCAGTCAAACCGCGAGCGCTCACTATTCGAGCCGGGCAGTAACCCTGTCGCCGCGGTCAGCGCACGTCACTGCGGTCAAAGTCGAACACGAATTTGGGCACATGCTGGGACTTGGCGACGAATACCAAGACGAGGCCCATGGGCGACCCGCCGGAGCAAGAACAGAGCACACGGGGCTTGTGGAACGATTCTTACCCGGCACGCCAACGGTTCGAGCGCAAGACAACGACAACATCATGTCTGCCGGGAGCCTCATGAAACCACAGCACTATGTAACCATCATCGAAGCGCTCGCCTCGATGACCGGCATACCCGAGTGGACTCTGACGCCTGTTCCGCGACCTGGTAGTGGTCCCAAGAGCGCGCCGTGAGATGGCTGGTCGCGGCCGCGATTGTCGCGCACTTGAGCTCGACGTCGACAGGGTGTGACCGCCGGCCACGGCAGCCTTCTTCGGCAGACCCGCGCCCAGATGTTGTGGTGGACGCCCCCGACGCCGAAACGCGGGTCCTTGAGGATCCGGATGGCTGTCACGCAGCTGCCTTTCCCGTCGCCCCTCCCCCCAGCGGCCCGCCCGGACTGCTCGTGCAGATCGTCATTGCTGGTGGCCTGGAAGACACCATCGTGACCCGCGTCTTTCCCGACGGGAGACGACAGCGGGCGACGCTACCGCGAGCCGAATGGCTCGATGTCATCGCCAAGGCGACGCTGCCGGGCCGGACGGAAGATCTGCCGACTCTTGATCCTGAGCGCCTGCGCCGGGTCGAAGAGCTCGCGCGAGTGCTGATGACTGGCGAGACTCTTCGCTACCGTGCCTCCTCTCCTGGTGCTCTGGACGATGGCAGTATCTGGATTACCGCTTTTCCCGGAAAGTCCGTGACCATTGGGCTCGATGGGTCTTGCATGTACCGAAATGGGAAGAGTGTGCCGAGTACTGCACAGAGGCTAGTCGATGCCGCCGCCGGCCTCGACTGAGCGTGCGAAGTCGGAACTGAGATGACATCGATTCCACGTCGACAGCCACGTGAGGGGAGCGACCTCGCCCCTGGGCCGGCGTCCGGAGCTGTGGTTCCCACCTCAACAAGTGAAGATCGTTGGCGTCTTGCCGCGGTGGGAACCACGAGTTGCTCGCAAACGGCCTATTTCATGCGGTTTTTCAGGTCGCACTCTAGAGGCCTGGGGTTCGATCCCCCACACCTCCACCGGAAGTAGCCTTATTTCGTAGCGGTTTTTCGTTGGTCCACTCGAGGAGAGGCGCGGCGCGGCCGGTTTTTTCCCCGCGTTTTTCCCCGCCTCCTCCTCGAGGGTGGACCATCCAGCACCGCAAGTGTGCGGCGCTGGGTGGTTGACGCCACGACCTTCGGATCGGCGTACGACAGCAGGGTCGCCCGTGGCGACTCGTGCCCCAAGGCGAAGGCGACGACGCTGGGGGTGACGCCGGCTTCGATTGCCAGGGTCGAGTGCAGGCCCCGCATCGCATGCGCGCAGACCTTGGGCACGTTGGCGAGCACGCAGATCCGCTTCACCCAGTTGCGGACCCAGCCGCCCAGGTGTGGAAAGAGCGGCTCCAGCGGTTGGTGACGTTTCGCGAGATGCACCAGGTGGCGCCGCAGGATGCTGGGGATGTCGAGCACCCGCTTGCCCGACCTCGTCTTGCTGACAGGGATCCACAGCAGCCGTCCGCCGTTGTCGACGTCGCGCGCCACGCAGTGGACGATCTCGCTGCAACGCATGCCCATCAGCAGCGCCATCATGGCCGCCACGGAGCCGAGTTCACCCGAGTGCGCGAGTTCGCGCGCCACGCGCAGCCATGCCCGCGCTTCGTCGACCCGGAGCTGGGGTTTGCCGTGCTGGCGCTTGCCCACTGGGCGGACTCGCTCCAAGGGGTTCAGGGCGAGGTAGCGATGACGCATGCACCAGGACATGAAGGTCTTGGCCTCGCTGAGCGCGTTGCGATGCGTGTCGACCGCGGTCCTGGCCACCTGATCGTCGTACAGTCGCTGGCAGGTCCCACGTGCGAGTCGGCGCAGCCGCTGGCAGAGCTCGGCGCCGAAGAAGGATCGCAACCTGAACAGGGACGTCGCGATGGAGACGGGCTTGTTGCCCTTGTAGAGCTGCCCGCCCTCACAGCGGCCTGGGTCACTTGCCACGAGAAGCTCCTTCGCGAGCACCTGCTCGACGACTCGATGGCGGATGGCATCCATGCTGCCCGGCGGATCGCGAGCCAGGGCTCGAGTGTCCAGCTGGAGGTCGCGGCCAATCTCCTGTTGAAGACGTTCACGGCACGCAGCACACCGCTTCCGTCTGGTGGCGGCGCTTCCGTCGTGGACCTGGTTGGGCAGACGCTCGGCCTCGGGCTGAAGGCCCTTGGGTCGATCTTCGGCTTCGGGGGATCCGGAGGCGGCGCGCCGCCACCCAACCTGCTCAGGGCGCTGCGTATCCCCAACACGCACGCCGCCGTGCGGGGCTTCCTGGTCGCGCAAGCGGAGCACCCCACGGTGGAAGGACTCGCAGTCGCCGGCGCGCTCGTTGCCCGGCACTACGTCGACGAAACCGCGCCCGAATCTGTCACGAGCGCCCTGGCGTATCTGGCGTCCGTCCTGGCCTCGGCCGGCCTCCGCAGTGTCCCCGGGGAGAACGCCGAGGCCGACGCCCTGGCAGCCGGTGCAGGGGAACGCGAGGAGCAGGAGCTGGCCGCACATGCGGAGGCCCGCGCTGCGTTCGCCCGTCTGGTCTGCCATCTGGAAGACAACCTCCTGCACTACATGAGGGCGATCTGGCGTGCCGAGGATCCGGCGCGGCGATGGACGCGTTTCGGCAGTCAGACGCTCGGCGGCGAGGCGTTCTGGGAGCTGGTCGAGAACCGCCTCCTCGGCTTCCACTTGAACGCGTCCGTCTTCCCGGTTCGGCTCGGGGCCGAGCTCGAGGCCAGGCTCAACCAGCTGGTCGCTGTCGACGAGCTCGCCGCTCTCCCTGATGTCCCTGCGCCCGCTGGGCTCGCGACCTACAAGGGCGGCATCCAAGCCTGGGCGAAGCGGTCCCGGAGCAAGCTGACCGCAGGCCTCGCCACTCACATCGAGGCACAGATCCCGGCCGCTCAGGAGCTACTTTCGCGAGCAGTCGAGCGAGCGCTTGCCAACCACGCCGGCGGAGAGCCGTTCGCGGTGGCGAAGGACGTCCTGGCGAAAGCCCAGGGTCAACTGGAGCATCTGCGTCCGAAGCTGACCGCTGGGCAGCAGGCCAGCGCCTCCGCGGTCGACGCCGCGCTCGGCGCCGCGGAGCGAACGACGATCGCCGAGCCCGCCCTGCGAGCACACCTCTCGGAGCTCGTGTTCGCTGCGCGGGCCCTCAGCCGCGGCCTTGCTCCGGTCGAAGATCTCTACGTGACCCTGCCGAGCGGCGGAGCCCACGTCGAGCCGCTGCGCGGCCAGTGTTCAGGGTGTGGCCCGCTTGAAGAGCGCGAAGCCGAGGCGCAAGCGGGACTGATCGAGAGCCGCCGACGCGCTGCCGATGCAGATGCGGATCGCCGGCGCCGACGTGTCGACAGCGGCGACCTCGCCCCCGAGCCGGATGCGGCTGCGTTGCGGGTCGAGATCGAGAAGCCCGAGCCGTAGGACGTCATGCGTGTCAACTTTGCGTTCGTGCTGCTCACGGAGAGCCCCAACGACAAGCTCGACGAGACCATCGCGTTCGTCGAGTGGAAGCACCGCGACGAGATCGCCAACCGGGGCGCGACCAAGGTGACGAGCATCCTGGCGGCACAGGTGTTGATGGCGAAGGGTCTCGCCGCAGCCGGCGGGGCGGGCGTTGGCGCCATGACCGGAGACGTCTGGGTCTACGCGCATGGCGTCGAAGTTGGGCTCATCGCGAAGTTGAAGGATTCGGAATCCACATCCGTGATCGATCCCCAGCGGGTCCAAGCCTTCCTGAAGGACCATCCCTTCCCCGGCGTGCAAGCCAACCTCAAGAAGGCCGCCGACAAGGATTCGCGTCTGCACCTGATGGCTGCAACCTCGGCAAGCAGCCCGCGACGCTCTCATCCCTCAAGCTGATCTTCCTCGACACTGCCTCGGCGGCCTGCGGGCCCAAGCTCTATTTCAACATCACCTTCAATGGTCGGAACCTTGGCGGCGAGATCATCAAGGGCTGCAAGGCAACCCAGGTTTCCCTCAAGGAGTCTCCGACCCGAAGCCTGCTAGCGGCCAAGATCGAGGAGTGGACGACACTGGTCGAGAAGTCTGGCTGCGCGAAGACGAAGAAGCTGAGCACCGACAAGATTCGAGCACACGTGACGAAGTTCGTCTTGAGGTTCTACGAGGACTTTCTCCTCGAGGTTCATGCGGACCTTCGCGCCGGATGGCAGGTGCCCTCCCGCTTACTTGCGAGCAACGTGTCGCGAGCCGACATCCTGGAAGGTATGTGGGAGATCTTCGAGCAGACGGGGAGAGTCCCCTACCCTTACCTGAGCGACTGGTTGCGGGAGTCAGCGAGCAAGCCACCGACCAGCCGAGCAGCGGCCAAGGAGTGGCGAGATCCTCCCGGTAAGAAGGTGGTCCGGCCGGAAGACTCCGACTGGCGGAGGCAGTGGGTGGGGGCGGGCGGAACGGGAGGTGGGTGTTGAAGTTGCGGGTGTGCGCGGTGCTCGTGATTGTTTTTTTTCAAGCGTCCTGTGGGCATCCATCGTCGCGCACTGCAGGAGCGTCGGGCGGCTGGTGTCTGGGTTCGCTTGTCGCTAGCCACGGTAGAGGCGTCAGCCTGATTGCCGGGAATGGCGCATGGGCGACGGTTCGGGCGGGAGCGTCCCTTCGCGTGGTCGGATTTCGCGATCCGGCACGGTACGAGTTCAACGGTGGGTACTGGACCGTCCCTGGGCGGGACTGGATCGATCTGGAGGCCGGGACGACGCTGCGCTTGGTGGGGCGGACCGAGGAACAGCTGCTGTACGTTGCTCGCGAACTCCCCGGCCCGGTCGGCACCACGATTCTTCCGGGCGCCATGCTGCGGCCCGTCCGATTCACGCGCGACGGGGCGGTGGTCGAGCTGCCGCTGGCATTTGGCAGCAAGAACATCCGGCCCCAAGTGCGGTTAGCGTGTCGGGACCTCAGGATAGAGCCAACGACCAAGGCCGAGGCTGCGAGTTGGAGCAAGGGCCGAGACCTGGCATTCGATGCGAGCAAGGGGGTGAAGATGGAGTCGGGCGGGGAGCTGGCGAGGTTCATTGATGATGAGGATGAGACTGAGGCTGAGGCTCACGGACCGTTCGCACGAACGCTCGGGGACCCGTCCGCCCAGCAGGTCGCGATCGAGGTCGTCCACCGCGGCGTTCGCTTTCGCGCACATGTGGACCAGTCGCACGTGGGAGGGCTGATCGGGCACGAGTTCACCGACGACCCGGACGAGCCCAGCGGCTGCGAGCGCGTGTTGCGACGCGGCTCCACCATCTACACCCAGCCGGCCGTCGCGGGTCAGCTGCCAGTCATCAAGCAGTGGCCAGTCGTCACCGTGCGGCAGGACGCCAAGGCGCTGGTGAGTGACTGGCTGGCGCCCTGGGTCGTGGTTCGGTTGCTGATTCCTGATCCCGACATCCTGCTCCTGCGCGGCTACGTGAGAGCCCGAGACCTCGTGCCAGGGAGCTGTGGTTCCCACCTCAACAAGTGAAGATCGTTGGCGTCTTGCCGCGATGGGAACCACGAGTTGTTCGCAAACGGCCTATTTCATGCTGTTTTCCAGGAATCGCACTCTAGAGGCCTGGGGTTCGATCCCCCACACCTCCACCGGAAGCATGAACGAGGGCCCCGCAGATGATGCGGGGCCCTTCGTGTTTCCACGATGGACACTGCACCTCGGCGAGGTGTCAGGGCACTGCGCGCAAGGGGAGGACCATTCGGCGCGTCTTGCCTCCGAGCGAGCGGAAGTCCTGCTTCAGGTACCACTTCACCAGAGCGTCAGTCTTCGGATCGACCGCCAGGAAGGCGCCACCAACGACGGCAGCCTCGGCTTTCGCAATCTGGGCGGCTCGCATGACGAGGGCTTCGCCGATCCCGCGGCGCTGGATCGACCTGTCGACACCCAGGCGCCCGAGGAGGAAGCCGCCGATCTGCGGGTAGGGCACGCCACCCACGGCCAGTCGCTCGAGCAGTGAAGCGTCGACGCGGACAGCGATGGGCGAGAGGGTGAAGTAGCCCAGGACCTGCTGCGCGTCACCGGCCGTCACGTACACCTGACTCAGGCCGAGTCCCTGTTCGCCGGCTGCCCGGCGTTGGAGGAACTCGTCGATCTCCGGGTCGCCGCTCTCGAAGGCCTGCACTTGGTGTGCGGGCTCGAGGGTGACGACAGGAGAGAGGACCATCAGCGCGCGGCGCGCGGCACGAGGGGACCGAACAGCACATCGGCGCTGGCCGCCGCCGCGCGTGCGCGCTCCGACGGCTCGACCGGCGCAGTGAGGATCTTCATGAGCGCCACCTGCTCATCCACCGACAGCGTCCACTCGATGGATGCTGCGAGATCGCGAGTAACACGCTCTGCGAGGGCGAGCGTGATGTACTCGGTCACACTCTGCCCAAGCTGAACCGACACTCGTGTGAGGTGTTCCTTCAGCAGCCCTGGCAGGCGAAACTCCTGCCGGTCGTCGGCTGGAAGGGACTGGTAGATGCTGCGCGGTGGTGGTGACATGGCTCCGAACCTCTACCGTACAGTGTACGGACATACAGGGCTTGGTCCAGCAGATTGGTGGTTCCCACCTCAACAAGTCAGAATCGTTGGCGTCTTGCCACGATGGGAACCACGAGTTGTTCGAAAACAGCCTGATTTGTGCTGTTCTACCG
>Ga0154020_10000930_pt1 | contig 36121 bp, 16 predicted proteins | sample Klosneuvirus_201_FD_109709 | JGI IMG/M metagenome (GOLD analysis project Ga0154020, IMG submission 109709) | Active sludge microbial communities from wastewater, Klosterneuburg, Austria - Klosneuvirus_20160825_MG | ecosystem: Engineered > WWTP > Aerobic digester > Activated sludge | place...
CACCAATCTCTGGATAGCGTTGCATGAGGTGCTTCACCAGGCTCTCATTTAGGCGCTCCCAAAACTCTCCCCGTCCGTCCGTCCGATCTGACTCCCCCCACAGGAAGCTCTTGGTCTCAGCCGCGAGCTCCTGCGGTGAGACCACGCCATAGGTTTGCCGCAAGCCTAGCTTAAGCGAGACTGGGTTATCGACGGTCTGAAACTTGTAAATAAAGCGGGGTATGCGGACCTCGAGCTCCGGATCCTCGCCTCTTCCAACCCGCACCGTCAGCGGCGATGCCGCCCGGCTAACTTCCAGGCGTTTGGAACCCGGCAACAGGTTCAACAGGGTCGTCGCCGCCGATGAGAGGGCTCCTTGATGACGTGCCACTCCCCCGTGGTACAGGTCGTGGAGCGCATGCCGAACCTGTACTGCTGCACCAGGAATCGTCTCCGAAGTTTGGGTTGCCTCAGTGGCCTGACGACGAGGAGCGTTGGCGAATCGGCTCAGCGGTAGTCGCTTCATGGTGCTTGAGTCTGTGAGCGTTGCCCATGATCGACAATTACGGACCAATTACCGGCGCTCGGCCGGCCGGTGGGGGTAGTGCGACTATTCCCCGTCCCTGAAGCCGAGGCGCCCGTTTTGACCGTGGGCGTTGGTTGGATCGAAGCCGTCGTCCATCGCCGCGTGCGCTTTGTTCCAATAGAAGTGGATCGAGAGTTGAACTCCTCTGGCGTCCGAGGAGGCACCAAGCGCGTGTGCATGATTCGCTCGCGAGGGGTCCGCCGAGAGACGACTGGCGTGCCCTCTCCCCCGTCGGTTCAAGCTCGTGAGCTTCACCGGTACGGGATCCCTAGACGCCCAGTCGAGCGGTATCCGATAGAAGTACTCATCGATGACCCCTTGCTTGATGAAGGTCATGCCGTTGGCGCCGTGACCATGGGGCGAGGTCATTTGCCCGGGCGCCCACGCGAAGGCTTGAATCTCGAATGAGTCGGCTGGTCCCTGCCCCTCGTGACGATACAAAACGAAGTTTCTGAAGCGATCCGAGTCCGGGACGTAGGGCGCAGCGTCGATGACCTGAGCACTGGTCAGCAGGTCGAAGCGCCGCAGCAGCGAGAGCACGTCCTCGGGCAACTTCTCGGGCGGAACGCCGCGCGCCCTGGCGCTTTCGATGAGGCCGTCAATCAGGGTCCCAAGGCGCTCCTGGTTGGCCTCGTGGATTGGGGCGGTGGAGGCCCGGTAGGCTTCAATGTCCTCGGGCAATGGCTGGGCCTGTCCCACCCCGGCGAGATGTGCTTGGGTGTTGAGCGCATCCGGTGAAGCGTGATCGACGCCGGCGAGAGGACGGCTGTGGTGGTAGAGGCCTTCGCCCGCCTGTGGTGCATCGGCGGTCTGGCAGAAGAGCCCCAGTTCCTCTGCCGACCTACCCCTGATCCCAAGGACGTTCCCAGGCTTCGCTTTCCCACCGACCTCGGCCGCCGGCCGCGTGTTCTGCGCCTCCTTTGAGCCCGCAACCTTGGCGCTGGCGCTCTGGGAAACGCGCAACGCCGGGGTCCGCACGGGCGGAACCCTATCCGTCGGAGTGGACTCGAGCGCGCCCGAAGGAGTCACGAGGTTGGCCGGACCAAGGAGTCGCATGCCCCGATGGTGTCGACGGCAGCCTCACTGGTCCATTACAGGGTGCTTAAAGAACAGGGAGTCGCCAGTAGTCCCGGCTCGCGCTCAGTCCTGCTTGCTTGAGGCCTGGGCGTTCATGAACGGACACAGGCCGGTCAGCGCCTTGACCACTCCAGCGGACCCGTTGGGCTGGCCGGTGGCGGCAGCAATACCGAGCGCGGCCCCCGACGTTTCGGCGGCCTTGGAAGCGATCTCGGCCAAGCTACCGTTGCCATGCATTTCGAGCAGCGCGTCGATGCGGGCCTGAAACGCCGGCGGCAGCGTGTGCTCGATATACAGGCTGCTCAGGTACGAGAGAGGGACGTACTTCTTGCCCTCGGTCGACTCCTGCCCAAACACGTCCAGGAGGGGCTTGAACTCCCCTCTAGCGATCGCCTCATCGATCTTGGCTCCGACTGGGTTGCTCTTCATGCGGGCCATGTTGGCCTCTATCAGACCATCGATGGCCGCTTGATCGAAGCCCTTCTCGCTGGGACCGCCCGCCTTGGGGCTGAAGTCCCCTGCGAATGACGTGAGACGCTCAAACTCCTCGATCGCCGGTCGCCCATCGGCGCGCTTGTCGAGCACCCCGGTGTCTCGGGGGAACGGCTTGTCGATCAGGCTGCCGCGGAGGGCTGTCAGGTCGACTCGCTGCGTGATGAGGTTGGTCAGCACATTCCTCACCGCGTCCAAGGCACTGCTGCGGGTGGCGTTGCCGCCGATGAGCGCGATCAAAGCACCGAGGTTGCCTACCTTCGGGTCCGCCGCCAGGGCTGCAAACGCTCGCTTGATCGAGTCTGCCGATACTTGGCTCAGGTCGGGTCCGAGCGCTCCGCTGGCCGCCACCGAACGTACGACTGGGCACGGGATCTGGAGGAGTTGCGATTCGCTGGGGCGGGCGGTCTGCTGGGCTGAACGGATATGGATTTGAGTCATGAGTTGCCACCTTGCTCTGCGTCGACTCGCATCGATCGCAGGCTCTCTAAGAAAGTTTCTCGTTGTTCCGCGGAGATTGAGGCCGAGGAGGTGATGGTCAGCGTCGTGGCGACGTCGCCATCGACGCGAAGGGCTTGAGTCTGAATCAAGAGGTAAGGCGTGGCGCGGACCTCGTACACGAGGAGCAGGCCGTCCTTCCCGTCCGCGAAGCTCAGCGGTTTGGTGCTCACTACCCGATAGCTTCCCACCACGTTCGAGACATCCTGGACGCACAAGGCGGCCACAGCTTCAAGACTCGTTCCCCGCGCGACACGTCGACGCTGGAGGACCAGGCTGGGCCGAATCGGATCGACGGACTTGAGGGCCCGGGCATCACGTTGGGGGGCGCGCCTCGAGACCAGCGTCAGTATGGCGTCGCTGGGCTCGGAGTCGAACGGGGGCCGAAACAGGACGCCTGGGATGGACTGGTGCATGGCCTTGGCTCCGGCGAACACGCCAGCTGTAGGACCTTATCGGTGTGGCCTGTGCTCGATGCCTTACCGGAGGCTTGCCACTTGCCGCGCCGACTTGCTGTTCACGAGCCACTCGGGCCCCCAACGGAGTGCGCTTCTTGCACTACGGCCCTCAGGTCATCCCGCGTGAAGAATCCGTCCCCGTCGCCATCGAGCACATCGACGCCGATGCGCGCCGCGACTTCGGCGACACGCGCCGCCATTGCACTCGCCAGCTGATTCTGGGCCTCCTTGGTGTACTCCTCGCGCAAGTACTTCGTCAGCTGTGCGATCGTGGCCTGGGTGCTCCCCACCCCGGCGATAGCGTCGAAGGTTGCGTCGACGCGGCTTGCTTCAAGCACACCATTCGGTCCCCGCAGACTCTTGGGGAGAATCTCTGGGGAACGTCGGACAAGCTCGGCGTATGTCACTCGTTGATCCCCGTTCTCGTCGAGCTTCTCTAGGAACACCCGCGCTCCGTTCTTGATGATCTGGGGTCCCAAGAAGCCTGAGCCAAGCCCGAGGTCCGCGAAGTATCCTTCGACGTCACGGCGATCCACGGCGTTCTGACTGCGAGCATCGATCCGGTCAAATACCGCCCGCAGTCGGGACTGCGAGGCCGTGATTGGACCGGGCTTCCTGCCGCCGAGGATCCGCTTCGCGCTGCGCGCCGAGGGAAGCATGGAACCGTCAGCCAGCGTGGGTAGTGAGGCCAAGGCTCGCTCCCGCATAGTGGCCTCGCTACTATGGTCGGTGGGCAGCGCCTCGACCTGCTTGATCAAGCTCTTTCGGGCCTCCAAGTCCCGCGGATCCAGGCTCTTCGCCGGTCGCATCAGCGCGGCGAGGTCCTCCTTGCGGTCCATCAAAAGTGGATACAGGTCGGCCTTCCCACGAATCGCCCTCTGAACGGCCGCCACGGCGTCATTGCATACGCCGAGGATGCCATACCCGTTCAGCCACATGTCCTCGAGCTTCGCGTGGGTATTCGTCGCCGCCCCAAAGACACCGGCCAGGTGGATGACCTTTGGAATTTCGGCGCCTTGGAAGCGATCGACCTCGACGCTCCCAGACCAGTCCGGCTCGGCATACAGATCCGAAGGATAGAAGTGAGTTCCACGAAGGCCCGTGTACCAGACGATGTCGGCGTCGACGCGCGGGCCTTTCGTCTGGGGGTTGCTCTTGATCTTGAGCACTAGGTTGGAGTGAAGCGCCGGCACGATCGCCTCCTGCCCGAGCGCGTCCGTAACACCCGTCCGCACCAGGATGGGGGTTGGGATCTCGTTGGTCTTGCCGTTGCCGTCCAAGTAGGCGAGGCCGGTGGCGTGCGCCGCGTGGCCCTCAATCTTGGCCTCGATCTCGTACCCCGCTGCCTGCAGCGCCTCGACGTACTCATCCAGCCTTCGGTAACCAACTCCTCCAAAGCGCGCCTCGAACTGCTCCTCTGCCGGGAGCTCTGGGTTCTTCGCCAGCCGGTCGAAGGTCTCAGCGAAGATCATGTTGAATCGGCGCTGCTCTTCGGCCACCGAGCTGGGTCCATACCCGACGAAGAGCCCGGGCAGGAGCTCGCTGCGTCCGGGCTCTCGCACGGGGATCTTGGACTTTCGAATGGTCTCTAGCTCGAAGGACTTCCCCAGGTTGTCGTCGATGACGGCGTCGAGTCGGTACACCCCGTTGGACATGTCGAGGGCTTTTGGCCCGGCTCCGGCCTCGGCCGGATATTGAGGGAGTACGCCCTTGGAGTGCAGCGAATTTGCCATGTGGAAGGCGGCGCTCATCTCGGAGGGGCGCAGCGCTCCCAGCGTGTCGAAGCTCTTGAACCCGTGTGCCACCAAGCGAGCCCCGGCCGCGACACCGCGCTCCTTTAGGGTCTGCTCCGTGTTTGTGAGCACCTGCCTTGCCCGCACCGAGACCGCGAACGGATCGACCTCGATAGGATGGGGCAGTGAAGCCAAGACTCGCTCGCGGGTCGTCGACCCTACACTAAAGTCGTGCGGCATACTGCGCACTGCCTTCGCGAGCGTCTTCCAAGCCTCCCGCGCAGCTGGATCGCCCGGCTGCTTCTCCAATTCATCGAGGACCGCCCCGATTTTCTGGGCGTCTTGGAGCAGCGGAAACAACGTTGTAGTCCCGTCCAGCGCTTGCTGGATGGCGGCCACCGAGTCCTGACACACGCCGAGGACACCGTAGGCACCGCCGACGATCTTGTCCTTCTCTACAGCCCGATTGAGGGCCTGCCCGTAGCGAGCGGCGTAGTCGACGGCGCGGATGGCGTCGCCTCCCTGGCGGGCCGCCGAGACCTTGTGCCCCTGCCAGGGGCGACGCTCCACCAGACCGTTGGGATAGAACGCGGCGGCCGCGCCCGTACCCAGAAACCAGGTCACCTCGGCCTGGATGGGCGGCCCCTTCACGTTCGGGCCGGGGGTGATTTCGAACGCCCACTCGGCGTGGACGGCGGGGACGACGACCTCTTTCCCGGAGTCGTCTTGAATACCCGTCGAGAGCATGATCGGCGTGGGGACGTCCGACAACTGACCGTCGGCCCCTCGCGCCAACAAGGGGATGAAGTTGGCGACTCGCTCCTGCATTCGAGCGGTGATGATGTGACCATTTTGGCGGAGTGCCTCGAGCAGAGGGCGGACCGAGGTGTACTGCTGCCCCGAATACTGGATTGGGACCGGCGGGCTTCGGCCGGCGTCATTGTCCGCTAGCGTGTTGAGCGCTGCAGCGAAGGCGCAGTGTGCGACGGCCTGCTCTCCCTGAATCGGGCCCGGATAGTCGCCCAGCAGCAGGCCGGGCGCGACCTCGCGCATGCCATAGTCGGGAACCTTCACGGGAGCCTCGCGCAGCTTCGCGAGATCGAAGCCGGCCGGCAACTGCGGTGGCTTATAGTCTGATACGGGAATGCTGCCGATTCCTTGGAGCCCGGAAACCGTCTGGTAGAGCGGTCGGACCAGCGCGGGCGGGACCGCCAGGTGCTTCGCTACGGTCGCTGCGCCTCCGATTCCCGCGCTGACCACCTCCCGCGGTACATCCAACCCGACCCCCCGGTAGATAGCGGTCCGAATGAAGCTGGAGACCTTCCGGCCCTGCACGGGGTCGGCCAACGCATGCTCAAGGTCGTCGAGGCCGACGACATTGTCGAAGCGACCAGGGAGAAGCTGATAGTTGCTCGTGGGATCAGCGGGCGCAGAGCCCCGAGCCAGCCCGGGCACATAGCGGGTCACGACCTGCTGCTCAGGCATCGGCACCGGAGGCAACTTGGCGCTTCGTATCACAACTGTCCGAGCACCACTCTTGCCAACAGGCAGGTCGAGTCCGTTCTGGAGAAGCTGCTTGCCAGTATAGGTCCCGAGAACCTCACCGGTACTGCCATCGCTCACGACGTAGTTGTCGATCTTGATGAGCCCGAGCTCGTAGGGCCGCCGCAGGGTGACGTGGATGTCCCGGTCTTGTGGCCGATCGTTCACGCAGAAGACGTACAGGTTCTCCGGCGATCGTCGGGCCCAAGCAATCGCTTTGGGATCGGCGGTCGACACGGCGGGCTGGATCCCCCGCTGCTCGGCGAGTTCCTTCGCTTTCGCCACCGCCTGCTGAATCTTTGCATCGTCGGCGAGATAGTATTGACCTCGGTTGAAGAGACCAACCATAGCCTCCGAGATTCCGCTCTTGCCTCCCACCTCGAGGACCTCACTCGGTCCAGCTTCCGGGGCGGGGTGGGGCGAGGAGAGCCGCAAAAGCAGCTTGTATTCGCTGAGGTCCTTTGCTTCGCTCGGGTCAACGATCGCGGGATTCAGGCCCGCTGACGCCAGCCACCCGAAGATGGCGGGTGTGCTGATGGTGTGGCGGAGCTGCTGCTCGGTGTCGGCGACTCCCGACGGCGCCGCGGCGTCGGCGTCGAACAGGATGGCCACCGGGTCCAGGACCTCCTTGGCGTCCAAGAGATCCCTGCCGTAGCGGCTGATGAAGTGACCCCACTTCTGGATGACATCGTAGCGCCGCGAGAGCAGGCCTCCTCGCGTCATGGCGGCTTGATAGTCGTAGGCACTGTTGTCGGCGTTGAGGCCATCGCGCATTACGTACAGCGATCCGCCCTTCATTCCGCGCCCGATCGTTCGAGCGAGCAGCTGATCGGTGGCCTCTGGCCGGATGTTCGGCCGAAGCCCCGGAATGAATCCGTACATACCGCCTTGAAGCTCGGCTCCAAAAGCGAGTCCCTCGTCGCCTGCGACCTTCGAGCTCCAAGCTTGGTAGACGCGGGTGTAGAAGTCCGCCTGGAACGGCTGGCTCTGGAGCGTTCGCGGATCGAAGTCAAACTTAGGGTACAGGTCAGCGCCCGTGAGACCTACTGCGTTCTTCTGGCCATCAGGGACTACGACGTTCTGGATTAGGCGGTCGCCGTTGTTGATCGTGAACGGCGCGTCGTTGGTGAGAAAGAACACATCGGGGGATTTGATCCCCTGTTTTTCCAACGAGGCGCGGAGACGCGCCAGATATTCTCGGGTTTGGGCTCGACCAGCGCCGAGCCAGTCCCTGGCCGCAGCGTCCGCGGCTGGGCCGTCACCCGGCTTGGGCGCTTTCTGCGGAGGCTCGACGTCGTCGAAGGCCGAATAGTTGCTTCCGTAGGCCTGGTTCAGTTTTCCCAGATCATCCCCGTATTGTTCCTTGAGCCAGCCTCGGTAGAACTTCAGGGACGAAGGCGCATATCCAGGGCCGCCGAAGCGGTTGCCCCAGTAGAGATTCGTTTCGTTGTCGAGCTGAATCCCAACGACTGTATTGCCCAGGTATGGGCGGATCTCTTGCGCGAAGCGGGAATACCAACCATCGACGGCCTCTTGGAACGTTTGATCCAAATAGGCGGGCTGTTCCGAGCGTGAGTCGCCCAGTGGCGAGAAGGTCCAGCGCTTTCCGTCAGGCTTGCGCTCCATGCTGTCCGGATGCTGAGCCTTCCACCACTCCGGAATTGCGCCGAACGTTCCAAAGCCTCGGGGCCATTCCCCGGTGATGCCGGGGCCCGGTTTCAGGATAACGTGGAGTCCCTTGGTTGCCGCCAGATCGAGGAACGCGCGGACGCTCTTGGCTCCGGTGAAGTCACTCTCACCGTCCTTCGTTTCGTGGTAGTCCCAGGGAACATAGGTCGTAATGAGGTTCATCCCGGCGTCGACCATCTGATCGAGCGTCTCCTCCCACATTCGGAAGGTCTCCGCGGGATCGGCGTTCTTGTCTCGCACTCGGAAGTATTGGACCTCGCCGCCCCAGAGAAACTCCGGCTTGCCGTCGATGATGAGTTGACCGTTCTGAAGGATAGCGTGCGGCGGCTTGGCCGGCCCCCTCGGGTGGGGCACGAAGGACTCCAGAAAGCGCCACCAGCCGGGCTTGGGAGCGGCCGGCGCCGTGGGCGGGCGCGACTCCACGGACGTCCCGGCTGGGGTGGGCGATCTGAATCTGTTTATCCGTGACACGTAGGACGGTGTCGGACGCGGCCGGCTTTCGGACCTTACAGAACGCTTGCACGCTCGCCGGCAGGGAGCTCACCGAGGGTACACGGTGCGTCCGCCCAGGAGGGTGAGCACGACCCGAGCGGCGTTGATCGCCGAGGGCGCGCCGGCCGTCACGTCGCGGTCCAGGACGACGACGTCGGCGTCCTTGCCCACCGCGAGGACTCCGGTTTCGGTCTCTTGGTGCAACAGGAACGCGCCCTGGCTCGTGTACGCGCGCAGCGCGGCATCGATGTCGACCTTCTCGCTGTCGGTGAGCACGGGACCAGCGTTTGTCTTTGGATCCTGGCGCGTCACTAGGACCTCGGCCGCGTCGAGGGGATTTAGCGACGAGACCGGCCAGTCGCTGCCTCCCACGATGCGGGCGCCTGCGCGCTGGAGCGAACCGAAGGGGTACATGCGGGCCACGCGCTCGGGACCAACCTGCGGGGTGTTGACGTCGCGGATATACGTGTCCGGATACGCCCAGAACGCCTGGGCATTCGCAATCACGCCGAGCTGTGAGAAACGTGCGTGGTCCGCGGCGTCGACCAGCTGAAGGTGCGCCAGCGTCGGCCGCAGGTCCTTCGCGCGTTCGCCGTTGGCCACGCTCGACGCCGCAAACGCGTCGAGCGCGACCCGCGTCGGGCGGTCACCGATGACGTGCACGTGCACCTGAAAGCGCTCGGCCTCGAGGCTGGTGACGAGCTCGGCGAGCACGGCCGGCTCAACGTTGAGCGCGCCGCTGGACTGTGGGTGATCGAGGTAGGGATTGAGCAGCGCGGCGGTCTCTCCCTCGAGAACGCCGTCGAGATAGATCTTCACGCACGTCGGGCGCAGCCGCGGGTTGCCGCCGAACTTCTCACGCAGCGCCTTGGCCCTGGAGACGGCCTTATCGGGATGCGCAAGATCCGCGACGATGCAGCCGACGACACGCACCGGCAGCGCGTCGCCGAGCGCTTGGTAAGCCTCCAGCTGTCGCTCCTCGACGCCGGCGTCCATGATCGACGTGATTCCGAACGCGCTTACGTGCGACAACGCGAGCTTGAGCGCGGCCACGTCGTCCGCGAGCGTCGGCGCAGGCAGTAGCTTCTCGATGAGCTCGATCGCGTCCTCGCGTAAGGTTCCGCTCGGCTCGCCGCTGGCGTCTCGCTCGATGATTCCGTGCTCGGGGTTCTTCGTCGCTTTCGTGATTCCTGCGAGCGCGAGCGCCTGGCTGTTTGCCCAACCCGAGTGGCCGTCCTCGCCCCGAAAGTACGCCGGCCGATCGGGGACGACCTCGTCGAGCAACTTCTTTCCGGGGTTCGCGTTCGGGAATAGGCTCAAATTCCACCCGCGGCCGTGGACGAAGCCGCCACTGCCCTTCGTCGTGTCGGCGCACTGCTTCACCTTCTGCAGGATCGCTGCGATCGACGGCAGCTCGGCCAGTGAGCAGCCGAGCTCCTGCCGGCCGGCCCCCAGCGGGTGCACGTGCGCATCGATGAGCCCTGGCAACACGAGCCCCCCAGGGAGCTTCATGACCTTCGTCTGCCCGCCCACGAGCGCCTCCGCATCCGCGGTGCTGCCCACCGAGACGAGCTTGGCGCCCCGGATGGCCACGGCCTCGGCCCACGGGCGCAAGGCGTCGCCGGTCCACACCCGAGCGCCGGTGATGACCAGGTCGGCGGCGACGGATTCCTCCCTCGGGCTCATCGCTCCACGGCACCCGACACTGGCAAGCAAACCGGCGAGCGTGAGAGTGAAACAAGGGCGGCTCCACAGGGGCGTCATCACGTTCACGGTTCCCACCGACGCGGACACGCGTCAACGAAACGATCGGCTACGGCCTGGGCGCCCCGACGCGCTGGCGCGGCGCTTTGGCCGACAAACCGAGATACCTACGCGCCTCAAAGGTCGCGCGCGCTCCCGCCTCGACGGCGTCATAGAACGTGGAGAACAGCCCGCAGTCGGTGTTCGCGAAGAAGACCGGGGCCCTCGCCGCGCTGGCGCGCTTGGCAACCGCCATCCGGCCGGGCGTGGACATGTACATCCCGTGGCCGCGGCGAAACACGCGGATCTCGACGATCTTGTCGATGGTGCCCGGGAAGTGCCGCTCGAGATGGGTGGCTACGCCGTCGGCGAGGTCTGCGACTGAGTTGTCGGCGAGGAGAGTGGCGCGCGCGGCTTCTGGCAAGGGGTGGTAGACGGTCAGCGCCGTCCTTCGCTCCTTGGGACCTTTGCCTGCGTGGATCACCCAGTCGGCCGGGATGTAGTCGGTGAAGGGAGCATCCAGGAAGAAGTTGTCGTACGCCGGTTCTGGCCCTTGAGCGCTCAGGCAGACGTTGAAGACGCAGAACGGCAGATAGCGAAACGCCTTCATGTCGGCCAGCTGAGGAGGCGCGATACCGTGGACCAGATACTTGGCGAAGTATTTCGGCGCGGCCACGATCACCGCCTTGGCGCGGATGGCCTTGGGCACATCGCCATCGAAGTAGCGGACGACGGCCGTCGACTTCTTACCGCTCCCCTCGACGTCGACCGAATAGGCTGCCGTGTTGGTGCGTAAGCGCGAGCCCAGTTGTTTTCGCACTACTTCGCTCAGCTTTACCGCGGCGCCGGACATCCCTCCCGGATAGGTAAAGCGCGGATCGTCGGCGGCGCCGGCCCAGGTATAGGCCTCCGCGCCGACATAGCCCGAAGTGTTCTCCGCCGTTCCGCCCCAATTGGACTGGCCGAAGCTGTCCCAGAATTGACGCACTTCGGGCGCGTAGGGCTTGAGCAGCTCTGCGAACGAGACGACGTCGAGCTCCTCGGCCTTCTTGGTCTTGTAGAGCTTGAGGAGGTCGTCGCGCGAGCGGCGAAAGTCGTCTTGCACGGGCACGGGGAACGGCAGTTGCTTGGCGCCGTCGCGGAAGAAGTCCTTCGTCGGCTGGCCATGGATGACCAGAGCGTCCGGACCCTCCACCGGCATGCCCGGGGCGCCGATCTCCGCCAGCAGCTCGACGAGGCTGGTCTCGCTGGCGGTGTAGAACGCGCCTCCGGTCGACATGCGCACGCCTTGCCACTCGTCGTACCGGCAATTGCCCCCCGTCTCGGGTTCCTTCTCGAGCACAACGACGTCGCGGTCATTGAGCCGATGGGCGGCGAACAGACCGCTGGGACCGCCTCCGATGACGACCAGCTCTACCGTCTCGCCAGGCGATGGCATGGGCATGATCTTGCCGTCGCGAACCGCATGGCAACGATCGAATACCTCGCCGGCGAGCATGCGGCCGTACGGAGGAGGGGGAGGGCCCGCGTCAGCTGCTTCACTCGCGTCCGCCGCACGCGCCCTGGGCGCTTCGCACGCGGCGGCGAGCCCACCCATCGCCGAGCCCGCGATGACGGTCCTGATGAAGTGTCGTCGTGAGTAGACGACGGTCGGCGACGAATCCCCCATGCGCTCAAGACTTGATCATAGCAAGCGATCCGAAGTCGAGGACGGAGCGATCTGCGCCGCCCCGCCGGCTTGTTTACGACGGAAATGGGGCCGATGGGCCGCCCCACCTTCAACTTCGTATCGCCTTCGGTACCTCAAGCAAGCTTCGAGAGCTGCTCCCCCACCGCATGACCCACGACGTCGTGTCCGAGGAAATAGCCGCCAGCTCCGGCGACGAAGCCGATCACGGCGCCGGCGCAGTTGCCCAGGCCCGGAAATACCGTTCCGGCGAGGCAGCCCGCCCCCGCACCCGCCGCGGCTGCACCAAGCCAGCCGCCGGCGATCTCTGCTCCAGTCTGGACCGTCTTCCGCAGGTGCCCATCGCCGCGATCCAGGTCCTCCTTCACGCTGCCGCCGAGCGTCAGAGCGTCCATGGCGGCCCCTACGACAAACAGGCCCTTGCCCCCGATGTGGAGCGCGTTCGCCGCGGCCGGGCTCATGTTTGCTTTGAGCGCGCCCTCGGCGATCGAGACCGTGCCGTCCGCAACGCCCGCGACTTTACTCGCCACTCCCTTGCCCCAACCCCTGCCGGTCTCTACCGGAACGGGAGTGGGGTCCGCGCCGACGCCACGCATGGCACGCTCCCGAGCTTGCCAAGCCAAGCGTTCATTCGCGAGCTCCTTGCCGTTGATCTTTCCAGCGTTGAACCGGTCGGTGGGGGTCGTCGACGCGATTTGCGCGTTGTTCGCGAGCGTGAAGCGCTCCTCGGCCGCTGTCAGCTGTGTCCCGTTGATATGGCCCGCGTTGAAGTGATCGCGCAGCGTCTCTCCCGGCTTGAGCCGGACCGTCGATCCTGCATCCTTCAGCGCCGAATTCGCGGCGTCGAGATAGAGCTGGTCCATTTTGCCGACTACCTTAGGATCCTCGATCACTCTCGTCGTTTGGGCGGTCCTCTGCTCGGGCGAGCCCGCGGGCGGGGGGGCCGCAACTGTCGGCGATTTGCCCTTCCGAGCCGAGAGCGGCTGTCCGTTGCGCTGAACCAGCTGGAGGGGCTCCGCTGGCGGCTTGCCGGTTGTGATCAGCGGGTGCTCGTTTTGATCGAGGAGCACCGTCTTTTGACCTGCGTTCGGGACCGGAGCGAGTGGCTTGTCGTGGTGGTTCAGGAGCGCCGGAGTCGGTTCCGATGGATGCTGCTGTCGGGGGTCGAGCGGCTTCCCGTTGGTGGCGAGCAGCTGGGGCCCCGGATTCGACCCGCCGGGCAGCGCCTCCCGCAGCCTCGTGAGCGCGGTCGGCCTGCTCAGGGGACGGTGCTGACCATCGACCAGCGTCACCGGCGCTTTGATGTTCTTGGGCGCCCTCAAGGGCTCTCCATTCGGCCCGAGGACCGGTGGCTTCTTGCCGGTTGGCAGCGCCTCACGCAGCTTGGCCATTGGACCTGTGCGCCGAAGCGCCTCGCCTTTCGCGTTGACCAACGGCACCTTCGGGGGCGGGGAAGTGATGGGACCCTTTGTGCCGCCCGCGCGTAGCGCTGCGAGCGCGCCAGCGGGGAGGAGCGGATGGCCGTCCGATCCCGACATCACGGAATCTGCGGCACCGTCGGGCACCGTGACGCCCGGGCTCGAGCGCATGTCGGCAAAGGCGCTTAGAAGCTCTGGCGGTAGGCCAGCGGCCGTCGGTCGGCCAGTCGCTGGGTTGATGTAAAGCCCTCCCGCCTCCGGCCCGCGGGTCGTTGGCGCGACCACCGGGCTCGCCTCGCCGATCGCGCGGAGCGCTTCTGCCTGTGACGGCAATACGGTCGGTGTTGTTGCGTCGAGCGCGGCGAGCGGAGAGATCCCGGGCTCTAGCGTCTCTTGGCCAACGCCCGACAGCGAAGCCATCATGAGCGCCGCGACCAAGGCCTCGAGCTTCTGCAACGTGTCTGCGTCGACGAGGCCCGTCGCGGAGAGGTCTTTGGCGGCTTGAAAGCTGCAGATCGCCGCGCCGGTGGGCGCGTCAATCACGTCCCCGGCCGAGCTTGGAAAGCCGAGAAGCTCGAGGTACTGCTTGAGGAGTTGGGCCTCCCGTCCAGCGTCGCCGAGGCCGAGATAGACGCCCGAATCGCCGCTGCGGATTTGATCCAGCGTCGGACAGATGCGGCTTTCCGACAGGCGGCTGGCGAGTTCCAAACGGGCCGAAGGGTCCAGCGAGCGGCTAAGCACCATGGCGTGAGCCTGAGGCTTGCGCGTCTCTTCTCGCACTTACCGGCTCCTATCGCCCGACGCTGTAAGGGCGGTGAAAGGGGGCCACCGATCCGTCGGTGGCCGGTCGAGGTCGAAGTCATGGAGTGCGATCCAAACAGGAGAAGACAGGACCGACTGCGACCGACGAGGGCGTGCGCCGGGAGGAGGACGCTTCGTCCGCGTTTGGCCCAGGTGTCCCAGAGGTGCATGACGCGGTCCAACCGTGGAGGGCCGTTCGAGCCCGCTGTAAGGCATCTGCAATCCTCCTTTCCCGGACTCTTGCCGATGCCTACTTGGTGAGACTTGTCGGCCTATTTCCACACTACCTTCGGCCGCTCCACGAACCGCAAGCCGAGAATCGCGCGTCGGGGTCCCGAGCGCTCCCAGCGGTTCTGCATCTGCCCGCCCCCAAACCTCTGCGTGCTGGTGAGCCCCTGAAGCTGGTCTCGCTCGACGAGGCAATTCGTCGAGGTGACTGGAGCACGGTGGTCCGTCAGATCTCGGAAGCGACCCAAGTGTTGGAGCGGACTCCTCTCGCCAAGGCCGACGCCCCGATGGTCGCGCACCTGCTCGCGCAAACCTATCTGCTGCAGCAGCGAACGATCGGAGCCGTCAATGCCATTTCCCGCAGCGACGCGCGTTTGGACCACGATCAGGCCCTGACCCTCCTTCAGCGCCTCGGCGACGTTCTGTCCCGAGGCTTTGAGCGGGCCACGGCGATCTACGACCAAACCCATGAGCCAGTCCCGGCTTGGAGACTGCTACGAAACACGTTCAAGCAGCCTGGCTATCACTCGGAGTCGGAGCGGATCGACTACTATCTCAAGAAGCTCCAAGCGTTCCTCGCCAAGGGGGGCAAGCTCGAGGACATCCTCGCCGTCACTCCCCAGTCCGTGGCTTCGATGCCCTCCGGCGTCCCCTACGAGTTCGCGGTCAACGCCTACGGCGCGTCGCGCATGGCTAGGTCCGATGGGGTGACGCCAGGTCATGTGGTGCTGGCCGGTGGAGAGGACGTGCTCTCCGCTGGGACCCTGGTCCGCTATGGAGATATTTGGGTGGTGGGGACCTTCTCTGGGCACTTTCGGACCGAGCAGGAGGACCTTGCGTACATGAAGGACGCGCTGGTGAAGGCTGGCGTTCCACCCGAGAATATCATTCTCCAGTCGGGCGAGGCCGGCACCCCTCGAGCGGTGGAGGTGGCGCTGTCTGCGGCCCCCGAGAAAACAGGCGACTCGAAGCCTCTCTTGGACGACCTCGTGAGCGAGGCTTCGACATTCAACGCCTTCATCCAGCGTCCAGCGCCCAAGGCGAAGTCAAAGCCCGATCCGGCGGCGGAAGACCGCCTTCGCCGGCAGAACTTGGCGCTGTTTCAGCTGGACGAGGCCGGGCGCGCGCTGGATGCGAGCGATCGCGTCGGAGTGGATCGGCTCATCCGGACCTTCGAGCTGGCGCTGGAAGAGGGCATTCCCGCGGAGCGCGTGGGCGAGCTGACCACGGCCCTCGGCAGGCTGTTGGCTCTGCTAAGCGATCCGACTTCCTCGCTCGCTCCAGAGTCACGCCTCCTCGTGGAGGCCGCCGTTCAGCGCTTCGGGTCCACCGCACCTACCGCCATGGCCTCGCGGGTCTTCGGGCCCAGGAACGGGGCCACGACTCGACTCGGCGTGACGATGAAGGCGGCCGAGGGCGCGGGCGCCGTCCAGGCCCTGGCCGGAGCCGGTGCCGGCCTCCTGCTCTTGGGCGCTGGCGAGGACCCCAGCGCGATCGCCGCCATCCGGGGCTCCGGGCACGTGCTGCAAGAACTCCCCGTCCCGCCGCCGGCCGAGCTGCCAAAGGACATCGACGGATTCGTAGTGCGGGGAGCCGACATCGAACACCTGGCGGCACTTCGCTTCGAGCTGGATCGCCAAGGGTCGAAGGCTGCTCTGATCTTGGCCGTGCAGGACGAGACAGACCTCGAGCGTCTCCACGTCGCGGGAGAGATGGTCGATGGGCTGGTGATCGATCGGGCTCAGGCCGCTACGCACCTGCCTCGTACGGAGGTTCCTGCGCTCGAACAGGCGGTGCTCCATGAGGCCAAGCTGCGGGGCTTACCAGCAGCGCTCCTCGTCTCGGGCACCGGCGGCCCTATGGGCCTCGAGGCCTCCGGGATGGCCGATCTGTACGCCCTGGCTCGCAACGGCTTCGACGCCGTGCTCCTCGACGGAGGCTTGAGCAAGCTGGCGGCGGTAGAGCAGGCAACGGCGGTCCTTAGGAGTGCGGACAGCGCTCGGCTCGACGAAGGGCTGCGCGCCGCAGCCGCGCGTATTGCTGGGCAGGAGGGCTCATGAGCTCAACCTTGATCGTGAGCCCGAACGGCCCGCTCCGCCGCCGAATCGCTGGCGCGGTTGCGTTGAGCGAAGAACCTCGCGGCCGCTCCGTCGGTGACGCGGATGGCGCAGCCGAGCTGTGTCGGCTCAATCCCCCCTCGGCCGTGGTTCTCGACGTCACGATCGGCGAGCGACCTGCGCGCGCTGTGCTGGAGCTCGTCCTCGAGCGAACGCCGGACGCGCGCGTCGTGCTCTGCGCAACGGTGGACCAGCTCCCCGAGGTACGCCGCCTGCTCGTGGCCGGAGCCGCGGACGTCGTCCTCGTCCCGTTTGTGCCCGACGCGCTGGCGCGCAAACTCGCCCGCCCCGTTGCAAGCGCCCTGTAAGGCGACATCAACTGACTCCTGCCGATACCTCCTCACACGCGGCGCGGTTCCGCAGGAGGTCATCAAGTGGTCGCAATCAACGGTCTCGGCGCTCCAGGTTCGGTGAATGTCACCGGCCCCGTCCTAACGACGACGCCTCAGGGCGCACGCGCTGCCCCGCTCCAGGTCGGGCTCGGGCCAACGGCGGCGGCGACGTCGTCGGCTCCGAAGATGACGGTCGATGGGGTCGCTTCTGCCAAGGCGAAGGGTCGCACGCTGGTGAATTACCGCCCTACGACGGGACAGCTCGCCGTCGCCAGTACGACCTTCGGCAGCAGCGGGCGCGGCTTCATCGAGGCCTCAATCGTGCCCCGCACTGACGGCTGGGAGGTCGGCGTCGACGTCCACCACACCTCCCCAGGCGACGATATCTCCGTGTTCGTTTCGGGCCGAATCACCGATTTGGACAAGGGGGCAGAGAGCTGGGTCATCCTCGGGATGCCCATCGCCGAGAAGCTGCCCGGCACCGACGGGGTAGATAACCTTGGCCTCAAGGTGGACAAGCGCTCCTTCGTCTTGTCCCTCGACGATTTGAACAAGTGGCTCCTCCAGAAGGGCGGCGTTCGGGCCGACGGGCAGCCGAAGCTTGTATTTGAGCCCGGAGCTCCGCTGTCGATCGACGCTAAGTGGCAATCGATCGGTCACGAATCGGGAGGCCGACGGGATCAGCGCAACGGTTATCTGGTCACCCCGCCGCTCCTCAAGAGCAGCAACGTGGTCGGGATCCGAAGCGCCAACGTCCCCATCGCCAAGCCTGCGGTGACGATCGCTGGAGATCCGGCGTCCAAGCCCATCGATCTCGTGCTGATGATGCCCGACGACCTGGTGAAGAAGTATCCGCTCGTCTTTGTGCCGAAGGCCACGATGGTCTCGCGCCGCGAAGAGGAGGCGAAGTTTGCCCCCAAGACCTTCCAAGAGCTCAAGGACTTCGCGCTGAAGCTCCTCTCCACGTCCAAGCTGGGGAGCACGGCCCAGGCGGTCGCCCTCGAGGACCAGAAGGCGCTTGGAGAGAAGGGGTGGAAGATCAAGACGACCGACCGCTACTATCAGAGGTCGCCGTCGGGCGGCTACGAGACCTACGCTCCTGGCGAGAAGACGTGGATGATCAAAGACGCCAGCGGCGAGGTCCCCTTCGACTTCGCGGGACTCCCCAAGGTCGCTGGGATGTACGATCAGTACCTAGATACGATCAAGCCGACGAACGCCCCGCAGTACAGCAGCGCCGCGTACATGAAGGACTTCATGATCGCGGATCACAATGCCGCCGTGCGCTTTCGCGACGGGGAGATCAAGGGGGGACAGGTCAGCGCCACGATGGGCAAGCTCAACGTGAAGCCCAGCGGCGGGGTGGTGAATCCGTACAACCTGACCACCACCCGCCTGGAGTATGCGCTCGATACGCTCCCGGGTATTTCCAAGGACCCAGCGGCGATGGCCCAGCTCCGCGACTTTGTGGAGAAGGAGCAGGCCCCGTACAACCCGTTCAAGGAGCTGATGAAGGTCGCGGGCTACGTGGACGGCTCGGTGTTCGATCACAACGTCGCGGACAACCAGGCCGACCGCTATAAGTTCACCTTGGAGCACCAGTCCGGTCTCGAGCTGGAGGTCTCCTTGGACTTCTTCGAGATTCGATCGAAGGACTCGAAGATCGAGCCGGCCTCGACCAAGGGCCTTAGCCAAGACCAGAAGTACGACCACTGGGTCCAGGAGTTCGCGCGCACCGGGCAGGCCTTTTCCCCGACGCCCGGGCAGGTCAACCACGGGAACTTCGTGGAGTACGCCAACGGGGGCGCCGACCGGGTGGAGGTGGTCATTGAGGCGTCCATCGATGCCGCCGGCAAGAAGTCGGTGAAAGAGCAGCTCATCATTCACGCCGTCCAGGTGGAGGTGGAGATGGACCACGTGCAGGCTCGCGCGACCGGCTCGGCGCAGGCCGCGGTCACCCCCGCGACCAGGTACTTCGCGGAGCCGACCGACACCGCGAGTGAGACGGCGTTCTTTGCGAATCTCTCGGAGAACCTCACGTTCGCGGGGCCTCCGACGATCCACACGCTGGATGACCTCAAGGAGACTGGGCTCTACCAGCTTCCAAGCTATGTGCAGATGTCGGGGGCCGTGGCGCGCCTCGAAGACTGGGGCTTTCCCAACGGTATCCGGAGCACTCGGCAGAAGCTCGCGCTCGGACTGGAGGAGATGGGACAGATCAGCCCGTCCACCGGGCCGGTGCTCGAGGCCAAGTTTACGGACTATTACGCTGGCGCAAGCGTCAATATCTCGGCCTCAGGTCCTGATCTCTATATCGGCGGGGGATTGACTTCGGGCAAGCCGGCCGAGCTCGTGATGCACGTCGACGGATTTCCGATCGTCTTCAAGTTCCAGGGCAACGAGAGCGCCCAGACGATCCGCGACACCATCTTCGCCGAAATGCAGAAATTCAAAGTGTTGAAGCCGACGCTCGTCAACGACGGCAGCTCCAATCACATTCGCCTCGAGTCGAAGTAGGAGATTTGTCATGGTATCAATGCGTTCAATTCCACCGATCAACACCGCGTCCGTCTCTGGGGGTACTGGCCAGCTCTCGGGAATCGTAGCCAGCGACCCCAAGCTGCAGAAGCTGATCGCCAAGCCGCAACCGCTGTCGTACCTCGGCGCGCCGGCGAACATCAACTTTGCGCCCGCGGTGGCGGCGTTGATGCCGTCGGTGTTCGACCCGGCGAAAGCACCGCCCGGCCTGAGCACCAGCGACTACACCTGGACGCTCTGGGGCCACAGCGTCATTCCTGCGGATGAGCGCCCGGGGACGATGTTCGCGATCTTGGCCGAAGGCAGCGCTTACTCGGGCAACACCAAGTACAGCTACCGAAACGGTCAGAAAGTAGAGGTCAAAGGCCAGATCATCAAGATCGGAATCCCGCGGGATCACGTGCTCCGGGACCAGGGCCAAAAGGGCGACGAGACGGACGTTCCCTTCACGGTCCACGGCAAGCCCGGTGAGGTGGTCAAGCTGCGCTATGTTCGCATTTCGCTGAACGACAAGGGCGAGATGATCGGTGGCGGCACGCCCGACGATTCGATCCGTGGCGGTTCGGGCGCGTACCTAGGTCGGCAGATGGCAGTCAAAGTCGGCTCTCCACAGAAGATCATCTCCCCCGAAGACCGCGATCGCGACTATCTCGATATGATCAAATACTACTTCGGCGGCGACACTCGCAGCCCACCCCCCGCCCTCTCCAAGCTGGCCATCGAAAGTCACGACCGAGGCTACTGATCTCCCTGGTTCGAATCCCCGATGGCCCGTGCGCTGCTTGTCCCAGATCCGACCGCTACCGCGCCCAATCCCCCTGCAGCTCGAACGCCGCCCAATAGTACGGCGCCCGATACTTCGGGTCCTGGCGCACGCGGAGCACCGCGTTTCGCAGCGCCGCCGAGGCCCCGCTGCCCTCGCCCATCAGCGAGCGGTATAGCTCCACCATCAGCTCCGAGGTCGCGCGGTCGCTGACCTTCCACAGGCTGGCGATCACCCGCCGCGCGCCGGCGTGGAGGAAGCCTCGGGTCAGGCCGATCAGCCCCTCGCCGCGGATCTCCCGGCCGAGCGCGGTCTCGCAGGCGCTCAAGGTCACCAGCTCGGCGTTCAGGTGGAGCCCATAGATATCGACCAGGCGCAGCGTCCCCTCGATCGGCCGTCCCCCGGCGTCGAAGGAGGACAGGACCAGCCCCGAACCCTCGGGGTGCGCGGCGTCGAGCAGGCCGTGGGTGGCGAAGTGGATGATGCGCCCGTCGGCCAGCGCCCCGTCGAGCACCGCCTGACGGTTGGCCTCGAAGTCGAGCAGCACGCGGCGATTGGGGCCTTGGACGAGCGCGGCGATGGCCTCGGCCTCAGCGCGCGACGAGGGCAGGCGGCCCAACGATTTGCCGTCGACGCCGCGGATCGGCTCCAAGGCGGCGACGACGGTGGCCGTCCCGGCCTTGGTGATGCGCTCGTCGTGGGCCTCGAAGACGGGATCGGCCAGGAGCACGAGCTTCTTGCCCGCCGCACCCGCGCCACCAGCGCTCTTGCCCCGCACCGCGGCGAGCACGCTGATCGAGGGGATGCTCAGCACCTCGTGGCCAGCGATCAGCGGCTCTTCCGGGGCGTTCGGGTCGGGGAGCATCAAGAAGGGCACGAAGTGCAAGGCACCATCGGCGGCGATGACGACGCGCTTCTTCCCGGCGATCGCCCGGGCCGCGGGCCACAACACCAGCTCCGACAGCGCCCGGGCCGTGGTCGTCGAGGCGACATCGGCCTTCTCGATGCGCCGCGCGCGGGCCTCGGCGGACTCGCTCGGCGGCCGCTCGTTTCGGGCGGTGAGGTGCTGGTGGAGCTGGCGGGCCAGCCCGGTGATCGGCTGCTCCTTGCCCAGCGCATAGCCCGCCGCGGTGCTCGAGCCGACCGCCCATACGTAACAACCGTTGCTCCCCAGGTGGAACTGGAGGAGCACCGTGTCCGGGTCGAGGAGGCGCGCCGCGTCCTTCAAGGTGCTCCGCGGCGGCCGGAGGAGCTGAGCGGCGCGTGGATCGGCCCGCGTCATCAGGAGGTGCTCGCGCTCGTAGGCGCCGAGCTTCTCCGTCAAGGCCTGCTCCAGCAAAGAGCCGTCCTCGCCCAGCACCAGGGCCCGCTTCTGCCGGGCGTCCAGCTCCCGAAACTCCGTCCGCAGCCGATCGAGCTTGGCCAAGGCCTCGCTGCTGACCCCGCTCGGCTTCACCTTCACCAGCGCCAGCATGTCGAGCAGGGAGCGCGAGCGGGCCTGCTCCGCTACCCGAAAGCCCAGCTCCAGCAGCTCGCGGTCACCACTTTGGCGGTAACTCTTCATGGCGCTGGCGACATAAGTATCGAAATACCAGCGAATCCCCGCCGAATAGTAGGCGCGGGCCTCATCGGAGGCCAGCCGCTCCCTCAAACCCTCCGAGATTTGCAGGGACTGTTCGGCGGCGGCGATGGCCTTTGGATAGTTGCCGAGCTTGTCCTGGGCCCGGGCCAAGCGAAACCAGGCATAGGCCTCGTCATTTTGAGCGCGGGCTTGCTGCAGGAGCTTGATGGCCCGCTCCAGAGGCTCGATCGCCTCGGCCGGACGATCCAAACGCGCATAGGCCGCGGCCAAGGAGGTCAGGGTCTGACCATCGAAGCGCAGCGAGCCGATGGAGCGCTGCAGCTCGAGCGCCGCCAAGTGACGTTCGATCGCCTTGGGATCGCCCAGGCTCGACTCCATCGTACCGAGCGCGTCCAGCGAGCGCGCGGCGCCCTCCTGATCACCGGTCTCCCGCAGGAGCTGCGCCGCCTCTTCAAAGTGTTGGTGGGCGGCGTTTAGATCGTCCTCAAAGTCGCTGGCTGTGACCCCCAGGCCGTGAAGCGCGCGGCCCAGCGTGCGGCGATCCTCACAGCGGCGCCCCAGGCTCACCGCTTGGGTGAAAGCAGCCTTCATCTTGGCCGTGTCGCCCACCTGCATCCAGGCCCCGCCAAGGTTGCCATACAGCATCATCAGCAGCGGGAGCTCCAAGGTCGGCTCGGCGATCGCCTTGGCCTTCTCCAGCTCCGCGAGAGACAATGCGGACTCCCCGGCCTCGAGATAGTTCAGCCCGAGCTGTCCGTGGGCCAGCGCCGAGAGCAACGTATCTCCCAGCGTGGCGGTGGTCGCCACCGCGCCCAGCGCCAGCGGCCGCGAGCGCTCCGTGTCGCCGATCTCCCCGTAAATCTCGGCCAAATCGACGCGCACCCGGGTCTCGAGCGACACATCGTGGGCGCGCTCGGCCATCAACCGGGCGCGGATGCAGCGTTCCAGGGCGACCTTGGCGTGCCCTTGGCGATGGGCGATCTGACAGCGCAGCTGCTCGGCCTCGGCCAAACGGCGATCGTCGCCGAGCTCGGTCCACGCGGCCTGAGCGGCCTCATAGCTTTGCTCCGCAGCGGCGATGCGCTCGGCTTTGAGCGCGGCCCAAGCAGCGGCGCCTTGACGGGCGTGTTCGTCGGCCGCGGCGCGCGCTTTGGCGCGAGGATCGTCCGGGGGGTCTAGGCGTAGGCCGAGCAGATAGTCCCCCGCGGGGGCGCCGGTCCGCACGGCCTCCACCACGACGCTGTAGGTCCCTGCGGGCAGGTCCAGCACCATCGACTCCGTGCCGAGCGAGCTGTGGCGATGGTTGGCCACCCCCATCGTCAACGCGCCCTCTGCTACGCAGGACAGCCGCAGATCGACGCCGCGCTGCTCGAGCGACAGCTCCGCGATCTGCGGCTCTACCAGCGCCAGGGTGTAGCGATGCGACTCGCCCGGCAGCAGCCGCTTTTGCATGGGCGCGCCCGCGGTGAGGACCCCGAGCGCCGGGGGCTCCGGAGCTTTGGAATTGCACCCGAAGATCCCGACCAAGAGGAGGAGCGCGCGACCGCTCGTGCTCTTCATCGGCGCGGGTTGACGACGTCGAAGCGGGGCTCCGCCAAGATCTCCGTGGGCGTTGTCCCGTCGGTGAGGACGAGGGTGTAAGAGCCGGGCTCGAGGAGGGCCGCGTCGATCTCGATCATCAGAGCCCACTGGTTAGCGCTGGTCGGGGCTCCTTTCCAGAGGCGCGTCCCTCCGCGGCGCAGCTCGAGCTCGGCATGCTCGACCGGGGGGATGGCGTCGAGGCCGAGCTCGATGCGGACGCGCTTCGCCCCTGGAACCAAGACGAGCTCGGGTGCGCTCGAGCCAGCCCTGAGGGCTTCACCCTGGAGCGCGAGGAACATTGGCTCGGGCGCGCCGCGGCCAAAGAGCAGGCCCGTCCCGATCACGACCGCGACCGCCAGCATCGCAAACGCCCGGACCGGCGGGCTCAGCGCGGCCATCCAGGCTTGGAGCTGGGCCAGCCAAGAGCGGGGCGCCTCCGCAGCGCGCGCGGTCTGTGGAGCCGGGGCGCGCTCTGCTTCCGCCAGCCGCCTCAGCGCCTGGAACCTCAGGAGCTTGGTCCGGCCCTCGGACGTCGACAGAAAGCGCCGCTCGAAGGCCGCGCGATCGGGAGCGGCGAGCCCGCCGTCGAGGTAGGCCTCAAACAGCTCATCCTCGACGGTCCGAAGCTCCTCGAAGGAGGCGGGATCGTCGAAGGCCGTCTCCTCGATCGCCGCGACCTCCGCCTCGGCGAGCTGGCCGAGCAGGAAGGCGCGCATGTGCTTGAGCTCCACGATTTCTGCTCTCTTTCCTACTGTGACAACGGCCTTGCTTTTATTTCACCGAGGGTAGCCCCGAGGCAGCGCTCGAGCCGCGCGCGGATCCGAAAAGCCCGTACGCGCAAGGCGTTGAGCTCAATCCCGAGCTCCTTGGCCAGCCGCTCGCGCCGGGAGATGCGGGGCTGGCCCTGGCTCTCCTCGTGGTAGCGGAGCAAGAGGGAGCGATCGGCGGGCGGGAGGCGCTCGAGGCAGCGCACCAGACCCTCTACGCGCTCATCGCCAGCGGGCGGGGGAGGGGCTTCGGCCTCGACGAGCTCCGGCTGCTCGCGCAGGCTCTTCCGCTGGGCTTCGAGCGCGACGAAGCGGGCGACCCCGAGCGCGAAGCGGGTCGGCGTAGCCTCGATCTGCTCGCCCGCCTCGAGCTTCTTGGCGATGCGATCTAGGGTCTCGTCGGCCAGCTCGCGCGCCCCTCCCAGGCCTCGCCAGCGGAAGAAGGCCTCGAGCTTGTCGCGGAGGGCCTCGTAGGCTTCCCCTGGTGCTGCGCCATCCCTCGCCAGGAAGGCCAGGAGCCCGTCCCAGGATCGGCGGTCGAGCGTCCAGCTCTCACCGGGTTTCAACGTTGCTCCAGTAGGGAGATTTGGGGCCCCCTGGCAACGACAAAGGAAAGGTCCGCCTGTAATGGAAGCCGATGCGCGGCCATTCCTGGGTGATGCCCCTTCTCTCGAGCAAGAACACGCTTCTGGCACTTTTGACCAGCCTCACGCTGGCGGCTTGCGGCGGCTCAAGCGACCCCTGCAGCGGTGATGCTTGTCCGGTCGACGCCGGCGTGGCCGACGCAGGATCTGCACGTCGCCCCGGCCCGGAGGGCTTCCTCCAGCCGATCCCGGCCAACCCCAAGTGCTACACGCCCTGCCGCCTCGGCATGGTGCGCGAGGGCAAGCCGGTCACCTGTGGCGCGGATGGCCTCCTCGAGGGCTGCATCGGCGCCAACACCTGCGTCAACGGCAGCTGCGTCCCGCCCGGCGCCAACGGGCTGACCGCGCACAGCGGCGCCGGCCTCGAGCCCGGATCGCCCTGCGACAGCGACCAGGCCTGCGGCATGACCGCCGACGGCCGCGACCAGGTCTGTATCGCCGGCGCCTGCCAAGCCCTCTGCGGCGTGCAAGGCGGGACCTGCGCCTCGGACGACAATTGCCCTGATTTTCAGGTCTGCATCGAGGGGCGCTGCTTCTCCAACTGCGAGACCAACGCCGACTGTCCCTCGCCCGGCACCTGCTATCGGCACGCTTGCCGCTTGCCCTGTCAGACGACCGGTCAGGCCTGTCCGGCGGGCCGCACCTGCGTGAGCGAGGACGGAAACCACGGCTTCTGCATGCCTACGACCGCCCCCGCAGCGCTTCCAGGGACGCCGCCCGACGGCACCTTCACCATCCGGGCGGAAGGCGCGACCACCGAGCTCCAGTCGATGGCCTTCACCAACCTGAGGACGCAGATCACGATCACGCTGATCAACAACTCACCCTCGGCCAAGAGCTTCAAGGTCAAGAAGCTGCGTCACATCGAGCCGACCTCCGACGGTAATTCGACCACCGTCGAGGAGAACGCCCTCAACTGGCTGGAGATGGGGGTCGGCAGCGCCACCTCCAAGGTCCAGGAGCTCGAGGTCAAGGTCGAGGGCAGCACCGGTCCTCGGGCCAGCCAGGCGCTGATCACCTTCTCGCACGCGAACAACCCCAACTATCCCCAGTGGGAAGGCACCATCGAGATCACCCACCCCCAGCTCGGACGGAAGACCATCAACCTCTCTTATCGGGAGTCCCCCGGCGGTCGCTGGCGCGGGAATATGTACTATTTCAGCCTCTTCGGCAGCGATGGCCTCGACACCTGGACCCAGCTCCGGCCCCGCGCGAGCCAGCTCGACCCGACCAACTATACCCGGGTGAAGAACGCCTTCATCCAGCAGTGGGTGGGCTTCAAGCGCGGCGATAACTTCGACACCGGGCGCTTCAAGGCCATGGTGCAGGCCACGCAGATCGAGTCGTACGAGTGGCCGCTGATGAAGCAGTACTGCCCGGAGACGGCCCGCAAGTGCTACCCCTACGACAATACCCAGGGATACTTCGAGTACGCCTCCAACGTGAGCCAGTTCCCGATCCCCCAGGGCATGACCGAGCTTCCGATCGCCATCGACCTCCAGCAGGACGCGGGCGCGCTCACCGCTCTGCCGGGCGTGCCCAGCACTGCCTCGGGCTGGTCGGGCCGCATCGTGACCGACACTGCGCTCCATTATGCGGGCGATCCCAAGGTCAACCTGGCCTTCGCCACCGAGCCCACCGCATGCCCGGCCAATGCCTCGGGCGCCACCCTCTGCCAGCTCGAGGGCTTCGCCGCCGATATCTCGGTCGGAGGCAACTATCTCCCCGCCGCCGATGACACCGACTGTAGCCACGCCCCTGGCGGGGTCGGGACCTACCAGCGCGTCGACACGCCTTGGCTCATCCCGGGCTTCCTCGCCGGGACCCAGGCGGGGACCAACGGCCTGCGCACCCGCGGCGAGTGCCGGGATGGGATCTTGCCCTACGGCGTGATGCGCGCCGACGAGAACCGCCGGCTCGCCACCGCCAACCCCATCCCCGACGGCCGCACCCGCAAGCGCACTCTGGAGATGATCGACGGCTTCCTCCTCAACCAGGAGACCATGGTCGTCCTCTTCCGCGAGGTCATGCCGAGCTTCCTCGGGACGGGAGATAGTACCTTCTCCGCTTACGGTTTCATGCTCCTGGCCCGGGCACCGACCACGCTCCCGGCCGACGCTTTCATGGGCAACAACCAGTCCGATGCCCGTGCCCAGGCTGAGGACCTGCTCCACGTCAGCTGCAGCGACGCCCTGGTCGATGGCGCCATGATGGTCGTCGACAACAACCCGCACACGCCGCCCCCGACCACCGTCGCCGGCTTGGCCGCCCTGGTCGACTACACGCTCGGCACCGCCTCCCCGAACGACCCGGCGACGCTGCCGCGGGGCAACGAAGCCGCGCACTATCTCTGCGTCGACACCGGTCAGTTCGACGGCGGCCCGGCCTCCGCTCCAGTGCCTTGCCCTGGTCCGAGCCGCGTCATCTACTTTACCCTGAACGGCGTCGTCGCTTCCCCGCGGGAGATGAACTGTAACTTCGACTATGACGACACCATCGAGGAGGGCGTCCGCACCATCACCACCGCGGGCACCTGCGAGAACGTCCTGAACAACCGGGCCTTCGGCGGCGCTTCGGTGCGCCTCGAGCCGGTCTATCGCTGCACCAACGGCACGGCCTTCTGCGACAATGACCGCAGCGATCTCTTGATCGACAAGCTCTTCTACGCCGCGCCGACCGGGGCGCAGAGCGAGGTCCTCTTGCCGCTCGACACCGCGATCGACCTGGCCTTCCAGTATAAGTCGAAGTTCCAGGCGCGCTCGGGCAAGACCTTGGGCTTTGCGCCCGTGATCTGCGCGCCCGGCGCTGAGTATTGCTACAACCCGACGGCCATCGAGGAGGTGCGGGACCGGGTCGACTGCCTCGCCAGTATCTATGTCAGCAACTACGCCGCGCTGGCCGCGGACCCCGCCGCCGCGCCGACCTTGGCCCGGATGCGCAACACCCTCACCCGCGCCTTCGCCTATCAGGAGACGGTCAACCCCCTCAACCAGGTGACGACCCGCGATGGCTTTGAGCGCCTCAACGCCGAGCTCCTGGTGATGCTCGGGGACGACGCCTATACCGCGGCCTTCGCCTCCCGCTTCGATCTGGCGGGCAGCAACCTCCGCTCCTTCCCCGGTCAGGCCCTCGAGGGTCCGGACGGGATCAACCTGAGCGGCGGGGCGGGCTTCGAGATGGTCACCCTCTACGCCTCGACCCAGTACTATCAACTGGCGCTCGAGCGATTCTATCGACTGGCCCCGCTGATGTGGCAGTCGATCTCCCTCCCCGAGACCTTCGTCGGAAATCAGACCGTCTCCTCCTACTTCGGGCGGGTGATCCGCGCCTCGACCCAGAAGGCCCGGGCCTACGGAGAGATCGCCCGGCGCTACCAGGACCTCAATCGACCGGTGCTCGCCCGCCGGGTGGTTCAGCGCGCGTACACCGCGGCCTATCTCGAGGCGGTGGTCATCTCCAGCCTGATCGACAAGCTCCGCGGGCGGGCGGTGGTCCAGGACGCCGCGGAGATCATCAAGAACCTGCGCGAGGCCTCCCAGCGCTATCGCTCGGCCCTGCTCGACATGGCGGACCTCAATCAGTCCATCCGCGATGAGCAGACCTTCTTCGGCTACAAGCCCGACTATGTCCCCTTCCCGCCGATCGGCTTCCTCGAGACTGGAGAGGTCAACGCGTTCCAGAAGCTCATCGCCTCGGCCGAGGACAAGATGGCGGTGGCCGCCGAGAAGGAGGACATCGCCTTGGCCAGCCGCCGGGCCTTTGACACCGACGCCGCGGCCTTCCAAAGCGAGCTCCGCCAGCTCGACCTCGGCTTCTCGGCTGAGCTGGGGAACGTCTGCGGAACCTTCACCGGCGATGATGGTCGTATTTATCCCGCGACCCCGGACTTTGCGTACTTGAGCGATAGGACCAAGTCCCTCGGCGATCCCTGCGGCCAGGTCGGCAATGGCAGCCTCTTTCAGGCCCTGGCCGCGGTCGATATCGCGCAGCTCGAGCTGAAGAAGGCCATTCAGGAGCAGGACAACACGCTGGCGGCCATTCAGATCGAGAGCGACCGCCTGGTGGAATACTGCGGCGCGGTCACGACGACCTTGAACTATATCAAGGACCAGCAGGAGGTCAGCATCTCCATGTTCCGCGGGATCCAAGCGGCCGAGGCCATCAAGGGCTTCGCCGAGCGAGCCCGCGAGACCGCCGCCGCGGCCATCGAGACCTTCGGTGCCGCGGTGGCCATCGCCGCTGCCACCGAGCCCTTCATCGTCGCCTCCGACATCACCATCGGGGCGCTCGAAGTGGAGCGCGAGAAGCTCCAAAACGATATCGCCAACGTGCAGACCGAGGCCATGTGTGACTACGCCACGATCGACGCCCGGGCCCTGATCTCCAACCTCTGGCTGGAGATGGTGGTCCACGACCTCGAGATCCTCGGGAAGGCCGACGAGCTCAAGGTGGCGGTCTCGGTGGTCGGCAAGGAGCGCAACCGCGCCACCCGGCTCATCCAAGATCAACGGGAGTCCGAGCAGCTCGCCATCGACGTCGAGGCCGCCCGCAACGACCCCAACGCCCGCATCTACAAGAACGATGACATCCTGGCGGCCGACCGTACCTTCCGGGCGGCGGTGCGCGAGGCCTACAAGGCGACCAAGGTCTACGAGTACTATACCAGCCAGAGCTACGCGCACCTCGGCGACCTCTTCTTGGTCCGCCTGGTGACCCACGGTGACATCTCGCTCGAGAGCTACGTGGCCAACCTCAAGGAGGCCTTCGTCGAGTTTCAGGACCAGTTCGGTAACCCGGACGTGCGGGTGCAGGTCGTGTCGCTCAAGGACGATGTGCTGGCGATTCCGCGCCTGAATCCCCGGACCAACACCCCGCTGTGCGAGGCCGATCGCGTGGCCCTGTTCCGCTCGGCGCTGGACAACGCGCGCCACCTCGATGACCGAGGATACCTGAGCTTCACCTTCCCGACCGAGCTTCAGAAGCTCTCGCCGCTGACCCGCAATCACAAGGTCTACTATGTCGAGGCTGAGTATGTCGGAACCGACGTGGGCGACGCCGTGGGCCGGGTCTACTTGACCAACAAAGGCACGGCCACGGTGAAGCGGGTGAACGGCGACAAGAGCTTCTACGCCTTCCCCGAGCGCACCGCGGTCATCAACACCTTCTTCAACGGGGAGCGCGCCTTCTTCGACAATACCCGCGTCACCGACGTCTACGTGAACTTCCGCCTCCGCGATCTACCGCTGGCCAACTCCAGCTGGGAGTTGGTGCTGAACACCAAGGATGAGCCCGCCAACAAAGACATCAATCTCCGGTCACTCGAGGATGTTCGCCTGTACTTCTATTACTCCGACTTCTCGGAGCCCTAGGCCCCAGTCGCGAACTTCGAGAAGGAGACATCACGATGAATAACCTAAGAAGTACGTTTCTGCTCTTGGCGGCCCTGACCCTCGGCGCGTGCGGCGGCGGTGACGCCCCGCTGTGCACCGGACCGGAGTGCTCACCGAGCCCCACACCTACGCCCACCGCGCGCCCTAGCGATGAAGGCTTCGTGCAGCCGCGGCCGACCACGCCCAAGTGCTGGACGCCCTGCAAATCCGGGCGGACCTTGGCCGACGGGACCTACGTGGCCTGCGGCGCGGACGGGCTAATGGAGGGCTGCCTGGCTCCCAATGAGTGCCGAAGCGGTAGCTGTCTACCGCCCGTCGCCGCCGCGGGGAGCGGGCTCACCGCCTCTTCGGGCGCCGGACTCGAGCCCGGCTCACCCTGTGCTCTCGACGCCGACTGCGGCCAGACCGCCGACGGCCGCGAGCAGCTCTGCCTGGGAGGGAGCTGCGCAGCCCTGTGTGGAGTCCGCGAAGGTCACTGCGGCAATGACTCGGAGTGCCCTGATTTTCAGGTCTGCGTCGAGGGTCAGTGTTTCTCTAACTGTGACTCCGACACCGACTGCCCGCTGCCCGGGAAGTGCTATCGGCACGCCTGCCGGCTTCCCTGCTCGACCACCGGCGCGGCCTGTCCGACCGGCCGCAGCTGCGTGAGCACGGATGGCACCGGCGGCTGGTGCTTGCCGACGCCTCCCCCGGCGACCCCGCCCACGCCTCCGGGACCGCGGGGAACGATCTCGGTGAAGAGCGCCGCGACGGGCGGAGCCACCGTCAACCAGATCTCCTTCACCAACGTCCACCTGGCCGAGACCGTCTACCTCTCGCATGACGGGCACGACGCCACGACGCTGAAGATCCGGAAGGTTTCACACACCGAGGTCCACGAAGACGGCTCGGTCGTCGTCGTCACCGATCACCCCCTCCAATGGCTCGAGCTCGGGGTGGGTACGGCCGGGGCCAAGGTCGAGCAGCTCGAGACCAACGTCGAGGGCACGGTCACGATGGGCCGCACGCCGGTGGCCATCACTATCGGCAATGCTTCCAACCCCACCCTGGCCCGCTGGGACGGGGAGATCGAGGTCACCCACCCGAGCTTTGGTCGCCAGACCATCCGCCTGAGCTACCGTCAGTCGCCCAGCGGGCGCTGGCGCGGCACGATGTACTATTTCAGCCTCTTTGGCTCGGACGGCCTGGCCACTTGGTCGCAGCTCCGCCCCCACTCGAGTCAGCTCGAGTCCGCCAACTTCACCCAGGTGAAGAACGCCTTCGTGCAGCAGTGGGTGGGCTTCAAGCGCGGCGACAACTTCAACACCTCGCGCTTTCGGGCGATGATCCAGTCGACCCAGATCGAATCCTATGACTGGCCGCTGATGAAGAAGTACTGCCCGGAGCCGGGCCGGCGCTGCTATCCCTTCGACAACTCCCAGGGATACTTCGAGTACACCTCCAACGTCACCCAGTTCCCTATTCCGCAGGGAATCACCGAGCTGCCCATCGCGCTGGACCTCGCGCCCGACGCGACGGTGCTCAGCTCGCTCAGCGGCCTGCCGGCGACCGCCTCCGGATTCTCCGGCCGTATCGCGAGCGACACCGCGCTCCACTACGCTGGCGACCCCAAGATCCTGATGGCTTTTGGGACCGATCCGACCGCCTGCCCGGCGAACACCGCCGGGTCCACGCTGTGCCAGGTGGAGGCCTTCCAGGCGGACATCGCGGTCGGCGGCAACTATCTGCCCGCCAGCGATGACACCGGCTGCAGCCACGCCCCGGGCGGTGTCGGCACCTACGATCTGGTGGAGGTCCCCTGGCTCATCCCGGGCTTCTTGGCCGGGACCCAGGTCTCGACCACCAACGGCCGCGTCCGCCCGGAGTGCCGCGATAAGACGCTCCCCTACGGGGCCATGCGTGCCGAGGAGAATCGCCTCTTGGCTTCCTCCAACCCGATCCCTGATGGCCGCACCCGAGCCCGGCGCCTGGAGCTGGTCGATGGCTTCTTGGTCGACCAAGAGACGCTGGTGGTCATGTTCCGCGAGGTCACGCCGAGCTTCCTCGGGACCGCCGATAGTACCTTCTCCGCCTATGGCTTCATGGTGCTCTCCAAGAGCCCCAACTCCCTCCCGCCCGGCGCCTTCCAGGGCAGTGTCCAGAGCGACGCGCGGGTACAGACCGAGGATCTGCTGCGGGTGGGCTGCAGCGACGGCCTCATCGACGGCGCCACCGGGGTCAGCGACAACAACGCCCACACCCCGCTGCCGACCACCGCGCTCGGCCTCGCCCAGCTCACCGACTATGTTATCGGCGGTCGCGCCGGCGCCAACGGGGCCGCGATCTTGCCCTTCGCCAACGAAGCCGCCCACTATCTGTGCGTCGATACCGGGCAGTTTGACGGCGGCTCGGCCACCGACCCGGTCCAATGCCCTGGGCAGAGCCGAGTCCTCTATTTTACCTTGACTAACTATGCGGGCGACCTCCGTTCGCTGGCCTGCAATACGTCCTATCGCGACACCAATCGCGATGGCTTCCGCGAGATCTTGGAGGCCGGCACCTGCGAACAAATCCTCACCTTCGGTGGCTTCAGCGGGGCGACTCTGCGGCGCGATCCGGTCTACCGCTGCACGGACGGCACGGCCTTTTGTGACCAGACCCGCACCAGTCTCCTGGCCAACAAGACGTTCCTGGCCGCTCCGACCGTCGGACAGAGCTCGGAGCTGCTCCGCCTGGAGACGGCCATCGACCTGGCGTTCCAGTATAAGTCCAAGTTCCAGGCTCGCTCGGGCAAGACCCTGGGCTTTGCGCCCGCGATCTGCGCCCCCGGGACGGAGTATTGCTATAGCCCCACCGCCGTGGAGGGCGTGCGTGACCGCGTCGATTGCCTGGCCAGCGTTTACGTTAGTCACTACCAGACCCTAGCCGCGGAGCCTCAGGCCGCGGCCTCTTTGGCGCGCCTGCGGGCGGTCCTGACCAAGGCCTTCGCCTATGAGGAGCGGGTCGACGCGCAGAACCAGGTCACCACCCGGGACGGCTTCGAGCGCCTCAACGCCGAGCTCCTGGTGATGCTGGGTGACGACGCCTATACCGCGGCCTTCGCCTCTCGCTTCGACCTGGCCGGCTCGGCGCTGCGCTCCTTCCCGGGGACGGCCCTGGAGGGCCCCGATGGGATCAACCTCAGCGGCGGGGCGGGCTTCGAGATGGTGACGCTCTACCAGTCTACCCAGTACTATCAGCTGGCGCTTGAGCGCTTCTATCGGCTGGCGCCCCTGATCTGGCAGTCCCTGTCATTGCCCGAGGGCTTCGTCGGGAACCAGACCGTGTCCTCCTATATCGGGCGGGTGATCCGGGCCTCGACGCAGAAGGCTCGGGCCTCGGGCGAGATCGCGCGCCGCTATGCCGACCTCAACAGGCCGGAGCTGGCCCGCCGCGTCGTGCAGCGCGCGTATACGGCCGCCTATCTCGAAGGGTTGGTGATCTCCAGCCTGGTCGAGCTCTTGCGGGCCCGGGCGGTCGTGCAAGACACGGCCGAGATCGATCGGGCCCTGCGAGATGCGGCGCAGCGCTACCGCACCAGCCTGCTCGAGATGTCGGATCTCTATCATACAATCACCGACGAGCTGACCTTCTTTGGCTTCAAGCCAGACTATGTCCCCTTCCCGCCGATCGGCCTGCTCGAGACCGGTGAGGTCTCAGCTTTCAAGAAGGTCTTCGCCACGGCCAAGGACAAGGCGGCGGTGGCCACCGACAAGGAGCGCCGGGCCCTGGCGGGCAAGCGTGACTTCGACACCGACGCCGCCGCCTTCCAAAACGAGATCCGCCAGATCGAGATCAGCTCGGCGGCCGATCTCGGCGAGGTCTGCGGGACCTTCACCGGAGGCGACGGCCAGATCTACCCGGCCTCCGCCGACTACGCCTATCTCAGCGAGCGGACCAAGGCCCTCGGTGAGCCCTGTGGCCTGATGGGCAACGGCACCTTGTTTGAGACAGTGGCGCAGATCGATCTGGCGCAGATCGAGCTCAAGAAGGCGCTCCAGGCCCAGGCCAACACGCTCCAATCCATCGCGCTCGAGAAGACCCGCGTCCAGGAGCAGTGCGACGCCATCGACGTGACCCTCTCGTACATCGAGGCCGACCAGACCAAGGAGCTGAGCATGGCCCGGGGCATCGCGGCCGCCGAGGTCATCAAGGGCACCGCCGAGCGTATTCAGGCGGCCGGCTACCAGGTCGCGGCCTTTGCCGCCGATCCCAACCCGTTCACCGGGGTGATCAACAGCATCGCCTTTGGCTTCGCCATCGGGGTCACCGAGCCCTTCATCCTGGCTGCTGATATCTCCCGCGCCGCGCTGGAGGTCGATCGCTTCAAGGTCGAGCAGGGCCTGGTGACCTATCAGGTGGGTCGGGAGTGTGACTATGCGCGGGTCAACTCCAACGCAGAGGTCAAGCGCTTGTGGCTCGAGATGCTGGTCCACGACATCGATATCCTGGAGAAGGCCCAGGCCCTGCGGGCGGTGGCGGGACAGGTCATCGAGCAGCGGAACTTGGCCCAGCGGCTCATTCAAAATCGGCGCGAGGCGGACCAGATGGCGATCGATCTCGAGGCCGCCAAGAACGACCCCAACGCCCGCATCTTCAAGAACGATGACATCGTGTCGGCCGACCGAACCTTCCGGGCCGCGGTGCGCGAAGCCTATAAGGCGACCAAGGTCTTCGAGTACTACACCAGCCAGAGCTACGCCCATCTGGGCGACCTCTTCCTGGCCCGCATGGTGGAGCACGGCGACTACTCCCTCGAGACCTATCTGGCCGGCCTCAATGAGGCCTTCGTGGAGTTCCAGGACCGCTTCGGCAACCCCGACGTTCGGGTCTTGGTGGTCTCGGTGAAGGATGACGTCCTGCGCATCCCGCGCCTGAACTCTCGGACCAACACCGCCCTGTGCGAGGCTGACCGGGTGTCCCTGTTCCGCAGCGCGCTCCTGAACCCCGGGCGCCTCGATGACCGTGGCTATGTGAAGCTCGACTTCTCGACCCAGCTCAGCGAGCTGTCGCCGCTGACCAGCAACCATAAGATCTACTATGTCGAGGCCGAGTATGTCGGCTCGGACGTGGGTGACGCTGTAGGCCGCCTCTACTTGTCCAACCGGGGCACCGGGACCGTCGCCCGGGTGGAGGGAGACAAGTCTTTCTATGCCTTCCCCAAGCGGACCGCGATCATGAACACCTTCTTCAATGGCGAGCGGACCTTGTTCAACAACACCCGTGTGACCGACACCTACGCCAATTTCCGGCTGCGGGACCTCCCACTCCTGAACTCGGACTGGGAGATCTTGATCAACAAGCGCGACGAGACGGTGAACGAAGACATCAACCTCGGGTCACTCTCGGATATTCGGCTCTACTTTTACTATAGCGACTTCACGAAGCCGTAGGAGCGAACATGACGAAGCGAATTGGTTGGGCCCTGGTCCTCGTGGCGGCCGGGTGCGGCTCGAACGATCCCCCTGCCGGGCTTGGAGATGGCGGGACCTGCGACGGAGCGGCCTGCGGGGTGGCCGCGACCTGCCTGCCAGCGCCGGCGACCGGCAGCATCTTGGCGACCTGCGAGGCTTCGAGTCGGAGCTGTGTGGCCGCGACGGCGGCGGCGGTGGCCCACTGCGGAGACTGTAAGTCGGGCTTCCTCGAGGTCTCGGGCGCCTGCCAGGCCACCGCGGAGTGCGCGGCCCTCGACTGCGCGGCCCAGCACCGGGAGTGCGAGATGAGCCCCAACGGGCACTGCACCACTTGCCTGATGGGCTTCATAGAGGAGGCGGGCGCTTGCCGCGCCAAGAAGACCTGCGCGGACCTGACCTGCGATCCCGGGCTCACCTGCGTCGACTCCGCCACGGGGGACGCGGAGTGCCGCAACACCACGAATTGCGCGGCGGGGGAGGCCCCCCGGGTCGACGGGACGGGCTGCGTGACGTGTCGCATTACGTGTACTGGGCGCCCTGGCGGTACGGGGC
>Ga0154020_10000931_pt1 | contig 36028 bp, 27 predicted proteins | sample Klosneuvirus_201_FD_109709 | JGI IMG/M metagenome (GOLD analysis project Ga0154020, IMG submission 109709) | Active sludge microbial communities from wastewater, Klosterneuburg, Austria - Klosneuvirus_20160825_MG | ecosystem: Engineered > WWTP > Aerobic digester > Activated sludge | place...
CAGGCGCAGCACGGTGCCGGCGGGCACCGCGGCGGGATCGAAGCGGCCCACCAGCAGCGGCGCGGGGTCGGTGGTCATGGCCTCGAACGACAGCTCGAGGGCGAGCGCACCGGCGACGCGACGCTGGGCGCGCAGCTCGGCGGGCAGGCGCTGGGTCGACGCGAACAGGGCGGCGCCGCGGGCGACGATGGTCATGGGGTCGCCGGCGTGGCGGGCCTCGATGCCGAGCTGGTCCCGGATCACCCGGCGAACGATCGGGGTCAGGGACGGGCCGCCGACCAGGACCAGCCCGTTGAGCTCGGCGGCCTTGACGCGCCCGCGATCGAGCAGCTTCTTGCACAGCGCGGTGGTGCGCAGCACGGTGGCCTCGATGAGCTGCTCGAGGTCGTCGCGGGTGAGGTCGTAGGCGATGGTGCCGCCGGGCAGCACGACCTGGAAGCGCGCGCTGTCGGCGTCCGAGAGCGCGACGCGGACGCGCTCGGCCTCGGCCTTGAGGCGCGCGAAGGCCGCGGTGTAGGCCGGGTCGGTGCGTGCCAGCTCGGGCAGCTGGCCGCCGGCGCGGGCGCGCTCGGCGGCGTCGCGGGCCAGCAGGCGATCGAAGTCGCGCCCGCCCAGGTGGTTGTCGCCGTCGTGATCGAGGACCTGCAGGCGGCCCGCCTTGGAGCGCACCAGCGAGACGTCGAAGGTGCCGCCGCCGAGGTCGTAGACCATCCAGTAGCCCTCGCGCAGATCGCCCGAGCCGGAGTGCGCGATGGCGGCGGCGATGGGCTCCTGCAAGAGCGGCGCGTGGGCCAGGCCGGCCAGCTTGGCGGCGCGCCGGGTGGCCTCGCACTGCGGCAGCTGGAACATGGCGGGCACCGTGATGACCGCGGCGACCGGCGTGCTGCCGTCGGCGGCGGCGGCCCAGCCCAGCAGCTCGCGCAGGATGGCGGCCGACAGCTCCTCGGGGGTGCGGGTCTGACCCGAGGCCGGGAAGCTGCGCAGCTCCTCGGTGCCCATCAGGCGCTTGAACTCGATGGCCACGTTGGCGGGATCGGCGTCGATGGCGGCCAGCGCGGGGCGTCCCAGGGTGGCGTTGCCGGCGGCGCCGAGGTGCAGCGCGGAGGGCAGGATGGTCTCGCCGGTGGGGCCGCGGTACAGCTCGGGCGCGGCGCCGCGCTGGCGCGCGATGGCGGAGTTGGTGGTGCCGAGGTCGATGCCGTAGTCGATCGTGGTGGAGGCCATGAGGGTGTCTCGTCCTGTGGGCGACTAGGTCAGCGTGAAGTGGTGGCGCTGCGCGTGGGTGCGGACCTCGTGGGTCTCGCGCTCGTCGAGCAGCATCAGCGGCACCAGCGCGCCGCCATCGTCGTGCAGGGCGCACAGCAGGGTGCCCTGGCTGGCGTCAGCGCGCAGGAAGACCACCAGCGCCACCAGCGGATCGCGCGAGCCGCTCTGGCGCAGCGCGGCCAGCAGGCGCGAGGCGTGGCGCAGCCAGCCGCCGCCGAACGAGGGGTGGCGACGCAGCGTCTTGGGCTCGTCGGCGCGGCCGGGGACCAGCACCAGGTACAGCGCGGCGCCGCCGGTGCGCACCAGCAGCGAGCGCACCTCGCCGGTGGCCAGCGCGGCGCGGGCGGCCGTGCGCGTGCGCTCGGCCAGCGTGCTCGACACCGTGGGCGCCAGCGTGCCCATGAGCCGGGCCAGCTTGTGCGCCTCGGGGCGGCCATCGCCGGCCAGCGCGCGCTGGGTGTCGGCCAGGCCGCTCTGCAGCGCGCCTTGCAGGCCGCTGCCGTCGAGGCGACCCTGGATGGCGCCGGGCGGCATCTCGGGCGGCGCGATGGCGGCCTTGCCGGGGCCGGCGGCGTACTTCTGGATGCGCTTCTTCACGAACACGAAGGCCAGCGCACCGGCGGCGGCGACGCCGAGGCCGCGCAGCAGCATGCTGAGGAGGTGGCGGCGCGCACGGCCGGCGCGGAAGCTGACCGCGCTGGCGATGCAGGCGGCCTTGGGGTCGATGGCGCGGGCCAGGTTGAGGGCGCGGTCGGCGTTCCAGTCGCGGCCGTCGCGCGCGGTGCTGCACAGCGGACGCACCAGCGGGCCGGTGTCGACGCCGAAGTGGCGCAGGTCGGCCCACAGGTCGGCGTCGGCTGTGCGGCCGACCTGGTCGAGCACGGCGGCCTGGAAGCCCTCGTTGAGGGCGGTGCCGGCCAGCGGCTCGAGCTCGTTCTTCATGATGGTGAGGCAGGCGGTCAGGGCCTCCTGCGAGGTCCGGCAGCTCTGCAGCTTGGCGGCGGCGACCAGGTAGTCGACCGTGGTGATCTTGCCGGCCTGGATGGCGGCGGCGGTGGCGTCAGGGTCGAAGACGTCGCTGAGCTCGCGCACCTTGTTCATGTACAGCGCGCTGATGTCGCTCTCGGCCCAGGCGCGCTTGGCCTCGATGGCGGCGCGCAGCTGCGGGCCGACGACGTCGCCCTCGATGAGCAGGCGGCTCAAGGCGAGGATGGTGTCGGCGCGCAGGGAGTCGTCGAGGCCGTCGAGCATACGAGTCATGGCGCCGGCGTGCTGGGCGTCGAGCGAGTCGGTCAGCGGTCTGGCCAGGGCCAGGAAGTTGGAGCGCAGGCCGCGCACGTCGGCCGGGAGCGTCAGCAGGGTCTCCAGCGCCGCGGCCAGGCGGGTGGCGTCGCCGGTGCGGGCGATCACGGTGGCCAGGCCAGTGGCGAGCAGGTGGCCGCGCCTGAGGCTGCCGAGCGCGCTGGCGAAGTTGTCGTCGCCGAGCGCGGTCAGCGCGATGCCGAGTTGCTCGCCGTCGTCGAGGCGGGCCAGCCAGGGGCCGATCTCGCGCGCGCTGGGCGAGCACTTGGCGAGCACGCTGGCCTGCGCGGCGCTGTCGGCGATCTCGCCCTTGACCGCGCCCAGCCACAGCGTCAGCGCGCCGGCGCGGCCCTTGCTGCACTGGCCGGCGACCAGCTCGTCGAGGGTGTCGCGGTCGATGTTCTGGGTGTTGCGCGACAGCAGGCCGAGGACGAAGCCGCTCTGCCCGGCGGGCGGCGCCTTGCGCACCAGCGCCAGCGCGGCGGCAGTGCGGCCCTTGGGGCCGGCGACGTGAGCGGCCAGCTCGCCGGCGCCCTTCTCGGTCTGCAGCAGCAGCTTGGCCAGGTCGCGCCAGTCGTCGTCGGCCTCGATGATGTCGAGCGCGGCGCGCGCCAGGGTGCCCTCGCCGGTGCCCGCGGTGTAGCGGAAGGCGTACTCGTCATAGGCGAAGTCGGTCGTGGTCGCGAGCAGCGAGGCCACGGTGTCGGCGTCGAGGCGGGCGCCCGGGAACATGCCGGGATAGGCGATGGTGCGGGTGCGGCTGCCGTAGCCGTAGGTGTAGCTGGTCCCGCTGCAGCCGTAGCGGACCTCGACCTTCTGGTGCGGCCCCAGGTAGGGGATGTGCAGCGACGACACCGACTCGGGGCCGCTGTCGACCGACTGCCCGATCTCGGCGGTCATGTCCCACAGCGCGCTGTCGCTGGCGTTGATGACGTCGAAGTCGATGTTGGGGCAGCTCGAGTACTGCTGCAGCGGCGCCAGCGCGGCGAAGCGCATCAGGCTGCGGATGTCGGGCTCCTCCACCTTGCGGTGGGTGGCCACGCGGCTGACCGCCTGGTCGACCTCGTAGTCGCTGACCGGGCCGCCGTGGGCCAGCAGTGGAGTGGCCACCAGCAGCGCAAAGATGGCCGTAAGTGCTTTACTTGGTGTCAACATGTGGGCCTCGTCAGGGCCTGGCGAGCGACGCGCGGGCGCGCAGCTCGAGGTAGAGCGGGTGCTTGCGGATCTGGGCCCGGACCGCCGCCGCGCGGGCATGATCGCCCGCCAGCGTGTGGGTGAAGGCCTCCAGCAAGAGGAGCAGGAGATCGAGGCGCTGCTTGGTCGGGTCGAGCTGGCTGCGGTGCAGCGACCACCACTCGGCGGCCTCGGCGAACTTGCCGCGCTTCAGGAAGGCCAGGCCGCGGCGCAGGATGGTCGCCACCGCGGCGTCGCGGTCGAGCAGCGCGCCCAGGGTGATGCCGTCGAGCTCGACCGCGGCGCTGCCGGTGTCGGCCAGCGCGAGCAGCCCCTCGAGCTGGCCCACGCTGGGGGCGGCGGCGTCGGCGCCGCGGGCCAGGGCGGCCTCCAGCTCGGCGGGCGCCAGCGGGCCGGCGAGGTCCTGCTCGAGGGCGCGCGTCAGCAGCGACAGCGGCTCGGCGTGGGCCAGCGGATCGGCGGCGCGGGTCAGGCCGCCCGACAGGGCGCTCTCGGCGTCGAGGCCGCCACGCGCCAGCCCGGCCGCGCGCGGGGCGCGACAGTACGGGCAGGTCGCCAGCTCGTCGGCGAACGCGGTGCCGCAGCTGAGACAGGGCGTCACGTGCCGTTGCCCCCGGTCGGCGGGGCCAGCGGCTCCAGCGGGGCGATGAAGGCGTCGGCCTCGAGGTCGAGGATCGACTTCAGGTCGACCGAGGCGGCGGCGCCGCGCACGGTGTCGGCCATGGCGAAGCCGCGCACCTCCAGCTTGGGCAGGCGGTCGAGCAGCCGGCGCCGGAAGGCGGCGCCCTGGCGTGGGCCAGAGGCCCCGGCCGGCGGCGCGGCGGCGGCGGGCTTGCTTTCGTCGTCACTCACCTGAGCACCACCTTGCCGACCTCCTCCATGACGCGCTTCTCCAGCTCCTCGAGCCGGGTGGCATCACCGTCCAGCGCCTCGACGACACCGGACAGCTCGCGCGCGGCGCTGGCCAGCGCGCGGGCATCGCCGCCCTGGCGCGCCGCGACCTCGCCGGCCAGGCCGAGCACGAAGCGGGCACGCTCGCGCAGCGCGGCCACCGTGGCCGGGCGCGGCTCCAGCTCCAGCGGGGCGCCGTCGAGCTCGAGCAGGATGGGCTGGAAGTCCTGGAAGCGGCCCAGCTCCTCGGCCAGCGCGCGCCGCACCTGCGGGCTGACCATGGCGTCGCCCAGGAAGCGCGCCGAGGCAGAGCGGAACAGATCGAGCAGCTCGCCACGCTCGCGCTCGCGCTGGCGTGCCAGGGCGACCAGCTGGCGCACGGTGCGCGAGCGCACGCCGAGGCCGACCGCGGCCTCCAGCCACTCCAGCGCCTTGGCGCGCGCGGCGGGGCGGAACCAGTAGTACAGCACGCCGAGGGCGGCCAGGGCCTCGCGCTGGCGCGGCTCGAACTGCAGCGCGCGCAGCAGCGGCTCGGCCAGGGCCAGGGTCTCGGCGGCGTCGGGGGCGCGCCCGCGGCGGCCGGCCTGCTCGGCCTGGGTCACCGCGAGCACGAAGAAGAAGCCGCGATACAGCTCGGCGGGCAGCAGCAGGGCGTCGACGTCGACCGCGGCGCACAGGTACTCGTCGGCCGACTGATCGGTCGCGGCGGGCAGGCCGGTGGGCAGCCAGCGCCCGAGGAAGGCCTGCACCTGGGCCTGGGTCGCGGCGTGGTCGCCTTCGCGGTGCGAGATCAGCAGCTGATAGACGTCGCTGGTGACCTCGGCGGTGCGGCGCTCGGTCTCGGCCAGCCCCTCGATGGTGCGCACCGCGGCCAGACCGGCGCGGGCCTCGTCGAGCTTGCCGGCGCGCACCGCAGCCTGGACCTCGAGCAGGCGGTGCGTGATGAGCGCGATCGGGATCTGCTGCTGCAGCACGCCCAGCTTGGTGACCTGATCGAACAGCGCGCTGGCGCCTGCGCTGTCGGCGGCGCCCAGTCGCGCCTCGGCCAGCCGCAGCAGACACACGCTCTCGTCATGAGCCAGCGGCAGCGCGGTGGTGCCCAGTCCGCCGCCGTCCTTGGCGGCGCGATAGCCGTCGAGCGCGGCCTGGTGCTCGCCGCGCTCGGCGTGCACGCGGGCCAGCAGGTAGCGCGCCTCGGCCATGCGTGGCGCCAGATCGAGCAGACGACCGAGGTCGCTCTCGGCCTGGGTCAGGTGCGCGGCGCGCTCGGCGGCGGGCAGGGCAGGGGCGGCGGCAGCTCCTGCGGCTGCTTCGGCGGGGTCGCGCAGCGCCAGGGCCTCGCCGGTGGCCGCGAAGGCGCGCAGGTAGAGGTAGTCGCACAGCTCCAGCTTGGCCAGATCCTCGGCGTGCACGCGCTGCGCGGCCGACAGCGCGTCGGCCCAGCGCCACTGATCGACGGCCTCGGCCAGCGCCGCCATGGCGCCCAGCGGATCCGCCGCCGACGGCGTGCCCGCGGCGGCGACCTGCTTCTTGCGCCGCCACGGCAGCAGGTCGCCGAGCTCGCCGCTGAGCAGGACGACCGCGCTGACCAGCATCAGGAGCGCCATCGCCAGCACCGGCCAGACCGGCGGCGGCACCGCCTCGGCGACCACGGTGGTGGCTCCGGGATCGATCGCCGCGACCTCGGCCTCCAGCCGCTCGACCTCCTTGCGCGCCTGGTCGAGCTCGGCCTGCTTGGCCTCGAGCTGCTGCTTCACCGCCGGAGCCAGCGCCGGCGCCGGCCCGGCCTTGGCGGGGGCGTCAGGCGCGCGCGTGGCCCAGATGGTCCAGCCGGTCAGCCCCAGCGCGGCCAGCGCCAGCAGCGCCAGCGCGCCCACGCGGCGGCGCGACGGCGTCAGCCCCTCGCGCCGCTCGATGCCGAACCCACGCAATCCGAGGCCCAGCACCACCAGCACGGCGGCGCAGCCCGCGATCAGCGGGATCAGGATCCACAGCCGCTCGCTCACCCGTCACCTCGACGGCCGGCGCGCGGGAACAGCCGCGGCTCGTCATACCAGGGCACGCTGGCGCGCGCTGCGCTGGCGCCCGCCGGCATCAGGGCCTGCGCACCCAGCACGAGCGGCGCGAAGCGCGTGCCCCCCTGCTTGCCAGCGTCGCGCGCGACCACCGCCAGCCAGGCCCCGGCGTCCTCGCCGAGGTCGCTGGCGCCCACCGCGCGCGCGGCGGGCAGCGCCCGCGACAGCGCCTCGAAGGCGTCGACCAGGTAGGTCGGGTCGTTCAGCAGCGCCACCGCGCCGTGGTTGGCGATGCCGTCGAGCACATCGACGAAGGCGCCCAGGTAGCGCCCCGGCTCGCCGCCGCCACCCTGCGCGGCCAGCCGCTCGCGCGCCTGCTTGCAGGTGCGGCTGACCAGCACCCAGTCGCCGCTGCCGGCCGCGATGCGCGCGGTCACCACCAGCGCCAGCACCTCGCCCCAGGGCGTCGCGAAGCCGCCGCTGAGGCGCTGCATCGCCGCCCCGGGCGCCGCCGCGTGGCGCGCCTCCAGGTGGGCCAGGAAGACGCGGGTCACGTCATCGACCGGCGGCTCGCGGCCGTCGAGCGCGGTCAGCGCCTCGGTCAGCTGCGTCGCCGGCGCGCGCCCCGCGATGCGCCCCAGCAGCGCGACATACTCGCGCTCGCCGTCGCCCTGCTCGTCTTCCTCCAGCGCCTTCCTGGCAGACGTCAGCGCAGCCTCGAAGTCGCCGCGCTCCTCGTCGAGGCGCGCCAGCAGCGTCCACGGCACCCAGCTGGGCGGCGCCGAGCGCGCCTGCGCCTCGATCACCGCACGCGCCGCCTCGGGCCGCCCGTGCCAGGCCCAGCGCGAGGCCACCCGGCGCGCCCCGATGCGCTCCAGCAGCGCCCCCGCCAGCTCGAGCAGCGCGTCCCCGTGCGGGCGCCGCTCGGGCGTCGGCGCGGTCAGCTCGGCCAGCGCCGCCAGCACCTGGGCGCGCTCCTCGACGAAGCTCGGCGGCAGCGCCGCCTGCAGCGCGCGGTCGAGCACCGCCGGGCGCGCGCCGCGCCCCGCCAGCACACGCCGAAACCGCTCGTGCGCGGGCAGCCGTGCCAGCGTGCTGTCGCCATCGCCGCCCAGGGCCTGCTCAAGCGCGGTGCCCAGCGTCCACGCCAGGCCGGGGTCGCCCGCCGGGCCACCCAGCACCACCTCGGGGGCCGTCCACAGCCAGACCCGCTCGTCGGCCTGGGCCCAGTCGGCCGCGCTCAGCCTGGGCTGCGGCACCGCCACGATGCGCCAGGGATCCTGGCGCCCCGGGGTGTAGCGCAGGGTGGCCGGCCCGATGCCCCACAGCGCGTCGCTCATGCCCATCGAGGTGACATCGCGCCAGCACCCGCACATGAAGGCGATGAGGCTCGTGAGCAGCGTGGGGTGCGCCAGGGCATCGCGAAAGTGCAGCGCGAAGGCCTGATCCGCCGCCAGCGTGCCGGGCCGCTCGGGTGCTAGCTCGAACACCACCTCGCCGGCAGCGAGCTCGCTCTTCGCGGGCGCGATCAGCCACGAGTCCAGCCGCGCGAGCGCGCTGCCGACCTCCGCCAGCCCTCGCGCCGTCGCGCCCTCGGCGGGCACGCGCGCCCGCAGACGCGCCCCCAGCTCGAGGCGTCCGCGTGGCAGCACGATGGTGGCGGCCTCGGTCATGACCGGTTCTTCATCACCAGCACCGTGAGCGCCGCGACCGCGCTGGCGGCGCCGTCCTTGTCAGCCATGGCGCGCGCCTTCTCCAGGCGCGTCAGCACGTCGATGATCTCGCGCTGCCGATCGGGCGGTAGCCCCTGCACCATCTCGCTGGCCTGGGCCACCAGCGCGTCGGTGGGGTCGCTGGCCGGGCCGGCCCCGGCGCCTGACGCGCCACCCATGCCGCCGCCGCCGCTGCTCGAGGTCGACACCTGCGGCACCGTGCCCGCCGACACCACCTCCGACAGCGCGACGCGCTTCTTCTCGGTCAGCCCGCCGTCACCGCGGTCGAGCTTGATGTCCGTGATGGTCCCCTTCTGCACATGCTTGATCTGCCCGGCGAAGATGCCGTTGGCGTCCAGCGCGAAGGTGATCTCGAACTGGTGCGTGCCCTTGGGCTCGGGCGACAGGCCCGAGATGACGACCTGGCCGAGGCGCGTGTTCTGGCTCGCCTTGCTGGCATCGCCCTGGTAGACGGGCACCATGATGTTGGTCTGGTTGTCCTGCGCGGTGGTGTAGCCGCCGCGCACGACCTTGTGCGGGATGATGTGGTCCTTCGGGATCAGCGCGTCATAGAGATCGTCGATGAGGCCGATGCCCAGGGTGTGGCTGACCACGTCCTTGATGTTGGTGTTGGCCAGGCCGGCGGGCACCAGCGCGTTCTTGTCGAGCTCCAGCTCGCGGCCATCGAGCACCTGGGCGCCCGTGCTGGGGTCGTAGTTGAGGCCCATGCGCGCGGCGCCCATGGCGACGATCTCGTCGGGGTTGAGGTCCGACTTGATGGGCTTGCGATACTTGTCCTTGAGGAAGCGCGTGACCGCCGGGATCTTGCTGGAGCCACCGACCAGGATGAAGGCGTCGATGTCGTCCATGCCGACCTCGTGCTGCTTCAGGGCCGACGCCAGCGCGACGTCGACCTCCTTCAAGGTGCGCTCCAGCAGCGGGCGGATCATGACCTCGAAGTCGGCCGGCTGCAGCGTGTACGCGATCTCGTCGATGCCGGCCGCCGGCGCCTCCAGGTGGAAGTCCTGCGGCGCGTTCTCGTTGCACAGGTTGATCTTGACCTGCTCGGCCTTGAGCCGGAGCTTGCCGACCAGCCTGGCGTCGCCGGAAAAATCGCGCCCGTGCTGCGTCTTCATCTGCCCGAGCACCCAGTCGACGATCATCTGATCGATGTCGCCGCCGCCCAGGCGGGCGTTGCCGCCGGTGCCCAGGACCTCGACCGTCTTCTCGTCGACGATGCGCACGATCGAGACGTCGAAGGTGCCGCCGCCGAAGTCGTACACGATAAAGGTCTGCGGCTCGCCCGACTCCAGGCCGTAGGCGACCGCCGCCGCGGTGGGCTCATTGATGATGAGGCGCGGGTTCAGGCGCGCGATCTTGGCGGCCTCGCGGGTGGCGTTCTTCTGCGACTCCTTGAAGTAGGCCGGCACCGTGATGACGGCGTCGTGCACCGGCTCGCCGATCAGGCGCTCGGCGTTGGCCTTGAGCTCCTTCAGGATGTGCGCCGAGATGAGCTCGGGATCCAGCTCGCGGCCGGCGGCGCGCGCCATCGTCTTGCCGCCGCGGCCCGCCTCGCCCATCATGCGCTTGACCTCGAAGATGACGCCGCCGGGGTCGCGCACCAGCTTCTCCTTGGCCGCCTTGCCCACGCTGACCTGGCCCTGCGGCGAGACGTAGACCACCGACGGCGTGGTCGGCTCGTTCTGCCGGTTGGGGATGACGCGGACGTCCGACTTGTCGAAGTTGTAGGCCGCCACGACCGAGTAGGTCGTGCCGAGGTCGATGCCGATCACCTTGTGGTATCCGCCCATCGCGATTGCCTCTCTAGAGCTCGTCGGGGTTCAGCGGCGCGGCTGGCGCGTCGGTGTTGTCGGGGTTTGCCGGGGTGTCCGGAGTCGGTGAGTGTACGTGAGCGGCCAGCGCGGCTTCCAGCTCGGGGCCGAGGCCGCGCGGCAGCCACAGCGCCGGGCTGTCGGGGCTGAGCAGCAGGGCGTCAGGGCCGAGCTCCTCGCGCAGCCACGACGCCGCCAGCTGGGCGCGGCGGCGCGGTTCGAGCCAGCGATCGCGCTGGCTGGGCTGCACCGTGAGCAGCTCGTTCTGTGGATAATCGGCGTCGTAGATGGCGCGCGCGCGGGCGGTGCCGATCTCCTCCTCGATCTCCTGCAAGCGGGTGATCTCGACGTCCTCCTCGCCGAAGGCCTCGCGGCCCTGCGAGCGGCGCCGCGCCAGCGCCTGTGAACGGCGCTCGTTGATGAAGCTGCGGATGTCGTCGGTGCTGGCCAGCGGCGACACCCCGAGGCGCGCGTAGGCGTTGCCGGGATCGATGATGATGCGCGCGCGCGGGCGCGGGCGGCGGTCCGTGGGTGCGCTGCTCATCGGGCGCCCTCGGTGAGCCGCACCAGCTCGGCGTCGAGCTTGTCGTGCAGGCCGACCAGGCGCACATGGCCGCGCGAGCGCGCGTAGGCCAGGCGCGGCTCCAGCAGCTCGAGCGCGGTGACGAAGTGACGCCGGGCGGTCTGGTGGGCGCCGGCCTCGAGCTCGCGATAGCCGTCGAGCGCGCTGGCGAAGGCGCGGCAGTAGGTCAGCTCGAGCTGCTGCTCGGGATCGCGCGGCGCGGCGCCGGCCAGCACGGCGCTGGCGCCGCGGGCGTCCTTGGCGCGGAGCAGGCGCGTGGCGGCGCCCAGCCGGGCCTTGCAGGCCAGGTCGGGGTAGCGCGCGGCGAGCTCGCGGGCGGCGGCGTCGCTGCCGGCGGTGGCGCGGTCGGCGGCGAGGTCGGCCTCGGCGAAGCGCTCCAGCTTGAGCAGCAGCAGGGCGCGCTGGGCCTCGACGCGGGGCTCGCGGTCGCGGTCGCGGTCGCCGGCGCCGGCGCCGGCACCGGCGCGGGCGCCGCCAGCCTTGCCGGTGTCGAGCAGCGTCAGCGCCTCGGCCCACTTGCCCTGCTCCATCAGGCGCGCGGCGTCGCCCTGCACGCGGGCGCTGGCGACCTGGTCGTCGAGGCTGGCGATCTTGGCGGCCAGGGTGGCGGCCGAGCTCGCCGCGGCGGGCGCCAGCTCGGTGACCAGGGCACACAGGCGGCGCGCCCGCTCGAGGCCATCGGGCGTGGCCAGCGCCGCGGCCAGCCTGGGCTGCCAGGGTGCGCGCGTGGTGATCGCGGGCGCCGGCGGCGTGGCGCTGCCACGGCCCAGCGCGGCGACCACCGCGGCCAGCTCGGCGCGCGCCAGATCGAGCAGGCAGTCCTCGGGCTTGCTGGCCGCCGCGACCAGCGCCGCGGCCTCGCGCACGGCGTCCGCGGTGCGACCATCGGCGAGCGCGTCGTCGATGGCGCGCCGGGCCTCGGCCAGCAGCGCCGGCTCGGCCGACTGTGCCAGCGGGCGCAGCACCGCCAGGTAGAGCTGCCGCGTGCAGCCGGCCAGCGCGCGCGCGAAGGCGGCCTCGGCGTCGGCGCGCCGCCGTGCCGCCAGCAGACACAGGCCGTGCAGGTAGTCGAGCGCGTAGGCGCCGGGTGCCGCGGGCGGGTTCGCCGGTGCGGCCGGCGCCGGGTCCTGGGCCAGGGCAGCGGCGCGTCGATCGAGCAGCGCCAGCGCCGGCGCCCGCGAGCCGCGCAGATACACCTGCGCCGCCTGCGGCTCCAGCCCGTGCAGCAGCTGCAGGCCATCCAGCTCGAGCCCCAGCTCGCGCGCACGCAGCTGGCCCTGCCGGCTCAGGCAGCGCGCCACCGCCTGCTCGGCCCAGCTGCGCGCCTCGGCGAAGCGCGCCTGCGCCGCCAGCGCGAAGGCCAGCGCCTGGTAGGCCCGCACCGAGGTCGGCAGCCGCTCGATCTCGGCCTCCAGCTCGTCGAGGGCGCGCTCGCGCGGGGCCGCGGCGTCGCGCTCGTCACTGCCGTCCGCGCCGTCATCAGCGTCGCCGCCCCGTCGCGCCACGCCCTTGTCGCCGGCCGCGGCCTGCTTGTCGAGGATGCGCTGCAGCTCCTCGACGTCCTCGGCGAACTCGGCGCGCGCCTTGGCCCCGGCCGGCCCGCCCAGGGCGTGAAAGCGGGTCAGCGCCGCACGCGCCTCGTCGAAGCGACGCGCCAGCAAGAGGATGCGCGCGCTGCAGTACTCGACCGCCGGGGTGTCACCGGCCTCGCGACGCGCCCGCGCCACCAGCTCCAGCGCGCGCTCGGTCCCGGTCACCGCGGCGCGCTCGACCTCGTCCTGGGTGCGCAGCGCCAGCCCCAGCAGCAGCGCGGCCGCCAGCTCGCCGATGATGTGCGCGCGGTCGGCGCGCCCCAGCACCAGCGGCGTGCCGTCGCCGCCGCCCCGCCCGGCGCGCTCCAGCTCCATGCGCAGATAGCCGGCCAGGAAGCGCAGGCTGCCGCCGTCGCGCTCGGGCTGCTCGCGCGAGCCGAGCTCGGCGCTCAGCGCCGGCCCATCCAGGAACGGCGCCTCCGCGCGCAGGAAGTCGAGCACCTCGTCGACCAGCTGTGGGCGCCGCGGATCGGGCCGCCAGCGCCGACACAGCAGCACCAGGTCACCCAGGTTCTCCAGGTGGCGCCGGTGCAGGCGCTGCGCGTCGCGATCAGCGGGTGCCTGGCTCGCGCGCGTGCTGTAGCGGGTGGCGACCCGGGTGTCGATGCGCCGCCAGCGCGCCGCCAGCGCATCGGCCAGCCGCTCGCCCTCGCCCTCGACCAGGACGCCCAGCGAGCGCGCCGCCAGCGCCAGCGCGGCGACCCGCTCGCCGGCGCTGCGGGCGTCCTCGGGGCCGAGCAGCGTGCGCGCCCCGTCACCCAGCGCGACGTGCGCGAAGGTCAGCTCGGCGCGCCGGTGGTGCAGCCACTGGCGCAGCTGCTCGGGGTCGGTGTCGAGGCGCTCCTGGTTGACCACCAGGCGGACCTCGCCGTGGCCCTTGTCCTGCTCGCGGCGAAACACGCCGAGGTGCAGGCGCGCCGGGCCGCGGGCGTCCTCGGGCGTCAGCCGCGCCTGCTGCGCGAACATGCGGTGCGGCCGCGCATAGCTGTGCGCGCTGCCGCGATCCAGCCGACCCAGCAGCGCCAGCCGGTAGTGATGGCGATCGAGGTCGGCCCAGGCCTCGTGCGCGGCGTCGGCCTCACCGAGCAGCGTCAGCAGCGCGGCGCGGTTCTGGCGATGCACGGTCTCGACCGGCTCCAGGCGCTCGCACTGCTGCACGATGGCGAGGGCAGGGCGCAGCTGCTCCCTGGCGGCCAGATCGACGGCGTGGCGCGACAGCTCGGCGCACAGGCGACGGCGCAGCGCGGGGCGTCCCGGCAGTCGCGCGGCCACCGCGCGCCAGGCCGCCGATGCTGCCGCCGCCCCGGCCTCGCCCAGCCGGTCGCCCAGCAGAAGGAGCATGATCTCCTCGCGGCGTGAGCCCGGGCGCGCGGCCGCCACCGCGCGCTCCAGCTCGTCCGCCGGCGCGGCGTACAGGCGCCCCAGCTCGGCCAGCAGCGCCGCCTCGCGGGTGCCCTTGCCACACAGCCGCGGCACCTCGCGCTCCAGGAACTTCGGCGCCTCGGCCGGGCGCGCCAGCGCCAGCCGCGCCAGCAGCTCCGCGACCGCGGTGCTGGAGCCGGGCTCGCGCAGCTGACCGACCTGGCGCTCGGCGATCTTGGGCTGATCGCGCGCCTTGGCGTCGGCCGCGATGAGGCGCGGCAACGGGCCCGCGCCGGGCAGCTCGCCGGCCTCGGCGGCGATGTTGGCGGCGCGCTTGAGCTCGCCCTGGCGCAGCGCGGCCAGCGCGCGTGTCAGCACCGGCGGCGCCAGCCCCGACGCCGCCAGCGGCTCCAGCAGCAGGGTGGCCTGCTCGGGCTCGCCGAAGCGCAGCAGGAACAGCGCGCGTCGCAAGGTGTGCAGCGGATTGCCGGGCTCCAGCGCGTCGGCCTCGCCCAGGCGCCCCGCGCCGGTGGCGAAGTCGGGCGCCGCCAGCGCCGACAGGCTGCTGGCGTCGGCCAGCAGGCGTCGCCCCGCCGGCGTACTGGCCCGACCGGCCGCGCCCAGCGCCGCCAGCGCGGCGTTCCAGTCGACCCCGGCCAGGTTCAGGTTCACAGCGGCTTCCTCTCGACGCGCACCCTGCCACCCTGGGCGCGCACGATCCAGACCCCGCCACCTGCCGCACACGCCAGAGCGACATCCCCATCCGCCAGCCAGCGCACCCCGCGCGCATCCACGCGGAACAGCGCACCATCATCGGTCCACGCCAGCACCTCGGCGCCAGGTGCCGCCGCGATCCCGGCGACCTTGGCGCGCCCGGGGAGCTCCAGCGTGCGCAGCCGGTGCAGCCCGGCGTCGAGCGACTCCAGGCCGCCGTCGTCGCGCAGCACACAGACGCCTTCGCCGAGCGGCAGCACGCTGCGCAGACCGCCCAGCTCGGGCGAGCGCGCCGCCTCACGCCCGTCGTCGACCCAGGCGCAGGCGTCCTCGCCCCACACGCCGACGCGCCCGCGCTGCGTCCACAGGCCGAAACCCCGCCCGATCCCGAGCGCGACCCGCCGCGTGCCGCCTGCCTCGCCCGGCCAGCCACACCACCACAGCGCGCCGCCAGCCAGCGCCGCCAGCCCACCGGTGCGCGCCACCAGCGCGAGGACGGGGCCATCCAGCTCCAGGTCCGAACTCGAACTCGTGCTCGAACTCGTGCTCGGACTCGTGCTCGGACTCGTGCTCGTGCTCGTGCTCGTGCTCGTGCTCGTGCTCGGCCCGGCGTCGCTCTCCCTCGCGAGACCTGCCACCCCGCTCCCGACCATCCACAGCCTGCCGCGGGCATCTCCCGCACAGATCCGCGCGCCCTCCGCCGCCAGCGCCAGCACCGCCGCTCCGCCCGGATAGCCAGCGCGCACCTTCCAGGTGTCACCCAGCTCCAGCACCTCACCCCGGAACGCCGCCACCAGCAGCCGCGCCTCGCTGACACACGCCGCCGACACCGGCCCCACCGCGGCCCGCGTCAGCTTGCCGGCACCCGCCCCGTCGCCCAGCGCCGCCCACTCCCCAGCATCACTGCCGACGAACCCTGCGCCACCCGCCGGGTCGACGAGCTGCCACGCCGGCCGCCCGGTCCACGCCAGGTCGACCAGGCCGTCCCGCGATCTCTCCAGCGGCGACTCCGTCACGGACCCTCTCCCACTGCCCTGACAGCGCGAAGCACCTCGTTTACTACCCGACCTCGCGCCCTGTCAATCGCCGCACCGCGTCGAACGGCCACACTTTGCCACCCGGCCCCGCCCGACTACTTCGCGCCCGCTCCGGGCAGCCCGTACAGCTCGACCGCCCCCGCGACGCCCTTGAGCCGGTGCGCACCCAGCGCCACCACCGCCTGCGCCGGCAGCCCCGCCACCCGCACGAAGCTCTCGGTCAGCAGCACGTCGACACCCAGCGTGCGCGTCATGGCCTCGACCCGGCAGGCCTCGTTGACCACCGCCCCGATGACCGTGAAATCGAGCCGATTCTGCGCCCCGATGTTGCCGTAGCTGACCTCGCCCTGGTGCAGCGCGATGCCCAGCCCCAGGGCCGCCTCACCACGCCCCGCGCGCTCGCGGTTGAGCCGCTCCAGGTTGGCGCGCACATCCGCCACCGCCGCCAGGGCCTGCGCACACGCCTGCGCCACGCCGCCAGTGGGCGCCACGGGAAAGATGGCCAGGATGGCGTCGCCGATGAACTTCAGCACCTCGCCGCCGCGCTGATCGACCGGTGACGCAACCGCATCGAAGTACGTGTCCAGCACCTCCACGACCTCGCGCGCGGGGCGCACATCCGACAGCGTCGTGAAGCCCTGCATGTCGCAGTACCAGATCACCGCGTGCAAGGTCTCCGCGGTGCCGCGCCGGAAGGCGCCGGCCAGGATGCGCCGCGAGGCGTTGCCGCCCAGGTACGACGCCAGCAGCGCGCGCGCGGTCAGCTTGCTGGCCTCGAGCGCGCAGCGCAGCGAGATCAGCGGCAGCAGCGCGCGCAGCGCCGCCACCTCCTCGTCGGCGAACCCGCGCGCCTCGTCGGTCGCGAACGAGATCCACTGCCGGCCCCAGTAGGCATGCTCGGTGTCGGCCGACAGCCCCTGGCGCACGTCGAGCGGAAAGCACAGATAGTCGGTGGCGCCGCCGTCCGCCATCTCGTCCAGGAACTTGTAGGGCAGCTCGGCGCGCGGCCCATCGAGGCGCGCATGCACCTCGGGCACCCCGAGCTCGATCACCGCGTGCGGCGCGCTGCCCAGGTAGACGTGCTGGTTGCGGATGGTGGCCTCGCGCGGGATGGCCTGGATGGGCTTGCCACGCACCCAGATGAGGTGGACCCCGGCCCACTCCGGCCCCAGCGCGTGCAGCGCGGTGCTGGCCCGCGACAGCGGCAGCCCCTCGGCCAGCAGCGCGTTGACCAGCGCCTCCAGCACGCCGCCTGCCTGCCCTTCGGTGCGCGCGCCGCACAGCGCGGCGGCGACCCGCTCGTGCGCCCCTGGTCGCATCAGGCCGCTCGCGCGCTGACCACCCAGGTGCTCGATCCGGCGTGGACGCCGGCGTCGCTGGCCAGCGGCGTCAGCGCCTCGCGCAGCGCGGCCACCACCTGGGGGCGCAGCCGCTCGGCCTCGGCCCCGGCCAGCCGCATGACCTCGCCAGCCGGCCCCACCGCCAGCGCGAACTCGATGGCGTGGTCGACGTCGCGCCCGATGCGCAGCGGCAGCTCCAGGCGCGTCAGCGTGACGTCGTCGAAGCCGGCCGCCAGCAAGATCGTGGTCAAGGTGTCGGCGTCGGCCATCGAGAACGGCCCCGGGCCGCAGGTCGGGGCGTTGTCCTTGTTCTCCTGGGGCACGATGGCTTTCACGATCTGCTCGGCCAGGTGAAAGCAGGGGTTGTCATCGCGCCGGCGCCACACCGTCTTGACCAGGCGCGCGCCCGGCTTCAGGGCACGCCGCACGTTGCGCAGCGCGCGCACGGGACTCGCGAAGAACATGGTGCCGAAGCGCGCGAAGGCGTGGTCGTAGGGGCCGCCGAGGTCGTCGCTCTCGACGTCGGCGGTCATGAAGCGCGCGTTCTTCACGCCCCGCTGCGTCGCGGTGCCGGTGGCGTCCGCGATGAAGCGCGCCGCGGCATCGACGCCGACCGCCTCGCCGCCGTCACCGACCAGGCGCGCCAGGTCGAGCGTGGTGCCGCCGAACCCGCAGCCGACGTCGAGCACCCGCCCGCCCAGCGGAGGCGGGTAGGTCGTCATGGCGACCTCGCCATGTTTGCCCAGGTTGAGCTCGACCAGATCGCGAAAGCGCACGAACTTGTCGAACAGCACCGTGTTCCACGCCTCGATCGCCTCGCTGTTCCCGGGGGCCGCCATGGCCCGATGCTATCCGACCCGGCGCCGCCAGGGTAGGCTGGGGCGTGTTCGGCCTCATCGACTGGTGGCGGCGTCGTCGCGCGCGGAGGCGCGCCTTCGACCCCGCGTGGCGCAGCATCCTGGAGGCCCACGTGCCGTTCTACCCGGGCCTCACCGGCCCCGTGCGCGAGCGCTTCGAGACCGCCCTCAAGGTCTTCCTGCTGACCAAGCACTGGGTCGCGGCCGGCGGCATGGTGATCGATGACGAGGTCAAGGTCGTCATCTCGGCGGCCGCCGCGCGCCTGGTCACCAACCGCCCGCGCGATCACTACCAGCGCCTGACCGAGATCGTGGTGTACCCGTCGCACTACGTGCACCCCGGCGGTGACGGCATCATCTTCGGCGAGGCGCAGTCGTGGGGCACCGTGGTGCTGTCGTACGACGCCACCACGCACGGCATGAAGAACCCGGGCGACGGCCACGACACCGCGCTGCACGAGTTCGCCCACGTGCTCGACGCCGCCGACGGCAAGTTCGATGGCACCCCGGTGCTGGACCACCTGACCAGCTACGCGCCGTGGACGCGCGTGATGTCGACCGAGTTCCTGCGCCTGCGCCGGAAGGTCGAGCGCCGCGGCGTGCTGCGCCGCTATGGCGCCACCAACGAGGCCGAGTTCTTCGCCGTCGCCAGCGAGGCCTTCTTCGAGAAGCCGCGCCAGCTGAGAGACCGCCACCCCGACCTGTACGCGCTGCTTTGCGACTACTACGCCAGCGACCCGGCGTCCGGCGACTGAGGCCTGACTGCCTGGCGGAAGTCGGCGTCGTCGCGCGCGAACTCGCCGCGCTGGTGGCCGCCAGGCCCGCGTCCAGATCCGGCGCTGGATCGACCGCTATGGCATCGAGGCGACCGAGTACAGCGGCTGACGGCCTCTGAGGACTACCAGCCGGCCGGGAGGACGCCGCTCAGCTCCAGCATCGAGAGGTCTGACTGGGAGTCGCCCCGACGCATGCGCTCTCCCAGGGTGCCGTCGATCTCGAGAAAGTCCTCGGTGGTTGCGTCCTCGAGGAGCAGCCCGACCGGGCAGACGTTCGAACCGTCGGTGGAGGTCAGCACGTGGAGTCCGCCGACCCTCGCCTTGGCGGCCGCATAGGCCTGGGCGTTGGGCTTCGCGAACGGACCCTTGCCGAGTCCGAAGGCGCCGCCGCTGAAGCAGGTGTCGATGAGGACCACGACCACGACCTCGCGGGGAAACGTGGCGATCCCATCCCAGAGGCGCTTGAACGTGGAGGTCTCCTTCCTGGCTGGGTCCCCGGCCTCGACCGCGCTGAGATCGAAGCCGTCTCCGTAGGTCATGATCTTCGTGGTTGGATCCGTGTTCACCTGCCCGTGCGCTCGAACATAGAGGAAGAACACCGGCCAGCGCTCGAGCTGGCCGGCCTTCTTGCGCAGCTCGACCAGCGTCTGGAAGTACGTCCCGAAGCCCGCCAGGGTCGCGGTCAAGCTGGCGCGACTCACCGCCTTGGCCTCGGGGACCGCGCCGTTGTTCCCGACCACAGTGACGTACTGCTCCCCCTCCAGATAGCTCACCATGCCAGACAGGTCGGCGGTGAACTTGCTGTCGACGCGTGGCTCGACATCATCGCCGCCCGAGATCAACAGCGCATGGCGGTCCGGCGCAGTCCAGACGTCCGGGGGGGCCGGAGCCGCGATCAGCTCGCGGGGCTCGACGACGACTCCAACGGCATCCTCTCCTGGAATCCGATCAGCCGCTTGCTGGGAGCCAAGCTGGGCAGGCTCCTCCTGTGGATCAGTCCCGTTGCAGGCCGTCAACAGCCCGAGCAGGGCAAGCGCCACGACGCCACCAGTCTTCATGCGCGGACGCTACACGAGCGGTGCGGTGAGATGCAACCCGCGCGGCCACCGAGTACACCGGCTGACCCCGCGCGCGCCTCAGCCCAGCTTCTGCGTCAAGAGCTCCTTCACCTTCTGCGCGTTGGCGCGACCGCCCGAGGCCTTGACCACGGCGCCCACGAAGAAGCCGATGAGGCCGGTCTTGCCGGCCTTGTACTCGGCTACCTTGCCGGCGTTGGCCGCCAGCGCGTCGGTCACCAGGGTCTCCAGCGCGCCGTCGTCGCTGACCTGGGTCAGCCCGACCACCAGCTCGCGCGGCTGCCCGCCGCTCTCGACCATGCGGGCCAGGACATCCTTGGCCACCGCGCCCGACAGCGTGCCGGCGTCGAGCATGCCGCACAGCTCGGCCAGCTCGGCGCCCCCGAAGCGCAGCGCAGAGACCTCGCGCTCGCCCAGCGCGCGCGGCAGCTCGTTGATGACCAGCCTGGCCACCGCCGCCGGCTTGCCGCCCGCCGCCACCGCGGCCTCGAACAGCGTCGCCGTGGCGCGCTCCCCGGTCAGCAGATCGGCCTCGTCCTCGCCCAGCCCCAGGCCCTTGATGCGCGCGAACGCCGCCGCCAGCTCGGGATCGCGCACCCGCGCCTCGGCCCGGAACTCGGCCTTCGAGCGCTTCGGCGGCCGGAGCTTCACCGTCGCCTTGTCGTCCGGCCCAGTCTCCGCCGCCGGCCCCGTGCCCGGCTTGTCCTTGTCCTTCTCCTTCTCCTTCGCCTTCTTGTCCGCCGCCTTGTCCGCCCCCGCCCCGGCCGCCACCACGGTCTCGCGCAGCCCCACGATCCGGTTCCACACCAGCTTGCCCGGTCGCGAATCCACCGGGTCCACGGCGAAGTACCCCAGTCGCTCGAACTGCCAGCGGCTGCCCACTTCGGCCTTCGCCAGCGCCTGATCCACTAGACACCCTGTCAATACCTCGAGCGAGCGCGGATTCAGGTGCTGGACGAAGTCGCCATCCTCATCCGGCCGCGGCACCGCGAACAGCCGGTCATACAGCCGCACCTCGGCGGTCGCCGCGTTCGCCAGCGCGACCCAGTGCAGCACGCCCCACACCTTCACATCCACCGCCGGATCCCCGCCGCCCCGCGTCTCGGGCAGCACCCGGACGTGGACCTCCTCGACGCTGCCGTCCGGCGCATGCACCACCCCGTCGCACACCACACAGCCACCATGGCGCAGCCGCACCACGCGCCCCGGCGCCAGCCTGAGGAAGCCCTTCTCGGGCTCGACCTGGAAGTCGTCGCGCTCGATCGCGATCTCGCGCGCCTCGCCGCCGTCCGTGTTCGCGTTGCTCACCACCACACGCAGCGGCCGGAGCACCGCCATGGCCCGCGGCGCGCTCTTGTTGAGGTCATCGCGCACACAGAACTCGAGCTTGCCGAGGTCGACCACCGAGTTGTTCTTGGCCACCCCGATCATGTCGCAGAAGGCGCGGATGGCCTCGGGCCGGTAGCCGCGCCGCCGCATGCCCGCGATGGTCGGCATGCGCGGATCATCCCAGCCCGACACCAGCCCGCGCGTCACCAGGTCGAGCAGCTTGCGCTTCGACATCACGGTGTAGTCGATGTTCAAGCGCGCGAACTCGTACTGCCGCGGGCCATGCTGCTGCCCCGCCCCGGTGTGTTCAATGACCCAGTCGTACAGCTCGCGGTTGTTCTCGAACTCCAGGGTGCAGATCGAGTGCGTGATGGCCTCGAAGGCATCCTCCAGCGGATGCGCATAGTCGTACATCGGGTAGATGCACCAGGCGTCGCCGGTGCGGTGGTGATGCGCGTGCCTGATCCGGTACAGCAGCGGATCGCGCATCTTCATGTTGGCCGCCGCCAGATCGATGCGCGCCCGCAGCACGTGGGCGCCATCGGGGAACTCGCCGGCGCGCATGCGTGCGAACAGGTCGAGGTTCTCTTCGATCGACCGCGCGCGCCCCGGGCAGGGCCGCCCCGGCTCGCTCAGGGTGCCGCGGTAGGCGCGAATCTCCTCCTCGTTCAGGCTGCACACGTAGGCCTTGCCGTCCCGCACCAGCTTGACCGCCAGGTCGTACATGCGGCCGAAGGTGTCCGAGGCATACAGCACCTCGGTGGGCGCGAAGCCGAGCCAGCGCACGTCGGCCTCGATCGACGTCACATACTCGACGTCCTCCTTGGTCGGGTTGGTGTCGTCGTAGCGCAGGTTGCAGGTGCCGCCGTAGTCGCGCGCCAGCCCGAAGTTCAGACAGATCGACTTGGCGTGCCCGATGTGCAGATAGCCATTGGGCTCGGGTGGGAAGCGGGTGGCCACCCTGGTGTGCCGCCCCGCGGCGAGGTCGGCGTCGATGATGTCGCGGAGGAAGTCCTTGCGCTCGGTGCTCATGGCGGCGCGCAGCATACACCGCGTCAGTTGCCTGATATCATCGCTTGCGCATGGGTTTGCGAGGTCTCGGGCTGCTCGTGCTGACGCTGGGGGCGGCGTGCTCGCGGCCCGTGGCGCGTCGCACCTGGGTCTTCGAGGTCCCCGGCCACGGCGGCTATCGTCACCCGGCGCGCGTCGCCGCCGCCGATGTCAGCCCCGCGCTGGCGGTCATCCCGGCCTACGATCGCGCCGGCCTGGCCGCCACCATCGCGCGCACGCTGGGGCGCATCGGCCCCGACGAGGTGGTCTACTACCGCCATCCCCACGGTGGCGCCTGGCTGTTCGGCGTGCGCGGCCAGGAGCTGATCGTCCAGGGCTACGGCCTGCGTCACGGCGAGCACCACCACGCGCTGCCGCCCGAGCCCGGCAAGCCGCCGCCGCGCCTGGTCGGGCCGGTCAAGGTCGTCGACCCCGGGCCGACCGAGGACAATGGTCGCGACTACCCCGAGCTGATGGTGATCTCGTCGATCGCCGTCGATCAGTACCTGTTCGTGAGCGGCGACTTTCTCGGCGTCGTGCGCGCCGGCCAGTCGGCCACCTTCAAGGTGCCCGCCGGGCGCGTCGCCGTCACCGCCACCGACGACCGCGCCGGTGAGGTCAACCCGATGGCGCAGCAGTTCGAGTTCGTGGCCGGGCTACGCCACGATCTCCTCATCATGCCGTGGCTGGGTCGATGACCCGCGCGCACGCCGCCGTCCTCGCCGTCGCGGTCCTCGCGACCACCGCGCTCAGCGCCACCGGCTGCACCTCGTTCTCCAGCTACCAGACCGCGCGCATGCTGGCGCCACGCCAGCTCTCGGTCGGCGGCGCCATCGCCATCGCCACGCACTACCGCGGCGTCGCCACCCCCGAGGTGCCGCCCGGCGTGCAGGGTCGCGCCGTCCTGGTCGAAGGGCTGGCCCGCCTCGGCGTCACCGACCGCCTCGAGGCTGGCCTCAAGCTCGGCTATGGCCACAGCTTCGGCGACTTCGAGCTGTCGCTCGAGCAGGCCTTCGTCGACGCCAAGCTCTCGCTGCTGCCCGATCAGCTGGCCCTCGCGTTGCCCGTCGGCGGCACCCTGATCGAGGGCGAGAGCTTCGACCTGCAGACCCAGCCGGGCCTGATCTGGACCGCCACCCTGGGCCGCCGCCTCGAGCTCGACAGCGCCTTCAAGCTGGTCATGGTCAAGACGCGCGGCGAGGCCAGCCTGGGCTCGCTCGGCGCCGCCGTCGTGGTCGGCGTGCGCATGCGCAGCGATCACCACCGCTTCGAGCTGCACCCCGAGGTCGGCGTCCACGTCACCGACCTCGACGAGGACAGCGTCGCCTTCGGCGACTCGCTCATCCTGGGGATTGGACTCGGGGTTTTCTTCACCCCTTGAGCACGGGAATGGCGGCACCCGCGGCGCCGTCTTTCCATCACTTGATCGCGCGCATCGCCTCGCTGAAGATGCGCGCCGGAGGTGTTCAGATGGGCGTGCGCAAGGTGGCAACCGGTAGCAAGCTGGCTCTGGCGTTCTGCATGGTGGCCGCGCTGGCGGGCACGCAGGCCCTGGCCGACCCCTCGGTCGAGCTGAAGGCGGCCAAGTCGATCGTCAAGCACGAGGCCGTCGATCCGCAGACCGAGTTCGCGGTGGGCGACACCGTCTTCGTGTGGTCGAAGATCCTCGGCCTCAAGGACAAGATCGCGACCCACGTGTGGAAGAAGGATGGCAAGGTGGTCTGGCGCATGGACCACACCGTCAAGAACGGCAGCTACCGCACCTACTCCAAGCGGCGCTCGATCAAGGCCGGCACCTGGTCGGTCGAGGTCCTCGACGACACCGGCAAGTCGCTCGGCGAGCTCAGCTTCACCGTCAAGTAGCCGCCCGCGCCGCTCAGGCCAGCGCGGCCGCGCGCAGCCTGAAGATCCGGCTCAGGTGCGCCAGCAGCGCCTCCTCGTCGGCCGGCTGGCTGCGAAACCCCACGTACAGATCCGGGCGCAGCAGGTACAGACACTCGGCCTGCGCGCCGTAGCGCTCCTCCAGGTCGCCATCGACGTCGTGCAGCACGCTGCCGGCCCAGTCCAGCGCCGCCGGCCGCTCGGCGCCCGGCACCACCACGTGCACCGCGATGACATCGGCGAAGCGGCGCTGCACCCCCTGCGCGATGGTGGCCAGGCGCTGGTAGCCCTCCAGCGTGGCGGCGCGCCCGTCGAACAGCAGCAGCGTGTGCCGGTGATCGACGAGCTGCATCAGGCGGCCCGGCCCGCGCGCCGACACCACATGGGCATCGGGCGCCCGCTCGCCGGGCCCCGGCGCCAGCGCGAAGTGGCGCCACGCGCGCACCGTCGGGGTCTCCTCGGCGGCGTCGCGCCCGACCCGCGCGCCCAGCACGCTGCGGGTGTACTCGCCCACGATGGGGCTGCCCTTGTAGTTCAGCGTCAGCTCGGCGGTGGTCCGCACCAGGCGCGCCTGCACCACCTCCAGGCTGGTCAGGAAGCCGGCCACGGCGTTGCGTAGCACCCGCGCCACCGGCGACTTCAGGGTCGCCACCCGGGTCGCATAGTCGGTCGCGCGCAGCAGGCCCTCGCCGATGCCATGGCGCTCGCTGTGGTAGCTGTCGAGCAGTCGATCGTCGGCGTTGCCGGTCGCCACCAGGGCCAGCTTCCAGGCCAGGTTGTGGGCGTCCTGCAGGCCGGTGTTCATGCCCTGACCGCCGACCGGGCTGTGGATGTGCGCGGCGTCGCCGGCCAGCAGCACGCGCCCGACCCGGTAGCGGGCGACCTGGCGGGCGTGGATGCGGAAGCGCGCCAGCCAGCGCGGATCGCTGACCTCGCAGGCCTGCCCGCTGCGCTCGCGCAGCGCGGCCTCGATGTCCTCGCGCGTGGGCGGGGCGTCGCCCGGCGGCGCCGTCATGATGATGCGCCAGCGGTCGTCCGGCATCGGGAAGCAGGCCGCCAGGCCGCTGGCCGCGAAGAACGTGGTCACCGCGTCATGGCCGACCTTCCAGGCCACGCGCACGTCGGCCAGCATGAAGGGCTCGTCGAAGGCGTCGCCGTGGAAGTCGAGACCGATCTCCTTGCGCACCTTGCTGTGTGCGCCGTCGCAGCCGATGACCCAGGCCGCGCGCACGGCTTCCTCCGCGCCCGCGCTGCCGAGCGTGACGCTGACGCCGTCATCATCCTGGGTCAGCGCGGTGACCTCGACGCCGCGCTCGATGCGTCCGCCCAGCGCCTCGAAGCGCGCCGCCAGCACGGCCTCGGTGTCGCACTGCGGGATCGACAGCAGGAACGGATAGCGCGTATCCAGCTCCTCGAAGCTGGCCGACGTCACCAGCTTGCCGTCGCCATACAGCTGCACCCGCGAGACCTGGAGGCCGCGCGCCACCAGCTCGTCGGCGACCCCCAGCGGCTCCAGCACCTCCAGGCTGCGCGCATGCACCACGATGGCCTTCGACAGCGGCGACGGCGCGGTCGCCTTGTCGACCACCCGTGCGCGCAGCCCGTGGCGCAAGAGCTCGCAGCCCAGCATCAACCCCGTCGGCCCAGCCCCCACCACCAGGACGGTTTCCATGGCGCCATCGTATACTGCGCCGCACTCACGGGAGGCGGCAGATGGGGTTCTTCGCGAGCTTCGGCAGGGGCTGGTCGTTCATGAAGGCGGCGTTCAGGATGGCCGGTCGCGAGCGCAAGCTGCTCTCACCCGCGGTCTACCTGGTGATGGTCAGCATCCTGTACTGGGTCGCCGTGGTGGTCGGCATCGTGGCCGCCGACGCCGAGCAGTGGTCGAACGGCACCTGGGCGCTGGTGGGCAGCATCGCCACTCTGGGCTCGTTCCTGATCTTCTATTTCTTCTGCGGCATGATGGTGAACATGATCGACGTCTACCTCAAGGGCGGCAAGCCGTCGCTGGGGGAGGGCGCCAAGGACGCCGGCAAGAACTTCCTGGCCATCTTCGTGCTCGCCATCATCTCGACCATCGTCAACATGATCACGAGCTCGATGCGGCGCGACAAGGGCGTCGCCGGCCGCATCATCGCCGGCATCATCGACACCATCTGGACCACCTTCACGTTCCTCCTGCTGCCCGCCATCATCATCGAGGACGCCGGGCTCGGCCAGGCCATGAAGCGGGTGCGCAAGATCCACAAGGGCAACCTCTTGCTGATCAGCATCGGCGAGGTCGGCGTGCAGGCGGTCACCAACCTGATCGGCTTCCTGGCCATGCTGGTGGTGTTCGGCGTGATCTGGCTGGCCGCCACCATGTTGACCGGCACCGCCGCGCTGGTGGTCGCCTTCGTCGTCGGCGGCACCCTGCTGTCGCTGTTCGCCGCCTTCAGCATCTACATCCGCATGTCGTATTACACCTGCCTCTTCGTGTGGGCCGCCGAGACCGAGAAGGTCGCGGACACCGGCCAGCGCATCGAGGTCCGCGCCCCGGGGCCGCTCGGCGAGGCGCTCGGCCCGGCCTGGGTGCCGTCGCTGCGCCCGACCACAGGCTGGTAAGTCCGAACCCCGCTGGCCACCCGACCCGCCAGCCGCGCCAGCCGCCGCGCCGACTCAAGCGCCTGAAATTGCGCGCGCACCACCGGGCACAGTTCTTGGATTGTCCCGGACACATGCGCCTCGCGTCCCGCCTGACCCGCTTGTCCGCCCTCGCTCTCGGTCTCGCCTACGCCTCGGCCAGCCTCGGCTGCGCGACCGAGGACGGCGGCAGCGACGATCCCACGGTGGCCGACGACTTCGAGGTCATCCCGGACGGCAAGGTCGACAACTATCGCAGCTCCAACACCCAGGAGTTCTCGGCGACCGCCACCGCGGTGGTCGCCCTGGACGCCTCGTATGCCAGCAAGAACGCCGACGAGCGCCTGGCCGCTGCGCGCGAGCTGGTGTCGGCCAAGCTGCTGCAGATCGGCTGGTTCCTGAACCTCTGGGTCAGCGACAAGGAGCCCGAGGACGTCAACAAGAGCTACGGCAGCTACCACGCCATGGCGCGCGCCAGCTCGGTCAAGGCGCTCGAGGTCAAGGCCACCGGGACGCTGACCTTCAGCTACAACTTCGAGGCGACCATCGCGGCGGGTGACGGCTTCCTGGCCAAGCTGCCCGGCCGCAACGTCACCGGCGGCGGCAAGATGGTCGATCTGAACATGGGCCTGATCGACAACGCCACCCTGCTGGCCGGGACCTGGCAGTCGTCGTACGGCGTGCACTCGTGGGACCCCAGCACGGTGGCCCCCGACAAGCTCGAGCTCCTGCCGGTGCTGGTCAAGCCGGCGCCGCGCTCGGCCAACGCCTTCCTGAACTACGCCGCGCTGTACGCCGACGGCAAGCTGACCGTGGGCGCCCAGTTCGGCTGGGACTACAACGAGGGTCGCCAGGATCTGGCCAACGCGCGCCAGCTCTACGACGACCTCCTGCGCGCCGGCTTCACCTCGCCGGTGACCAGGTACGAGGACCTGAAGATTGCGTCGGGCCCGCTGACGCGGAGCTCGCTGGTCGGCGGCAACACCGTCGAGGTCGAGGTCACGCTGATCCACCCCGGCATGGTCGCCAGCGCGTCCGGCAACGCCGCCGAGCTGCGCGCCGCGCTGCTCGATCTGCTCGCCACCCGCGAGGTCATCCTGTTCAACGGCCACGCCGGCGTCTCGGGCCGCCTGCTGCCGGCCGACTTCAAGTCGGCCTCGGCTGGCAACATCCTGGCCAGCGAGTACCCCACGCTGCGCCTGCTGCCGGGCTACCAGCTGCTGCTCATCGAGGGCTGCCAGACCTACGCGACATTCACCGACGGCTTTCGCAAGAACCCCGCCAAGCGCGGGCCGAACGGCGAGCTCGTCAACATGGACATCGTGACCTCGACCTCGTACACGTGGACCAGCCAGGGCGCCGAGGCCATGGAGGCCATCCTGTGGCCGCTGGTCGGTCGCAGCGCGCGCAGCGCGGTCAAGGCGTCGACCTGGGATGACGTCCTGCGCACGCTCAACGCGCCGCCCAACAACACCTCGTTCCTGGGCGTCAACGGCATCGACAACGATCCCCACGCGCACCCCTTCGCCAATCCCGCCAACCTGGGCAAGAGCTGCACCACCACCACCCAGTGCGGCGGCGCCGGCAACCTGTGCATGCGCCCCACGCCGGGCGCCACCCGCAAGGTGTGCGGCACCGTGTGCCTCGACGACGCCGGCTGCGGCATGGGCTATCGCTGCCAGCTGGTCGCCAACGCCGGCACGGTGGCGACGACGGGCGGCTGCATCAAGCGCTAGCCGACCGCTCATCACTATTCACTACGTCTCTGGCCCCCCGAGTTGCATCGAGAGCGGGCGCGCCAGCAGGCCAGTTCAGCGCTGATGCCTGCGCGGCCGAGGTCGGACGGCCATCGTGGCTGCGACCGGTGTCAGGCCGGGTGTCGTTCGACCGTGGCCGCGATGACGCTGCCGTAGGGTCTGCCGTCGCGGTGGCGATACACGAAGCCCTGCCCACGTGGGTCGCGCAGGATCAGCAGGTGGCCGTCATGGACCGTCTGGTGGTGGGCGCCGCACAAGACGACGAGGTTGGCGAGCGCGTGGTCGCCGCCACGTGACCTGAACTGCCAGTGGTGGACGTCGACCCACACCGAGGCGCGACAGCCCGGCACCTCGCAGCAGCCATGGGCGCGGCGCATCGCGGCGACGCGACGGGCCGCGGGGATCTGGCGCGACACCGGTGCGTCGGGCCGGTGCAGCGCGATGACCGACGCATCACACAGCGCGACTTCGAGCAGCCGGGGATCGATGTCGAACACCTTGCCGCCGCCGTCCTGGGTCAGGCGTTCGCAGCGGGAGCAGAGGTTGAGGGCGATCTGGTAGCTCGGTGTACCGGGCTTGCGGTCGCCACCCGTGGTCGCTGCCAGGCGCAGCAGCTGGCTCATGAAGGCGTCGTCGTCGAGTGCGCTGCCAGCGTCCTTGTGCATCGCCTTGCGGACTTCGCACAGCAGCGCCTGGGTCGCGGGCGTCAGCTCGAAATGCACCAGGCGCTTCTGCTCGGCGGGATCTGGCTCGTCGCCCGGCAGGGCTCCCGGCTCCAGCCCGGCGACCTGGCTCTCGACCTCGCGGACAGTCATGTTGCCCACGTGGGCGAGCCAGGCCGCTTCGGTCTCGGCCACCACCACGCGCGCCAGCTCGCGCACGGCCGAGTAGCTGATGCCTCCGGCCGCCAGCTTTGCTCGTGTCAGCGGCAGCCGCGCCAGCGCTTCGACCACCCGCACACGTTCGTACGCCATCCGCGCCGACAGCGCGAGCCGCGCCTCGGCATAGGCGTGGAACGACCCGAACCCGAGGGCCTCGTGCACGCCGAGTCGCCTGGCCTCCAGCAGCACGGCGATCTCCTCGGCCTCGACCCGCTGCCGGCGCCGCACAGCCAGGACGACCTGCTCGTCAGCGAGCCTCACTGTCTAGCACGCCCTTTTCGGCCGCTCTCCCGGCCCCGCCACGCCACGATGACGCCCGAAGACCTGACAAAGAACCCTGCCAGCGCTCTCGTGGAGCAGCGGGGCTGCAATGCGCAGCCATCGTCACTCCAGCACGGAGATGGACCGCCTGCGCGCTGCACCTGTATGAGGTGTCAACCATAAAATGCAGAATCGTACTGGATTGAGCCGATCAAAGTCCGATGCGGCCCCTCATGAGGGACTCGGGTGGCAGCTGAGCGATGGCCGCCTGGTCGCGCGCGTCCCCGAGGACGACCCCGGCCGGCCCTGAACGCGCACCGTGCAGGTCGTGCTTGATCGCCGTCAACGTACAGTGTAAAAGAGAATCACTTTACACCGTACAAGAAGGCGAGGCCTGCGCGCATGTTCGACCTGAAGATCACCGGAGCAACCATCGTGGACGGCACCGGGGCGGCGCCCGTCACCGGCGACGTCGCCATCACCGGCGGCCGCATCGTCGAGGTCAGCGCGGCCGGCGCCCTCACCGGCGCCGCGAAGCGCAGCATCGACGGCGCCGGCGCGCACCTGCTGCCCGGCTTCGTCGACATCCACACCCACTATGATGGCCAGGTGTCGTGGGACGCCGAGCTGACGCCGTCGTCGCTGCACGGCGTCACCACCTGCGTGATGGGCAGCTGCGGCGTCGGCTTCGCCCCGGTGCGCCCGGGCCAGGAGAACAAGCTGATCGAGCTGATGGAGGGGGTCGAGGACATCCCCGGCTCGGCGCTGGCCGAGGGCATCCCGTGGGGCTGGGAGTCGTTCGCCGAGTACATGGCCGCGCTCGACGCCATGCCGCACGCCATCGACTTCATGCTGCAGGTGCCGCACGACCCGCTGCGCATGTACGTCATGGGTGAGCGCGCCATCGCCGAGCAGCAGGCCACCGACGACGACGTCGCCGCCATGCAGCGCCTGCTGCGCGCCGCCCTGGAGGCCGGCGCGGCCGGCTTCTCGACCGGGCGCAGCGACAACCACCGCACCGCGCGCGGCGCCGAGACCCCGGCCTCGGAGGCCACCGCGCGCGAGCTGTGTGGCATCGCCGCCGCCTTCCAGGGCGTCGGTCATGGCGTGGTCCAGGCCGTCAGCGACTTCGACATGATGCGCGGCCCCGAGCGCTTCGACGCCGAGTACGACCTGCTCGAGCAGATGGCCGTGGCCGCCGGGCGCCCGCTGTCGATCTCGACCATGCAGCGCGATCACGCGCGCGACCAGTGGCGCCAGATCTTCGCGCGCAGCGAGCGCGCCGTGGCCCGCGGCCTCGACGTGCGCTGCCAGGTCGGCGCCCGCGCCATCGGCGTGCTGCTCGGCCTGGAGGCCACCTTCCACCCCTTCATGGGCTTCCCGTCCTACAAGGCCATCGCCAACCTGTCGCTCGAGGAGCGCGTGGCGCGCATGCGCAGCCCCGAGCTGCGCGCGCGCATGCTGACCGAGAAGAGCGAGAAGGTCGCCGGCGACGGCACGCCCATCCCGCCGCTGGCCGACTTCTTCCTGGCCAACCTCGACATGGTGGCGATGCGCCTGTACCGCATGGCCGAGCGCCCCGACTACGAGCCCGGCCCCATGACCTGTCTGGCCGGCGACGCCGCGCGCGCCGGCAAGCCGGTGCTCGAGGTGATCTATGACGCCCTGCTGGCCGACGACGGCAAGGCGCTGCTGTACTTTCCCATCTACAACTACACCGGGGTCAGCCTCGACGTGGTGCGCGAGATGATGACGCACCCACTGGCGCTGCTCGGGCTCGGCGACGGCGGCGCCCACGTCGGCACCGTGTGCGACGCCAGCATGCCGACCTTCCTGCTCACGCACTGGGCGCGCGACCGCGGTCGCGGCCTGGCCGGCGCCGGCCGCCTCGGCCTGCCGCTCGAGCAGGTGGTGCGCATGCAGTGCCAGGACACCGCGCGCTTCATCGGCCTGACCGATCGCGGCACCATCGCGCCCGGCATGCGCGCCGACCTCAACCTGGTCGAGCTCGACAAGCTGTCGCTGCGCCGCCCGGTGATGCAGCGCGATCTGCCCGCGGGCGGTCGCCGCCTGATGCAGCACGCCGACGGCTACCTGGCCACCCTGGTCGGCGGCGAGCTCATCGCCGAGCGTGGCGCGCTGACCGGGGTGCATCCCGGCCGCCTGGTGCGCGCCGGCAAGGCCGGCCTGAGCAGGACCGCGCGATGACCACCCGCGCGGCCGGTGCACAGCGCACCACGCCCGCGGCCCGCCCGGCCCACGCGGCAGCCCCGACCCGACCGGCGCGCACCACGCGCAGCGCGCGCGCCCCGGTCGGCCTGTCGCACGACAAGATCGTGACCGCCGCCCTGCGCATGATCGATCGCCACGGCCTCGCCGCCTTCTCGACCCGCAAGCTGGGCGCCGCGCTGCGCTGCGAGGCCATGGCGCTGTACTGGTACTACCCCAGCAAGGACGCCTTGCTCGACGCCGTGGTCGCCCGCCTGGTGGCGCCCATCGGCCTGGCCACCATGGCTGGCAAGGGCAGGGCCGACTGGCTGGAGGCGCTGCGCCGGGTCGCGCGCGCCTACCGCAACATCGCGCGCGAGCACCCGCACGCCTTCGCCCTGCTGGCCACGCGCCGCTTCGCCAGCGAGGGCGCCTACGGCTTCCTCGAGCAGCTGCTGGCGCTGGCCGAGCATCACGGCGTGCCAGCGCGCACCGCCGCACGCACCTACCGCGTGGTCAGCTCGTACTGCAACGGCTTCGCGCTCAACGAGCTGGCCGGCGAGCGCGAGGCCCGGGACAGCAGCGTCGCCGAGCTGCGCAAGCGCTTCCCTCATGTCGACGCGGCCTTCGCCTTCCTCGGCCCCGAGCACCTCGACGACACCTTCGAGCACGGCCTCGAGCTGCTGCTCGGCGCCCTGCGCTCGCCCCGCCCAGCGCACTAGACCCCGGTTGCGCGCGGCGCTGCCCCGAGGGCATCATGGCTCCGGGGGTGTGCGGTGGAGCTCGGGGCGTGAGCACGGCAGAGACGACGCTGGGTGAGCTGGGCGAGCTGTGGCGAACGCTCGCCGAGCACTCGCCCGATCACATCATGCTGCTCGATCCCCTCGGGCACATCCTCTACATCAACCGCACCGTGCCCGACCTGTCGCCCGACCTGGTGCTGGGGCACGACCACCTGGAGTTCGTGCCGCCCGCACAGCGCGCCGCCTCGCGCGGCGCCCTGCAGTGCGTGGTGGAGAGCCACGCCCCGACCACCTACCAGACCGAATATCACACCGCCACCTGTGAGGTGCGCCACTTCGACGTACGCCTGGGCCCGGTGCTGCAGGGCGGCGCCCTCAAGGCCGTCATCTCCAGCTCGACCGACGTCACCGACCGCGTCCGCGTCGCCGAGGCGCTGCGCCAGACCGCCGAGATCCACCGCCTGACCTTCGAGCACTCGCCGTTCGGCATCTGCCACTTCGATCGCAACGGCGTGGTCACCGCGTGCAACCAGGCCCTGGCGCGCATCCTGGGCGCGCCCGCCGAGCGCGTCATCGGGGTCGACATGCAGCGCGCCATGACCAACCCGGCGCAGCAGGCCGCGCTGCAGGAGGCGCTGGCGGGCCGGGTCGGCCACTTCGAGGGCCCGTACCGCTCGGTGACCGGCGACAAGCAGAGCTTCATCCGCACCGCCTACTGTCCGCTGCTGGGCGCCGACGGCAAGCCCGCCGGGGGCATCGCGTGCGTCGAGGATCTGACCGAGCTGCGCGACCGCGAGGCCCAGCTCGGCAGCGCGCAGCGGCTGGAGTCGCTGGGCCTGCTGGCCGGCGGCCTGGCGCACGACTTCAACAACCTGCTCACGCCGGTGCTGCTGTCGACCGAGCTCCTGGTGCAGCGCTCGGCCGGCACGCCGGCCGAGCCGGCGCTGGTCGCCATCCGCAAGGCGGTCGAGCGCGCCGGCACCCTGACCAACCAGCTCCTGGCCTTCAGTCGCCACCAGGTGCTCGACCTCGAGCGGGTCAACCTGGGAGATCACCTGCTGACCTGCGAGCCGCTGCTGCGCCGCCTGCTGCGCGAGGACATCGAGCTCGAGCTCGAGCTCGGTCAGGGTGACGACGCCTGGATCATGGCCGACGCCGCGCGCCTGGAGCAGGCCCTGCTCAACCTGGCCGCCAACGCCCAGGAGGCCATGCCCCAGGGCGGCAGCCTCAGGCTGGCGCTGCGCCATGACGCCACGGTGGCGTCGCGTCAGCCCGGCGGTGCCCCGAGCCCGCGGGGCTGGAACGTCCTGACCGTGACCGACAGCGGCTGCGGCATGGACGAGGCCACGGTGGCGCGCGCCTTCGAGCCCTTCTTCTCCCGCAAGCAGCGCAGCCGCGGCACCGGCCTGGGCCTCGCCACCGTGCACGGCATCGTGCGCCAGCATGGCGGCTGGATCGAGGTGCACAGCACGCTCGGCGAGGGCTCGAGCTTCGTCATCGGCCTGCCCGCGCTGGCGGCGCTGCAGCCCGCGGCGTCCCCGCTGGCCCGGCCGCGGCCGGTCTGCCAGGGCGGCAGCGAGACCATCCTGGTGGTCGAGGACGATCCCGACGTGCGCCTGCTGACCACCGAGATCCTCGAGGGGCTGGGCTACCAGGTGCTCAACGCTGGCGGCGCGCGCGAGGCCCTGGGTCGCCTGGCCGGCTTCACCGGCGACGTCCACCTGCTGGTGTCCGACGTGGTCATGCCGGGCATGAGCGGCCCGCTGCTGTTCGAGACCCTGGCCAGCACGCGCCCCAGCCTCAAGGTGCTGTTCATCTCCGGCTACGCCGACGGCCTGACCCCGCCGCCGCCGCCACACCGCTACCACTTCCTGCCCAAGCCCTACGACGTCTCCGGCCTCGCGCGCACGGTGCGCGAGGCGCTCGACCAGCCCCGCTCCTGACCAGGGTCTGCCAGCCTCAGTTGAACCTCCACCACAGATCCAGCATCGGGTAGACCGGCAGGGCGGGCGGCTCGCGGTCGTCGTCGGCGGGGTCGGCGGGGTCGCGGTTGTCGAGCATGGCGCGGGTGTGCACCAGGCCGGCGCCGAGGCGGAACTTCTTCCAGGCGTGGCCATACATGACGCGCACGTCCCAGCGCAGGTCATCGGCCGCCAGGCCGTTCACCTTCACGTTGGTGGGCTCGACCAGGCCGCGCGAGAAGTCGGCGCTGGCGTACACCAGGTCCGCGCGCGACAGGGCGACCTCGGCGTAGGCGCCGAAGGTCACCGATGTCGCGCCGCGGGCCTGCAGGCTGAACGGGCCCAGGTCGGCCTCGCCGTCCCCGAACACGAAGCTGCGCGCGGCGCCCACCTTGAGACCGAACCCGCTGCCAGTGCGGCTGTTGACCGCGCCGATCAGCTCGCCCGCCAGCACCCCGGTCGAGACCAGGTAGAAGCTGTGCAGGTAGCTGGCGCGCGCGGTGACGTCGACGTGGGCGCCGTCGAGGGCGCGCAGCTTGACCTCGGCGTTGGGCATGGCCAGCAGCAGCGGCAACAGCTGCGACCCGAGCTGGATGCGGTCGGTGATGCCATACGCCGTGGGCCGCAGGATCAGGCCGAGGCCGCTGACGCCCCTGGGCAGGGTCTGGGCGCCCCCGGGCGCGCCGTCGGTGGGCGCGAGCTGCGCGTGGGCGGTCCCGGCGCACAGCGCCATCGCGAGCAGGGTGGTGAGGACTCGAGCTTGGGTGTTCATGAACGACCACCAGAGCAAGGCCAATGCCAGCGCCGACGCACGCGCTGTCGCGGCGCTGGCACCCTGGTCTCATGGGTGCCAGGTGGGCAGTCCCAGTGGGTGCCGAGGCGTGCCAGCGCTGCGCACCACGCGCAAGCCGCGCCCGGGCCGCCACCTCGTCGACGTGCTGTTCAATGGAGCGCCGCTCCCCGCGGGCTGGTTCGACGTCCCCGAGGCGCGGCGCCCCAGCAAGTGATGCGCGCGCGAGTCGCGCCTGGACGCGGGCCCTTGCCTCGCCTAGGTTGTGGGCGCTGACGCCCATGGCCGACGCTCCCGAACCGCTCTCCGATGTCGACCTCGTCGCCGCTCCGCCGGCGAGCGCGGCCGAGCGCGCGCTGGTCGCGAAGCTGCTGGCGGGGGACGAGGCCGCCTTCGTCGAGCTGGTCGGGCGCCACCAGGCGCCGCTGCGCCGGCTGGCCCGGGTCTTCGTGACCAGCGACGCCTCGGCCGAGGAGCTGGTGCAGGAGACCTGGGTCTCGGTGCTCGACTCGCTGCGTGGCTTCGAGGCGCGCTCGTCGCTCAAGACCTGGATCTTTCGCATCCTCGTCAACCGCGCCAAGACCCGGCGCGAGCGCGAGGGTCGCACCACCCCGATGTCGGCGCTGGGGTCGGGCGGCGATGGTGACGAGGCCGGGCCGGCGGTCGATCCGGCGCGCTTCGACGAGCGCGGGCGCTGGACCGCGCCGCCCCAGCACGGCTCACCCGAGCAGGCCCTGCTCGACAAGGAGACCCGGGCCCACCTGGCCGAGGCGGTGGCCAGCTTGCCCGAGCGCCAGCGCGCCATCATCATGTTGCGTGACGTCGATGGCTGGACCGCGGAGGAGACCTGTAATGTCCTGGGCCTGTCCGAGTCCAATCAGCGCGTGCTGCTGCACCGGGCCCGGGCCCGGCTGCGCACGCTGCTCGAGCAGTGGATGAAGCGCTGATGCTGACCTGTCGTGAAATCACGGAGCTGGTGACCGAATACCTCGAGGG
>Ga0154020_10000932_pt1 | contig 36028 bp, 22 predicted proteins | sample Klosneuvirus_201_FD_109709 | JGI IMG/M metagenome (GOLD analysis project Ga0154020, IMG submission 109709) | Active sludge microbial communities from wastewater, Klosterneuburg, Austria - Klosneuvirus_20160825_MG | ecosystem: Engineered > WWTP > Aerobic digester > Activated sludge | place...
AACTGCAAAAAAACATCCCGCAGTTAATGAGTCCGACCATACAAAAATGGCGAGATGAAATTCAGACGGGGCAAATATACGATAATTCCTGATAACCAGAAGGATAAACATTTTTTAACGCTTACAAAAGCTTTAATTTCTATTTTTGTATCACTACTTATGAAGCATCATTACGCGATTATAATGGCCGGGGGCGTGGGAACCCGCTTTTGGCCAATGAGCACATCGCAGTACCCAAAACAATTTCTGGATGTCCTTGGCACTGGCGAAACTTTATTACAACAAACCTATAAGCGTCTTGTTAAACTAATTAAGAACGAAAACATTTACGTGGTCACCAGCAATGCTTACGAAGGTTTGGTGGCCGATCAATTGCCTCAGGTATTGAAGGGAAACATTCTCGGCGAACCGGCAAGAAGAAACACGGCGCCTTGTATTGCTTACGCTTCTTATAAAATTCACAAACGCGATCCTAAAGCCATCACAGTTGTGGCACCCAGTGATCACCTTGTAAAAAAAGAAGAGACCTTTATCAAAGCCCTTAAATCCTGTTTTCAAAAAGCAGCTCAGCAGGATTGTTTGATTACACTTAGCATTAAACCCACGCGTCCGGATACCGGGTACGGCTACATTCAATTTGTAAAAAGTGATGTAGAAGAAAGTGATCGCCGTATTCATAAGGTAAAAACCTTTACGGAAAAACCCGACACCGATATGGCGAACTTTTTTGTAGAGAGCGGTGACTTTTTGTGGAATTCCGGCATCTTTATCTGGAGCACAGAAAGCATTATATCGGCCATGGAGCAACACGATTCCGAATTGGCAAATGTGTTCAAAGAAGGCTGGGACAATTACAACACCCCATCAGAAAGAGAATTCGTGGCCCGCGCCTACACCACCTGCAAAAACATTTCTATCGACTACAGTGTGATGGAAAAGGCTGAGAATTCCTATGTAAGGGCAAGTATTTTTGGCTGGAGTGATTTGGGTACCTGGGGGAGTTTGTATACTCACATCCACAAAGACGATCACAAAAACGCTTTGGTTGGAAAAAATGTGATCACCTATGATTGTAACAATTGTATTGTACATGTACCCAACGACAAATTGGTTGTATTGCAAGGATTGAACGATTACATTGTGGTGGAAAGCAAAGGCGTACTGATGATCTGCAAAAAAGAGGACGAACAGCAAATCCGCAATTTTGTAAATGATGTTAAAGTGAAAAAAGGTGAGAAGTTTGTATAAGAACGGTGCGATTCTTGTAAATCAGAGTTAATTCTAATCCAATAAACTTAAATTAATACCTATGAAAAAAACAACAACGCTCTTTCTTTTTCTGATGATGGGACTTTTTTCCATTGCACAGGATAAAATTAATCTGGTCATTTTCTCTGAAGATGGTTATGCATTTTACGCATACATCAATGGTGTAAAACAAAACAATAAACCAGAAGCCAATGTGAAGGTGACCGGTCTTTCACCCAACGTAAGTTTGCGTATTGAATTTGAAGACAAAGCAAAACCACAACTCAAACAAAACATGGCCATGGAGCCTGGATTTGAGCACACGGTGAGAATCAAAGAAGATTCGAAAAAACAATTGAAACTCCGATATTTTGGTCAAACCGCGCTGAACGATCCTGGCAATGCAGGGGCAAGCACTGTAGCGTATCACAGTGCCGAAAGTACCGGTGATAATGGCACATCAATGAATCAAACCACATCAACCGGAGGAAGCGTTTCTCAGACCACAGTTACCACAACCACAACCCAGATGAACACCAACACCAATGTTGATCCTAACAATGTAGCCGTAAATGTAAATATGGCCGGCGTGGGCATCAGCATGAACATGAGTGGTATGGAAAACATGACTGGCGGCACCTTAAATTCAACCAGCTCAACCACCATTACCACCACAAGCTCAAGTTCTGGCACCAACTCAAAAGCGGAAGCCGCTTCTTCAAATGCTCCGGTAGCCACAACTGCGGGTTGCAGTACAGCCATGGGATCTACTGATTTTAGCAAACTCAAACAATCCGTTGAAGCCAAACCGTTCTCCGATACAAAAATGAGTACCGCCAAGGTGGCTACAAAAAACACCTGCCTTACAGTAAATCAGATCAAGGAGATCTGCAAACTCTTCAGCATGGATGAAGATAAACTCGCTTACGCTAAATACGCTTATGAGTATTGCACCGAGAAAGGGAATTACTACCAGGTGAGCGATGTGTTTTCCTTCAGCAGCAGTGCTGATGAGCTGAATGCTTTCCTTGAGAAATAGATACTGCGCCTAGAAATTTAATTATAATGCCTACTTTCATTTAATTGGTATTGTGGATGGCAAGTTCAGAATTAATCAGTAGTGATAAGGGTAAAAGTATATTTGCGCCGGTTCGCTTGGGTCTCCTTAGGTTTAAATGTACTTGAATTACTGTTATGGATTAATTGCTTCTCAGATTACGGCAATCAAACAACAAGGATTCAGAATTATGAGAATTTGACGCTTGGAGTTCCTATAGGCGTGACTTCAATAGTGTTGTTAATCTTAACGGTTATTTCTATAGGATATTTCATTTATTCAATTTCAAAAGCATTCATCAAACTGAATTTGATTGGTTTGATGATTCAGTGTTTGTTCTTACTCTATAAGCTATTCACTTTCTTGTAGGATTTAGCAAGGGTTGAAATTGCCAAGCTCTGGTGCAATAAGCGAATTGTTTTGTAGGAAAGTAATTGGCTGAACTATAAATTCTAAATTGATTTATATTTTAAATATTCTATCATCACGCGCATTTAGTCTTAATCCAGGTGGCCAAATTTGCCGCTGTTAAATTCCTCAATGGCTTTTTGAATTTCCTGCATGGAGTTCATCACAAAGGGGCCGTACTGCGCAATGGGTTCGTGTATGGGCTCGCCGGCAAGGAACAGTAAAGTACATTTGTCCTTTGTTTTGAGATGCATCTTTTCGCCTTCATTGGAGAAAAAAACAAAATCGTGTTTTTTAAATGCACTTCCGTTCACTTCCCCTTCACCTTCTATTACAAGCAGTGCTGAATTAAAGCTTTCCAGAGTGGTCCAAGTTAGCTCAGCTCCTGCATTTAGTCGCATGTCGAACATCTGAATTGGGGTGTGTGTTTTTGCAGGTCCTTTTACTCCATTCATTTCACCTGCGATCACCCTCACCTCTCCCTGATCTTCTGGAAGTTTAAACGAACCCATGTCTGTTGACTGAATGCTTTGGTATCCGGCGGACACCGATTTGTCTTTAGCGGGCAGATTGACCCACAATTGCACCATCTCAAAGGGCCCTCCGGTTTTTGAAAATTCTGTTTCGTGGTATTCTTTATGGAGTATACCATCCCCAGCTGTCATCCATTGTACATCCCCGGGGTGAATAACGCCGCTGTTTCCGGTGCTGTCGTGATGCGCCACATGCCCTTTGTAAGCAATGGTAACTGTTTCAAAACCTTTGTGTGGATGCACATCTACACCGCGGGGGCGTGCTGAAGGACCAAAATCATATTCCGGATTAAAATCCAGCATAAGAAACGGACTGAACTGCTCACGAATGGAGTATCCGTTGGGAAAATAATTGTACACCCTGAATCCATCGCCAACCATGTTAAATCGGCCGGGGCGGGGTAATACTTGACGCACCTTCTTGATAGAAGCCATAGAAATTAGCAGAAATTAAATGAAGAAGGCTAAATTTAAGCCCTAAAATTGACATTAAGAAGGTACACGTTCTTTACGGAATCAAAAGCCATAAGACTTTCCTTGCTCAGGATGTCTTTGATTTGCAAATCAATACTTTCTAATTCCTGTTGGATCGCGTGTTTCCTTTCCTGCAACATCTTCACCTTTAAATAGGCTTCTTTCAATTTATCATTAGTGCTTTCCACAACGCTCGTGTTAATAAGTTATTACAAATGTAATCATAAAAATGAGGCTTGCAGTAAATTTAACATTAAGCGATCAGGAACAAACAAAAAAACCCCGTATTACCGGGGTTTTAAATGCATTCTCTAGTGTCCTCCTTCGTCGGATTCGCCTGGCTCAAGAGGCACAGTTTGAGGAACAAAGTCCTTGTCCTTACCGGGCTTGCTGTAATCATAAGCCCAGCGGTGTACAACAGGAAGAGCACCCGGCCAGTTGCCATGTAAGTGGGCCATGGGAGTAGTCCATTCGAGTGTATTTGATTTCCATGGGTTTTGTGGTGCTTTTTCGCCACGGAACATGCTGTAGAAGAAGTTAAAAAGGAAAATTCCTTGTGATAAGGCACCTATGATGGCACAAATGGTTACAATCTCGTTCACATCAACAAGGTTATCGAACATTGGAAACTCGCTGTTTGTGTAGTAACGACGAGGAACACCGGCCAAACCAAGGAAGTGCATTGGGAAAAACACACCGTAAGCACAAATAATCGTGGTCCAGAAGTGCAAATAGCCCAACTTTTTGTTCATCATGCGGAGGAAGAGTTTTGGGAACCAATGGTAAACACCTGCAAACATTCCAAAAATGGCACTTAAACCCATTACAATGTGGAAGTGGGCCACTACAAAATACGTGTCGTGTACGTTGATATCGAGTGTTGAGTCAGCAAGGATAATTCCGGTAACGCCACCAGTGATGAAAGAAGATACCAAACCTACAGAGAATAACATGGCCGGGGTGTATTGAATATTACCCTTCCACATTGTGGTGATGTAATTAAAGGCCTTAACAGCTGAAGGAATAGCAATTAATAAGGTGGTGAACACAAACACCGAACCCAGGAATGGGTTCATACCCGTCATAAACATGTGGTGACCCCAAACGATAAAAGAGAGGAAACCAATGGCCAGAATGGAGCCAATCATCGCTCTGTAACCAAAAATTGGCTTACGTGAACTGGTTGAAATAATTTCTGAAGTGATACCAAGGGCAGGTAACAACACGATATACACTTCGGGGTGACCTAAAAACCAGAACAAGTGTTCGAATAAAATAGGACTGCCTCCCACATTATCTAATGGACGACCGCCAATGTAAATATCAGACAAATAGAATGAGGTATTAAAACTGCGGTCAAAAATCAACAATAAGGCGCAAGAAAATAATACTGGGAAAGACAAGACACCAAGTATGGCAGTTATCAGAAAAGCCCAGATGGTTAATGGCATACGGGTCATTTTCATGCCTTTGGTACGCAAGTTGATGACCGTGATAATGTAATTCAAACTTCCGAGAAGAGAAGAGATGATAAAGATGGCCATTGAAGCTAACCAAAGGGTCATGCCTAATTTAGAACCGGGCATGGCCTCAGGCAAGGCAGAAAGTGGCGGGTAAATTGTCCACCCACCAGAGGCTGGTCCATCATCGATAAACAAAGATGAAAGCATGATTACACTCGATACAAAAAAGAACCAGTATGAAAGCATGTTAAGAAACCCCGAAGCCATGTCCCTTGCACCAATCTGATAAGGGATAAGGAGGTTACTAAAGGTTCCGCTTAAGCCACCGGTTAACACAAAAAACACCATAATAGTGCCGTGAATGGTAACCAGAGCGAGGTACATGTTAGGATCCAGAATTCCATCTTTCCCCCATTTATCGCCTAACATAGCGTTGATGAAAGCAAATTTTTCACCCGGCCAGGCAAGCTGAAGGCGGAAAATTACTGACATTACCATTGCCACAACGGCCATAATAACTGCTGTGATCAAAAACTGCCTTGAGATCACTTTGTGATCCATGCTAAAGATGTACTTGCTTACAAAACTCTCCTCGTGGTCATCATGATCATGCACATGATCGTGATGCGCCAGATGTTCCTGTTCTAATGCGGTTGATGTAGGAGTTGACATTTTATTTCGGTTTAGAATTTTTTAAAATAATTATTTTGAGGCTACCGTTTTAGCTGCCGCTTTTTGTGCCCGCCATAGCTTAAAATCAGCTACCGATTCTACAATTACATTCATTTGCATGTTGTAGTGTGACGCCCCGCAAATTTTATTACACAACAGCAGGTAATCAAACTCCACAGGCTCTTTGTTTTCCTTAGCACGTTGCGCATTAATGCCAGCCATCATTTTAACCACATAAGGGTCCTTGCGCATCTCTGCTGTAGTTTTAGTTGGTTTAAATTTAAAATAGGTAATCATCCCCGGTACGCAGTTCATTTGTGCACGGAAATGTGGCAAATAAGCACTGTGAATTACATCGCGGCTTCTCATCCGAAGTTCAATTTCAGTGCCTACCGGAATGTGAAATTCGTTTTTTACAAGGATGTCATCTTTTCCACGGGCATCTGTTGTATCCATACCAACAGGGTTACTGCCGTTGATCTGACGGAAATCAGTTTCACCCAACTCGTTGTCTTTGCCCGGATAACGTGCGGTCCAGTCGAATTGTTTAGCATACAATTCTACAATTACTTTGTCTTTGGCCTCAGCAGGATCCATGATTTCATTCCAATATTTTAAACCAAAGATGATGATGAATGCGAGTGCTACTGCAGGCACTACGGTCCAGAGCATTTCAAGTTTATTGTTGTGCGCAATAAATTCGGCTTTTGCTTTGCTGTTGCCACGGTATTTGTATGCAAACCAGAACAAAAAGAAATTGGTTACCAAGAAAACAAAAGTGATCAGGTATATGTTGGCATCCCAAAGAAGGTCAACCTTTACCCCATGCTCAGAAGCAGCAGGCGGCAAGGAGCGGTCCATCCAGCGGTTTACCTGCCAGAAAAAGAAGGCAAAAAACACCACCATAAACCACAACATGGCTTTTCCCATCAGGTTATTGTCTGCGTCGCTAATTTGCCATTCCTTGGTTTTTTTCAATCCACGGCTCAGCTCTATCACCCTGAGTAATTGATGCCCTGCTACAATCAGTAGTATTATGGCTAAAAGAACTAATAGATTCATCGTATCTGTATTTATAATTTTTACTCTTTTATATCTTTAACTAATCAGGTTGAATGGTGTAAACTTTCTTCGAGGAAAGGGTGGTGTTTTACCAGCAATGGCGCTTTTGTAAGTGCGTTAAGCACCACGTGGATAAACAAACCAAGGAAAAAGAAAAAGGTTCCGAATTCCATCCAGCTTAAACCGGTCCAATGGTGTCCAACTGTTCCAGGCATCACTATCATCACTACATCAAGATAGTGCCCGATAAAAATGATGGTGCCAACAAACATCAGGAAAAAGAAATTACGCTTGCTGTCGCGGCTCATTAACATCACCATGGGCAGAGCAAAATTGATAAAAAACACGGTCCACATCAAGGCTTTGTAACTTTCCCAGCGGGTTTGGTAATACACAACCTCTTCAGGAATATCGGCATACCAAATAAGCATAAACTGAGAGAAATAAAGATAGGTCCAAAGAAATGAGATGGCGAACATCCATTTACCCATATCATGAATCGTACTCTCGGTTACAAACTCAAGATACCCTATTTTTTTCATCCAAATAATCAGAATGGTTATGGCAACCATAGCGCTTACCCACATGCCTGAGAATATGTACCAGCCAAACAGGGTAGAGAACCAATGTGTATCAATACTCATAACCCAATCCCATGAAGCAGTTGAAGAGGTAACGGCAAACAACACCATGAACCAGGCGCCGAGTTTTACATTTTTCCAATGGTAGCTGTTGTTAATGTCAACATCCAGCTTATCCGCCGCAATTGAGTTATTTCTTAGTTTAAACGTAAACCAGAGCCAACCGATGATGTACAGAATGGTCCTTAACCACCAGAATCCACCAAAATAACCCATTTTATTGGCGATTATTTCATCGTAGTTTTCGTGTCCCGGTGTGGAAATGCCATCCGCCATCCAGTGGTAAATGTGATGTACATGGAATTGTCCAAGAATAAATAACAACATCAAAAAGCTAAGTCCCCAGGGCAGGTACATGGTTACTGCTTCAATCACACGTTTGATGGTGGTGGCCCAGCCTGCTTCAGCAGCATATTGTAAACCCAGAAAAAAGGCAGCTGCAAGTGCTATAGCCATAAAAAAGAAGGCTCCGGTAAACACATTACTCCAGGCGCGATTGTGATGGTAGTGCGCATCACCTTCCACGTGATCAGTTAAAAACATCACAATAATGGAAATGAGTCCCACTGCCATCAGGGCCAGAGAAAACATTCTGGCTTTAGAGGGTACTGTAAAATTTAGCTTTTCGGTATTCATAAGTTCTTGCTCTGTTAATTTAAAACATCATTTAGTAGTAGTGGTTGCAACCGGAGCTGCAACAGCAGTGCTATCGGAGGCGGTGGTTTTAGGTCCTTGCAGCTTCTGAACATAAACAACCAACTTCCAACGTTCTTCGGCAGTTAACTGACTTGCATGCGAGCCCATTGAGTTTTTTCCATACGTAATGGAGTGGAAAATTTTTCCTTCAGGAAGCGTTTTTAAAGCGCCGTCATAAGCGGGCGGCGGGCCAGGCAATTTGCCTCCAACCTTTCCGTCACCGGCACCTGTTGCACCATGACAATGAACACAGAATTTACCATACAACACTTCTCCTTCTTTCTCCCAGATTTCTCTTTTAGAGGCCTCAAGCGGGTTCTTTAAGTTTAAGCCGGCTTGTTCATAACCTTCAGGAGTATTTGGGTAGGTATATGGAACATATCCTCTAGCAACGGTACCATTTACCGGCAGCATGGCATTGTTCACAGTATCTCCATCTACGGTATGCACATTGTAATATTCCAGTGAAGGTGAACGGTACATGTCGGGGAAAAATTCAACTCCGGGGCTGTTCGCATCTCTCTTACCGCAAGAGCTCATGGCTGCGATCAGCAACCCGCCGAAAGCCGTCGCAATAGAAAAGCGTATGAGGCTATAGTGTTTTTTCATGATCAGTTTAGTGTGTTTCTTCAATTACATATTTTGGTTCAACCGTGTAAGAACCTTTGTGGTTCACTTCTTCGGCACCACATTCTTTAAGAACTGCTTCCGCTTTTTTTGCCTGCTCCTCGTTAAGATCGAGATACACCAAAAATTTATCATCCGTCGTTCTTGGATCTGGGTTTTTTGCTTTTGCACCCGGTACCAGCCAACAACGCAACAAATACGTTAAAGCCATACCATGGGCCGCACAAAAAACCGTGCTTTCGAATGTAATTGGAATAAATGCGGGGATATTAAAATAATACGCCCAGTTTGGTTTACCACCAATATCGTTAGGCCAGTCTGAAACCATCATGTACCACATCATCAGTGTAGCAAGACCCAATCCGGTTAAACCATAAATAAACGCGCAAATGGCTAAGCGTGTGCGCGGCACACCAATCACCGGGTCAATACCATGAACCGGGAAGGGAGAAAATACGTCCTTCACCCGGATGCCGGAGGCTCTCAATTTTTTACACGCTTCGAGTAATGGCACTTCGTCGCCAAATACCCCATGAATGATATGTTTAGTAGTTGCCATAGTTAATTTTTTTCAATGCATTAATGGTGTGCATGTGAGGCCACAGCTTTTTTCTGCGCTTCACCGGATGATTTAAGTATAGTTTTAAGTTCAGCCTGTGCAATTACAGGGAAATACCTTGAGAACAATAAAAAGAAAGTACCAAACATACCGATAGTGCCAACGAAAATACCCACGTCGATAAAGCTTGGTGTGTAGGTGTTCCAAGAAGAAGGCACATAGGTACGGCATAGTGTGGTTACGATGATTACAAAACGTTCGAACCACATACCAATGTTCACCACGATAGAAAGAATAAAGGTGGCAACAATGGAGGTGCGGATCTTTTTAATCCAGAACAACTGAGGAGACACCACGTTACATCCCATCATAATCCAGTACGACCAGGCCAAAGGACCGGTTGCACGGTTAAGGAATGCATATTGCTCCCACTCTACGCCTGAGTACCAGGCTACAAATAACTCTGTTAAATACGCTACACCAACAATTGAACCGGTAACGATAATTACAATGTTCATGTATTCGATGTGTTTAACGGTTAAGTAAGATTCGAGTTTGTAAATCTTTCTTACCACCAACATAAGTGTTAGTACCATGGCAAAACCTGAGAACACCGCACCGGCAACGAAATAGGGTGGGAAAATGGTGGTGTGCCAGCCCGGAACAACAGAGGTAGCAAAGTCGAAGGATACTATGGAGTGTACAGAGAACACGAGCGGAGTTGATAAACCGGCCAAAACCAAAGACACTTCTTCGAAACGGCTCCAGTGACGGGCACTTCCACCCCAACCAAAAGAAAGTAATCCGTAAAATTTCTTTTGCCAAGGTTTGATCACGCGGTCACGAATCATACCAAAATCAGGAATTAAACCAATGTACCAGAACACCAATGAAACAGTGAAATAAGTGGATACCGCAAACACGTCCCACAACAGCGGAGAGTTGAAGTTTGGCCAAAGCGAACCAAATTGGTTTGGCAATGGGAACAACATGTAATCCAACCATGGACGGCCGGTGTGTAATAACACGAAGATAGCTGCACACATTACTGCAAAGATGGTCATGGCCTCGGCAGAACGGTTAATCGCCATACGCCAGCGCTGACGAAACAATAACAACACAGCGGAGATAAGCGTTCCGGCGTGACCGATACCAATCCACCAAACGAAATTAGTAATGTCCCAGGCCCAATCCACACCATTGTTACTACCCCATGAACCAATACCAACACCAATGGTGTAGGCTAAACTGCCTATTCCCCAAAGGAAACAAAGTGCGGAGAGTGTAATTAAAGTGTACCAGCCTCTGGCGGCTTTTCCTTCGATCGGCGCAATGATATCGTCTGTAATCTGGCGATAGCTTTTATTGCCGAGTATTAGAGGGATCCTGATTTCTGATTCTGCGTGCATATAATCTCTGAATTTTTATTCTTTATGAATGTTTTTCCTCGTGGTGTTCTTGTTTGCCGTCTGCTTTAACAGCACCTGCTTTTTCGAAGATCATCTGTTCTTCCTGATTTCTCACTTTCACTTTGTATGAAGTGGTTGGACGAACGCCGATGTCCTCAAGTAAAAAGAAGGTTCTTTCATCGTTTCTGTCTTTGCTCACCATCGATTCGCTGTCGTTGAGATCACCGAATGATATGGCGCTGCTTGGACAAGCGGATTGACAAGCCGTTTTAATGGCACCGTCTTTTAAAGCAGTACCTGCTTTTTTAGCTTCCAATTTGCCGGCCTGCAAACGCTGCTGGCACATTGAGCATTTTTCCATTACACCGCGGCTGCGAACAACAACGTCAGGATTTAATACCATGCGACCCAATTCCTGTTGTGCAGGGTTGATGTCTGCAAAATCAGGATTTTCATTCAGGTTAAACCAGTTGAAACGGCGCACTTTGAAAGGACAGTTGTTAGCGCAGTAACGGGTACCGATACAACGGTTGTAGGTCATCATGTTTAACCCTTCCGTGCTGTGGCTGGTGGCCAAAACCGGACAAACAGTTTCGCAAGGCGCGTGGTTACAATGCTGGCACATCATTGGCTGGAAGGTCACCTGCGGATTAGAAGAAGGGTTTTCCATCTCAATGTACATTTGTTGAGAACCAAGTCCCTCTTCTTCACCCTTGCGGATGTTCATGTCGGAACTATAGTAACGGTCAATTCTCAACCAGTGCATGTCGCGGGTTTTTCTTACCTCATCTTTCCCTACAACAGCCACATTGTTTTCAGCAGTACACGCTACAACACAAGCTCCACAACCAAAGCAAAGGTTCATATCGATGCTCATGCCCCATTTGTGACCCGGACGATCGTGTTGAGCCCAAAGGTCAATTTCACTAACGTGTTTTTTATCTCCATGAACAGTAAGTTCTACAGGAGGATTCCAGTAATTTTTATCTTTCTCTTTGAATTCTTTCAGCGACACTTCACGTAACAGGTATTCTTCCCTGCCCATGATGGTGTGCTGAATCTGAGTAGCGGCGAAACGATGCGTTTCTCCATTTGGTTTTAACTCAACGCTGCTCACCATGTTTTGTATGGTGCCGTTGTTCAGATTCAGAAATTGAAATGCGTTAACTCCAACACCATGCGCCACTTTTAAGGTCTCTGCATTTCTGCCGTAACCAAGGGCAAGTCCAATCGAACCCGGGGCCTGACCCGGTTGAGGATAAACAGGAACCGTAACAGTAACACCGTTTACAGTAAGATCAACCACACTTCCTTCAACATCCTGGCGTAACATTTCATTCAAACCCAGTGCTTTCACATCAATCGGGCTCATTGTAATGTAATTATCCCAGGTCACTTTCGAGATAGGATCAGGCAACTCCATTAACCATGGGTTGTTGCTGTAATTGCCGTTGCCAACGCCCATTTTTTCGTAAACATATAACTCAAGTTGTCCACCTTTTGCAGACGTGGCCATGGCGGCCGCTTTATTATAATCTACAGCTGGTACACTTGCCGCTACAGGCTGCGCTTTTTCATTCTTAGCAGGTGCCGCAGGAGCAATGGCTGCAATTGACGTGCTGTCATTGCCTTCGGTTTCTTCGCTCATGGCCATTGGTGAAGCGCTGCCGGCTAAAATTGGTTTTCCGGTAGTGTCTTTAGGAATAATGGCTTCAAGAGAAGCTGAAGATTGTACGTATGTTTTTACTGCACCATCGTGCAAGGCATTTGCCCAGAACGATTGAAAGTCGAGGTGTTTTCCTTGGTTCGGGAACACGCGGTTATTCCAATAGCCCTGTAAGTAGGTCAAATAATCGCTTTTTATGCCTGACCATTTTAAGATTGAATCCTGAAACTGGCGTGTGCCTTCATGGCGCGGTGCCATAAAAACAGGATTAATGGTAGGTTGTTGTAAAGTAAACCATCCCCGTTTAGGATGCGCATCACCCCAGGACTCAAGGTAATGGTGATCAGGGCAAATTACATCAGCCATCTGAGCCGTTTCATCGAGTACGGTGGCAAAAGAAATTTTGTTTGTCACCTTTTTGTAAGCCTCTGCAAATTTTAATGCGACAGGCGACGTGTATACCGGGTTACAATTGTAGGTGATTAGTGTGCTCACTTTTCCGGAAGCCATATCCGCTACCAAATCAGTAAATTCCTTATCGTTTCCTTGTTTAAAATTGCTGTAATTCTCAACATCTACCGTTTTTCCGTAGTTGTCGAGCATTTTGTTGATACCATTGATGAGGGTTTGAACCCCTTCGTCGTTCACTCCGGAAACCACAAGTGATTTTCCTTTGTTTACCACCAGTTTGGAAGCAACAGTTTTCAGTGCTTTTGCTGCATCTGCATTTTCTATTTTGTCGTTGCCACTTACTTTGCTGTTGGATGTAGCTGCAGCCACTTCATTAAACAAAGCCAGAGTAACCTTACCAAGTTCACTTGGCTTTACCATATAGCGGTAATCGGCATTGGCACCGGTAAGCGACATGTTGCTCTCGAAATGGAAGTGTTGACTCATTTCGGGATTTTCTTTGCTTACTTTTCTGTTTTTAGAATATTGTTTTGCGAATACACTACCAGACAACCAATTGCCCAAAAAGTCGCAGGCAATACCAACAACTACTTTTGCCTTGCTAAAATCATAAGAAGAAACTACCGCCTTGCCGAAAACATTTTTATTGGCGAGTACAAGCGCATTGTACGAAACGGCATCATAAGAAACATGTTTGGTGCCCGGGTGTTTTTCTATGAACTCAGCAATAACCGCCTTAGTTGAAGGGCTAATAATGCTTGAGCTTAAAATACGGATATTGCCACCTTTAAGAGCCGCTTTAACAGCATCGTCGGCAGCGCTCCAGGTTGCACCATTTCCTTTAACCACAGGACCTCTTAGGCGAGCTCCATCATATAAGCCAAGTACAGAAGCCTGAATACGCGCGTTGGTGTTGGTATAAGGAAGCCCTTTTACGTCGTTGCTTTCAATTTTGATTGGACGGCCTTCGCGTGTCTTTACTAAAACGGATGCAAAATCGTGTCCATCATAAAAAGTGCTGGCGTAAAAATTGGCCACACCTGGTGTTACCTCTTCAGGTTTAACAACATAAGGAATAGAGCGGTTTACAGGCGTCTCACAGGCTGCTAAAGCTACAGCTGCAGTTGAGAAACCCATTACCTTTAAAAAGTCGCGGCGGCTGGTGCCTGATTTTTCGGCTGTGTTGCTGCCCAAAAACTCTTCCATAGGAAGTGGTTCTGCAAACTCATTCCGGTGTTGTTCTGCAAATTCGGGACTGTTGTGCAGTTCGGGTAATCCTCTCCAGTATTTCTTTGACATAGACATTAGGTGTTATGAATCTTTAATGTTTCTAAAATTTTAATAATGGCACTTGGTACATTCCAAACCACCGATCTTGTCAACGGTAAACTTTACGTCGTACTGTCCGGCATATTTTTCTTTAAGTGCTTTGTGCAAACGGTCGTAATATGGATTATCTTTCATAGCCACTTCCGTTTTGCGGTGGCAATCAATACACCACTTCATGGTTAAAGGTGCTTTTTGTTCAGCAACGGTCATGGTTTTTAGATCACCGTGGCAGGTGGCACATTCAATTTTACCTACCACCACATGCTGTGAGTGGTTAAAATAAACGTGATCGGGAAGGTTGTGTACTTTGATCCACTTCAACGGGTTTTGTTTGCTCTCGTCGTAGCTGCCATTTGAAGGATCAAAACCTGCTGCCTGGTATATCTTGGCAATTTCCGTCTCGCCATACTGAGGACCCTTTTGAATGCCTTTGTGGCAATTCATACAGATGTTCACAGAAGGAATGCCGGCGTGGCGTGATTTTTCAACTGAACTATGGCAATACTGGCATGCAATCTCATTGTCTCCGGCATGTAGTTTATGAGAGAACTTAATTGGTTGCTCAGGTTTATAGCCTTTCTGGGTTTCCCAATCGTAGTAAACACCAATGTCGTAACAAGCATCCCAGCAACTTTTCATGCCAACAAATACCAGTACAATGCTGAATACACCCACCAAACGGCGGTGACCCGACATCCAGGACCTTACCTCTTGCCAGAATGACATTTCAGGAAGTTCTTCTTTTCCTTCGATGCGGTTTGCAGTGTTTTGTAAAGAGGTACGAATGCCTCTGAGGGCACCCATCAAAATGGCCAGAATAACAATGGCAGCTAATATCAGGTAAAGGGGCTCAATGCCTCTGGTTGACTCAGTAGTTTCACCAACCGGACCACCAGCGACAGGTCCTGTTTTTGGTGCCTCAGGAAGCGGTGTCTTAATAAAATCAAGAATAGCTGCTACATCCTTATCGTTCAGCTGCCCTTCAAATACGGTCATGGCTGCATTTCCGTAGTCGTTGTAAATTTTGTTGGCATAGGCGTCACCACTCTTGATGAGCTTTTCGTTGTTCAGTATCCACTTGGCAAGCCAGTCGCCCTTAGGGGCCCGGTCAAAAAGGCCTTTCAGACCAGGGCCTGTGAGCCGCTGATCGGTGTGAGAAGCGTGACAAACGGCACAGTTCTGCTTAAAGAGCTTTGCTCCATCCTGAGCCCGAAGGCTGGAAGTAAACATAAAAACCATGATAAACGCGGCTACCATGGTTTTTAGAGAAAATGCGGGGATTTGGTTTTTCATATAAAAATGAGAAGAATTTGATCCTTTTAACATCGAAATAATGACAAATTAATGACACAAAACGTTGGCAAATTTAACAGAAGATTGAGAAATAATGGGGGATTTTTTTATTTCTTTTAACATTTCGGGTAATTTATAATCATTCTAAATAGGCTCGCGCGCCTTGTTGAAATCAAGGCTTTTTTGTTCGTCTTTTTCAACTCTTTTGTTTGCATAAATCACATTTCTAAATTGATTTTCGTCAAGTCGTTTAAAACAGAAAGGCTTTTGGTTTACATTCGTTGCATGAGTAAGACCAAACCTATAAATCTCCACGTCTTTTGAAAACCAACTTAGCCTTCCAATCCCCTTCAGAAGTTGTGCTTGAACTCCCAAAGCGGCTATTTCAATTCACTGCGGATTCTGATAATTACAAGGAAAAAGCGCTTAAGGTTCTAACGAATTGCAAAACCCTGAAACCTTCTCAGATTAAAGAATACAGGCGTTGCCTGTTGTTTATTGCAGCTTACCCCGAAACAAAAGCGGAGTACGGTGCAGCCATACTGGGTCTGCATACACTTGGTGAAAAGATTTTACAACTCAGACTAAAAGATAAAAAAACACTTGAGCAGAGCGGGCTTCCTTGTACCACTTTGCTTGGTGTATATAGTTTCCACCTCATACACTGGACCGTTCTCGAAACCAATGTAAATGTGCAACTCGCTTATTTTGAGGAAGGCGCCGTACATCCCCGGGAAGCCTTATCAGGACGACTAAATGAAATGGAATTTGAACTTGAAGGCAATGACCACCTGAGTGCCATAAAATGGCTTGAACAGGCTTTTGGGCACACCAACCGCAGGGTCCTCCTTGAACGTTTGCTAACGCACATTGACGCCCTCCCGATTACCAGCCTGCAAAAGGACCAGATTTTTGAATCCATGCGGGTTTGTGTTTCATTGGAATGCGCGAAGCAGAGTCCGGTTTTGGGTTTTGCCGGAACAGCGTTTTTACATAAGGAAGGGCTGATCAAACGATTTGATGAAAAGAGTTTACTAAACGAGCCTCTGCCTCCTCAAAAAAAACTTAATCGCCTGCAGAAAAAAGAATTGATCCGTTGCGCACGATTAAGCCTGTTGTTTTTGAACAGGGAAACCGATCCGGTAAGTCTTTGTAATGAGTCCGGACTTGAATATTACGAACTCTCTAGAGGCTTTAGCATCGCTTTTTTTAGTGCCATTCCCGAGCGCCGATTACCTATGGAATCATACATTGGTTTTATGATGTTCAAAAATGGATTCCCAATTGCATACGGAGGGGCCTGGTTGTTTGGAAAGCGAAGTTTACTGGGCATCAACATTTATGAATCTTACCGTGGTGGAGAATCGGCCTACCTGTTTGCACAATTATTGCGAAGCTACAAACAACGTTTTTCTCCCACGTATTTCGAGGTGGAACCTTACCAGTTTGGAAAAGGAAATCCGGAAGGCATTAAAACCGGCGCCTTTTGGTTTTATTACCGTTTCGGATTTAAACCTGTCGACAAAGTACTGCACACACTGGCAGCCAAAGAATTTAACAGAATCTCCTGCGATAAAACATACCGAACACCGTATAAGACACTTAAAGCCTTCACCGCATCCAACATGATGCTGAGTTTAGACAACAAAATAACTACTCTTGATCCGTCTATCCTGAGCACGCATATCAGTGAAACAATTGCGAATAAATTTAAAGGCAATCGTGCCTTGTTCAGAACCTGGGCCTTATCTCAACTAAAAACTGAATTGGGTATAGAATTTTCTAAACTCAGTAATCCGGAAAAAACCGGAGTGGAAAAACTTTACGCGTTTGTTAGTGTATGTCTTCGTTTGGATAAACTCTCCCCTGCACAAAAGGTTACACTTAAAAACCTGATTCTTGAGAAGGGCAAATCAGAATTTTCATACGTTGAAGCCTGTGAACGTTTTCCCTTCGAAACCATCCTTATTCTATAGCGTTAAGCAGAGCTCCCTGGATTTAGTTTTGAGAAGGACGACCCCATGTGGTGGCTTGTTTTTTCGAAAAACGAATACCCAACATAATCTCATGTGTGCCTGAAGAGTACTTTTTTATGTTGCTTGTCGTAAAATCGTATGAGTAGCCTACCATCAGGTAGTTTTTGAACATGTAGCCCAGTAAAAAACAAACAGCATCTTTAGTCCTGTATGTAAGTCCGGCCCAAACTTCATCCTTATAAATCACCCGTGCGCCTATGTCGAGAATTGGTGATGCGGGCTTTACATATTTCAATAAAAAGGAAGGTTCAATCACAAACTCCTCATTCAAACTATAACTATAAGCACCGCTGATGTTGAAGTGGCTTACCACACGGCTTTGTTTACTGGCATCATAAAGTCCTATTGGAGCCTGGTAAATCTGTGGAATACTTATGCCCACATAATACTGTTTGGCTTTGCGAAAATAAAGACCTGCACCAAAATCAGGGACGATTGTGGTTTGATACACATTCGACAAACTAGGATCATCTTCTTCACGTATGGTTAATTTGTTTCCATCAATACCCCATTGCAATAAACCTCCCGTTAATCCCATAGAGAGGGTCATGTCCTCCTTAACTTTAAGATGATAGGCATAAGAAGCACTAATTCCGGTTCTGCGCGTTGGCCCAACAATGTCGGTATACACATTCATTCCAATACCCATGTGTTTCGCTTTAATCGGACCATTAAGCGTAAGCATGTAAGTTCTTGGCGCATCTGTAACCCCAACCCATTGCTGGCGGTTGTTGGACCTTACCTCCGGAAATTCTTCTGTTCCTGCATAGGCAGGGTTGATGGCCATCTGATTAAGCATGTATTGGGTGTACTGGGGCAATTGCTGAGCTTTGGAAAAAAGCACAACAATAAGGCAAAGGGCAGTATGTAGTATCCTGTTCTTCATTATCTGAATATGGTTAAAGGACCGGTGTATGGCTTAATTCCATTTTTAGGTGTCTTCAGGTTGATGATATAATAATATGTACCCACCGGAAGGTTCTGACCCTTGAATTTTCCATCAAATGGAGCTGAGCTGTAATCCTCAGTACGGAACAATTGTTCGCCCCAACGGTTGTAAATCTCCACAACACTTCCGGGGAATTGATCAATATAATCGATGACCCAGGTGTCGTTCTTCTGGTCTCCATTCGGACTGAAAGCATTGGTAAAATAAATCTCTGGTAAAATGGTCACTCGAATCGTATCTGAAGAAATACAGAAATTATCATCCTGAACAGTTACTGTAAATACCATGTCAAATGTGTTAGATGTTACAGGATTTGCGATGCTGGCATTGTTTAAATAGATAGCAGGTGCCCAGGTATAACTCACAGCTGTTGGTCCTGTAGGATTTCCCCCTATTTGCACTGTAGCTTCCAAAGGTATTGTGGTTGATGTGCCGGCTTCTACCATTGGTAATGGATGCAAATCAATAAAAACAGTATCGGAATCGAAACAAGCTTGCACGGAAGCGGTAACAACCAACATATATAAGGTTGGATCTACAACATTAATAACGGTGTGATCCACCACTGCAGACACTGTGTTTGTGTTATTAGGCAGTTGATACCATTTGTAGGATTGTGCGCCGCTTGAATTGATTCCGGTTAACGTAATGGTTCCTGTGTTCGGACAAAGAATGGTGTCGTTGCCTGCCACAGCAAGCACAGTGAGGGTAGGTGCTATGTCAAGTGTGTCTGATTGCTGACAACCCAAGCTATCGGTTACAGTATAGGTATAGGCGCCAGAGAACAGTGTGGTAAGTGTTGTATTTGTCGAAGAAAATCCTCCGGGACCCTTCCAGTTTACGGTGTAATTTGGCACACCACCGGAGAATGAAATTGTTATCGATCCGTCGTTAACTGAACTACATGAAGAGCTGAAAGAACTTGCCGACACCGAAATGTTACTTAGGTTAGTAAGTGTATAAACCGGTGCAGGTATTAAGGTACAGCTGTTGGCATCCGTAACAGTTAAGCTATAAATGCCCTGGCAAAGTGAGTCTAAACTGTTTCCTGTGTCAGAAGTACTCCAGGCGTAAGTGTAAGGCGAAGTGCCGCCCAAAGCCTGAACGCTGATGGAACCGTCGCATGGTACCGGGCCAAGGCAAGTAGGATGATGGATGAGCTCACGATTCATGATCAGGGCAGGCGGATCAAGCAAAGTAAAGGTCTGCAAGGTATTACAAACTACAGTTCCGTTTGTGCTTGATACTGTAAGCGTAAGTATAGTTAAGGTACTGGAAGGGATATTACTTAAAGATGAGAGAGTGGATGTATTGCTCCAACTATAACCAATGGTGCCGGTTCCAGTGCCTACCGTTTGAATGGAAGCAAGTGAATAATTAAAACATGGGTTCGGAGTAACCGTAGAGCTAATTGTAGGTCCGCCCGGATTACTCAAATTAATAACCTGTGAGGTGCTGCAATTATTGGTGCTGCTTTCTGTTACCAAAATGGTGTACTGTCCTGCGCCTAAACTTGAAGTTGCAGCGTTGGTGCCTCCAATTGGTGACCATGAAAAAGTGTAAGGCGCAACACCACCACTCACAGAAACTGAAATGGAACCGTTATTGATGCCGCAACTTGGAGGCGTAATGAATGGGGATATAGTTATTGTAATTACCGGAGCGATATCAATCGATGCTGTCCTTATACAATTCTGAGCATCGGTCATTTGCACAAAATACGTACCCGGACAAAGGTTGCTGATGACAGAACCGCTTGTGGCAGGACTCAGCCAGGTGATATTTATCGGCGGATTGCCCCCTATTGGTGAAATGGTGGCCGCACCGCTGCAGCTTCCAAAGCAGGGGATTTGTTGAACGACAAGAGTCTCCCCGGTGATGCCGTTTGAATTGTTCACTATAACGGTTTGCGATGTGCTGCAAAGCGAGTTATCATTTACTGTAACGACGTATATACCGGAAGCCAGACCCGAAATGGACGGTGTATTTGCACTGGTGCTCCAGGTAAAGGTGTATGGGGCAGTTCCTCCGGTAGGTGTTACCACGGCGCTACCATTGCTGAACCCGCAGGAGGGTTGAGAAACAGCAGTACTTAAACTTAACTGGGGTGCCGAACTAATTGAACTTACCAAGCTATCTTGGCAACCAAATGCATCCGTAACCACTACTGTATAATTACCATTACTTAAATTATTCGCGATAAGACCAGTCTGACTATTACTCCAGCTCAGGTTATAAGGCGAGCTGCCTCCGCCTACGGTAACGCTTACAACACCATTGGCATCTCCGAAACACGCGTTATTCGTGATTGTTGGCGTGATGCTCAAACTGTTCAGGTTAGGAAATACATAGACTATTGTATCAACACACACAACATTTGAGCCCAACAACAGGGTATACGTTCCGGCGCATAGCGAGGTTTGGCTTGAAACATTCGGCAAACCACCCCCAAGAGAAGAGGTCCAGGTATAAGTATATGGCGCAATCCCTCCGGTTGGTGTTACAGCAATACTGCCGTCGCAAATGCCGTTGCACATAGGCGCCAATGAAGTAGAAACAACCGTTATCGAACTTGGTTCAGTGATGGTGGTACCCGGATAGAATTTACAATTGTTCGCATCCGTAATCTCAACAGAATAATCACCGGCACACAACCCGGAAACACTTGTGTTTGTACCTGAAGCAGGACTTTGCCATATCAGTGTGTATGGGGCAAGCCCGCCGCTTATGTTGGTTAGAGTAGCAGAACCATTGCAATTACCACTACAATTAATGCTTGTTGTTAAAATAGTGGAACCATTTGGTCCACCATTATCACTCACTGCAACCCCAACTAAGGTTGAACAACCAGCAGCATCAGTAACCTGAACGGAATAGACGCCTGAGGCCACATTAGTAACAACTGAGCCACTTCCAGTAGTGCCGGCAATCCAGGTGTATGTATATGGTGCTGGAGCTCCGGGCGTTGCGCCACTTGCGTTTACAGTTATAGCACCTGTTGCCAGAGAACAGGTTGAATTGGCAACCAGTGTGGTCACAGTATAAGATGGAGGGTTAATTAGCGTAAATGTGGCTAGTGCCGTACAAGTATTTACGTCAGTCACAATAACAGTATAAGATGCGGGACTAAGTGAGGCTATGCTTTGAGAAGTTTGAGTTATGGTGCCAACTGAAGATTGCCAGGTATAGCTTGTTGGGCTTGTGGCATTTGTGAAACTAACACTTGCTGCTCCATCAGTAGTATTGTGACAAACAGGATTCGTTGCACTTACTGAAGCCAGCACCGGTGGTGGGTTAGTAAGTGTAGTGGTGAGTGTAAGCTCACACCCAGTCTGATCGGTGGCTACTAAAGTGTAAATTGAAACTGGAGAGGCAGATAGATTAATAGGGTTAGCGCCACTGCCTGCAGGTGACCATACATAATTTACCGTACCCTGTGCTCCGGATAGGGTAGAAGTAATACTGCCATTCGACCCATTGTTACATAATGGACTAATTGGCGTTAAGGTTCCCGTAAAAGCCGGTGGTGGTGTTACCGTATAGGGAGTGGAAATGGCACATCCATGTGCATCAGTAGCTGTGGCCGTATAGTTACCTGCACACAAACTTCCAAGAGAAGAGGTAGTTACAGCACTTGAGGACCATGAAAAAGTATAACCGGAGGTGCCGCCCGACACAGTTTGTGTGGCTACAGCGTTACAGGAGTTAGAACAACTTGGGTTCAATAAACTAACTGTATGGCTAAGAGCTGAAGGCTGATCAATGGTATAAGTAGTAACATTTGTACAGCCATTGTTGTCGGTGATGGTAAGTGAGTAGTTTACAAATGTTCCGGTATTGGCGCAAAGTCCTGTTACTGTTGGTGAAGAACTTCCAGCAAGTGTTGGATTACCAGGCGCAGTCCAGCTGTAGCTTAAGGCACCAGTACCTCCACCTGCATTTACAACAACAGAACCATTACAAACCGCATTACAGAGTAAACTGTTTGTGATGGCAGTAAGGGTGATGGCCGGAGGCTGAGTAAGTGTAAACGTATGTTGTGTTATACAGGCATTTCCATCCGTTAAGTTCAGCGTATAGTTGCCGGCAGGCAAATTAGTAACTGTGGCAGTGCCCTGACCGTTAGTGCCGGTAATTGCCGCACCCGGCAACCAGGCAAAGGTATAAGATGGTGTTCCGGGAGTTCCGCCTGCAGGAGCAACCGTAATAGAACCTGTAGGAATGGTGTTACATGCAAGATCAAAAGAAGTACCATTCAACGTTAGTGCCGGAGCTGAAAGTATGTTCACTGAATTTGTGGTAACACAGGAATTCGCGTCGATGGCTGTAATAAAATAAATGCCTGTAGACAAACCAGTCGCTGTATAACCTGGACTGGCGGATACCGAGCTGCCCGGTGCCGGACTAATTGAGAAGGTAAATGGTGAGGAACCCACCGCAGTGGTTGTAAGACTTCCGGTGTTTACCCCATTACAGGCCACAGAAGACGATAAGATTGTTAAGGTAGGACTGGTTGGATTAACCAGAGATGTAATTGATGTGGTGTTACAACCTAATCCATCAGTCACCAGCATACTATATGCTCCCCCACCTAAATTTGTAAAACAACCACCTAAATTGCTTGCTCCCGGAGGAGTTAAACTATACGTGTACCCTGCACCCGAACCACCTGAAGCGGTAGCACAGATGCTTCCGTTATTTGAAACACAACCGGTTGGATTAGTTACTGTAAATGTAATGTTGATCATTGGAGATTGGGTTACATTCACAATTGCAGTTGCAGTACAGGAATTGGCATCCTGTAAGTTCAGAGTATAATTGCCTGCCGTGAGCAAAGAGAGAGAGGAAGAATTCGAGCCACCGGGTATCCATGTATAGGCATAGGGTGTTACTCCACCTGTAACAGTGGTAGTAATTGCGCCATTGTTCCCTCCGAAGCAGGTAACATGCGTTACAGCAGTATTGATAACAATTGCAGGAGGGTTAGTAAAGGTAAGCGTAGCTTCATTAAAACATCCGTTGGAGTCAGTAACCCTTACTGTGTAAACAATGTTAGCAGAAAGTGTAGCTACTATAGATGTCGTAAGGGCGGGTGGTCCGGTTGGTGACCAAGAGTAAGTGAATGGTGCAAGGCCACCGGTATGCGTTACTACAGCTGAACCTGTTGATGCGCCATTACATAAGATACCGCCAACACCAGCCGGTGAAACGGCAATATTCACAATAAAAGGAATGTTAGTGGTCCGGGTTACAGCACAAAGGCTGGCATCGGTTACTGTGACGCTGTAGTTTCCGGGAGCCAGACCTGATGCCACAGAAGAAGTACCTCCAGCCGGAATCCAGGAATAGGTAAAAGCTCCATTTCCCCCAGCGGCTGTAACCGTAGCAGCTCCATTGTTCGCACTACAACTTCCAACGAGGCCGGTAATAGTCGCGGTTAACGGAGGCGGAGTTCCAATATTTACCACAGCCGTTTGTGTACAACCCGCCGCATCCAAAACACTGGCCGTATACACACCGGCAGGTTGATTTGTAAATAAACCGCTTGTGTTTGTTACAGGCGTAGGAAAATTAACACTAAAGGTATACGATGGGGTTCCGGGAGTTCCTCCATTTGCGAGTACTGTTGCCGTGCCATTTGAATTTCCATTACATATTACCGGTGTTACATTTACTGTTGTTGTAATTTGTGTTGGCGATTGAACCGTTCCTGTTGCAGAAGCTGTACACGACTGGGCATCGGTGATGAGTAAGGTGTAATTGCCTGGTGAAAGACTGCTGATGTTCGGTAAAATGCTGATTGGACCACCGCTGTTACTCCAAACATAACCATAGGCTGGTGTTCCTCCCTGTACTGTAGAACTGAGTGCTCCATTCGAACCATTAAAACAGGAAATGCTGTTTGTGCTGATCGTAATCGACAGTGAACTTGGTGCTGTTACACTTACTACAGCTTGTGCCGTACAACTTTTTGTATCCGTTACCCGAATGGTGTAATTTCCCGCAGCACTTATGGGTAAATTAACTCCGCCCAAAGTTGTTGATGGTGGTGAGGTCCAAATGAAACCATACGGACCTGTTCCCCCTGTAGCTGAAGCAACTGCTGTAACTGTACTATTTGAACATGACATGGTAGGCACAGCGGCCTGTGTGCTTAATAAAGGTGGTTGTCCAATAGAAAAAGTGGCTACTATCGGGCAGTTTGAGGCGTCGCGGGCATTTAAGGTATATCCATTGGAACAAATTCCCGTAAAGGATGCAGCGGCAGCGGATGGACCTGTTGTTAATGTGGTAGTAGAAGAAACTAAGGTATAGGTAAATGGAGATACACCTCCAAGTGGAGTAGCCAATACGCTTCCATTACACAGGGCATTCCCAGCATTACAGGTTAAACTAGAAGTGATTACATTCGCCGTAAAGGTCGCAGGTTCTGCGATAAAGAATGTAACCGTTCTTGCACAACTAGATGCATCCCTTACAGTAAGGGAGTGTGTACCTTGACCAATGGATGTTGACAAAGTGTTCGTGTTGGAAGAGGTTCCTGTACCTGCACTCCAGGTATAGGTATATGGAAAAGAGTTTCCACCACTGGCAATCACACTGGCACTTCCATTATTTGCACCAAAACAGGAAATACTTTGTGTGGTCAGTGCAAGTGTCATGGTTGGTGGCTGGGTGAGCGTAACAACTACAGAAGAAGTACAGAGATTCACATCGCGTGCTCTTATTGTGTATGATCCCGCAGAAAGCGTATTAATGCTGCTAGCAGCACCGGTGGAAATGGTGGTTGGGCCAGGAGCAACCCAGGTAAAAGTGAAAGCGCCAGTGCCGCCACTGGCAGTTATGTTAATGGCGCCTGTGTTGGCCCCATTACAAACCACATTGGTAGAAGTTGGCGTTAAGGTAATGGCGTTAGGTTGGGTAATGTTAAAAGTTGAAGTCCGCGTACAAAGGTTGGCATCCCTAATAGTAACAGTGCGTGTACCTGCACTCAATCCAGTGATTGAGGATGTGGTCTGTCCTCCGGGCGTCCAGGTATAGTTGTATGCAGGAGTTCCTCCAGTAACTACCACCCCGGCGGTTCCGTTCGTTCCTGCATTACAACTCACATTTGAACTGGTTGCAGTAACAGAAAGAGCAGGCGGCTGAGCGATGGAAACAGATGCAATGGAAAGAGTACACCCCTTTACATCTGTTATCGTCGCAGAAATAGGTCCTGCACAAAGTGTTCCTGAATTAACTGATACAGAAGGAGTGGTTGTAACCGAAACAGAATTGCTGAAATTAACTGTGTAGTTGGGTGATCCACCCGAAGGAGTAATTGTAAGTGAACCGTTGCAGGCTCCATTGCATGTTACTGAATTAACCAGAGTGGAACCTAAAATAGGAGGAGGCTGGGTAAACACACTGATGAAAGTTCCGGTACACTGGCTGGCATCACGTGTTACCGCTGAAAATGTGCCGGCACAAAGACTGGACTGTGAAATCGCAGGTGAAGCACTTGTGAAGGTGATGGCACTCTGAGACGGAGGAGATATTGTGTAACTATAAGGCGCAATGGCTCCTATCCAAACCAAACTCACCGATCCACTGCACACCCCGTTGCAACTAATGGATTGACTGCTGGCAACAAATGAATTGATCACCGGTTGCGTCACCGGCACGTTAACTGATTGCAAAAAACTTGACCCCGCAGGAAAGGTATGGTCAAAAAATAACAATACATAGTCGTTACCACAGTTACACACGTTTGACAAGGTGTAAGTGCCTGGGCCCACATTGCTCAATCCGGCAACAACATTGCAGCTACCAGAGGCTACTGTAACGTATACCGAAGTGGGAGTGTTTGGAGCATAACAGGCATCCGTGAAACTTGGAATGGTAACTACGATTTTACCATCACAACCTGGCGAACAGGTTGGCTTGGTAACCAAAATTGTAGGGTTACACGTAGCGCTAATCTGATTGGTTCCTGAACCAATTGCCTTTCCGGCAACCGTGTTGGGCAGCGAAACATTCAATGAGTTTAAACCCTTATCATTAATATACGATTTCTCTGCCTTAAGAAGGTCAATCTTGCCAATTTTACTTTCTCCACTTACATTCCAACGGCTATTGGTCGCGGATAAAGTTACCCCGTTATCAATCAGAAGTTGGTTAGCGAAAAATAATGAATTCTCCACCTCCAACTTGGATTTCAAAAAACTTAGTTGTTTTGAAAATACAAGGCAAGTATTCTCGATTTTATAGCTTCCGGAAAGTATAGAAACTCCCTCAGTGGCACTAAGATTGGCAACACTAATTTTGCCCTGTATAAGGTCTCCTGCTGCAGCAATAAATTTTAAAGGAAACGAAAAACTAATTTCAGTGGATCGTGTATTTGCAAGCAATTCTTTTTCAATAATCAACTCTACCTTTTCCTCGGATTTTGAAAATACATACTTGGCTCCCCTCAAAAACACCAAGGATTTTACCTTATGGATTTTATTCAGATTGATGTTTATGGGTGCATCTGAATTAAAAACAAGAGTGGTGTTCGAATCCGGAAGCATTGAATTGTCGGAAATACCCTCAGAAAAAGAACTCCAGTGTTTAGGGTCATTAAAATTACCGCTTCCACCCACCCAATACAGGGTTTGAGCCCCTAAAACAGCGGAAAAAATCGACAAAAACAGGATTAAAAAGGTTCGCTTGAATGTCAACAACATAGGGTAATTTGGTGCTTTTAACGAAAGTTTGGTTATTTTGGTTACTAAAATACTACAAATTAACAATCTATTCACAACTTTAGCTCAGTTAATTTAAGCCTCAAGGCGTTGAAAATTCCATGAAAAACGAGCAAAAAAACCCCTGGACCACCCTGCAAACGGAAGTAAAATTTGAAACACCCTGGATTTCGGTGAGCAAACACGATGTGTTGAACCCGGCCGGAAAACCGGGTTTGTATGGCCTCATCCACTTCAAAAACCTGGCCATTGGGGTGCTTCCGCTCGACGAAAACCTCAACACCTGGCTGGTGGGCCAATGGCGTTACCCCCTAAACACCTATAGTTGGGAGATTCCCGAAGGAGGAGGACCACATAATCAGGACCCATTAGTTTCGGCTGAGCGGGAATTAAAGGAAGAAACCGGGTTAATCGCCGGCAACTACCGCGAACTCTGTCGTATGCATACCAGCAATTCGGCTACCGATGAGTATGCCATACTATATATTGCCCGCGATCTCAGACAAGAAGAAGCCGAACCCGAGGAAAGTGAAGACTTGCAGGTAAAACAGCTGCCTTTTGAGGAAGCCTACCACATGGTGATGCGGGGCGAAATTACCGACTCCCTGAGTATGGTGGCCATCTTAAAAACCAAACTCCTGATCGAAAAAGGCGAACTCTGAAGAGTTGTGAATTTGGGCGGCACTTGGGCGGTGCTTAACATTAAATTTCTATTTTTGCAGACCCATCATGAAAGAACTCGTACAAAATTTCAGTGCTCAACTTCGCGAAGCCAAAAGCATAGCTGATAAAGCCCTTGTGGCTCCCGGCAAAAACATCCAGAATATTGTTATAAGTGGTCTAGGTGGGTCAGGTATTGGTGGAAGTATACTTTCAGAATTGATCTCCGATTCCTGTACTGTTCCTATTATAATTAATAAGGACTACCATTTACCTAATTTTGTTAGCGCCTCTACCCTACTTATCATTTCCAGTTATTCAGGCAATACGGAGGAAACTCTTAGCGCCATGGAACAGGGCATGGCAAAACAGGCACAAATTGTTTGTATTAGCAGTGGTGGAAAAGTGCTTGAACTCGCCAAACAACACCAATTCGATTTTATCGAAATCCCCGGAGGTTTTCCTCCCCGCTCCTGCATTGGTTATTCTCTGGTGCAACTTCTAAAAGTGATGGTGAACAAAGGCTTCGCAAAGGCTTCCCTCTTCACTGATCTTGATAACGCCATACAACTTCTTGATAAAGAGAATACCTCTATAAAAACAGAAGCGCAAGCTTTAGCGACTAAACTCAAAGGCAAACTGCCAGTAATCTATTCTCTTGGCTCGAGCGAAGGAGTTGCTGTACGATTCAGGCAACAGATTAATGAAAACAGCAAAATGCTCTGCTGGCACCATACCTTTCCTGAAATGAACCACAACGAGCTGGTGGGCTGGACAGAAAAAAACGATGCCCTTGTGGTTGTCACTTTTCACACCTCCTTTGATTACGCCCGAACCTTGAAACGTTATGAGATTTGCAAACCGCTCTTCCAAAAGTATACTTCCGGTGTAATTGATATCAGCGCGAAGGGCGAAAGTAAACTCGAACAATTTTTATACCTGATTCATATCGGCGACTGGATTAGCTGTTACATCGCTGACCTCAAAGGTGTTGATGCGGTTGAAGTAAACGTCATCAACCACCTGAAAGCAGAATTGTCGAAATTCTGATCCTGTTGCAGTTCCTCCATTCCAAGACATGGTTATTCAGAACAAAAAAATACTGTTTACCGATTTAGGGCAAATGGATTACAAAGCCTGCTGGGATTTTCAGGAAAGCCTCTTTAAAACAACAATCGAACGCAAAACAACTAACCGTTCTCTTGCTGACGAAGATCAGACACCTACAGAAAATCATTTGTTGTTTGTAGAACACCCACACGTTTACACACTTGGTAAAAGCGGAGACGAAAATAACTTGCTGATTAATTCCGAACAACTCGAAAAAAAACAAGCCACATATTACAAAATCAACCGGGGCGGAGACATCACCTACCATGGTCCGGGACAATTGGTGGTTTATCCCATTTTAGATCTTGATAATTTTTTTACAGACATACATAAGTACCTGCGCTTGCTTGAAGAATGTATCATTCTCACATTAAAAGAATACGGCATTGAAAGCGGCAGAAGCCAGGGCGAAACCGGTGTGTGGCTGGACGTGGAAAACCCCTTGAAAGCACGAAAAATTTGCGCCATGGGGGTACGCTGCAGCCGCTGGGTCACCATGCATGGGTTGGCTTTTAATGTAAATTCTGATCTGGATTATTTTAATAATATCATTCCCTGCGGCATCAACGACAAAGCCGTTACCAGCTTAAATAAGGAGTTGGGAAGGGATGTAAATCTCGAGGAGATAAAAGGAAAAGTTAAAAGGCATTTCTCAACCCTGTTTGAGGCCGAACTTATTGATCAAAGTACAGTGACCCATTAGTAGGGGCTTTGTTTGCGGACCAGCTTCGAAAAGAAAGCCGGAAAAAACCGTTTGATCTTCACTAGAAGCAACTCTTTTCCTCCAACAAAAATTTCTTCCTTTTTCGCCTTGATGCCCGATAAGATCTGTCTGGCACATTCCTCCGCACTCATGGCCTCCTTATGACTTTCATCCATGGTATTGTGGGCAATTCCGCTTGAGGTCATGGCATTTAAGGATACAGCTGTTTTTACTTTCCCAGGGCAAACCATTAGTATTTTTATACCAGACCGCTCAGTTTCCAGACGCAGGGATTCAAAATACCCGTGAAGCGCGTGTTTGGCGGCACTATAACTTGAACGTAAGTAGAAACCAAATTTGCCGGCAATGCTACTGATCACAACCAAGTGCCCGCCCTTTTGGCGTTTCATGTAAGGCAAAACAGCCTTGGAAAGATTTACCGCCGAGAAATAATTCACTTCCATCAATTGACGTTCAATGATTTCGGGAGTTTCAATCGCCTCACTGCGCTGACTCATACCACCGTTATTGATCAGGACGTCAATCCTTCCGAATTTGTTCATCACCTGAGCGGCCAAACCACTGGCATTTGAGGTGTTGTTTAAATCAAAGGGCAATACCATCAGGTCAAGCTCAGGAAGTTGTGTAGCAACTGCAACGCGTTTCAGTTCATCTTCGCGGCGGGCCGATAAGATCAGTCTGGCCCCTTGCTTTGCCAATTCAAGAGCCAGCGCCTCTCCAATCCCGGAGGAGGCTCCTGTTATCCAAATCACTTTATCTTTATATACACTCATTCTATCGTCAGTAAATCTACAACTTGTTGCGCCTCTATCTCCTGAATGCAATGGCATATGTTGGACTTTCTGCAGTCGCTGCATTTTTTATCCAACACCAAAGCATGGGCCTTGGAACCCAATGGTTTCCAGCGTCCGGGATGTATGGGCCGCATGGGTGCGAACAAACCAATGGCTGTTTTACCCAGTGCCGCCGCAATGTGCAAGGGACCGGTACTCGCCGCAACCAATCCATCGCAAGCCGCAATAAACGCGATAAACTCCTTCAAACTCATGGTGCCTGTGATGTCCGTGACTTGAGGGTTTAGCTTTATCCAGTCCTTTATTTGCTCTCCATCTTCCTTTGTTCCGCTTACAAATACTTTATACTTATCCGGTGGCAGCAATTCAAAAAGGGTTTGATAATTTTCAAGGCCCCATTCCCTTGCGCTTCCTTTGGATTTTGGGTGAAGAATGAGGTTATAGCGTTTTTTATCAATGAGTGTTTTAAATTTTTCAGGCAATTCCGGAACTTTGCTGAATCCATAATAGCTGGTAATCTCGCTTAGCTGCAGATTGGTATTCATACCTAAGGGACCCAGTAATTTTAAATTCAATTGGGCTTCATGTAAATTAGAATTTTTCCTCGGTAAATGTATTTTCCGGTTGCAGGTGTACCAATGATACAAACGGCTAAGTGTTCCTATCCTTAATAGGATACCAGCCTGCTCAGCCAAAAGTGCAATTTCTTTTTTTGGAAACACGTGCAGTATTGCATCCGCCTTTAGGTTCTTTAGAATAGCAATCTGTTCTTCATGCGGTTGGTGTTTTAGCACATCGTAATTAAGGAATTCATCCACGTATTCACTCAAAGCCACAACATCCCGGGTGTATGTTTTTCCTAAAAATATTATCCTGGATTTTGGGAAATGCGCTTTAATTAATCCGGCCATGGGCAAGGTCAATACAACGTCCCCAATACTGTCGCAGCGGCTGATGAGTATGTTGGGTGAATCAGTCATAAGCATACATACCCCTGGCTTTTTTGTATTTTAGATAGGTGGCGTAAGCCGAATACCAGGCTATTTTAAAACCGGCCCATCCGTCCAGAAAACCCAAATGAATCAGGTAATGCGAAACAAATTTGGCCCAGGCATTCAGATACATTTTAAAAACTGCAGGGCGTTTTCCGCGGTTGTACAGGTCCTTTGCAGCGATACCGGTGTACTTTTCAATCTGGCTCAAATGGTCTTCCAAAGTGTAATAACTGTAGTGAAGAATATCAAGATTTAGGTGCTTTACAGTCTCCCCTCTGGGTAGGTTTAGTTCTTCATGAAGCGTGCCTTGCCATTGCGTGGTCTTGCGATTAAACAAACGGATCTTCTTATCCGGATACCAGCCGCTGTGTTTAATCCAGGTGCCACAGTAATTGGTTAGTCGGTTGAATGACATGCTTTGTAAGCGGCTTTGTTTTTTCATTTCCAGTAAGGCTTTTTGCAAATCTTCGCTAAGCGCCTCATCCGCATCAAGGGATAGAATCCAGTCGTGAGCGGCTTGTTGATTTGCAAAGTTTTTACTGGCCGAATAGCCTTCCCATTCCCGTTGTATAAAACGCACACCCTGATCGGCACAAATTTTTGCAGTGCCATCAGTAGAAAAAGAGTCCAAAACAATCACCTCATCTGCAAGCGATTGAACTGACTTTATACAACGTTCAATGTTTTTTTCTTCGTTGAAGGTAATTATGACAACTGAGATGGCTAACACAGGCTAAAAATACGAATTTAAAGAACTGTTATATTTGTCTTGTTCTGCAAATCACTTCACATACGCTTAAATCGCACAAATTCCTGATTGCTCTGCTTGGGCTTTGCGCTTTGGTGTACGCCAAACTGTTTACCTACCCGCACATGAGCTGGTGGGACGACCCTGAACTGGTATTTGCCAACGCGGACATAAAAACCTTCAACCTGCAAGCTCTTTTTTCTTCACATTATCTGGGAAATTACGTTCCCATCACCATGCTGGCACATGCCATCGCCTATTTTCTTTTTGGAGCGAACGATGCAGGACACCATGGCCTGAGTCTATTCTTTCATTTGATAAATGGTGTTTTGGTATTTCAGATTACCCATAAACTGTTTAAGAAAGATCAACTCGCTTTATTGTCAACTGCTGTTTTTTTATTGCACCCCATACAGGTGGAATCGGTTGCCTGGATAAGTGAATTAAAAAATGTGCTCTCAACCGGCTTTTACCTTCTTGCGCTGCTTCAATGGATTATTTATCTTGAACACTCCTCCTCCAAAAACTACGCGTATACCCTTTTGTTTTTTCTGCTGGGCCTGCTCAGTAAACCTTCCCTGGTGGTGTTTCCACTGGTATTGTTCTGGATTGATGTTTTTTTTGTGAAAGACTTTAAAGCGGTTAAAGTTTTAAATAAACTTCCATTTCTGATTTTAGCAGGGATATTCGGCTGGATTACCTTAAGGGCACAAAGTGCCGATGGCATGCTAAACCACTCGCATGAGTTTCCGTTTTGGCAGCGTTTTGCCTATGCAGGCTATGCGTTATTCGCATACTGCGGCAATTTTGTTCTCCCACTCAAACTAAGTGTTATTTATCCCTATCCTGAAGCAAAGGCCTCAAGTTACCTTATTGGCCTGGGTGGACTAACTCTTTTCCTGATTGTTTTCATCTGGTTTTGTTTCAAACGACAATTTATTCAAGCCGGTATTCTTGCTTTTATACTCATTAATTTTAGTCTTGTGCTTCAGTTCATCCCTTTCGGGGAGGTGTTGTATGCCGACCGTTATGCCTATGTGCCTGTTATTGGTTTTTCATGGGTGCTCGGAAGCCTATTTTCCAAATTACACTTGCCACAAAAATTAATTTCAATTGGAGTTGCAACTCTTCTTGCGTTAGTATGTTTTGCACGTTTAAGTGTTTGGTCCGGTGCCCTTGTTTTATATGAGGATATCCTAAAAAAATACCCCAACTCATCAGTGGCCTTATACAGTGCGGGAGTTGAAAGCATGCGCCTGGATCAGGATGAGAAGGCCCTTAACTATCTTAACCGTTCTGTAAAAGCGGCGCCAAACAACTACAAAGCATATTACAACAGAGGTTTAGTGTACTTAAAAAATCAGAAACCCCATTCAGCCATCCAAAATTTCGACAGGGCTTTGGAATTGCAGGAGTATTACAAAACCTATACAGCCAGAGCCACAGCTTATTTGCAATTAGGCGATGTATCAAAAGCCATGGCAGATGCCAACCGGTCATTGCAACTGGAAAAAAACAATCCCAAAGCACATTATGTTTTGGGGAGCAGTTTCGATAAACTCGATCGATTAGAAGAAGCCCTGAATGAATTTAACCTTGCTTTGCGACTCGATGCGGAAGATGCTGATCTGTATTTTAAAAGGGGCATTGTATTTGGCAAACAACAGGATTTCAAAAGTTGCAAGAACGACCTGGATGTTTGTATACAGTTGCGCCCGGATTACACGGAAGCGTATTATTGGAGAGGTGTTGCGAAAATCAATCTCAAACAAAAGGCCTGTGAAGATTTTAAAGTTGCGGCACAGAAAAATTTTGAACCTGCAGTAAGCGCCTATAACAGCTATTGCCGTTAAGCCGTATTATTCATTACTTTTATGGGAATGAAAATCACTTACATTCAAACGCAATTGCACTGGGAGGACAGGGAAAAAAATCTAAGTCATTTTGACGCCTTGCTAGGTTCAATCAAAGAGGAAACGCAGTTAATCCTGCTTCCCGAAATGTTTACCACCGGATTTAGTATGGACCCTAAAAAAATCGCCGAGCCTGCGAATGGTATAACGCTAAAATGGTTACAACAAAAGGCCAAAGAAAAAAACGCAGTAATCTGCGGCAGCGTGGCGGTGAAGGACCGTGAAAATTATTTTAACCGTTTGTTTTGGGTGCAGCCCAATGGGGCATTTCACACCTATAACAAACGACATTTATTTAGCATGGGTCACGAAAACGAACACTTTAAAGCAGGGGCAAAAAAACTAATTGCACAACTGGGAGAATGGAATGTTTGCCCGCTTATTTGTTACGACCTTAGGTTTCCGGTGTGGAGCCGAAACAAATTCAAGTCTAAAGAAGGAGCATGGGATTACGACCTGTTGATATACGTAGCTAATTGGCCGGAAGCGAGGGTATACCCCTGGAAACAATTATTAATTGCCAGAGCCATCGAAAATCAATGTTACGTGATTGGCGTGAACCGCATTGGCAAAGACGGGAACGGCATTTGCCATGCAGGAGAAAGTTTGGTGATTGATCCTAAGGGGACAGTGATTAGCAAGCCAAATACCAATCAGGAATGGATTGAAACCATTTCATTGGACAGATTACTGCTGGATGAATTCAGAACGGCTTTCCCGGTTGGGAAGGATGGGGATGAGTTTAATGTTTAAGAGACTTCTGGCTTTCAAGTCGTTAAACTGCGTTTATAATGAGTGGAAGTAGCATTTGAGTTTATAAATGGGCGTTGCTTTTAGAGTGTACTGTCTTATCTTTACTTTAAAACGAGGTTCTTTTAGTTTTTCACCCAACCTGAGGTAAATTAGAGTAGGAAAGGTTTCAGGCAAGCCCTTGTTCATTTCGGTTATATTCAGATTATTTATTCATTCCATAATTTACCATCTCATGAAAAAACAACTTCTCCAGCTAACTTTTTTAGGTTTGATCTTATTTAGCAATCGTTTTTCTGCTCAAGCTTTTAATATCGGGGTTTGGTCTCAAGGCTTATGCATCAATACAACGGCATATGCTGGGGTAACCGCCACAGCGCCTTTAGCTACATCCTATACCTGGATCGCCACCGGGCCCGGGAATAGCCAGGCGATTCTTAGCCCAACTTTAAACGGACTCCAGACTTCGATCACCTACACGAGTTGTGGAACCCATACAATTTATTGTTTTGCTTATACCACCAATAGCGTTCAAGTGGGTAGTGTTATGTATACAGTAAATGTTTCCTGCAATGCTTCAAGTCCGGTTACTATTAATGCCGTTCCGAACACAACTATTTGTCTTGGTAGCAGTGCCACTTTAAGTGCCTTAGGCGGGCTCACCTACACCTGGGCTCCCGGCGGCATGCCTTTTTCATCCGTTATTGTTACGCCGACAGCAAACACGTGTTATACAGTAATGGCTTCAAACGCTTTTGGATGTATTGATCAAACAACGCATTGGGTCATGCTTGGTGCAACAGCACCGGTTACAGCGACAGCCGTAAGCAATTGGTCGGTATGCATGGGTTCAAGCATCACCTATTCAGCAAGCGGTGCCAACTCTTATACATGGAATACAACACCCCCGGTTTACACCGCTACTCTGAATGTGATCCCAAGCTTTTCAGCAGGTGTGTACGGCGTATCAGGTACCGGCAACAATGGATGTACGGGCTGGGCAAATGTAAATTATATCGCAAACCCATTTTGCGCAGAAGTTTGGCCGGGTGATGCCAATCGCGATGGAGTTGTA